>Ga0136634_10000803_pt1 | contig 12728 bp, 11 predicted proteins | sample AntDrymUQ8332106_2_FD_104654 | JGI IMG/M metagenome (GOLD analysis project Ga0136634, IMG submission 104654) | Polar desert sand microbial communities from Dry Valleys, Antarctica - metaG UQ833 (21.06) | ecosystem: Environmental > Terrestrial > Soil > Desert | place: Antarctica: Dry Valley... | reverse complement strand
CTTTTAATTTCAATGGCACCGGTACCGAGTTTTATAACATCATGTAATTTTATTTTTGCCTGGTCAAATAAATCATTTTCACTTATCTCCTCAATTGCTTTTGCCGAATTTAAAATGCCTCCTCCCCTGTTTGCTATTTCTGCATAATTCATTCCTTTCAATTTATATACAAATTCATCTTCCCTGCTTTTTGCAAAAACCAGGTGTGTATGGCTGTCACACCAGCAAGGCAATATAAACTGGCCAAACGCATCAATGGTATTTTTAGGGATCTCCGGAATTTTTATTTCCAGCTCATACATATTCCCATATTCCGAGATGACATCATCTTCAATTAATAAAAATGCATTTTCAATACAAGGAAGATATGCAAGGTCTTTCCCCCTGAGCAGCCGGGATTGATCCCGTACATTGATAAGTAATTTTATATTAATGATTAGTACGATCATTCAGCAAAAGATAACTATAATTTCTCCCACACATTTTTACTAAATATTTCAAGGCCCGGATCTCTTGCACCCATGAGTAGTAATACTGAATCATTGGTTAAATGACTGCGTGCTGTATCTAAAAACTGGTCCCGGTCCTCAACAAAAAATGCATTTTTTCCAAGATATTTTATTTCTGTTATAAGTTCATTTGAAGAAATATCCTTTTCCGCCGTTCCTCCTGCATAAAATATTTCGCTCATCCAGATCTCATCCTGTGGCCTGAGTATTCCGGAAATTTCTTTTATAAAATCATCTTTTAAAAAGCGCGTTGGCCCATATCCGTGCGGTTGAAACCAGGCAACAACTTTAGATGCTATATGCTGACAGGCAGCTATCGAAGCAGCACATTTAACCGGGTTGTGTGCATAATCATCTATCACGTATACGCCATTTTTTATTCCCAGTAATTGATGACGGCGATATATACCCTGATAATTTTGTAATCCTTTTGAACATGCAGCCATATCGATGCCCAGTTGGTTTGCAACGGCAACCGCTGCAACTGCGTTTTCCATATTGTGCCTGCCAACTGTGTTAATAGAAAAGGGTGTTACAGTCAGGTCCTTTTCTGGCTCAATGGCTGAAGAACAAATATTAAATTGAATTGTAAGGCCTTGTTGTTTAAAATTTACTGCCATGTAACCCGCAGGAATATCAGGATCAGTAGAAAAATCAATATTAATATCACCGGACAGCACTTTTGAAAAAACATTACACTGGTTAACAATAAACAATTCTGTTGTATTGTGTTTAAATAAAGTAAAAATATTCATTAGGTCTTCAAGTTCCTGGTGATCCTTATCTACATTTAATAACAAACCAACTTCAGGTGTATATTCTACAATAGACCCGTCGCTTTCATCCGCTTCAATGATCAGCCAATCCCCATTTCCGACTTTTGCATTTCCAATCTTTCCTTCCTTAATTAAACTAACCAGTCCTGCACCACTTATAATGCCGGGAGACATTCCTGCATTATCCATAATATCAAATAACATGGCAGATGTTGTACTCTTGCCCGAGGTACCACCCACTGCAATTGTTTTTTTACTTTTTGAAATCAATGCTAATACTTCACTTCTTTTAATGATAGGAATGGAAAGGGATCGGGCTTTCTGAACTTCTTCAACAGTATCTTCGATAGCAGCAGAAACAATAATAAGATCTATATATTCATTTATGCCCTCCCCATTCTGTACAAAACATTTTATCCCCCCATTCTCCAGTTTGTGCCTTGTGTTATTTTCTTCACCCTCTTTGAAATACCTGTCACTTCCACTTACATTTATTCCAGTGCCCGCAAGATATTGAGCAATAGCACTCATCCCCGTGCCGGCAATTCCTATAAAGAATATATTTTTAAAATCATTTAGATTTGATAACATTTCTCTCTCTATTAATTGAGTGCTTTTGTTATTCTTAATTATAAACCTATCCCATCCGTTATTTGGAAGCTAATTTAACCTGATTTTCTTATCCCCACGAAAAAGGATAAAGAATGCATTTCTCAAGGGTTAAATTAACTTCATCTTATATATTAAATTAACAAAGTGAATGAAACCACTTTTATAAATTGATCGTTTCTTTGCAAATCAATTTTATTTATGAAAGCATTTTTATCAACAATCGTTTCTATAGTATTTTTTGTATCCTGTGCGCAAACCCAGGATAATAAATTTAAAGTTCCTGCAGCATCAAAACAAAAAATGGTGGCAGGCGAAGCTGTTGCATATTTTGCAGAAGGTTGCTTCTGGCATACTGAAATAGTATTTCAAAGCCTTGTTGGAGTACGTGATGCAATATCCGGATATGCCGGTGGCACCACAAAAGATCCATCTTATGAGCAGGTATCCGGGGGCTCTACCGGGCATGCTGAAGCAGTTCAGGTATTTTATGATCCTTCTAAAATATCATATGTTACCCTTGTTTCCGCGTTTTTTGCAAGCCAGGATCCAACAACCCTGAACCGACAGGGTAATGACATCGGAACAGAATATCGTTCTATGGCATTTTATATGAATGAAAGTGAAAGAAAAATAATTGAAGTTGAAATAAAGAAATTAACCCAGATTAAGAAATATAATAAACCAATTGTAACGGAAGTTGTTCCATTTAAAAATTTCTATCCGGCTGAAAATTACCACCAGGAATACATAAGTCAACATCCAACAAATCCCTATGTAAGAAATGTTTCCATACCTGACTTTAATAAATTCCGGAAAGAATTTAAGGGAAATTTTAAACAATAAAGATAGATAAGGGTTTGGGTAGGTTAGCTGTTAAGACAAAAATTAAGGAATTATAAAAAGTTATTTACCATCAGCCAGATTTTTATATTTTTTTAAATAATCATATTGCAGATCTTCATGTAGCATCAATATATTTTTTTCTGTTCTTTTTAATTGACTGGTATAAATATTTTGTAAGGATGTGCTTTTCCTGAGGTCGATACCCAATTGTTTAATTTCTTCACAGATATAGATCACAATTTCAACTTCTGTTAACGGGTCACTACTATATTTAATAAACCTGTTAGCGGTACGTATGATCTTTCTTAGATTCTTTTTTGTAATGTACAGGCTTTTTACATTTACTTCTGTAAACATCAGATGCAGGGTTTCTTTGATTCCTGCCACATAGCTTTGTTCATCATGGGCTTCAAATAAAAGGTAAGTAAGCAATTCTTTATTTTCTTTTTTAAATTTGGCAAGCCGCATTGCCAGTTCCAGTAACCTTATGGGGGAAACATCTGCCAGTTCTTGTTTTATTTCTTTAATGGAAGCAGCTTTCATTATAATATCGCAATATTATCTTTTTAAAAAGGGTGATGTGAATATTCTCTCCCTGGATATTTGATGCAGAACGTTCCAGGTTATTCATAATTATTAATTTCTAAAACTATATAAAAATTAATTGATATATACTTATCAAATAATGAAAAGTTTATTAAAGTTACTTTAATAATAAGCTGATAATATAATGGTATAAACTTTGTTTCATTTTATACGTAGTCTTTAACCAAAATCTATAACATGAAATCAGGCATATCATTCATTTTTTGCTTTATAGCTGTAAGCGCCTTTGCGCAAAATAAATACAATACAGTTACTATTAATTATAATGGCCAAAACAGGCAGGTTTTTATTGATGGGAAATTATACACTCCTTCTGCTACTTCACAGTATGCTTCATCAACTGCGCAATATGATTCTTCAAATGATAATAACAACTCCACATACAATTTTAAAGTGGTAACAAATGATGTTGCACCAGGAAGGCACGTTTTACTTTTAAAAAGAGATAATAACAGAAGAAATATTGAGACATCATTTAATACCAGAAATAATTATGACCTGGCTATAACTGTTGATCGTGATGGCAGCGTTCAGTTAAAAGAAACTTATAAAAAGGGAACGGCGGCTGGAACTGGCAGGGTTCCCATGTCAACTGCAAGTTATAATACAATAGTACGTGCTGTAAGAAATACAAGCCAGGCGTCTGCAAAAGTAAATGTATTGAATGAGGCCTTTGCGAAAACAACAAATTTTTACACAACAAGCCAGGCGAGAAAACTTATTTTACTTATAAATGGAGAATCAGCCCGACTTCAGTTAGCCAAATTTGCTGTAAGAGGAATTACTGATAACCGGAACATTTACAGTTTGAACAGTTTGTTTGCTAACCAGGCTAGCCGCTATGAGCTTGCAGAATACATTAAAAATTATAATGCATTACAAACTTCAGGAACAATTACTCCAATTACAAAAACCCCGATGGCTGAGGCAAAATTTAATTTGTTGTTGAATGATATTAGAAACAGGTGGCAGCCAGGAGCGAAAATGACAGCAGTTTCTAACGCTTTTATTGCAACGGATAATTTTTTTACTACTGCCCAGGCAATACAACTGATACAATTACTATCCTCCGAATCTGAAAGGCTTCAATTAGCAAAAGCTTCATACCGTACGATTGTAGATACATTAAATTTTATACAGGTATCTGAACTCCTGGGAACTCAATCAAGCAGGGATGAGCTTGCATTTTTTGTTCGTTCAAACGGCAGCAATACTGGTAGCAACATTTCAGCAACAAATAATAAAACGGCAATGAGTGATATAAATTTTAATAACCTGCACGAACGGATAAGGGAACAATGGATCCCCGGGGTGAAAAAAAATGAAGTGCTGAACGCTTTTGCAAATACAAATAATTATTTTTCAACTTATCAGGTTTCTCAATTGGTTCAGCTGGATAGCGATGAACCTGATCGTTTGGATATGGCCAAAGCATCTTTACGTTCAATTACAGATCCTGAAAATATTGCATTGTTGAATAATGTATTTATTACACAACAAATAAGGGATGAATTTACTGCGTATGTACGCAATTATAGGAATACCAATACTTCTACAACAAGTTCGCCGGGTACAAATGTAAGCAGGACCCCTATGACTGATGCTAATTTCACTGTATTCTTAAATGAAACAAAGAGATTATGGTTGCCTGGAGCTAAGAAAGCAACAATTCTGGAAGCATTCTCAACACCTAATAATTATTTTACCACTTTACAGGCAATGCAGTTAATTCAATTGGATAATGATGAACCTGACCGGCTTGACATGGCTAAAGCAGGATATCAAAAAATTGTAGACCCCCAAAATTTTACGCAGGTTTATAGTTTATTCAATAACCAGGTTTATATTGATGAACTAACAGCATACGTAAGGAGCACCAATAGATAATTATAATATTTTACAAAACTTAAAAGCTTTCCACTTCAGATAATATAATATTAAAATATTTTCAAATTATTATATGAAATACATCTTTCTTGTATGTATGTTTATTATAAATGGTTGTTCGGAAAATACAAAACAAAATGAAAATCGGTCTAAACAAAATAATGTAGACACTCTATCGTTAATAGAAAAATCACCATTACCTGAGAGAACAAACACAAATGATTCTATAAATCGAACAACAAGAGATACGGTATATAAGAATAATAGATTCAGGAATGTAACTGCAAAAAAAATAGGATTAGATAATTACCAGATCAAAGGAGAGGCTCAAATATTTGAAGCATCTTTTAGTTGGGTCGTAGAAGACGGGCACAATGAATTAAAAAAAGGATTTGCAATGACTGATGCAGGAGCCCCTGAATGGGGTAAATTTGATTTTATTGTAAATACAAAAAAAGATAGAACTAATTCTGTTTTGCATTTAATTTTATTTGAATCGAGTGCTAAAGATGGAAGCAGGCAATATGAATTACCTATATTACTTGAATAGTTAATGTGCAATCTTTCAATGATTTAAGAATTTTTATTAAGAAATTATGTTAAATGAGTTTATTATTAAAGCCTGATTATTATTATGGCATAGTTTTCTCATACTCCCGTGTTAAGTAATATCAAAAAACGTTTAATTGATAACAAGAAAAATAAAATTTATGAAAAAAGTATTTTTAGGTCTTGCATTAGTTTCTTTTTTAGCTGCATGCAATTCAAAAAAAGAAGAAGATAAAAGAGATATGTTGTATTTAACTGATACAACCAATCTTAATTCGAATGTATCTGCAGACACAGCGCTGATAACAACAGCAGCCCCGGTGGTTACAACCCCTGTTAGAAATATTAGTCCTACCAGGCCTAGAACCACAACAACCAAAAATACTACAACAACGAGTACAAGTAACAATAATGATGGTGGAAGTACTGCAGGCACTGATAACAATACGTCAGGAACTACAGCCCCTGCCCCAGCTCAAAAAGAAGGTTGGAGCAAAGCAGCCAAAGGTGCAACAATTGGTGGAGTAGCCGGAGCGGCGGCGGGCGCAATTATTGGTAAAAATGCAAAAGGTGCGGTTATTGGTGGCGTAATTGGTGCTGGAGGTGGTTATATTATTGGACGTAAAAAAGATAAAAAAGATGGCAGGGTTAATTAAATCCGGTTTACAATAATTTTAGAAACGTCCATTGCTTTAAGTTATGGACGTTTTCTTTATATTTATCTTACCTAATTTATAAGATATGTCGTCCTGTAATTTTAAAATACCATTTAATGGTTCAGCTGAAAACATTATTGGAAAAGCACGATCTGCAGTTGAAAGTCAGAATGGCTCCTTTAACGGTGATGTGACAAGTGGTAGTTTTGAAGTAAGTGTATTTGGGAATTCTATTGTAGGCGCTTATTCAATTTTTGGTCAAAATCTTAATATTGAAATTAATTCTAAGCCTTTCCTGGTTCCATGCAGTGCTATTGAGAATTTTCTCACAAAGCAATTGAGTTCATAATAAAATTTCGATAAGTTGCCGATTTAAAAAATACTTACTTTTTATAAAAACTAGTAATTAAATCAATCAGATTTAATTACATGAATTAATAGAACAGATGGTACACTTAATCGATTCATTTATTTACTTACAGGAGTTGTTTTTTACCGTAAAAATCAGAAAACATTTTTCTCAACAGGTATAATTTATCAAACCACTCATCTGGATTTTTATCCTTCATTTGTACCACATAATGTTGAACTTTTTCCACTGTATTATCAGCATCTTCCAGAAGTTCCTGCGTTTTATCTCTTACGTGGGAGAAAAATTCATTCCTTTCTTCCTTCGACATTCCATAAAATTTATAAATCGCTAGCAAAGTTGCAGCACCTATAATGATTGCCCCTACCTGTTTTGATCTTTCCATGATTAAAAGTTAAATGGATTATTAATATTGTATTATTGATTATACATAAACCGTTCCTTTTTATTATTTGATCATCCTTCACAAAAATATATTTTAAAAAATACCTCCTTTGTAAATCAGAACATAATATTAATTTACAACAAAATATTTCACAACATGGGTAAAGGCAGACTGGAAGCATTTAGTGATGGTGTAATTGCCATTATTATTACTATAATGGTGTTGGAAATGAAAGTTCCACATGGTAGTTCACTGGATGCTTTAAAACCAATAATCCCTGTATTTGTGAGTTATATTCTCAGTTTTATAAATATTGCTATTTACTGGAACAATCATCATCACATGATGCATAGTGTAAAACATGTAAATGGAAAAGTACTCTGGGCAAATGTGCATCTTTTATTCTGGCTGTCTCTGATCCCTTTTGTAACCGGGTGGATGGGAGAAAATAATTTTGCACAATGGCCAGTTGCGGTATATGGAATTGTATTGTTTATGGCTGGCATTGCCTATTACATATTGGCACATGTTCTTTCCGTGCTGCATGGAAAAAATTCCACGTTGGCTCTTGCAATAGGAAAAGATAAGAAGGGAATTATGTCCGTTGTGATATACGCTCTTGGAATTGTATTATCTTTTATAAATCAGTGGCTGGGTTTCGGTTTATATGCACTCGTTGCTGCAATATGGTTTATACCAGATAAAAGAATAGAGAGTAAGATGAGTGAAAAATTATAAATCCATTTATAGAATTTTTCCTGTAAGGATTTTTTAAATCAAAAAATTGATAGCTTTGCAATATAATTCACCAAAAAAAAGGAGGTATTCATGACATCTACAGATAGTACATGGACACCTTCGGAGTACCGCTGGTAAACCGAAGACCATTAAAATAATCTGAATGACGCTGCGGGCGTCATAAGCCACTAATTATTTAGTGGCTTTTTAATTTTTGTAAATCAAAGTATCCACGAGAAGTTTCGTGAAATATCTGGATTTTTCTCGGTTATATAGTAAAATTCACCTTTCATATAAATCCGTTTACATATTCTTTTAAATATTGCCACATTGCAGCCTTTATGGCTCACAGAATAAGAATCTATATAGTATGAAATTAATCTTATTGATTTTATTCGTTCTTTCATCTGTCAATTTTGTATTTGCACAGGATTCTGTAAGAAAATTATCCGCTATCAGAACCACGCTTGTGGTAAAAATGGATGGGGTTCCTAATGAGCCCGCATGGCTGTCTGCCGCTGTAATTGACAACCTTGTTCAGCAAAGGCCTGAATTTGGTAAACCCGAAGATGTACAAAATAAAACCACTGCCTGGATCATGTATGATGATAATGCCATTTATTTTGGTGGATTCAATAAGGAATTAAAAAAAGATTCTATTTCAACAGAATTAGTTGGAAGGGATAGAATCGGTATAAATGATTATATAGGGATCATTTTTGATACTTATAAAGACCAGATAAATGGAGTTGGTTTTTTTGTTACTGCATTGGGAGAACAATATGATGCAAAGTATTCTTTAGGTAATGAGGATGATAGCTGGAGTACAGTTTACCAGACATCAACCAATATTACTGATTCTGGCTGGTCATTTGAAATGCGTATCCCCTATTCAGCATTGCGGTTTAGTAAAAACAAAGTTCAGGATTGGGGCATAAATATAATCCGCAGGCGAACAAAAATCGGGCATCAATACAGTTGGAACAGGATAGATCCAAATAAGTTCGGGCTTATGAGCCAAAGTGGAATCTGGACAAATATTGAAAATATAAAATCTCCTATCCGTCTTTCTTTTTCTCCTTATTTTTCCTCTTACCTTGATTATACGCCTGATAAAAATGGCAGACAGCAATCATCCACTTCTATAAATGGCGGTATGGATGTTAAATATGGGATAAGTAAAGGTTTTACACTTGACATGACCCTGATACCGGATTTTGGCCAGGTACAAAGCGATAAACAGGTTTTAAATCTCTCCCCATTTGAAATAAGGTATGGTGAGAACAGGCCTTTTTTTACAGAAGGAACAGAACTATTCAACAAAGGAAATTTATTTTACAGCAGGCGTATTGGTGACCGGCCTATCAACGGCTATTTAACAGGTTTTTTAGCAGGTGAAGGGAAGGGCGCTATTATTAAGAATCCTACCCAGACTAAACTTATTAATGCCACTAAAATAAGCGGGCGAACAGCGAAGGGATTGGGTATTGGTTTTTTTAATGCAGTTACCAAGCCGCAAAAGGGAATATATACCGACAGTATACAAAACCAATTTGAAGTAGAAATTAGTCCGTTAACAAATTATAACATTATTGTACTTGACCAGACAATGAAATACAACTCAAGCGTTACATTGGTTAATACAAATGTATTACGCAGTGGCAACGAAAGGGATGCTAATGTTACTGCATTCCTATGGGATATTTATGATAAGAAAATAGATTGGAATGTTTGGGGTAAGGTCGGTAGCAGCAGGATTTCGGGAAATAACAGTAAAGCTGTTTCCGGGTATAATCATGAATTGAATATTGGTAAATTTCGTGGCCCTTTTAATTTTCAATTAGCACACTTTTTAGCTGATGATAAATACCAGCAAAACGATCTGGGTTATGCAACAAATAATAATTTCAATAATTATAAGTTAGGGGCATGGTATAAAATCACAAAACCCCGGTCTTTTTACAACAGGCTTTATTTCCAGGTTGATATAAATTATTCCCAATTGCATGTTCCAAGAAATTTCCAATACTTTAATATAAGCCAGCATGCTGACGGGCAATTAAAAAACCTATGGAGCCTTGGATGGAATATTAATATTAATCCTGAACAACAGGATTTTTATGAGTCGAGAAATTTTGGAAGGAAGTTTAAAGTTCCTGCATCATGGTATTCAAATATTTTTGTAAGTACCAACAGTGCTAAAAAATATTCCTTATCCATGGAATACGGTTTGCGTTTGTCTAAAAAGTATAAAGGCAACATCAATGAGCTTTCACTAAATAATCAATACAGGTTCAATGATAAATTCAATGTATCTCTTGGAACAAATTTAGTATTTGCAAAAAATGATGTTGGATTTGCCTTCTTTGATAATGTACAAAGAGATACCAGTTTTTTTGGCTTACGGAACAGGAACACTGTAGAAAATTCTCTTAATTTTAAATACAGCTTCAATACTAAAATGGGGATCAATTTTGTGGCAAGGCATTACTGGAGCCGTGTAGCTTACTCTAAATATTATTCATTGAAAGATGATGGTTATTTGCAGGATGCCAGTAATATAGACCCTCATGAAGACCCCAACATAAATTATAATTTCTTTACAGTTGATATGGTATATTCCTGGGAATTTGCGCAGGGCAGTTTTGTAAATATTGCCTGGAAAAATCTTGGGGAGCAATCAACTTCACTGATCAACGAAAAATATTACCGGAACTTCACAAATACCATCAGAGATCCTCATGCTAATAATCTTTCCATTAAGATCATCTATTATCTTGACTACCTAGATTTGAAAAAAAGAAAGAGAACCAAACAAGGGTAAAAATCCATCAGGCGATATACTTATGCATATTCGGGGGTATATTCTTTTTGTCCGAATTTTTTCATCGTCCTGATATGAGACCCAATAGCATCAGACATGGTAGGAAATGAATGATATGGAAGGTTAAATTCCTGGCATTTTTCTTTTACTATTTTACTGATTGCAGGATAATGCACATGTGCAATACGTGGAAACAAATGATGCTCCACCTGGAAATTAAGGCCCCCGACAAACCAGTTAATAAATTTATTTTCAGGTGCAAAGTTTGCGGTTGTTTTGATTTGGTGTATGGCCCATTCTGTTTCAATTATTTTATCATCAAGTCCTGCAGAATCAAATTCCGGTCCTTCAACTGCATGGGCAAGTTGAAATACCAATGCTATAATGATACTCATTACAACCCCCATTGTAACATATCCTAAAAGCCAGGGAAGCCATCCAACGAAATATATAGGGATCGCAATATAAAAAATAACATATAATAACTTACTTGTCCAGAAAATAATATGCTCTGATCTGTTCATGGGTTGAATATCAGTATTATGAATTTTCCTGGAGTAATATTTCATGAAATCACGTAACCCTACCCACATGAAAATAGTAAGTGCATACGCAACAGGGAAATAGATGTGCTGGTATTTATGTATAGGCATCCACTCCTGTGTAGGACTTTGACGCAATAATTTACTTTGAGCTATATCATCATCCACTCCCTCTATATTGGTATAAGTATGGTGGAGAATATTATGTTTTTGCTTCCAGAAGAATGCATTGCCGCCAATAGCATTAAGGCTAAATCCAAGAATGGTATTCGCCCATTTCCTGCTGGAATATGCTCCATGACACGAATCATGCATTACATTAAATCCTATACTGCCTATAATGGCACCTAATAATGCACAAAGTAATAAGCCACTAACTGCATTTAAGTTAACTGATAAAAGAACTATATAAATGGTTAATGCGGCAGGTATGAGTATCAATGCTTTTGAATACAATTGCCAGTTACCCGTTTTCTTTTTCCCTGTTGTATTAAAATAATCATCTACAGATTTTTTTAATGATTGAAAAAAGAGATTATTGCTATTTTTAAAAGTAACTTTTGCAATTGAGCTGTTACGTTTTATTCTTTCCGAAGTTACTGCCATATTATTTTTTAAATTCTATTTTAAATGCCCTTCGCTTGTTTATCACCCATTAACTCAATTGTTAATCAGTGAATATACGTGAAAATGAAAGGGTTTATGTTAACTCTGCAAAGTTTTATCCAAAATTTTTTACAGTTTATAGTATTTATTCTGGGTTTTAAATCTATGGGAGTAAGTTGGAGTAATTAATATCCAGGGATTTTATAGATTCAGAACATTTTTTTAAATAAAAAAGAGCATAGTCGCGGAACTTGATTTCTATTTTCTTCATCAAACCATTCCCTGAATTCAAGGCAATGAAAATCATATTTAATAGCCAACATAAAAAAATCTGATAAGTGATGAATAAAATAATCGGGTTGAACCAATTCACCCTGAAATTCGAATTTTGCCCTGCTCCCCTGTAATTGTTTATATGGATGTAATTCACAAATATAAAATTCACCGTTTTCATGAAGGGTTTTATGTGCTTGCTGAAAAATATGATCAATATCGCAAATGTGCTCCAGTACTAAGCTACAGGTCACTAAATTCACTTTTTTAAAATCCCATTCATGTGTTATATCCGCTTGCCTGAATTCAATATTCTTTAAATAATTTTTCTTTTTTGCGATCCGAAGCATTTCTTCAGATAAATCAACTGCGGTTAAATTACTGCATCGCTCAAAAAGCCATACACTGTTCTTGCCAGTTCCACAACCAATTTCCAGGATATCATCATACAGATGTTTGTCTGTCATTTTTTTTAAAACCACCCCTTCAAGATCCCTGGTTTGGTTTTTAACTTCATCATAAGTAGCTGCCCAGATATTATAAGCATCTTTT
>Ga0136634_10000802_pt1 | contig 12730 bp, 11 predicted proteins | sample AntDrymUQ8332106_2_FD_104654 | JGI IMG/M metagenome (GOLD analysis project Ga0136634, IMG submission 104654) | Polar desert sand microbial communities from Dry Valleys, Antarctica - metaG UQ833 (21.06) | ecosystem: Environmental > Terrestrial > Soil > Desert | place: Antarctica: Dry Valley... | reverse complement strand
TACATGGCCATATTTTTCTTTTATAAATGGATAGTCACCAAAGCGGTTATGAAAAAATACCATGCTGTTTAAAACTTTTGGTGTGTTTGCCTGGAAAGCTGCCAGGCTTTCAGGATAACAATAGGTTTGCATAGGCAGTGTTACATTACCCAATTGTACCGTATTATTAAAAACAGCATAATTGGTAATGGCAAAGCAGATAAGGTAAGAAGCAATGGGGTACTTGTGTTTCCAATGCGTGATGGTTTTATTGCCGGCAATTGATCGCTCAGATTGAAGCAAACCATTACTGGCCGCTTTGTATGTGGCAGGATGTGTAATAATAATATCAATAGAATCTGCTTTATCATCCAGGCCGTTTTTGCAAGGCCACCAGTCACGGGAACCATAAGGCTCACTCAGGCTCCAGATAACGGGAACGCCTGCATGCGAACTTTGAATAAAAGAACCAAAGCCTGTATTGGCTGGAATGCCTTTATAGTAAATACTTACAGAATCCAGCATGCCAGCAGTAAGAGTAGCCGGAAAATTAATTTCTATAGTGTTAGAAGTTTGATTAAAAACAAGGGAGTTATTGCGTTGCCTTACACTGTCTGTTTGCAACGAATTCATCATGTCTAGCGTGATGGAACTGGCCGGAGCCGTTGTTGTAAAATACACGGTAACAATACCACTAATATACCGCACTGCTGGATCCATTTCCCATTGACAACGATAATATTTTACATCAAAATTATTTGAAGCAAAAGAAGATTCATTTGAAAGTATCAAACGTTGGTGAGCATTGGCTTCCATTGCAGCAATGTCTTTTGTTGTAAATGACTGGCCGAAAGTAATGGGTGCAAACAAACAAATAAATAAAAAAGAGAGTATAAAGCGCATTACAAATATTTTAAATTAAGTACGGATTAAAGGATAACAATTTTTTTTATGATATGAACAGGCAATAAGCTTTAATCCACACCGTTTAAGACTGTATATTTTAGAAAAACGCTGTTTGTCTTTAATTATTTCATTCGTTAATTCCATAAAAATGCATAATAAAATCAAAAAGGCTTCTTTACTGTTTTTTCACTTCTTATTTGTTGCTGCTTTTATGAGTGCTGCGGGTAATACCGATACAGTAGAAAATTCCTTGCCAGACAAGGAATTTAACAGCCAGGCTGGCAAAATAGTTATTAAGGAAGCTAATATTGTCTATCCTGAAATTTTGAAAGGGCAGGAGGAATATTTTGCAGGATACGTTGAAAAGTTCTCCATTAATCGCAGGGCTTACCTGATGCGCACATTTACCAGGGGCAAACGTTTTTTTCCTAAGGCAAATACTATACTCAAAAAATACAATGTACCTACTGAGTTTGTGGTATTGCTTGCTTTGGAAAGTGCGTTTAACGCAAATGCAGTTTCCTCTGCGGGTGCTGTAGGATATTGGCAAATTATGGATGACGTTGCTAAAGAATATGGACTAAAAATAGAAGAGAGACAGCAAAAAACAGTAGTAAAAACTAAAAACAAAGTTGCGGTTACCGCTAAAGTAACCGCTAAAGCCGCTCCCAAAAAAGCAGTTGTTGCAGATGAGCGCAAAAATTTTAATAAATCGACCCATACGGCAGCCCGTTATTTGAAAGACCGCATGCGCAATTTAAAAAATGACTGGTTATTGGTAGCAGCAAGTTACAATTGGGGAGTAGGTAATGTATGGAATGCAATGCAACGTACCGGTAAAGCACAACCCACATTTTGGGATATTAAAAACCACGTTCCAGCAGAAACAAAGGCATATGTTATGAATTTTATTTCATTGAATGTTATCTTTAAAAATTACGATAATTTCAGCAAAGGCAGCTTGTGTTTTAAAGATGTGGTAGTGGCATCACCCGGTAATGACAGTGAAAGCACCTCTATGAAAGAGGCTGTTTTAAAAGATTGAAGACAATTAAATTACCAGTAATTTTGCCGGTATATGCCGGCCTTTAACTGGAACGATACCATTAATTTAGCAACTAAACTTACGCCTACCCGCATATGGAACGGGCTTAAAGTATTGAGTAGTTATTATATCAGCTTTATAACCCGTAAACCTGTTCAATGGGGCCTGCCCATCAGTATTTCCTTTGAGCCAACAACCAGTTGTAATCTTCGGTGCCCCGAATGTCCCAGTGGATTAAGAGCATTTACAAGACCGACCGGCATGCTGGAAAAAGATTTTTTTAGCCAGACTATAGATGATATACATAAGGAATTATTATACCTTATTTTTTACTTCCAGGGTGAACCATATCTTAATACTTCTTTTTTAGATATGGTTAAATATGCTTCTGACAAAGGCATTTACACTGCTACTTCTACCAATGCACATTATCTTACAGATGAAGCGGCAAGAAAAACGGTGGAAAGCGGTTTGGATCGCCTGATCATTTCTATTGATGGCACCACACAGGAAACGTACAAACAATACAGGGTGGGAGGTAATATTGATAAAGTAGTTGAAGGCGCTAAAAACATAGTTAAATGGAAAAAAGCGCTGAACAGTAAAACACCTTTTGTATTTTTTCAATTCCTCGTTGTAAAACATAACGAACACCAGATTGAAGAAATAAAACAATTGGCTAAAGATATTGGTGTAGATGAAGTACGTTTTAAATCGGCCCAGGTATATGATTATGAAAATGATCCCAACCAACTAATTCCTACCATCGACAAATACAGCAGGTACAAAAAAAACAGCAAAGGAGTTTATACTCCTAAAAATAAACTGGCTAACAGGTGCTGGAAGTTATGGCATGCCAATGTGATAACCTGGGATGGCCTTGTAGTGCCATGTTGTTTTGATAAAGATGCCATGCATCGTTTAGGGAATTTAAAAAATGAATCTTTTAAAAATACCTGGCATAATCCAAATTATAAACAGTTTCGCTCTGAGCTGATGAAAGGAAGAAAAAATATTGATATTTGTTCTAATTGCAGTGAAGGTGTTTCTGTTTGGAAATAAGTTCCTTGGTTTGACATCTAACCTTTAAAAAATTGGTTTTTATGGATACTAATTTTAATGATCGCCTGCGTCAGTTATTTTTATTATTTGTTATTATCTTATTAGGATACCTGCTGCTGGCAGAAATGTATATCTTTTTACCCGGTTTGCTAGGGGGAATAACGTTATATATTCTTACCAGGGGATTATACTTTACCTGCGTCTATAAGCATAAATGGAAAAAGGGTGGAACGGCACTGCTTTTCATTTTAGTGTCACTAATACTGATTTCAATCCCGATATATATAAGTGTAGCCTTAATTTCTCCTAAGATAAATGAGATGATACACAACCAGGATAAAATAGTCCAGGGGGTTAAAGTCTTTTCTGTTAAAGTGGCAGAATACACAGGATTTACTTTGATTACGGATGCCAATTTGAGATCGCTCTCACTAAAAATAAGTTCCTATTTGCCTAAAGTGCTTAACAGTACGCTCAATGTGGCTACAAATATATTGATGATGTTTTTTTTGGTGTATTACTTATGGGTAAATGGTTCTGCTATTGAACGGTATCTAAGCAGGATAATTCCTCTTAAAAGGCATAATGTAAATTCCCTTGCCAATGAAACTAAAATGATGATCAGGGCAAACGCCATCGGAATTCCTGTTATCTGTTTGGTACAAGGGATTTTTGCCACCCTGGGATATTGGCTTTTTAACGTTAATGACTGGGCTTTGTGGGGATTTCTTACTGGTGTATTTGCTTTTTTTCCTTTGGTGGGCACCATGGTTATTTGGGTGCCGATGGTATTGTATTTGCTATCAACCGGAAATACCTGGACGGCGGTAGGATTAGGCATTTATAGCCTCATTATAACAGGTAATGTTGACTATGTTGCCAGGTTAAGTTTATTAAAAAAAATAGGGGATGTTCACCCATTGGTAACGATATTAGGCGTTATAGTAGGGTTAAGCCTTTTTGGTTTTATGGGACTGATTTTCGGCCCTTTACTCATTAGTTATTTCATTATATTAGTTAAAATTTATTTAAACGAATTTGCCATTATTGAGCCAGGAGAAGTGTTGCCACCAAAAGAAGATGTACCGGATAAATTGATATAGGATGAAAGAATAGTAGAAGAAAATTTTACTACAATAATTAATTCAATAAAATTTTGTGATAAGTCTGCCACAATCATTTGATGGCAGACTTTTTTTTTATATTGCACATTCAAGTAAAATATGAGTTTAGAAGAAGACATCAATCAAACAAGCTTCAGAAACGAATTTCAGAAAGCGGCTATAAATTTCATTTATTCCTATAACTGGATGAATGAAAAAATGAAATTGTTTTTTGATAAGGAAGACATTACTCCTCAGCAATTTAATATACTTCGTATTTTAAGAGGAGCAGGAAAACCTATATCTACTTTGCAGATAAGACAAAGAATGCTGGATAAAATGAGTGATACCAGTCGTATTGTAGACCGCTTGTTGATAAAGGAACTGGTACGAAAAGACACTTGCCCTAATGACAAAAGACTCGTGGATGTGAGTATAACCGATAAGGGCAAAAAATTGCTGGAAAAATTAGATGCCAGCAATGAGGAGATGGATGCTATTTTTAATAATTTTTCAGAAACAGATGCCCGTACTTTTAATGCGCTGTTAGATAAGTTGCGTTCTGGCAAATAATATATAAATATTCCAAATGAAAAAACTTCTGGCTATCGCAGGCCTTCTATTATTTACTGGTTTTATACAAGCTCAAAACCAAAGCCCGGTTGAAGAGTTAAGGGCCGTTTGGGTGGCTACCGTTAGTAATATTGATTTCCCCAGTTCTCCCACCGTAAGGAGCGATGTGCAGCGTGCTGAGTTTATAAAACTGCTTGATATGCACAAACGAAACGGAATGAACGCTGTGGTTGTGCAAATCCGCCCGGCTTCCGATGCTTTTTATCCCTCTGCCTTAGAACCCTGGAGTCAATGGTTGACAGGCAGGCAGGGGCAACCTCCCTTTCCGTATTATGATCCTTTAGCATTCATGATAACTGAAACGCATAAACGAAAAATGGAATTTCATGCCTGGATGAATCCCTACCGGGCGGTATTTAATTTAAATAATTCTTCCATCACCCCCACACACATCACTAAAATTCATCCTGAGTGGTTTTTAACCTACGGAGATAAAAAATATTTTGACCCGGGCAATAAGGACGTTCAAAAACATGTAACTGCAGTGGTAAAAGATGTAACCAGCCGCTATGATGTAGACGCTATTCATTTTGATGATTATTTTTATCCTTACCGTTTGCCAGGAAAAGAGTTCCCCGATGAAGCTTCTTATAAGATTTATGGAAATGGAATGACAAAGAATGATTGGAGAAGAAGTAATACTGATTCTATTATTGTAATGCTAAGCCGTGTTATAAAAGAAGAAAATAAAAACTGCCAGTTTGGTATTAGTCCTTTTGGAGTATGGAGAAATGCAGATAAAGATCCAAACGGCAGTAATACCAAAGCCGGTCAAACTAATTACGACGACTTATACGCTGACATTTTACTTTGGTTAAAAAAGGGCTGGATTGATTATGTAGCTCCCCAGCTCTACTGGGAAATTGGCCATAACCTTGCAGATTACACTACCTTGATAGAATGGTGGAGCAAAAACACTTATGGCAAAAATTGCTACATTGGTTTAGGTATTTACAGAGCAGGTAGTAATGCAGCCTGGAGGGATAAAACTCAAATCCCCCGTCAAATTGAAAAGCTGAGGAACACACCTAATATTAATGGTATGATGTTTTTTAGCAGTAAAACATTTGATAGGAATCCAAATGGCTGGAACGATAGCCTGCGGCTAAATTATTTTAGTGTTCCTGCAAACCCGCCAAAAATGAAGTAATGTAAATATTTAATTACCTGGTTTGACGCCAGCGTTAATTTTTCCTTCCATCCAGTCATTATATTGCATAGAGCCCAGCCTGAATTTGAATGGAACACGGGTAATGGATTGCAATTTTAATTCTTGTTTGCAAAAAAATCCTAGATTATTAACATAAAATTTTGGAGAAACAGGTAAATTTTCAACTGAAAATAGCTTGTATTCTATTGGAGAGTAAAAGTAAGATTTTATAAAATCCTTGCCAGCATTGGGTTTTAGCTGATTTGTTTGCGATACAGCATTGTTACCAACAATAATCATGCAAAAAAATAAAATTTTACTATTTTTCATCTGTTTTAAAATTCCTTATTTGTAAATTTACGTTTTATAACTCCTGTTAGATTTACAAATAATCATTGCAGGAAGATTCTGTTATTAGGTTAATACTTTTGAATTTTTAGTATGGCATTGCATCAAAGTTTACAACATAAGTTATTACAAAAATTATCGCCTCAGCAAATTCAGCTCATGAAATTGTTGCAGGTGCCTACTGCTATATTAGATGAACGCATAAAAGAAGAGATGGAGGAGAACCCGGCATTAGAACAAGGGGAAGAAGGTATGGAGGACGATTTTGAAAAAGACGAATTTGATTCTGAAGGAACAGAAGACGAATATGAAAAAGATGGTAGTGAAGAAGAGTACGACAATATTGATATAACAGAATATGTTCACGATGGCGATGATGATATTGGTGATTACAAATTAAAAGATGATAATTACCCGGAGCTGGATGATAACAGGGTTATTCCACACAAAGTGGAAACGAGTTTTATAGAGATGATGTTGCAGCAATTGGGTATGCTTAAATTAACCAGCCATCAGCAAAAAGTGGCAGAGCAAATTGTTGGTAGCCTGGATGACGATGGTTACCTGCGCCGGGAAATAAGCTCCATTATTGATGATCTTGCCTTTAGACAAAATGTAGAAACCAGTGAGGAAGAAATCAGTGAGCTGCTAGTAGACATTCAGCAATTTGATCCTCCCGGAGTGGGTGCACGTAACCTGCAGGAATGTTTGTTATTGCAATTGGAGAGAAAATTAGACCAGGGGCAACCCGTTGATTTGGCGTTGAAAGTTTTGGAAAAATATTTCGATGAATTTACAAAAAAGCATTATGAAAAAATTCAGCGTGGTTTAGGTATTAATGACGAGCAGTTAAGAGAAGTGATTACGCAAATTGTGAAACTGAATCCTAAACCCGGCGGTAATGTTGGAGATGAAACCAAGAACAATAATTATGTAATACCCGATTTTTTTATTGTAAACAATATTGGGAAATTGGAACTTACCTTAAACAGTAAAAATGCCCCGGATCTCAGAATCAGTGAAGGGTACAGGGATATGTTGCGGGATTATGATAAGGGTAGCAAAAAAGATAAGCGACAAAAAGAAGCTGTTTTTTTTATCAAGCAAAAAATAGATTCTGCCAAATGGTTTATAGATGCAATTAAGCAAAGACAAAATACACTGCTGAATACCATGGAAGCAATCATGAATTACCAGCAGGAGTTTTTCTTAAGTGGCGATGAGACAGATTTGCGCCCCATGATATTAAAGGATATAGCAGAAATGACCAACCTTGATATTTCTACTGTGAGCCGTGTGGCTAACAGTAAATTTGTTCAAACAGAATTTGGAACCTACCGCCTTAAGTTTTTCTTTAGCGAAAGTCTTCAAACAGACAGCGGGGAAGAAGTAAGTACAAGGGAGGTTAAGAAAATACTTACAGATTTAATTGATGAAGAAAGTAAGAAGCACCCATACAGCGATGAAAAATTAACAGACATGCTGCAGGAAAAAGGATATAATATTGCACGCAGAACTGTAGCAAAGTATAGGGAACAATTAAATATTCCGGTAGCAAGGCTTAGAAAAATCCTTTAGTTTCTGCCTTTAAAAATTATGAACACCACAACTATTAATCCAGCAGATATTAAGCAACCTTCAGCAGTTTCTCCTTTTTTAAAATGGCCGGCTCAATTACTGTCTTATATTTTTCACCCGATATTTATACCATTGTATGTTATCGCTTTCCTGGTATATATTCATCCTTCTTATTTTTCAGGCTTTGCAGATGGGCTTAAAAAGCGCACTTTATTTATAGTCATTCAAAATGCGATTTTCTACCCGCTTTTTTGCATTGCCTTATTAAAAGGTTTGGGTTTTATAGAATCTATTTATCTGCGTACTCAAAAAGATCGTATCATACCTTATATAGCATGCGGCATATTTTTTTTCTGGACATTTAATGTTTTTAAACAACAGGAAATATATCCACGAATAGTTCCATCTTTTATGCTGGGTGTTTTCCTTGCTTCGAGTGCGGCTCTTATTGCTAATATTTATTTTAAAATAAGTATGCATACCATCGGCCTTGGTGGATGGCTGGGTTTATTTTTAGTTGTTGCCAATACCAATTCCATGCTAATGACATGGCCTCTTGCAGCAGTATTATTAATTACAGGTATGGTTTGTACCGCACGTTTAATAGTGAGTGATCATACGGTGAAGGAAGTTTATGCAGGGCTCCTAATGGGATTACTGGCACAATTTGCAGCAGCCTACATCATGTTGGGATAAGCTTTTATCAAAAAATATTTTCAAAAAAAATTATAAAGATCGCTGTAAGCGACCTTGCAAAAATCCGGATAAAAAAAAGGGAAAGGTATAAAAATGAAGAAGCCCCGTCCAATATCGGGGCTCTTCGTTGTCCTGTAGTGCCTAACAAAAAATACTTTTCTTTTGAGGATTGTTTTTAAATAATGTTATTTATATGTTCCTTATTAAGAATAAAAATTGGTAAATAAAACCCGGGAGAAAAGAAAATAACAGTGCTGGTAAGCAAAAGGAAATTTTTCCTTTTTTGCAGTTTCTTTGTTTCTGGAGGTTTTAAAAAACACAACCGGTAGGCTGATTGCATTTCACATACTATAAGCGTATTTGTAAACAGATTATTGTTTAACGGTTTGTCTTTCAATAAATATTTTAATTTAAAATATAAATTTATTTTTTTGGGTGGTTACTATTACGTATAAACGCTTTTTTAAATAGCGTGTTATCCTGTAGTAGTTTTACTTTTTTTATGAAGACTGAAGTATGCAATTACTGCACTGGTGAGCATGAGAATGCCGCCTAATAAAAATGCAGCACCAGAAAAATGTACAGGCGCTGATGGTTTTGTAAAGTAAGCAAATAAGCCTGTCATCATTGGAGGTCCGGCAATTGAAGTAAGGCTTACAAGCCCTGTGAGTGAGCCCTGTAGCTCTCCTTGTTCATTAGCAGGCACACTTCCGCTCATGATAGATTGTATAGCCGGGCCTGCAATACCGCCCAGGCAATACGGTATTAAAAAAACAAACATCATCCAACTCTGGGAGGCAAAGGCAAATAAAAACAATCCTATCGAATAGAGTAACAGTCCCGTGTAGACGCTTTTTTCATTACCAAGTTTTGGATTAATATACCTAATCAATCCTCCCTGTACCAGGGCAACTAAAAGCCCTACTACGCCCAGCGATATACCAATCATTTTTTCGTCCCAACCAAATTTTTCGATACTAAAAAAACTCCAGTTGCTTTGCACTGCATGTGAAGCCAAATAAATTAATACAAAGGAAAAAACCAGGCCACCCAGTGCCGGATATTTTTTCAGGCGTTTTAAAGTTCCTAAAGGATTGGCTCTCGACCATTGGAAAGCTCTCCTGTTTTCTGGCTTCAGCGATTCTGGTAGTACAAAATAGCCGTATAAGCAATTGATAAAAGTTAAGGCAGCTGCAACCATAAAAGGAACCCGGGCACCAAAGCTTCCCAACAATCCACCAAGTACAGGTCCTATTATAAAGCCCAGTCCAAAGGCAGCACCTATCATTCCAAAATTTTGTGCCCTGTTTTCTTTGGTGCTGATATCTGCTATGTAAGCGGTAGCCGTTGTAATACTTGCACCGGTAACACCAGATAAGGCCCTTCCTATAAATAACCAGGCAAGGGTAGGAGCAAAAGACAGGAAAAGATAATCCAGGGCAAGTCCCAGTAAAGCAAAAAGTAAAATGGGTCTTCGCCCGTACTGATCACTTAAGCCGCCTAGCACGGGTGAAAACAGGAACTGCATGATAGCAAAAGTAAAAGTGAGCCAGCCACCGTATTCAGAAGCCCGGCTGATGCCCTCGCCGGTTAGTTCTTCAATGAGTTTTGGCACTACAGGTATAATAAGTCCTAGTCCGGTAATATCTATTAATAGTGTTATAAAAATAAAGCCTATAGCGGCTTTGCGGGTAGATGCCATAAAAAATTTAATAATGGCAAAGTTGCATTAATAATATTACCAACCTTATAATTTTTATTTACAGATGTTTTTTAATGACGAATGTAATTACCGACATTTTAAAACAGCACAATATTCTATCACTTTCTTCAGCCACAGATGGTATTCTTTGTTTACGAACTTAAACAAGGATTGAATGATAGCATTGTATTGTTTTATGGAGTAACAATGATAGTTCCTCTTATGGTTGAATCCAACATACACTTATACGGAATAATGCCTTTAAGGGTATCCGTTTTCAATACATAAAAAGATTCTGGAGCAATAATATTTGAGATAATACTAATACTGTCGTTGCTTAAAATATTATGCGCTTTACTATCATTATTCACAAAAGAAATGGTAGAACCACTCACCACGTTCAACAAGGCAGAGCTAAAAGATCCATCGGCCTGTATCGTAATATAATTGCCCGGTAAATTTCCTCCCTGTTCCGGGTAGTCAATATTTTTTGTACAGGCAGCCATTGTTGTTATCAGAATAAAAATTACCGGTATCAAAAGATTGCGCTTCATTATAAGTGTGATGATTAAGTGTATAATGTAGGCAAAAACCATAAAATGGGTAAACCATTTATCACTACATCTAAATAGAGAAATATTTGCCCACACAACTTAAAGGCAGAAACCAGCTTCGTACCTTTACCGCATGAGGAATTACTTAGATGAATTGAATGAACCCCAGCGTGAAGCCGTACTGCATAAAGATGGTCCAATTATGATTATAGCAGGAGCCGGTAGCGGAAAAACCAAAGTGTTAACTACCCGCATTACCCACCTCATGGCAGCCCACCAGGTAGATGCCTTTAATATACTGGCCCTTACTTTTACCAATAAGGCAGCGGCCGAAATGAAAGAACGTATCGGTAAAACTTTAGGAAACAATGAAGCCAGGAATTTATATGTAGGAACTTTTCATAGTGTATTTGCAAGGATACTCAGGGGTGAAGCCAATAAAATTGGTTATCCCAGTAATTTCACCATTTATGATACGGACGATGCAAAGAGTGTTGTAAAAACGGTGGTAAAAGAAATGGAACTGGATGAAAAACAATACAAACCCAATATCGTTTACAACCGAATTTCTGCTGCAAAAAATGCCTTGACTGGTCCGGCTGAATATATAAATGATTATTTATTGCAACAGGAAGATGCCCGCAGCAACCGGCCAATGATAGGACAGATTTATGATGCATATGCTAAACGTTGTTTTAAAAACGGGGCAATGGATTTTGATGACCTGCTTTTTAAAATGTATATCCTTTTAAAAAACAATGCAGATTCTCTCAGCAAATTTCAGCGCAAGTTTAAATACATATTAATTGATGAGTACCAGGATACCAACCCGGCTCAGTATGAAATTATTAAGTTGCTTGGAGCTATGCATGAAAATGTTTGTGTGGTGGGTGATGATGCACAAAGTATTTATAGTTTCAGGGGTGCAACCATTGCTAATATCCTGCAATTTCAAAAAGATTATGATGATGTAAAAGTGGTTAAGCTGGAACAGAATTACCGCAGCACCAAAACTATTTTAAATGTTGCCAATGAAATTATTGGAAACAATAAAGACCAGATAGAAAAGCGATTGTTTACCGATAACGGCGAGGGTGAAAAAGTAAAACTTATTCGCACCATGACGGATAATGATGAAGGAAAATATGTATCAGACAGCATCAAGGAATTAAAATTGCGCAATCATTTTTTTAATAAAGATTTTGCCATTTTATATCGTACAAATGCACAGAGCCGCAGCTTTGAAGAATCGCTGAGGCGTATGGGTATAGCATATCGCATTTATGGTGGAATGAGTTTTTATCAACGCAAAGAGGTAAAAGATTTTGTGGCTTACCTGCGCATTGTCATCAATCCAAAAGATGAGGAAGCACTAAAGCGAATCATCAATTATCCCGTAAGAGGTATTGGTAAAACTTCGGTTGATAAAGCAGTCTTGTATGCTAATGAAAATAATATCAGCATGTGGGATGTGCTGAATAATGCAGCGAAATTTGGTTATAAAGGCGGCACGCTGGAAAGCATCGACAACTTTGTTACAATGATAAGGATGTTTCAAAGTGAGTTGGGCAAAAAAAATGCGTATGATCTCTCGGTAATTGTAGGCAAAAGTACGGGCGTAGTAAAAGATCTTTTTAACGATAAAACTACCGAAGGCCTTGCCCGTTATGAAAACGTACAGGAATTATTAAACTCCATTAAAGAGTTTATAGAAACACCAATGAATGAAGAAGATGGGGAAGTGGGGGATAAAGGCTTAGGGACTTACCTGCAACAAATTGTTTTGCTCACAGATTCTGATGATGATAAAGAGAATTCGGATGTAGTTAAATTGATGACGATACATGCGTCAAAGGGCCTTGAATTTCCGGTGGTATTTGTTGGTGGTTTGGAAGAAACACTTTTTCCCAATGCTATGAGCATAAATACAAGGGAAGAACTGGAAGAAGAAAGACGATTATTTTATGTAGCCAT
>Ga0136634_10000801_pt1 | contig 12765 bp, 9 predicted proteins | sample AntDrymUQ8332106_2_FD_104654 | JGI IMG/M metagenome (GOLD analysis project Ga0136634, IMG submission 104654) | Polar desert sand microbial communities from Dry Valleys, Antarctica - metaG UQ833 (21.06) | ecosystem: Environmental > Terrestrial > Soil > Desert | place: Antarctica: Dry Valley... | reverse complement strand
GATCCTTTTGAAACTCTCTGATTAAACAGTCCTTTAATAATAATTCGCCGTTGGTCGGGAGACCAGACGGCGGCTTTCCGTGTTGGCCATTAGATGTCCCACGTCTATAGACGTGGGAAAATCGCGGGAGACCAGACGGGGGCAAGAGAAATTATATCGCCGTTGGTCGGGAGACCAGACGGCGGCTTTTCATGAAATATTACTGGAGATTCAGTAGTATTAAAAGAATTATAAGATTATTTCAATAATGAATCCATGATAACCTTGTATTCTTGTGAATTACCTAGTGTATTATGTCCACCACCTTTTATTGTAATAAACTTATCTTCTTTTTTTAAAAATGTAATTAATCTTCTTGCATTATAATACGGTATTACATCATCACCTGTACCATGAAAAATGATCAGCGGAAATTTTACATCCTGCAAATATTCATACGTAGGGATTTTATAATTACTCATATAATTTACCGGGTATATAAATGCATAGTGAGCAAACAAGGATGGAATACTGTAATAAGGAGTTTCCAGCACCAATGCTTTTGCATGTGCATAAGATGCGACATAGGTTGCAACACCGGTGCCAAATGATTTGCCGTAAATAATTATACTGTCTGAGCCACAATTTGTTGCAGCCATAGCCTGTATTATTCTTGCATGCTGTAATATCTTTTCTTCAGTTCTGGTTCCTGTGGTTTTACCAAAGCCGGGATAATCACCCATCCATACTTCGTAACCATATTTTAAAAACATGCCCGTATACGATGCATAGTGTTCAATATTTTTCATGTTTCCATGATAATACAATACTATACCCTTCCTTACAGAATTTTCCGGTAAAAATTTAACGAGGCTTATCGTATCCTGTTTATTGACAGGTATCTTTAATTCTACATAGCGCTCATTAAGCTGGAAAATATAATTGCTATCCAGTTTTTCAGGATGAAACAGGAAAAAATCCTGTAAATAATACAATGCAATACCTATGGCACAGTAAATAATAATGATGGCCTTCATCCACCTGAATGCCTTTGTTTTATTAACCATCTTTACTTCTTATTTACCTGTTAATAGTTTCTTCATTATATATTAATATTGCAGAATATCCCTGATCATATTATGATATGCCGGAAATGTAGTAAGATTATTATGCCCGCCGCCAATGATCCGAACCAATGTTATTTTTCTTGGATTGATTGCCTGTAATTTTTCGCTGTTACTGATAGGTATAAGCCAGTCTTTTGAACCGTGTATGATATAAGTATGGCAATTTACCTGTTTGATCCATCTGTCGGTCCGTAAATGAAATCGCAATAAAAAACGCATAGGAAGAATTGGCAGAAAGCGCTCAACCACTTTTTTAAAGCTGTAATAAGGAGCGTCCAGTATGAGATAACGGGGTTTGTTATCACTTGCGATCTTGGTCGCAAAGCCGCTACCAAGGCTTCTCCCATAAACGATCATGTGATTTTCACCATACTGCGCTACAAGTGTAACGTATACAAACTGCATATCACTAAGCATATCCTTTTCAGTGCGTTTACCCGTACTTTTTCCAAAACCCCTGTAATCTACCAACACTACATCATAATTATACCGGTAAAAATCACGGGCATAGCGGGCCCATCCTTTTATACTCCGGGTGTTGCCATGAAAATACAATACAAGGCCCAGGGGTTTATCTGTAGTAAAGTGCAGTCCATTTATCTTTACCCCGGGTTCCACATCAAAAAAAAGCTCTTTAAAAGGAACATCATATTTATATTTAAAATCAGGATGAAGTTTTTCAGGCTTAAAAATAAATTTTTCCTGAATAAAGTATACCAAAACTAACAGTAATGCATAGCCTATAATAATATATAAGAGGGTATCATTCAAGCAAGATATTTATTGTGATCTGTAGTATTCATGATCCAGCATCCAGTATCCAGCATCCAGTATCCAGTATCAAGTATCCAGCATCCAGTATCCAGTATCCAGTATCCAGTATTATTCATCCTCTTCGTTTTCGTAGATCCGCTTTAATTTTAGTTTACTTACAGGAGCAACAACCAATGGAAATTTTTCTGTGAGCACATTACTTTGTTCAAGCCCGAAGCTTCTCTCTTCTGTTACACTTATCTCTTTAATCCAGAAATACAGTTTCATAATCATGTGCTCCATAAATGGAAGCTCATTATCCTGGCTAAGGAATTTTTCCATTACAATAAACTGGAAATCCCCGACCATATTATTTTTCTGCTGGCTCTCATATCGGCTGGTAATATTAACTTCCCGGTTTAATACCAGGTCTTCAACCACTTTTCTGAACATAATATTCAGCCTCGGTGCAACCCTGAATCCCAGTCTGAATTCTACCCTTATTATATCATTTGGAATAATATGCTCTACGGAATATTCGCTTGTATAAGGGTCATCAAGAGTATCAACATGTATAAACCAGTAAATATCTGCACGCTTTGGTTTCCCGCTTAATATGCTGTATATGATTTTATGTTCTATTTCTTTATGATTATTTGCACTTGTTAAATAAACAAGATGTGTTGCATATTTAGGAACAGATGTATCATTGCTTAATTCTTCCAGCTTGGGAATATATTCTTCCACGCGTACAAATTCAACATAACGATTCTTGATCTTCCGGGCCCTGAACCAAACATACATAACGGCAAACATAAGAAACCCTATCAGCAACGTAATATAACCTCCATGTGCGAATTTATCCATTAAGGCTACAAGAAAACCCGCTTCCACGATAAAATAAATTATAAGGAAGATCCAAATAAATACAGGGGAAACCCTATGTAAAACCAGGTAATTGGCAAACAAAATTGTTGTCATTATCATGGTTGTAATAATAGCGAGACCATATGCAGCCTCCATGCGTGCGGATTCTCTGAAATAAAGCACTACCCCCACACAACCTAAAAAGAGCAATGTGTTAATACCAGGTATATAGATCTGCCCTTTTGCTTCTGAAGGGTAATTTGTTTTCATCCTTGGCCACAGGTTTAGACGCATAGCCTCATTAATTAATGTAAAAGAACCTGTTACCATTGCCTGGCTTGCTATAATAGCAGCGGAGGTGGCAATTATTACACCCGGGCCAATAAACCATTGGGGCATAAGATCATAAAATGCATTGATATTGTTTGCAGTGAGGAATTCTTTATTCATCAACTGGCCTGAATGATATTTTAATAAACTTGCACCCTGTCCAAAGTAATTCAGCAACAGGCACGTCTTTACGAATATCCATGAAATACGAATATTTTCCCTTCCGCAATGGCCCAGATCACTATATAGTGCTTCAGCTCCTGTAGTACAAAGAAATACGGCGCCTAACAACCAGAACCCTTCCGAATAATTAAATAAAAAGTGGATTGCATAATATGGGTTTAATGCCCCAAGGATAGATATATCATCTGAGATATGTATTAAGCCAAGCCCTGCTAACATTATAAACCAAACACTCATAACCGGCCCAAAAAACTTGCCTATTCGTGACGTTCCGAATTGCTGGGTAAAAAAGAACGCGCAAATAATACCCAATACTATATAAACGATTGTTGCCTTACTAAGGTCATGAAACCTGGGCAATTCTTTCAAACCTTCAATTGCAGACGTAATAGAAATGGGTGGAGTAATGATACCATCCGCCAGAAGTGCTGCTCCTCCTAACATGGCAGGAATAACAAGCCATTTTTTCCTTCGTCTTACCAGCGCAAAAAGAGCAAATATGCCGCCTTCTCCCCTGTTATCAGCTCTTAATACAAGGGTCACATATTTTATAGTAGTCTGCAGGGTTAAGGTCCAGATAATAAGAGACAAAGTTCCCTTAATTAATTCTTCACTTATAACCCTGTCTTTAATAATAGAATTAAATACATATAAAGGGGAAGTGCCTATATCACCGTAGATGATCCCTAATGCTATTAAAAACCCTGCTGCAGAAAGCCTGTTAAAATTCTTTGCCACTAACGTTATTTTACAAAATACCTATTGCTGTAAAGAATTTACAAATGTAAAATGAATTGCTTTATAAAAAGATCGGTATATAAAAAATTTATTAGTACTAATTTGCCACTTGCAGTCGTTCTGAAAAAAAATGGAGAAACTTTTTTAATTAAAACCCTTTCATATTTGAAAGGGTTTTATATAATAACGATTATGCATAGGTGCAGTAGAGTATCCCCGGATTAATCCGGTTTTTTACCATCTAAAAAAGTATTGATTGTGCTGATCTCAGCCTGGTTATTATCATCTGATTTTACAGTGTAGTTGCTGTAAAAACTTTCTACATCCGCAATCTGGTTATGCATTTCCATATTGCGGCGAAGGTAAGCCGGTACCGATTCAAACTCATTATTAGGATCGGCTGCGTTAATATTGAATGACAAATTACGCAGTTTTGCAATCCGTTCCGTAGCCCGGCGCCTGAGTTCTTCTGTTTCGTCCTGCAATGCAGGCTCCTCAACAGGGAACATCATGATGGGCTGAGTTTGCTCTATTGGCTTATCCTCCGCCGCTGTTTTGGAATCTTTAACTACCAAATGCATTTCAATAACAGGTTCGTCGGCCTGCACTGGTATCTGCAATGGCAGTGGTTCCTCTTTTAAGCTGGATTTGGTTAATTCTGGTTGCTCCTCCACATAAATTTGTGCAGGTTTTGCCAGGTAGCTTCCCGACGAAAGGAGACTACTATTGCTAGCATGTTTATTTAACTGATCAGGATTAAGGTTTACGCTGCTGTCTGCAGTGGGTTCTGGTTTTTTTGTAGAAGTTGGAAATTGATCCATATCAAACTCAAGAAACGGAGTCTGAATAGTTCCTGAAGATATTTCAAAAAATGCAGGATTCAATTCAAAACTATCCACAGTATTTTCCGTAGTAGACTTACTAAGTGCTTCTACAGTAGCCGGGCTTTCAATTACTGGTATTGATTTATTCGGCTCAGGTACCCTGATATCTTCTTTTACAACTTTTTCATCTGCCTTTTGCAAATCAAATGGTAAGTCCTGTTGATGTTGCGGAATGTTCTTTTGTATGATCTGCGGCATCTCCAGTTCCATTAAAATCTTCTCATTATTATTTTCCACTACGGGCTTAATAGCTTTTGCAAACGGATCTTTGTGTTCAAAACCTGTAGCGATTAAAGTAATCCCGATCTGTGCACCTAATGAATTATCATATCCCAAACCAAGTATAACATCAGTATCTTCTCCAGCCTGGCTAAGTAAATAATTCTGGATCACTTCTACTTCATCCATTGTAAATTCATGCTCACCTTCGGATGAATTTATATTTATTAATATCCATTTAGCTCCCCTGATATCATTGTCATTCAGCAATGGGGAAGTCAATGCATTTTCAATTGCATGATGAGCCCTGTTCTCTCCCTCAGCTGTGGCACTTCCAAGTATAGCCACACCGCCATTACTCATAACAGTACATACATCCGCAAAATCCACATTGATCTGCCCGGTGCTATTGATAACATCCGTTATACATTTGGCGGCTGTTGCCAGTACATTGTCAGCTTTTGCAAAAGCATCTTTCATTTTTAAATTTCCAAACTGGTGTCTCAGTTTATCATTGCTGATAACCAATAATGTATCCACATGGTTTTCCAGTAACATAATTCCTTCTTCTGCCTGCGCAATCCTTTTCTTTCCTTCATAGGCAAAAGGCGTAGTAACAATGCCCACAGTAAGTATGCCGAGGTCTTTACAGATTTTTGCAAGAATTGGCGCACCACCCGTTCCTGTACCGCCGCCCATTCCTGCTGTAATGAAAGCCATTTTGGTATTTACTTCCAGTATTCTTTTAATTTCTTCCAGGCTTTCTTCTGTGGCCTTCCTGCCAATAGCAGGATTGGCACCTGCTCCCAGCCCTTGCGTTAAATGTGGACCAAGTTGTATTTTATTCGGCACTTTACTTAATGCAATGGCCTGTGCATCGGTATTACAAATAATAAAATCTACTCCTTCAATATTCTGCGAAAACATGTGGTTAACCGCATTGCTTCCGCCTCCACCAACTCCAATAACTTTAATGATGGAGGATTGGTCTTTGGGCAAATCAAATTGAATCATGTTATTAGGTTTGTTGTTAGTAAGTATATGCTGCTTATATTATTTTAGATCGCTATTACTATGTTTATAATAAATCATATTGATCATCATGATCTTTGTCAGTGTATTTAAAATCTTGTGTCTTCTTCTTCTTTAAACATCTCTATTAAATTGTTTTTTATTGAATCCATAAAGCTTTTGCGTGTTCTCCTTGGCTTTTTTATTTCTACGGAAAGTATTTCTTCTGCAACCGGTTCCTGGGGAATTATGTCAGTTGCTTTAATAAAGTTTGAACCAAGTTGTTTATTCTTATTTTCATAATCATTATATCCTTTTAATATCAAACCGATACATGTGCTATACATTGGCTTTGCCAATTCTTCAATATGCCCACCTGATAAATGTTCATTGGGATATCCGATCCTTGCATTTAATCCGGTAACATATTCAGTAAGCTGTATGAGATTCTTTAACTGTGATCCGCCACCTGTAAGAATAACACCACCATTTAACATCCTGTTATCCAGGCCCACCTGCTTTAAATGATACGTTACAAAATCCATGATCTCACTCATTCGCGCCTGGATAATGTTTGCCAGGTTCTTTACAGAGATTTCTTTTGGAGACATCCCACGCAGGCCCGGTATTGTTATAAATGCATTTGATTTTGCCTCTTCACTTAAAGCACTTCCAAACTGTATCTTCATTTGCTCTGCCTGTGTTTTTAAAACACCTAACCCTGTTTTGATGTCGTTGGTAATATTTTCTCCACCGAATGGAATTACAGCTGTATGTTTCAGGATACCTTCATAAAAGACAGCGAGGTCAGTAGTTCCACCTCCGATATCCACAATGGCAACTCCTGCTTCAAGGTCCTGGTCACACATAACCGCGGCAGCGGAAGCAAGCGGTTGTAAAACAAGATCTTTGGTTTTCAAACCCGCTTTTTCCACACTCCTGTTTATATTCCGTATTGCATTCTTATCGCCTGTTATAATATGAAAGTTTGCGCCAACCTTTACACCACTGTATCCAATAGGATTGGGTATATTCTGAAAATTGTCAACTGTAAATTCCTGCGGTATTACATCAATGATCTGGTCACCAGCCGGTATATAAGTACGGTATTGGTCAGCAACAAGCCTGTCGATCTCATCCTGTCGTATCTCCTCTTCAATGCTTTGCCGCACGATATCACCTCTTGTTTGTAAACTTTTAATATGATGGCCTGCAATACCAACATATACTTCGCTTATCTCTAAATTTGGATTAGATGCATAGCAGTTTTCCAATGCGGTTTGTATGGCCTTGATTGTTTGATCAATATTCAGCACCATACCATGTTGTACACCATTGCTGTTCGCCCGCCCGAATCCAAGGATTTCCAGTTTGCCAAAATCATTTTTCCTTCCGGCAATTGCAGCGATCTTAGTAGTGCCGATATCTAAGCCTACTATAATGGGTTGTTCGAAATTCATAGTTGTATGTTTTGTGTATGTAAGTTTATATTGTTGTACATGTTTTTATTGGTGTTAAGCAGACTGATGTTCATTTCAGATAAGATCAATTTTTTTCATTTTTAATAATCATTATTATATAACGGTTTTTTTTCCATTATTGCTTTTGGTTTTTTTACTTCCGGACTTTTCTTTTTAACTGCCACAGGTTTTATTGCATTATTTTTTTCTTCTATTTTTAATTTTACTTTAGGTTGTTCTTTTTGTGTTTCATTAATTCCCTGTATGCCTGGATTATCTATCATCGTTTCAGGCATATACGATTCAGTAGCCTCATCTCTTTGTATAGAATGGAGGATCATGGTACTGTCGGCTGTATTCTTTTCTGAATCCTGCGCAAATGTTTTGATAGAATCACTTGCCATTTTTTCTGTGTTTGCTGCAATTATCTGCATCATTTGAACCGTACGCAATGAATCTGACGTAATATCTTCTGCTCCACGGATCTTTCCAACCACTTGTGCTTTATACTGCAGGTTGATAACACTGTAATAATTCCACCCGGTTTTTACCAGGATAGTTTTATAAAACAACCGCAGCTTTCTGAACTTTTCTTTTGCATCAACAGCATCTCCAAAAACAATCAGCTGATTGCCGATCTTAGGTATCATCTCAAAATATTTCTGGTTTGTTATATCAACCTGCTCTATCATTCCCATTAAAAAGGCATCCTGCTGAATTTCTGTACTCAGGATTTTTATATCTTTTAATAATCCGCTATCTACTTTTTTCAACATATTCACTTCAGCTGGAAATCCGGTAAAGAGCGGAACACGGGCAGAAAATTTCTCACTTAAAGGAAGTATCATCAGGCTGCTATCAATATAAAATGTTGACCCCCCAACTGTAAAAACCCTGGCTAAAGGTTCTCTTTCATTAATAATTACCTCTAATACGTTATTATTATTAAAGAATATCTCTGCATTTTTAATCCAGATATTATTCTCTAAAGCTTTTTCCATTTTTTTAAGATCAAAATTTTCAGTGGGCATACCTTTTATCTGGTTTCCTGCATATTCAGATATTATATTCTCAACATCATTTTTATCTATAAAATAATTTTTACTTACACCACTGATTTGAATATTTAATCCTGCACATTTCATCGCATCATTCTTTTTCACTGCTGCAATAAGCAAAACAGTGCTGCCGAAACCAATGATGATCCATAAGATACCCAGCAGGATTTCTTTAATTTTATATCGTGTTAAAAGATTCATTTGCCTTTAAAAATTTCTTTAATTGGCTCTACTATTGTATCTATATCGCCTGCACCAGCTATGATAAGTAATGATGGCCGGCTATTCTTTATTTCTGATATTACATCCTTTTTATCCATGACTTTTTTTTTCATAGTTCTCATTTTATCGAATAATATTTCACTGCTCACTCCTTTTATTGGTTCTTCCCTCGCCGGATAAATAGGCAACAGGTAAACTTCATCTGCCAGGCTCAGGGCTTCTCCAAATCCCTGAGCGAGATCACGTGTCCTGGAAAATAAATGCGGCTGAAAAACAACCGTGCAATTCCTTTCCGGATACAACTCTTTTGCTCCTGTTATCAATGCCCTCAATTCTTCGGGATGATGTGCATAATCATCTATTACTACATTATCCACTGACTTTATTACATATTCAAATCTTCTTTTCACTCCCGCAAACGATCCTACTGCAGATTTAATTTTGTCATCACTTATTCCAATCTGATTAGCCACAACAACACATGCCACTGTATTTTCTATATTATGCCTGCCACCCATATTTAATTGAACACCATTGAGTGCATAATTTTTTATAACTATATCAAATTCATAGCTGCCATTTTTTATTACAATATTTTTCGCTCTTGCATCAGCACTTTCATCTGTTATGCTGTAACTAATTTTCTTTTCTCCTTTGAAATCAGCATACCTTTTTAATCCGTATTTACTTATTAATAGTCCGCCGCTTTTAATTTTACCCGTAAATGAAACAAAAGCATTCTGCATATTTTGTTCGGAACCATATATATCCAAATGATCTGCATCCATTGATGTGATGACTGCAACATCAGGACACATTTTTAAAAAGCTCCTGTCGTATTCATCTGCTTCTGCTACACTCACATTATTTTCACTGCTCCAGAAATTTGTTTCATAATTTGCTGCGATTCCCCCCAGGAAAGCGTTACATCCATATCCGCTATCCCTCAGAATATGCGCGATCATTGCACTTGTCGTTGTTTTACCATGTGTGCCTGCCACACATATATTATAAGAACTTTTTGTAATCATTCCCAACACATCACTTCTCTTCAGCAGCAAATAATTTTTTTCTTTGAAAAAAATTAGCTCTGAGTGATCTGTTGGAATAGCAGGAGTGTATACTACAAGCCCTGCATCCTTGTCTGCCAAATCAATATTATCATCAAAATGCACTGCTATACCTTCTGCTTCAAGTTTTTCGGTTAAAGTCGTTGGCGTTTTATCATAACCAGATACTTTTATACCATTTTGATTAAAGTATCTTGCCAGTGCACTCATACCTATGCCTCCAATACCAAGGAAATAAACGGAACCTGAAAAACTTTTTCCCCCGGTTAAAGATTTTAGTACTTCTGATATATTAATTTGCTCTTTCAATTTTTTAAAGAACTAATAATTCCTTCTGCTATTTTTATATCTGCATTTTTTACTCCCAGCTTACTGATATTTTTTATTAACTCATTTTGCAATTGCTCATTTGCCAACAAAACCATTACCAAAGGAATCAATTTATTTAATGCCTCAGTATCTTTTACCATAAGTGCAGCATGCTTATTAACTAAATTTTGTGCATTGGCCGTTTGATGGTCTTCCGCGGCAAAAGGATATGGAACAAATACTACCGGTTTTTTAACAAGGCACAACTCCGAAATTGCCATAGCTCCACTTCTGCTGATAACTATATCTGCTGATGCATAAGCATATTCCATCTGGCTTATAAAATCATTGACATACATATTGCTTTTACCTTTAGTTCTAATCATACCTTGTTCGTGGTAAGGCTTCCCGGTTTGCCATATTAACTGCAGGTTGTTTTTTTCAAACAGATCTATATCTTTATCAATTGCTTCATTGATACTTTTTGCACCCAGGCTTCCTCCCATGCTCAATACTGTTTTACGTTCCGGTGCAAGTCCAAAAAAAGTTAATCCCTGTTCCCTGGTAACCGTTTGTTCAGTTATCACCTGGCGAACAGGATTGCCCGTAACAATTATTTTTTTAGAAGGAAAAAATTTTTCCATCCCATCACTTGCGGTAAATATTTTTGTTGCTTTTTTAGCCAGTAAAATATTGCTTCTGCCTGCAAAGGAATTGCTCTCATGGATAAAAGTGGGAATTGCTTTCGTTTGAGCGAACCGTAAAACCGGAAAGCTGGAATATCCACCTACACCAATTACTGCTGTAGGTCGATATCGCTTAAAAATTTGCGATACCTGCAAAAAGCTATAAATAAGCTTGAATGGCAACTGTATATTTTTTATCAAAGAACTTCTGTTAAAACCCGCTATCGTTATGCCTTCAATTTTATAACCGGCCTGCGGCACTTTTTCCATTTCCATTTTACCTTTTGCTCCTACAAACAAAATTTCTGCTTCAGGTGAAATATTTTTTATGGCGTTAGCTATTGCTATTGCAGGAAAAATATGCCCACCTGTACCTCCACCCGCAATTATGAATCGCTGTTCTTTCATGCTTTTTTAATCTCCTCATCTTCCTGGTTTTTTGCATTTACCGGGATCAGCATCCCTTCCTGCTGTTCCACATTTCTGGCCACGCTTAAAATAATCCCAATAGACAAACAAGTGAATAAAAAACTACTCCCTCCCATACTTACCAATGGCAACGTTACTCCGGTATTTGGAAACAGATTTACATTAACACCCATATTGGCAATAGCCTGGATGACAAGTGTAAAGCTCAATGCCAGAGCCAGAAAAGCCCCAAAAGCAAATGGGCATTTTCTATAAAGTCGTATACAACGGTATAAGAATAACAGGTAAATAAATATCATCACCGTTCCTCCGAGTAAGCCATATTCTTCAATGATAATTGCATATATAAAATCACTATAACTATGTGGCAGGAAATTTCGCTGTTCACTATTTCCTGGTCCTTTGCCAAATAAACCACCTTTTGCTATCGCGATCTTTGCCTGGTTTATCTGGTACGATTTTTCATTGTCATCATCTTTGGAACTATAAATAAATGTTTGAATCCGGCTGATCCAGGTAGGTACTCTTCCAACTGATAAAAGCTCGGGTAATTTTTTAGTTTCTCCTGATTGCTTATCATAAGTGGAAACTGCTATTGTAATTAAAAGGATAACCGGTATCATTGCAATTCCAATTGCTAATAATATATGCTTTGTGTTAACCCTGCCAATAAACATTAACATCAGGCTGGTTCCGGCTATTAATATTGCAGTGGATAGATTCGCGGGTGCAATAAGAACGCAAATAATTACAACAGGTATTATAACGGGCAGGAAACCTTTTTTAAAATCCTTGATCACATTCTGTTTTCTGCTAAGCATCCTGCTCATATACATGAACAATGCAAGTTTTGCAAGATCAGACGTCTGGAATGTCATATTAATGACAGGTAGTTTGATCCAACGGCTTCCGGCATTTAGTTCCACGCCAAAGAGCAAGGTGTATAATAATAATGGGATTGATACCAGAAATAATATAAGCGCAACCCTGGAATAAATGGTATAGTTTATCCTGTGTGCAAAATAAATAATGATCAATCCTAAAATGATAAATGCAAATTGCTTGAACAAATAACTTTCAGTGCTTTTGCTCATGCGGTATGCCAGTGAACCGGTACTGCTGTATACAAGCAGCAAACTTGCCAGTGTAAGTATGATCACAATTGCCCAAATCATCTTATCACCGCTTGTCTTGCTCACAAGGTTACCACTCATATTACTGAATGAAGGTGAAAATATTGACTTTATGTTTGGGTTATCCTGCATTTATGATTAGAATTAATTTATCTTCTTGTACTATTCACTCCCGATAGCTATCGGGACTATGTAAATCCCTGAATAGTGTTGACAGGTTTATACTAATTCATTATTAAAAATATTGACAGTTTTTCTATATTCTTTTTTCTGTTTTTCCCAATTTTGAATGAACATTGTAGGCTTC
>Ga0136634_10000800_pt1 | contig 12770 bp, 10 predicted proteins | sample AntDrymUQ8332106_2_FD_104654 | JGI IMG/M metagenome (GOLD analysis project Ga0136634, IMG submission 104654) | Polar desert sand microbial communities from Dry Valleys, Antarctica - metaG UQ833 (21.06) | ecosystem: Environmental > Terrestrial > Soil > Desert | place: Antarctica: Dry Valley... | reverse complement strand
TGACTGTTGCTGATGCTTCTGAAAATCCAATTGGCAGACACCTTGTACAAAATTTTGTTCAAATACCAAAAGGTGATGACTCGCTTTTTATTGAAAAACTTCTTAGCATTTGCAAACAAAAAAATATTCAAATTATTCTTCCACTTGTTACAAAAGAATTATTTCCTCTTTCTAAAAACAAAGACTTATTTGAACAGAATAATATCAAAGTTTTGGTTTCTTCAAAAGAAACAATTGATTTATCCAATAGCAAATCTGCCTGTTACCAGTTTCTTCAATCAAAAAATATAGCAGTTCCGAAATTTTCCGTTGTAAAAACCTTAGAAGAATTTATCCAGTCAGCAGCAGCGTTAGGTCATCCGCAAAAACCATTTTGTTTTAAGCCTTCCATTTCCAATGGCAGCAGGGGATTCAGAATTGTATCAAACGAAACAGATGAAGCAAACCAGCTTTTTAATGAAAAACCATATAACACCTATATCAATTACGAGCATGCAATAAAAATTCTTTCTTCAAAACCTTTCCCTGAATTATTGGTGAGCGAATATTTACCCGGGGATGAATATTCGGTTGATTGTTTAGCTAATGATGGCAAAACAATTCTTACTGTTCCCCGGCTTCGAAGAAAAATGATCAATGGAATTAGTGTGGAGGGAGAATTTATAAAAGACGAAATAATTATTAAGTATTGTAAAAAAATTGTTGAAGCCATTGGTCTGCATGGTAATATTGGGATACAGTTAAAATATGCTGAGGAAAATCAACCTTTATTGCTTGAGATTAACCCCCGGGTACAGGGAACCATTGTTGCAGCTTTGGGTGCTGGAGTAAATCTGCCACTATTAGCGGTAAAGCAGGAATTGGGTATTACTATTGATCCAAAAGAATTAGAAGTAGACTGGGGAATAAAATTTTCCCGCCACTGGACGGAAGTTTTTTACAGGTAGCCTGTTAAATCTTTATCACCGGCTCTATAAAATCATTTCATTCATTTAATTTGCTCTTATGAAGAAAAGTATTTTCCTGGGTTTTTTAATAGCGCTTGGTTTTACAGGATTAGCGCAAACAGCAAATAACACTTTGCTCTGGCGCATCACTGGTAACGGCCTTGCCAAACCATCTTATTTGTTTGGCACTATTCACATGCTTTGCGCAGATGACATCCAGTTAAGCGATAGTCTTAAAAATGCTATTCAAAGTTCTGATAAAGTTTACCTGGAGCTGGATATGGATAATATTTTCGAAATGTTGGGCGCCATGGGAAAAATGAAGATGAATGATGACACAACACTTCAGGATCTTTTGACTAAAGATGAGTATGCAAAAGTGAAAAAATATTTCAACGAAAAAGGCGGCATGATACCATTCTCCATGCTGGAGACCTTTAAGCCGATGCTGGCTATGTCCACCATGATTGAAAAATCCATGAATTGCGATAACATGATTGCCATGGAGCAACTGATCATGGAAGAAGCAAAAGGGGGCTCAAAAGAAGTAAAAGGATTAGAGACTGTGAATTATCAAATGAGCATATTCGACAGCATTCCTTACAAATTACAGGCAAAGCAACTGGTAAAATTTATAGATGAAGGCAGCGATGGAGGCAGTAAAGAACTGGAAGAAATGACAAATGCTTATCGCAACCAGGAATTAAAAAAACTTGAGGAAATGATAAAAGATGATCATTCCGGTTTGGCAAGTTTCAATAATATCCTGTTGTACAATCGCAATTATGCCTGGGTAGCAAAACTTGAAAAGCTACTACCAAAAAACTCATTAGTCGTCGCGGTGGGTGCAGGCCACTTACCAGGAGATAAAGGCGTTATCCAGCTTTTGCGCAAAGCAGGTTATAAAGTAGAGCCGGTAAAAAATGATATGGTGAAAAAGAAGGCGAGAGAAATATAAGAAGAGGCGTTACGGTTATTGTTATTTACATGGCGTAAATATCAGGTAATGGCTAGTTTAAAAGAAATCATTATTCAAATAGAATTGCATTCAGTTGATGGAATACGAAAATGCTTTTCCGAAGGTGTCAATCCCAATGACCATTTTAAAAATGAACCACTTATTTACGAATTAATCAGCGAATACACCCGTACTCCGGGGTTTAAAGATTGTGTAAAAGCATTTGTTGATCATGGACTTGAGTTTGAAGACAAAATTTTTTTATCTGTTCTTTTAGACGATGCCAAATCCCTGGAACTTTTGATCATTAATGATCCGGCAGCCGTTTCAAAACAATATACCTTGCGTTGCGCTTATACTCCTTTATACCAGGTTTCACTTTTACATATCTGTGCAGAATTTAACCTTATTTCATGTGCGGAGGTACTTGTAAAGTATGGGGTAGATATTAATTTCAAAGCTGGAGTGGATGAAAATGGATTTGGAGGACAAACTCCCATTTTTCATACCGTCAATCAAAACAGTAACAATTCCAATGACATGTTGAATTATCTTCTCTCCAGATCTGCCGATTTGAAAACAACTGTACAAGGACTTATTTGGGGTAAAGGTTATGAATGGGAAACATTGATTCCATCAGTAAACCCGATTAGCTATGCCATGATGGGGCTTATTCCTCAAATGCACAGAGACGAAGCTACAATTTCAAAAATTGTAACAAAGCTGCTTAAAGCTGCGTATGGTATTGAGTACTCACCTCAAAATATTCCATGTACCTATTTAAAAAAGTAAAGAACAAACAAGCTCTCTCAACTTTTTATCTGCCATCAGCTAACTATCATCAATTAAAACTGCTCCAATCCCGAAAAAAAGAAATTTCCTTCAAGCTTTGCATTTTCATCACTATCGCTGCCATGAACTGCATTTTCACCAACTGAAGTTGCAAACAGTTTTCTTATAGTTCCCTCATCAGCTTTTGCCGGATCGGTGGCGCCAATTAGCGTTCTGAAATCAGCCACTGCATTGCCCTTTTCTAAAATGGCAGCTATAATAACACCGCTGCTCATAAACTGAACCAATTCACCATAAAAAGGCCTTTCCTTGTGTACTTCGTAAAATTGTCCAGCCTTTTCCTTTGATAAATGCGTTTGCTTTAACGCTACAATGCGAAAACCGGCTTTAATGATCTTATCTAAAATTGCTCCTGCATGCCCGTTCTTCATTGCATCGGGCTTGATCATCGTAAACGTTCTGTTGCTCATCATTTTATATTTTTTCGGCGCAAAAATAAGGAGTAGACCGGAGTTTATGCCTTTTTGGTGATATTGAATTTTTCCGGTTTATTTAATCTTAATATCTGCCTGATAAGGTGCCTGTTCTTTTATTCCGTTTGGTTTCCTTGTTTTTGTCTTAGCCAGTCTTTCTTACAACACTATAAGATAACAATTCAGGTTAACGCAATTGGCTATATTTAGCTGCTGCTACCCAAATCAACTATACCATTTTTTTTTAAGGTCTTTTTTTTAGTTTCTGGCTTACCGGTAGCTTCTCAAACCATCATTCCCCGGTTTGAAAGCCTTGGTGTTAATGATGGCTTACCGCACAGTTCCGTTTACAGCATCACCCAGGATAAAAAAGGATTTATGTGGTTTGGCACACCCGATGGCTTGTGCCGATACGATGGAAGTGAATTGCGTTCCTTTAAATACACTGCTTCAAGCACAGATGATGTCATCAACAATCTGGTACGAGGCCAGATGCTGGAAGATAAAGAGGGAAATATTTGGTTCAGCAATGAAAGCGGTATTTATAAATGGGATGTTTATAAAGAGAAGGTATTGAAAGTGCGACCTATTGAAAAAAAGGAATTTGGGAATGTTGCTTTTCAATCTGTCTCCTTAAATAAGCCGGGATCGCTTTGGCTTTTTAATGTGATCTACGGAATGTTTGAGTTTAATATTACAACCCGAAAATTAAAAAGGTATCCTTTCCCTGTTCCTACAAATACATTGACATTCAAACTGGCCTCTACTAAAGTGGATGAAGAAGGAAAAATCTGGATACGAATTGTTTCTCATAATGAACCTTACTTTGTTTTCAACACGACTACGCATTCCTATTCAATTCAGTTAGCAGACAATCCGCCGCATTCTGTTTTTTTCGCTGATCATAAAATGATTCAGGCTTTTGATGACAAACTTGTTTACAAGGATCTTCAAAGCAACGAAAGCCGCACAGTTTCCAAAGCCATCAACAATAAAAAGATTTTATTTTATTCCCGCGACGGAGTGAAAGATAACTATGGAAGGTTATGGATGACAGCTGAGGGAAATGGATTATTTTATTACGATGAGAAGCATGACCGCTTCCAGGAATTTCATCATGATAATTCAAAATTAAAATCGTTGCCATTCAATCTTACCACTTGCCTCTACATTGACCGCAGTCAAAATCTTTGGATAGGCATGGATGGCGGCGGTGTAGCCAAATTGGATTTAAAGCAGCCTAAGTTCAATTTATTTCCTTTATCAGAAGGCGATTACCCAATACTTAATGATTATTTTATCAAATGTTTTTACGAAGATGAAAAGGGAAGAACCTGGTTTGGCACTCATACCAACGGGTTAAATATTCTTGAACATGAAACCGGTACATTGGTCAACTACCAACATAAAAAAAACAATCCAACAAGTATTCCGGGGAACATAGTTTCTGCCATAGTAAAAGACAGGGAAGGTAATATGTGGATTGGCGGTAGCGGAGGGTTTTCCATATTTGATGAAAGAAAAGGAACTTTCAAAACAATAAAATTGAATGGCCTTTCTAAACTTTCTCCGAACAGGAGCATTTTTGGGTACAAAATGATTCAGCTAAAAAATGATGATTTACTTGCAGGTACTTTAATAGGACTGGTTAGGATTGTAAAACAAAAAAATGGCAGCTACGAAGGTTCTTATTTTAGTGATGATCCCTACACTCAGGCAATTACAACAGACGTAGTGGAACTACCCAACGGAACTATTTATGGTACCTTAACAAACGTAGGATTACATGAGTTTGCACTACACGCCGGGAAGTATAAAGTAATCAATATTTTTCTTCGTGGCCTTGACTTGCGAAGCGTACAAATTGATGAAGAAAATGCGGAATGGTTATGGATATCTACGGGTATCGGATTGATTCATTTTAATACCCGGACAAAAGAATATAAGCTTTGGAATGAAAAAGATGGAATCGCTAATAGCTATGTATATGGCTTGCTGGAAGATGGAAAGAAAGGCTTCTGGGTCAGTACCAATGGCGGGCTAAGTTATTTTAATAAAAAGACGGGGCAATTTGAAAATTACACTTACCAGGATGGATTGCAGAGCAATGAATTTAATACGCAGGCATTTTATAAAAGTCCTGCAGGGATTTTTTATTTCGGTGGCATAAAAGGTTTTAACTGGTTTAAGTCCGCTTCTTTAAACAATAAGCCTATTAAACCTACTGCTGCCATTACTAAGATTGAGATCGGTGATCAAGTTTTTGAAAAAGACAGCAACTTTATAAAAGATCGCTTCATTAGGGTTGCATACGATAACAACGATTTCAATTTCCGGTTTGCGGCGCTCGATTACACAAGACCCGAAGCAAACAAAGTTCAATACATATTAGAGGGCTGGGAAAAGAGCTGGGTTACCACTTCAGCAAAATCTGTGCGGTATGCAAACCTTTTGCCGGGACAGTACACGTTCCGAGTTAAAGCATCTAATGCAGATGGTATTTGGAGTAATGAAGAAAAAATTCTTATTACTATAAAAGCACCATTTTGGAAACGCACCTGGTTTCTTCTTGGTTCAGCACTACTGGCACTACTTACTATTGTTTTCATCACTTACCGTATTGTTCAGCAAAAAGCAAAAAGGAAACTTCAGCTACTGGAAAGGCGGGTTGCCATTGATGAGGAGAGGAATAGGATCAGCGCTGACATGCATGATGAAATAGGTAGCAGCATCATGCACATTGCATTAGTGGGAGAGCAGATACAAAAGCAGGAAAAAAGTATTACCGAAGTAAAAACAGATGTTCAAACAATTACAGTTGCTGCCAATAAACTGGTACAAACCATGAGTGAGATCATCTGGGCGTTGAGCCCACAAAATGAAACTTTAGAAAATCTACTGGCTTATATTAGAGAAAAGTCGCAGCAATTTTTTGAACCTTTTGATATAACTTTCACCATTTCTTTTCCTGACGAAGTGCCGTCTCTCAGATTAACCAATGCGGAACGCAGAAATTTATACCTCGTTACTAAAGAGCTTTTAAATAATGCAATGAAACATGCAAATGCAACTTCTGTAAATCTCAGCTTGCACGTCAGCGAAAAAGAATTTTGTTTCACTGTGGCTGATAATGGAATTGGTATGAATGAAAAAATAGTAAGAATCGGGAGTAATGGCATAAGAAATCTTAAAAAAAGAATGCTGGATATTCACGGCACTATTGAATGGTTGCCAGGAAATCCTGGTACCATCGTAAAATATTGTTTGTCCAGATAGACCACCTACTCCTTTTTTCACCATAGCCAGCAATGGAGTAAGTTTACCTTTACTTATGACCCCGATCATTATTATAGAAGATGATGAGAAGATACGCAACTACCTTACTGCTTTGCTTTCCGGTTCAGGAGAGTTTGACCTGGCGGCGAGTTTTTCCAATGCTGAAGATGCTTTAAATTATTTTGAAAACGGGTTAGGAAATCACATTGAATTAATACTTACCGATATTCAATTACCCGGTAAATCAGGTATCGAGTTTATTGCCTGGCTTAAACCTTTGCGGCCGGAAATTCAGTTTATGGTACTGAGTTCATTTGATGATAGCGACAAAGTTTTTAAAGCACTAAAAGCAGGCGCCACAGGCTATATCTTAAAAAACACGGAGGCTGCAAAACTAATAGATGCTTTGAGGGACCTCCGAAAAGGAGGTAGTCCCATGAGCAATGAAATTGCACGTAAAGTAGTGAACGCCTTTCACCAGGACATCACTTATATAGATGCCAAAGAAAAATTAACCGACAGGGAAAAGGAAATACTACAATGGGCGTCAAAAGGTTTTAGCTACAAGGAAATTGGTGAAAAATTATTTATTTCAGTCGAGACTGTACGAACCCATATCCGCAATATTTACGAGAAACTCCAGGCTTGTAATAAAAGCGATGCCTTCAGAAAGGCAGGATTACGTTAATTGCTTCTATAGTTTTCATCTACTCCTTTTATACTCCTTTTTAAGCTGATCTGTTCTTTTATTTTTCGTTTTCAAGGAAGGGCATTCATTAAACTGATAAACTTTACAGTCAATAAAAAATAATTTGTATGATTAATAAAATTGCATTCGTTCTCCTCCTGTGCGTTACAGCATCATTATCAACAATTGCTCAGAATATTTGGAAAGCCGCCTTCAATGGAAAAATTAGCGAAATCGAGGCTGAATTAGCTAAAGGAACTGATATAAATAGCAAATCTCCCAATGGTGGATTCACTCCGTTGCATTTTGCAATAGGAATTGGTCAAGCCAAAACAGCGGAATTTCTGTTAAGCAAGGGTGCTTTGCCCGATATAAAGAACAATGAAGGAAGCACGCCACTCATGAATGCTATTACACAAAAGAAAGAAAGGCTGGTAAAGTTATTAATTGATTATAAAGCAGACGTGAACCTTGCAGATAGAAATGGCTTGCCTATAATTTATGTTGTATCCTACGGCGGCGATTATGATATGATTGAACTGTTATACAACGCAGGTGCAAACATTGCGGTGAAAGATGGCAATGGAATAGAACTTGCCAAACTAGTAACTTTAAGAAAAGACAAAAAGAAAGTAGAGAAATTATTTGCATCTCCACCGCCTGCTAAGAATAAATAATTGCTTAAACACTAATTATAATGCACTATTTGTTTTTGTTTATAATACTGATGATGCCATTTTGCATTTTTGGTCAAACATATACAACTACCAGTCAAGGTAAAAACATTGGGAATGGAGGTGCGTATGTAGCACCAGTTATTACAAAAACCTATACAGTAAAGCAACCTGCTTATAAACCTTACACGCCACCGGTGCGTTCTTCATCCACAAGCTATAAGGATAACACATCATCAGGGTTTTCAACAAAAAATAGTAGCAGCAAATCCACCTCTTCTAAAATAAAAATAGGAAGTCCTTACAAACGTTCTGATTATTCATTGGACAACGAGCTGAATCCGGTTGCTGATTATGGAAAATGGGGATATGCAGATCTTTCCGGTAAAATAATAATTCCTTTCGCTTACTCACAGGCAAATTATTTTTACGAAGACAGGGCAGTTGTAATCCTAAATAACAAACACACTTTTATTGATACAAAAGGTAATCAGCTGATGCCCTTGATCTATGATTCCTGTTTGCGTTTTTCAAATGGAATGGGAGCTGTTTACAAAAATGGATTATGGGGTTATGTAAATAATTCGGGCTTACTTGTAATTGCAAACCAGTATGCTGAGGCTACTCCATTTTCCGAAGAATTTGCCTGTGTCAAATCGGGTGAGTTTTATGGTTACATAGATAAAGCAGGTGAAACTGTAATTCCATTTGATTATTCCATTGCTCAACCATTTTCCGGTGGCCTGGCAAGGGTTGGTCTTACCCGCAATGGCATACAAAAATCTGGATTTATTGAGCATTCAGGTAATAGTGTTGTTCCACTTAAATATGAAGATGCAAGGGCTTTTCATGAAGGAATGGCGGCAGTAAAATTAAATGGAAAGTGGGGCTTTATTAATGACGCAGGAACAGAAGTCATTGATTTCCGGTATGAGGAAGTTTGGTGGTTTTCTGAAGGCTTGGTTGCCGTTAAGGAAGAGAAAGAGGGGAAGTGGAGTTTTATTGATAGAAATGGGAAGGAAATAATAGGTAAGCTATATAAAGATGCCCAACGTTTTTCCGAAGGTCTTGCAGCAGTTAAAATAAATGGATTTTATGGCTTTATAAATCACAGTGGAGAAATGATTATACCAGCAACATTAGATATGGTTTTTGGTTGCTTTGAGAATGGCCTTGCACCTGTGCTTACAAAAGATCTTAGAATAGTTGCCATTGATAAAAAAGGAAAAGAAGTGATTCAATAAACCACAAGGTTTTACTATGCGTCATACTGCTTTTCACACTTCGTTTTTAAAAACAACTGCAAAATTGAGCGTCATTTTTTTACTAATAATTTAAAACAAAAATCATGAAACATTTAATTTGTATTATCGCTTTTCTTTCATTAGGTATTATTGAAATAATCGCTCAGGAACCAAACCTGCCTAAAACAGGTACCTGGGGAACATATGGGGAGACACAAACCATCTTAGTAGAATCTAAAAAGAATCCAACATTCACACTGGAAATAAAAACTAAGCCTACAAAAAAAGTAGTGATGGCTTGTCATTACACCAGCGAGATCACCAACAAATCAGACAAAGAAGTTTCATTTGTTATCGGAATGATATCTCCAAAAGGGCCAACATCATCAGATAATTCTAAAGTTAAATTGAAGGCAGGCGAAACTAAAGAGATTTCCTTTTTAATTGGAGCCTGCAAAGGCAAAGGAAGTGATGAAGAAAAGTTTGAAGGTTGTTGCACCTGCAACTTCAGCTTTGCTTTTGACAAAGTTTCGGTTGATTAATAAATCATATTGGCAATTGATGCGTTCATAAATTTTTAAAGTATGAAATACATATTTTCATTTCTTCTTCTGAGCTTTTCCTATGCAAATGCACAAACTGCACAGGAAATAGTTAACAAACACCTGCAGGCTATTGGGGGCAAGGCTAAAATAACAGCAATAACTTCCTATAGTTATGAAATGGGAAACAGTCGTTTTGAAATGCATAGTAGAATGGTCTACTACAAGAGTCCGGGAAAATGGAGAATTGTTCTCAGTGAAGATAACAAAGTCGTTCATTCATCAATTTTTCATGGCGAAAAAGGATGGGTGACGTTTGCATCAGGAGAGACTCAAGTTGAATCTTCAGGTATAGATTTTAACCACCCTCTGCTGGGATATTTACTTTATGCAACAACTCCTGATTTTAAGATCGAATACCTTGGTCCCGATACACAAAGTGATAACCTGTTGTTGCAGGTAACGGCACTGTTAAATAATATTTTGGGTAATTCCTATACCTATTATATTAACCCGAATACTTACCTCGTTACAAAAGTTGAAGTCAACTCGAATTTCCCTTCTACTTTGTATTTTAGAAATTATACTACGCTGAATGGGATTACAATTCCTTTAAAGACGACAACAATTGATAAGTATAAAGGTGACAGCACATTTGAAATAAAAACGAATGTGAAAATAAATATTCCGCTTGATGATAAACTCTTTTTGAAGCCTGCACTAAAAAAAGAACTAAAAGCCTTTAAAAATGCTAACAATAAATGGGGATTTCAGGATGAGAATTTTGTTACCGTAATAAAAGCGCAATTTGATGAAGTGTGGGACTTTCATGAGGATAACCTCGCTAAGGTCAGCATTAATAAATTGTACGGTCATATTGATACGAAAGGAAAAATAATTGTTCCGTTGAAATATGAAAAAGTTGAAAATTTTGATGAAGGAATGGCTGGTGTTATGTTAAAAGGCAAATGGGGTTTTGTAAATAAAACAGGCAAAGAAGCGGAACCATTGAAATATGAAAAGATTAAGGATTTTAGAGATGGGCTTGCAGCTGTAAAATTGAATAACAAATGGGGCTTTATTGACAAGACCATGAAAGTGATCATACCTCTCCAGTATGATGATGTTGGATACTTTTACGAAGGGCTTTCTTATGTTATGCTAAATAATAAATATGGCTATGCAGATAAGACCGGCACAATAGTTATTCCGATGGAATATGATTTCGCCATGTATTTCGATAAGGGTAAGGCAAAAGTAAAAAAAGACAATGTTTACTTTTCAATTGATAAAACCGGGAAAAAAATTGATTAACGCTTCAACTGAATTTTTATGAAATATTTGAAACTTATTCTTCCTGCAATATTTATTGTTTCTGTTGCTTCAGCACAAACCGTAAAAAAAACGCCTGCAGTTAAAACACCTGTTGCAGCAAAAGCTAATCCCAAATTAAACGTTCCATTTTTAAAACAAACCTTTCTGCTCGATCCGGCTATATTTTTTGAAACTAGCATAGCTAACAATACCAATGGGATTATGCAGCTGAATATAAAACTACAAGCCATAAAAACAGCCACTATTTCGGTAAAAGATTTTTCAGCAACATCAATGGAAGAGATAAGGGAAATATATGAAAATGCATACGGAAAATATTTGTTCACACCCGACAAAACCGGCTATAGGTATACAAGCTCTTTTGATAGCAAAACTTATCCTGTTTTCAGAGAAGAATCAATAACGCCTTTAGAGTATAAGGCTATTTATCACGGCACTTATACGGAACAGCAACTTGCAAAGGCATTGGATAATATGCCTTCAGTAAGAAAAATGGAAGGAGACAAAGTAGTTGAAGAAAAAAAGAAGGGTAATGAATATGATACGGATGAAAACAACCGGGTAATTCGTCTTTACATGTTACCTTATACAAAAAGTTCTGATAAGGGATTCATGTTGCTTTTTTATGAAGCTAATTATGGAGAAGACAAAAAAAATAATGGCTCAAAGATTCTGCAAACCTTGCTAAATGGCATTAGCCCCATGAAAGTAAATGAGTATATTCCTTTTGCTAAAGTAAAAGAAACAAAATTTCTTTTTGATTTTGCATTACCTGCCGATGCTACAGGTTCAGAAGGAAGCTATTTATACACAAAACCTGTAAACGGAAGAGTTTCTATAAAAGGCATACCAGACGCAACCACAGGATATAGTTCAGTACTTGAAAAATATGATGTTAGTTATGGAACAGTAACTGATAAAAGCTCAATCGAACAGTACAAACTTGCTAATGGCATAAGCATATTCAAACAGGTATTTACAATGGAGAAAAAGGATGATGATTATACTTCTATATGGTATCAGGTAGTAAGTGTGCTGGTGCCGGATAAAAAGGTTATTAAAAAGCCATTGTTGTTTACACTTACAAGTTTTAGTTCTGATAAAGGTGAAATTAATTCCATAAATAATTTTATTCTTAATAGTATTTCTCCAACAGGCACATTAACCAAAGCCGGCATAGATAAAATTAAGGACACAAAATGAATTGCTGAATAGGCTATTATAAATCAACTTAAAAAAATGCTTATGAAACTGTCTCTTTTCCTTTTGTTCCTTCTACTCAATGTTGTTATTCACGCACAGGAATTATTCCCTTTTAAGAATGCCAAAGGAAAGTATGGTTATAAAAATGCAGCAGGCCAGGTTAAAATACTCCCTAAATATGATGATGCAGGTTATTTTTATGAAGGTTTGGCAGTAGTAAATATTGGTGGAGAAAACGGGGTTAACGGGAAAAATGGGGTTATAAATGTAGCAGGAAAAGAAGTAGTTCCGATAAACCCAAAATATGATTACATAACAGTTTTTATCGAGGGGAGAGCTGTAGTTGCTTATCAAAGTAATAGTGGAAAGAGCAAAAGGGAATATGGTTACATCAACAAAGTTGGGAAAGAGATTAATTCTACCAGATTTAGTGATGCAAAAGATTTTTCAGGAGGACTCGCGGTAGTAAAATCGGAAGGAAAAGGTTGGGGATATATTGATACTACGGGCAAACAAATTGTTCCATTCAAGTATAACGAGGCGAATAGTTTTTCAAATGAACTGGCACTCGTTCGTATGTACAAAGGAGGTTTTGGTTTTATTGATAAATCAGGTAATGAAATTATTGCCTGCCAATT
>Ga0136634_10000799_pt1 | contig 12781 bp, 10 predicted proteins | sample AntDrymUQ8332106_2_FD_104654 | JGI IMG/M metagenome (GOLD analysis project Ga0136634, IMG submission 104654) | Polar desert sand microbial communities from Dry Valleys, Antarctica - metaG UQ833 (21.06) | ecosystem: Environmental > Terrestrial > Soil > Desert | place: Antarctica: Dry Valley... | reverse complement strand
GTCACCGCCCATCGAGATCAGCGCTGCCGGGAAGAGCCCGTCCTCCTCCTTCCTGATGTGAGGTGCCAGCTCCTCGATCGCGGCGCGAAGCGCAGCGCGATCGGCCTCCCGAGTCAGGTCCGCGGCGTCCAGCAGCATCTCGAGCTCGCGGTGTTCCTTCACGAGAGCCGCGATGTAATCGACGTACTCGTCGGACTGACCCATGACCGCGAACAGTCCGTGCTCCTCACCCGCCCAGTGCGCCCGAAGGTCGCCCGCGAGCTTGTCGAGCAGACCCCGCGCTCCCTCGAGATCACCCGCGTCGACCGCGGCGATGGCAGCAGCAGCAAGACTGGTGGCCGCGTCGTGTTCTGCGATGAAGTCGATGATCAGCGGGATCTGACGACATCCGCAGTAGTGACACATCCATGCACGGTAACCCGTCGATCGCTCGAGGAGCCGAACCGGAAACATGTCCCGTTCGGGACTTCGCCTCTGCTCGGACACCCCAGCGCGGCACTCATGCAGCCTGTCGGGATTCGCGACCTGTGGCGCCCGTCGCCCATGGAGGAGACGAATGGCCAGCTCGCCGGGTAGGACCAACGCGCCGACGGCCAGCCGTGACGACCGGAACCCGAGCCCGAACGCGATGCTCGCGTTGGCGACACTCGGGTTCGCCGTCAACTTCTGGGCATGGGCGCTCCTCAGCCCGCTGGGCGCACGCTTCAGGGCAGAGCTCGAGCTCTCGTCTTTCCAGCAGGCCCTGCTCGTTGCCGTGCCGGTCATCGTCGGTTCGTTGGGTCGCATACCGGTCGGCTCGCTCACCGACCGGTACGGCGCTCGGATCATGTTCCCGGCGGTCTCGTTCGCGACCATCGTCCCCGTCCTCTTCCTCGGTCTCGTCGGGCACGACTCGTTCATCGCACTCCTCGTCGGCGGCTTCTTCCTCGGGATCGGCGGTACCGCCTTCGCCGTCGGCGTGCCCTTCGTCAACGCCTGGTTCCGCCCACAACGTCGGGGCTTCGCCATCGGGGTGTTCGGCGCAGGCATGGGCGGCACAGCCATCAGCGCACTGACGACGGTGAAACTGGTGGACTCGCAGGGCATCGCCGCGCCCTTCCTCCTCGCGGCGATCGCCCTCGCGCTCTACGGCGCCGCGGCTGCACTGTTGATGCGAGACGCGCCGGGACGGACCGCGCCGACCGAGCCTGCCCTCAGGCGCCTGGCGGACACACTGCGGCTGCCGGTGACCTGGCAGACATCGACGCTGTACGCGATCGGGTTCGGTGGCTTCGTCGCCTTCTCGGTCTACCTACCCACCTACCTGAAGACGGCGTACGACCTCAGCCAGACCGACGCGGCGAACAAGATGGCCGGTTTCGTCCTCGTCGCCGTGCTGCTGCGGCCCATCGGCGGATGGCTCTCCGACCGAGTGCGTCCCACCACCGTGCTGGGCGGGGCGTTCGCCGTGGTCGCCGTGCTCGCCGCCTCTCAGTCCGCCACCCCGGCACTGTCCCCGCTCGGCACCGCCAACTTCCTCGGCATGGCGGCCGCCCTCGGCGCAGCGAGCGGCGCAGTGTTCGCGCTCGTGGCGCGGCTCGCACCCCCCGGGACCGTGGGGTCCGTGACCGGCGTCGTGGGAGCCGCAGGCGGGCTGGGCGGGTTCGTGCCGCCCCTGGTGATGGGCTTGGTCTACGGCAGCACCGGCTCGTACGCGATCGGGCTGCTGCTGCTGTCCGGTGTGGCTGCCGCCGCGCTGGTCTTCTCCCTCACCGTGGTGCGCCGCGGCAGGCAAGTCTGAGCGCAGTGAGCTGCAGACCCGAGCAACCGCCAATAGATGGAGCGCACCGGTGAGCCAACGACACGTCACGCAGGAGAGTCCGGGACTCGATGACGACATCGCGGCGGCCCTGGTGCGCGCCGGTCGACACTTCCGCCGGGGCGAGGTCTCCGCGGACCTTCGCACGCTGCATCAGATCGGCGGCCGCGAAGCCGACACGTTCTACCGGGATCGCTGGAGCCACGACAAGGTCGTGCGATCCACGCACGGGGTGAACTGCACCGGCTCCTGCTCGTGGAAGGTGTACGTGAAGGACGGCATCATCACGTGGGAGTCGCAGCAGACCGACTACCCATCGGTCGGTCCGGACAAGCCGGAGTACGAGCCGCGCGGATGTCCACGCGGCGCGGCGTTCTCCTGGTACACCTACTCACCCACCCGCGTGCGCTACCCGTACGTGCGCGGGGTCCTGCTGCAGATGTTCCGTGAGCAGAAGACCTTGCACGGCGGCGACCCGGTGGATGCCTGGTCGAGCATCGTGTCGGACCCCGAGCTTGCGCGTCGGTACAAGCGCGCTCGCGGCAAGGGCGGTCTGGTCCGCGCAACGTGGCAGGAAGCAGTGGAGCTTGCCGCGGCCGCGCACGTCCACACCATCAAGGCTTTCGGTCCCGACCGGGTCGCCGGGTTCAGCCCCATCCCGGCGATGAGCATGGTCAGCCACGCCGCCGGCGCCCGCTTCTACTCGCTGCTGGGCGCACCGATGCTGAGCTTCTACGACTGGTACGCCGACCTGCCCGTCGCATCACCGCAGGTCTTCGGCGACCAGACCGACGTGCCGGAGTCCGGTGACTGGTGGGACGCGACCTACCTGATGCTGTGGGGCTCCAACGTGCCGGTGACCCGCACCCCCGACGCGCACTGGATGACCGAGGCCCGCTACCGCGGGCAGAAGGTCGTGGTCTGCTCCCCGGACTACTCCGACGCCACGAAGTTCGCCGACGAGTGGCTCGCACCGGCGCCGGGCACCGACGGAGCGCTCGCGATGGCCATGGGTCACGTCCTGCTCCGCGAGTTCTTCGTCGAGCGGACCACGCCCTACTTCGACCGCTACGTCAAGCGATTCACCGACCTGCCGTTCCTCGTCAGCCTCGAAGAACGCCCGGACGGGTCCTACGTCCCAGGCAAGTTCCTCACCGCGCTCGACCTCGGCCTCGACGACGAGCATGCCGCCTTCAAGACCGTCGTGCTCGACGCCGCCACCGGCGCACCGGTCGTACCCAACGGCACCCTCGGTGACCGCTTCGGACCGCAGGGCGCCGGCCGGTGGAACCTCGATCTCGGCGAGACAGACCCCGTGCTCACGCTCTACGGCGACGCGAGCGACAGCGTGCGGGTCGCGCTGCCCCGCTTCGATGCGCCAGACGGGAGCGGAACGGTCATCGAGCGTGGTGTCCCCTGCCGGGTCGTCGCCGGCCAGCTCGTGACAACCGTGTACGACCTGTTGCTGGCGTCGTACGGCGTCGGCCGGGACGGCCTGCCCGGCGTCTGGCCGACCGGCTACGCGGACCCGACATCACCCTGCACGCCGGCGTGGCAGGAGGAGATCACCGGCGTGCCTGCGCACAAGGCGGAGCGGATCGGTCGTGAGTTCGCGCAGAACGCTGTCGACTCGAAGGGTCGCTCGATGATCATCATGGGCGCCGGAACCAACCACTACTTCCACTCCGACACCATCTACCGTGCGTTTTTGGCACTGACGACCCTCACCGGCTGCCAGGGCGTCAACGGCGGTGGCTGGGCACACTACGTAGGTCAGGAGAAGGTGCGTCCGCTCACCGGTCACGGGATGCTGGCCTCGGCCAATGACTGGAGCCGGCCACCGAGGCAGATGATCGGCACCGCCTACTGGTACCTCGCCACCAGCCAATGGCGGTACGACCCGTTCCAGGTCGACGTGTTCGCCTCCCCGACCGCAGCGCCAGACTTCGCCGGCATGACGACCGCGGACGTGCTGGCGAAGTCCGCGCGCCTTGGTTGGATGCCGTCGTACCCCACGTTCAACGCCAATCCCCTCGACCTCGGGGACGCCATCGGCCGCTCGGGCGACATCCCGGGCAAGTTCATCACCGACGAGATCGCATCCGGCCGGCTGCGGTTCGCCGCCGAGGACCCGGATGCCCCGGAGAACTTCCCGCGGGTCCTAACGGTGTGGCGCGCGAACCTGCTCGGCTCGTCGGGCAAGGGCAACGAGTACTTCATGCGGCACCTGCTCGGCGCCGAGAGCTCGCTCCGGGCGGAGGAGGCGCCGGAGGGGATGCGTCCGCGCGACGTGCGGTGGCGAGACGAAGCCGCCGAGGGCAAGCTCGACATGCTGCTCGCGATCGACTTCCGCATGACGTCGACCACCCTGTTCGCCGACGTGGTGCTACCTGCTGCCACCTGGTACGAGAAGCACGACCTCTCCAGCACCGACATGCACCCGTTCGTCCACGCGTTCACCCCGGCGATCGCCCCGCCGTGGCAGACCCGCACCGACTTCGACGCGTTCACCGCCCTCGCCGAAGAGGTCAGCCGGCTCTCAGCCGGGCATCTCGACACCCGTACCGACCTCGTTGCCGCGCCGTTGCTGCACGACACCCCGGACGAGATGTCGATGCCGTCAGGGATCGTCCGCGACTGGCGCGCCGACGGGACCGTGCCGGTGCCTGGCGTCAACTTCCCGAAGCTCATCCTCGTCGAGCGTGACTACACGCAGATCGCCGCGAAGATGGCGGCGCTGGGACCACTCGTGGACACGTTGGGAGCGACGACGAAGGGTGTCACCTACGACCTGACCGAGCCGGTCAAGTACCTGAGAGCGAAGAACGGTGCTGTACGCGGCGGCGTCGCCGACGGCCGCCCCCGTGTCGACACCGATGCCCGTATGTGCGAGGCGATCCTGGCGATGGCGGCGACGACGAACGGTCATCTCGCGGTGCAAGGCTTCCGAACACTGGAGAAGCGGACCGGCACCACCCTCGCGGACCTAGCCGCGGAGCACGAGGGCAAGCAGATCACGTTCGCGGACACCCAGGCCCGGCCGACCCCCGTCATCACCTCGCCGGAGTGGTCCGGCTCGGAGCACGGCGGGCGCAGGTACTCCCCCTTCGTCATCAATGTCGAGCGTTCCAAGCCGTGGCACACGCTCACCGGTCGCCAGCACTTCTTCGTCGAGCACGACTGGATGACCGCCTTCGGCGAGCAGCTCAACGTGTATCGACCGCCCCTGGACATGCAGGGCCTGTTCGCCGAGCCGCGGCTCGGCGACATCGACGAGCTGGGCGTCACCGTCCGGTATCTGACGCCGCACTCGAAGTGGTCGATTCACTCGGAGTACCAGGACAACCTGTTCATGCTGAGCCTCTCCCGCGGCGGGCCGACGATCTGGATGAGCGACCGGGACGCCGCGAAGGTGAGCATCGACGACAACGACTGGGTCGAGGCGGTGAACCGCAACGGTGTCGTCGTGGCACGGGCGATCGTCAGCCACCGCATGCCTGAGGGCACCGTCTTCATGTACCACGCGCAGGAACGCACCATCGACGTTCCCATCGCCGAGACGTCCGGCAAGCGCGGCGGCATCCACAACTCCCTGACCCGGCTGCTGATGAAGCCCACCCACCTCGCCGGTGGGTACGCCCAGATGAGCTACGCGTTCAACTATCTCGGCCCGACCGGGAACCAACGCGACGAGGTCACCCGAATCCGCCGCCGGAGCCAAGAGGTGCAGTACTGATGAGACCCATGGCTCAGCTCGCGATGGTCATGAACCTCGACAAGTGCATCGGCTGCCACACCTGCTCGGTGACCTGCAAACAGGCGTGGACCAACCGTGCCGGCGTCGAGTACGTCTGGTTCAACAACGTCGAGACCCGTCCCGGCCAGGGCTACCCGCGTACCTACCAGGACCAGGAACGCTGGAAGGGCGGCTGGACGCTCAACAAGCGGGGACGTCTCACCCTCAAGGGTGGCGGTCGCCTCAAGAAGCTGCTCACCATCTTCTCGAACCCGCTTATGCCGTCGATCAACGACTACTACGAGCCCTGGACGTACGACTACGAGACGCTCACCAACGCACCCACGCAGCAGCACTCGCCAGTCGCGCAGCCCAAGTCCTTGATCAGCGGCAAGACCATGAAGGTGCAGTGGTCGGCCAACTGGGACGACGACCTGGGCGGCAGCCCAAAGCTCACGCAGGACGACCCGGTCCTGCAGAAGATCAGTGACAAGGTGAAGCTCGACTTCGAGCAGACCTTCATGTTCTACCTGCCGCGGATTTGCGAGCACTGCCTCAACCCGGCCTGCGCCGCATCGTGTCCGTCCGGCGCCATCTACAAGCGCAGCGAGGACGGCATCGTCCTCGTCGACCAGGACCGTTGCCGCGGCTGGCGGATGTGTGTCACCGGCTGCCCGTACAAGAAGGTCTACTTCAACCACCGGACAGGGAAGGCCGAGAAGTGCACGTTCTGCTTCCCGCGCGTGGAGGTCGGCCTGCCCACCGTCTGTGCCGAGACCTGCGTCGGTCGGCTCCGCTACATCGGTGTCGTCCTGTACGACGCGGACAAGGTGCTGGACGCAGCAAGTGTCCCGGACGAGCACGACCTGTACCGGGCGCAGCGCGAGGTGTTTCTCGACCCGGCGGACCCCGCCGTGCAGCGCGCGGCCGAGGAGGCCGGTATCCCGCGGGACTGGGTCGACGCGGCGCAGCGATCCCCCGTCTGGGCGTTGATCAACAAGTTCCAGGTCGCACTGCCGCTGCACCCGGAGTACCGCACGCTGCCGATGGTCTGGTACATCCCGCCGCTGTCACCGGTCGTCGACTCTCTCAGCAACACCGGCCACGACGGGGAGAACGCCGGCAACCTCTTCGGCGCCATCGACACACTGCGGATCCCGGTGGAGTACCTCGCCGAGCTGTTCACCGCCGGCGACCCAGGACCGGTCCGCGACATCCTCGCCAGGCTCGCGGCCATGCGGTCCTACATGCGGGACGTGAACCTGGGCCGCGAGCCAGACTCCACGATCCCGGCAGCCGTCGGCATGACGGCCCACGAGATCGAGGACATGCACCGGTTGCTCGCGATCGCGAAGTACGACGAGCGGTACGTCATCCCGACGGCGCACGCCGAGGGTCGCGATCCGCAGCAGCTGGCGCACTCACTCGAGGAGCTCGCGACCGAGTGCTCGTTGGACTACGACGGCGGCCCGGGGATGGGCGGCTCCGGGCCGTTCGGGGAGTCCTCGGGTGGTGCCACACCGATCGCGGTGGAGAACTTCCACATGCTCAAGCAACGACAACGCTCCGACACCTTCATCGACCCCGCAGACGGGCGCGAGCGGGTGAACCTGCTCAACTGGGACGGCAAGGGGCAGGGAGGCCTGTACCTTCCTCCGACCGACGGGCGGACCGACGATGCCGGGGGCGATCCGGGCATCCCCGACCGACGCGAGACCGACGGGATCCGTCCATGAGCCGGCTCGGCCGTCGGCCGTCGACCACCACGGACGCCGAACGGGTCATTGCACTGCAGGCAGGGTCGATGCTGCTCGGCTACCCCGACGCAGACCTGTACGCCCGGCTGCCGCTCCTGACCCGGGCGGCCACCCGACTGCCACCGGCGGCAGCCGACCCGCTGCGGCGTATGACGGAACATCTGCAGAGCACCGAACAGCACGAAGCCGAACGCGCCTACGTCGACCAGTTCGACCTGCGCCGACGGAGCTGTCTGTACCTCACCTACTACGCACACGGCGACACACGCAAGCGCGGCATGGCGCTGCTGCGGTTCACCCACGCGTACAAGACCGCCGGTTTCACACTCGTCGGGGACGAGCTCCCCGACCACCTATCGGTCGTGTGCGAGTTCACAGCCATGGGCGACCTGGCTGCCGGACTGCGGTTGCTCGCCGCTCACCGCGCCGGGTTGGAGCTGATCCGACTCGCGTTGGCCGACTCGGGATCGCCGTACGTCGACGCCCTCGACCTCGTCCGGGCGGTACTACCCGAGCTCGCCGCGCGCGACCAAGAGCGCGCGCTCGAGCTCGCCCGAACCGGCCCTCCCGAAGAGGAAGTCGGCCTAGAACCGTTCGCGCCACCCGAGTACATGGGAGCCGCCCGCCGATGAGCGCCATTGACCTGCTGCTGTGGGTGATCGTTCCCTACGTGTCCATCGCCGTATTCATCGGTGGGCACATGTGGCGCTACCGCTACGACAAGTTCGGCTGGACCACCCGATCCAGCCAGCTCTACGAGAGCCGCCTTCTTCGTCTCGGCTCACCGCTGTTCCACTTCGGCATCCTCGCCGCCCTCGGCGGCCATGTGATGGGACTCGTCCTGCCCAAGTCCTGGACCGAGGCCGCGGGCGTACACGAGACGGCGTACCACGCACTGTCACTTACGCTCGGCACCATCGCCGGGGTAGGAACAGTTCTGGGCATGGCGATCCTGATCTATCGCCGCCGGACGGTCGGACCGGTTTTCAGCGCTACCACCAGGAACGACAAGGCGATGTACGTGGTGCTCGCCGCCACCATCCTGGCCGGGCTGGCCACCACCGTCCTCAGCAATCTGACCGGACACCCGCACGACTACCGCGAGACGGTCTCCCCATGGTTCCGATCTATCTTCTTTCTCCAGCCGGAGGCAGACCTGATCAAGGCCGCGCCGTTCGGCTTCCAGCTGCACGCCCTGCTCGCGTGGCTGCTGTTCGCGTTCTGGCCGTTCACCCGCCTCGTCCACGTTTTCTCAGCTCCCATCGGATACATGACGAGGCCGTACATCCCCTACCGATCACGGGCCGACGCCAGCCACGGCCTGCGCGCCTCCGAACGCGGCTGGGATCGCGTCGGCAACCGCGACAAGTGAGCCAAGACGCCTGGCAGTCATCGCGAAGCCGAGAGCCACGCCATCCGGCACAGAAGAGGAGAGCCCATGAGGTCAGTAACGACCGAGGCCGCAGCCCTGCTAGAAGAGGCGACGAACTCCGCTAGTGGAAGGGCCGCACGCACCATCGTCGGCGGCAGCGGACACACGCTGCGCCAAACTCTGATCGCTCTTGCCAGCGGACGGGAGCTCGCTGACCACGAGAATCCCGGAGAAGCGACAGTGCACGTCCTCCGCGGCGGCGTCGAGCTCTACTCGAACGGGAGCTTCGAAAGCGCCCACGAAGGCGAAATCCTCGTGGTGCCCGACGCCCGCCACGGACTGCGCGCGCTCGAAGACTCCGTCATCCTGCTCACCGTAGCGATGCGAAACTGACGAAGGGGCTTCTTCCAGCCGGCCGCATGTCACGGTTCTGCGCAGGGTGGGCAGCGCTGGTGGTTGTGCCGCGAAGCGAGTTAGGCGACGGACCGCTTCGGAGGGCACGGTCCACTCACGCCTCCACTCGGATCCGCGGCCAACACGACCCTCATGATGATCAACGACCGATGCGCGGTGGATTCGGGCTAAAGCGTGACTGCACGTCAGGAGTCACTGGGGGGGTGGACTACGCGACCACCGCATCGAGAGCACGTCCCGATCGCAGTAGTCGCGCGGCGGCGACTCGAAGAAGAGCGAACCTGATGACGTCGGGTTATGCGACGCTGAACGCGGCCCGCTGTGTGTCGGCTCATGACGCTGCTGTCGTGTGCCCGGATGCTGGCTTCGTGAAGATGGTGAGGAGTTCGTCGACGTCGTGTCCGGCTGAGGCTGGGTGTCGAAATGGGCGGTTGGGGTGCAGGGTGTAGTGGTTGCGCCGTCCGAGGCGGGTGCGGTGCAGGTAGCCGGCGTCCTCGAGGTCTTGGAGGATGAGCAGGGTTGAGCGCGTGGTGATTCCCACACGTGCGGCGATGTCGTGGACGCGGGCGTCAGGTGCGCGGGCTACGGCGAGCAGGACATGAGCATGGTTGGTGAGGAAGGTCCAGTGCCGTTCCGCGTCCATGTGGTCGGTCTCCTCGCGAGGTGCAGGCGGATAGGACGCGGTGACCGCGCTCAGTTTCGCAGGGTCAGCGCGATCCGGTCGTGGTCGTTGAGCGCTCCGTCCTCGACGAGGGCGATCCAGCCACCGCGGTGCAGGACGAGCTCGATGAGCTCGTCGACAGCGTCGTCGAGGACATCGGGGGACTCGGCGTCCTCGGCGGGGATGAGCAGGTCCCCGTCGGTGGAGAGGCGGGCGGGTTGCACCAGGGTGTCCTCCACCGCGAGCATCTCGGGGCGTTCCCGTCTCGCGGCGAGCCAGGCCGCGGCGATGCCGGTTGCGACGCGGCGGGTGTTTGCGCGGCGCTCGAGCAGCTGCAGCGCCTCTTCTTGGCGTGAGTGCAGGTAGGCGTCGAGGACCGGGCGGGTTCGGTGGACGAGTTCGGGTAGCGGTGCGGTGGCGTGGCTGCCGGTGATGCTGCCGGCGAGGCGTTCGAGGTTTCGCGACAGGCCGCGGAAGGTGGCCAACAGGGGCTCGGGTCCGACGAGGATCAGCGGGGCGGGGTGCACGCGCAGGTGGGTGCCGAGGGCCTGGTCGACGACGCGGAGGAACGCGGCGTTATCTGCCTCGCACAACCCCGGCCGTGAGCCGTCGGGGCGTTCCTGCCGGCTTCTCTTATGGCGATCGTTCGCGCTGCGCAGGGAAGTGGCGGTCAGAGGGAAGTGGCTGCGCAGCGCGGGTTGCAGTGTGTCCGCTACGCCGTTGAAGAGTCGGGCCTCGGTGGCAGAGAGCACGAGGACGACGTGACGCGGGGCGCGGTGCAGGGCGCGAACAAGGTCACGGGTGGCGAAGGTCGGGTCGATGACGACGCGGTCTGGCACCGCGATCGGCAGGTGCACGATCTCCTCGGTCGCGGCGCTGGCGTAGATGGCGATGCCGGCGGCGGTCGGTCCTGCGGCGGCGTGCCCGATGAGCCGAGGAAGCTCGTCCAGGAGGTTCTGCGGTCCGGGCAGCGGCTCGGACTTCAGCCGCCGCGCCGCTTGCGCGGCGAGCTCGCGCAGCCGCGCGACGTCGCCGCGAATCATGCGTGGGGCGGGCGTAGTGGTCATGAGCAGGGAGACGCATGGGTATCCCTGCTCGGCCTGCAGCCTCGTCACCTGGGACGGCGCCGGGACCGAGGGCTTGGTCCAGGGGGGCTCGGTCCACGGGTGGGCGGGCGACGCGGCCTCGTGCTCTGTGGTGGGCGGTTGCAGCAACGGCATGGTGGCTCTCCTTAAGGATGGGGACGGACGACGCTGCGAATGGCGCCGGGCGGATGGACGGTGCGAGGTGCTGGCACTGGCGGGGAAGAACGGTGTGGGCTACGGCGGTGCGGACCGGACGGTGGCGGCAGGGCGGTTGACGGTCTCTCGGGCGTCGGCGCAGCTCACGCCGTGCTGTTCCCGATCGATGAGTACGGTGCGATGTCGGCACGGGGTGGTGCCGGCGCCCACGGGCAGGGCGACGGACGCCACCAGAACCGCGACGTGGGCGCGTGTTGCAGCGGCCAGCACTGCCTTGGCGACAGCCGGGGACTGTTCTCCTGTGTCGCCGGCGTGGGGCAGGATGCGCACCGCCGTGTCGGTGCGTGCTGCGCCGAGGGCCGGGGCGATGCGTCCGAGGATTGCGGCCGCGTTGGCTTCGCGACGCTGATGTGCCAGGCGCAACACCACGGGATCGATGGTGAATCCGAGCGCGGGCAGCGGAACGAGGAGCAGCAGCGGGCGGTGCTCGTCCGCGGCGAGCTGGGCAGCCCGCCTGGCGACCTCGACCGCGACCGCGGCGTCAGTGATGACGGCGGCGACCGGGGCCACGGCCTCGGCGGCTTGAGCGGCCCGAGTGGTGCGGTGCGCCTTGAGAGGTCTCATTGCGGGCTCCGGCTCTTGGTGGGGTCGCTGTCTCTGTCCCGTGGTGGGGTCTCCACGGCGTGACGTCGGCGGCGGATCGGTTCGATGGCGGTCATCTCTTCGTCGGTCGCGACGCGAAACGGGGGGTCGATCGGTGCGTGCAGCTCGCGCCGGCCCTGTCCGCGGGTGGCCCGGAGGCTGGCGACCACCGAGATGGCGAGGATTGTGGTGATGACCGCCAGGGAGACGGTGGTCGGGATGTAGTAGATGTCGACTTTGAGCAGCATCTTGATGCCGACCCAGATGAGGACCAGGGCGAGGCCGACCTTGAGGTAGACGAAGCGGTGGATGAGGTCGGCGAGCAGGAAGTACATGGCGCGCAGGCCGAGGATCGCGAACGCGTTGGCTGTGAAGACCAGGAAGGGTTCGTCGGTGATCGCGAAGATCGCGGGGATGGAGTCGACGGCGAAGACGATGTCGGTGACCTCGACGAGCACGAGCACCGCGAGCAGCGGGGTGGCCAGCAGCGCCCCACCCTTGCGGACCAGCAACCGCTGCCCGTGGTAGGCGTCCGTCATCGGCACGTACCGGCGGAACAGGCGTAGCGCTCGGGACGACTCGGGGTCGAGGTGCTCGTTGCGCTGGCGGATCATCCGGTAGCCGGTGTAGAGGAGGAACGCCGCGAAGACGTAGAGCACCGAGGCGAAGTGGGCGATGATCACCGATCCGGCGGCGATGAAGATCCCGCGGAACACCAGCGCGCCGAGCACGCCGAGGAACAGGACCCGGTGCTGGTACTCCCGCGGCACAGCGAAGTAGGTGAAGATGATCGCCCAGATGAACACGTTGTCCACGGCGAGGGACTTCTCGATCAGGTAGCCGGCGTAGTACTGCTGACCAGCCTCTGCTCCGTATGCCCACCAGACGATGCCGCCGAAGGCGGCGCCGGTCGCGACCCAGACGCCGGACCAGGCTGCTGCCTCGCGGACGCCGATGACGTGGGCGCGGCGGTGGGCGAACAGGTCGACCGCGAGCATCGCCACGATGACGGCGAGGACGGCGAGCCACACCCAGAACGGGACATCCATGCAGGGAACTGCCTTCCGGTCTAGTGCATCGACCGGAGGTCTCTCCCAGCCCCCCAACTCGGGGGCCCGCCCCACCGGCCACCGCACGAGACGGGGCGTATTGACGGCGAG
>Ga0136634_10000798_pt1 | contig 12790 bp, 10 predicted proteins | sample AntDrymUQ8332106_2_FD_104654 | JGI IMG/M metagenome (GOLD analysis project Ga0136634, IMG submission 104654) | Polar desert sand microbial communities from Dry Valleys, Antarctica - metaG UQ833 (21.06) | ecosystem: Environmental > Terrestrial > Soil > Desert | place: Antarctica: Dry Valley... | reverse complement strand
CACGCAAGCGTGACCGCCCCCTTGTCGATGTGGTTCGCGCAGTCGGGCGGGCTGAGCACCTCGGACTCATCGACATAGTCCACGCCCAGGCTCTGCAAGACCTGCGCCTCGACGAAATGCCCGATCCGGGCCTTCGCCATCACCGGAATCGAGACCGCCTCGATGATGGCGTCGATCATGTCCGGGTCACTCATCCGCGAGACCCCACCCTGCGCGCGGATGTCTGCAGGAACCCGCTCCAACGCCATCACCGCAACGGCACCGGCGTCCTCGGCGATCATCGCCTGCTCCGCGGTCACCACGTCCATGATCACGCCGCCCTTGAGCATCTCGGCCATGCCGCGCTTGACGCGCGAGGTGCCTCGCTCGGGAGAGCTCTGAGGGATCGACGAAGGGATGTCAGCCATGGCCGCATCGTACGTGCGGCGAGAGGTGTCAGCGCACCCGGGAGGGGACGCGAGATGCTGCCGCTTCAGGCTGTTTCGGCCTCGGCAGACTCGGCCAACGCCTGCTTGCGCACCATCAGGATGCGCCTGACGACGGTCTCGGTGTTGGCGAGCGCGAGCGCCCAGATCGTCACGTACATCAAGATGGGTAGGTCGAACAGCGCACCCAGGCCGGTCATCACCAGGATTGCCACCAACCGATCGGCCCGCTCGGCGATGCCTCCCTGAGCCTGCAGGCCGAGGGACTCGGCGCGGGCCCGGGCATAGCTGGTGACGGCCCCCATCACCAGGCAGTAGAGCGTCACGCAGACGTAGAGATAGCTGTCGCCGGGGCCGGCGAAGTAGAGCAGCAACCCGCCGAAGATGGCTGCGTCACCGATGCGGTCGAGAGTGGAGTCGAAGAACGCCCCGAACTTCGAGGTCCTCCCCGTGGCCCGGGCCATCGCTCCGTCGACGAGGTCGCTGAACACGAAGGCGGTGATCACCAGCACGCCCGTGAGCAGCTTGCCCTGTGGGAAGAAGACCAGCGCGCCGGCCGAGGCGCCCAGGGTGCCGACCAGGGTCACCGCGTCGGGGCTGATGCCGAGCTTGACGAAGGTGTTGACGATCGGCGCCAGCATGACGCCCTGCCAGAAGTTCTTGAACCTGTCCAACATGTCGCGAGCAGGCTACCGCCCGGTCGGGACCTCCCCTGCACACAGGGGCGTACGGTCAGCAGCACGGAGCCATCCAGGCTTCCCACCAAAGGGTCCGCCATGAGCGACAAGTCGCCACGTCAGAGCATGACCAAGAAGACCGGCAAGTCCATCAAGGAGAAGCGCGCAGCAAAGCGCGGCCAGAACGACGACTCCTCGATCGTCAAGGAGACCCCTCGGAGCAAGAAGCGTTGACGGCGCCGCCCCTGCGCCTGGGGGTCATCGGCTCATCGGCGAAGGAGAACGAGCACCGGCTGCCGCTCCATCCTGACCACCTGGAGCGGATCCCGGCCGAGCTGCGCCGCCTGATCACCCTGGAGCACGAGTACGCCGCCCGCTTCCGGCGCTCGGACGCCGAGCTCGCCGACCTGGTAGCGGGTTTCGCGAGTCGCGGGGAGATCCTGGCCTCCTCGGACGTCGTACTCCTCCCGAAACCACAGCACGCGGACGTCGAGGCGATGCGACCCGGAGCGGTCCTGTGGGGATGGCCGCACTGTGTCCAGGACCCGGTGATGACCCAGCTGGCGATCGACCGCGGCCTGACCCTGATCGCGTTCGAGGTGATGAACCACTGGACCGTCGACGGATCCGTGGGGCTGCACGTGTTCCACAAGAACAACGAGCTGGCCGGCTACTGCTCTGTGCTCCAGGCCCTCGAGCTGACCGGGACGACCGGCGACTACGGACGCCGCCTCAAGGCCGTGGTGATCGGCTTCGGTGCCACCGCACGCGGGGCGGTGACGGCGCTGAACGCCCACGGCGTCCACCAGGTCGCGGTGCTGACGAACAGGGGCGTGGCCGCCGTCGGGTCGCCGATCCACTCGGTCCGAATCAGGCAGTTCGACCACGCCCCTGAACCGCCGCACCTCAGCCACGTGATCACCGAGCAGGGGCGCGTGCCGCTGGCCGGCTATCTCGCCGAGAACGACATCGTGGTCAACTGCACGCTCCAGGACACGGACGCCCCGCTGACCTTCCTCTCGGTGGCCGACCTCGCGCTGTTCCGGCGAGGCAGCCTGATCGTTGACGTCTCCTGTGACGAGGCGATGGGTTTCGAGTGGGCCCGGCCCACCACGTTCGACGACCCGATGTTCACCGTCGCTGACAGGGTCGACTACTACGCGGTGGACCACAGCCCGTCGTACCTCTGGAACTCGGCTACCTGGGAGAACAGTGAGGCCCTGCTGCCGTTCCTGCCGATCGTGTTGGCCGGACCCGAGTCCTGGGATGGCAACGAGACGATCAGCCGCGCGATCGAGGTGCGCGACGGACACGTGGTGAACCCGGCGATCCTCAGCTTCCAGGACCGCGCTGCGGAACACCCGCACGTGGTCGCCTCAGAGGTCAGCTGACTGCGGAGTCCCGGAGTCGTTCCAGGCCTCGGCCAGGAGGCTCCGGGTGCTCTGGAGCAGCTCGGGCAGCGTCTTGGTCTGCGCGATGATCGGCATGAAGTTCTGGTCGCCCAGCCATCGCGGCACGACGTGCTGATGGAGGTGCGCGGCGATGCCGGCACCCGCGACCGCCCCCTGGTTCATGCCGATGTTGAAGCCCTGCACGCCTGAGACCCCGCGCAGCGTCTCCATCGCGTTCTTGGTGAGCGCCGCGATCTCGGCGGCCTCCTCGGCGGTCGTCTCGGTGTAGTCCGCGATGTGCCGGTAGGGGCACACCATCAGGTGGCCCGGGGCGTACGGATAGAGGTTGAGTACGACGAACGCCAGCTCGCCACGCCGCACGACGAGACCGTCGGCGTCCCCCAGGGACGGGACCCGGCAGAACGGGCACTCGCCCTCGGTGTCGTCGATCGGCTTGCTCTCACCGCGGATGTAGGCCATCCGGTGGGGGGTCCAGAGCCGGTCGAGCGCGTCCGGCTCGCCGACGCCGTCCTGGTGCCCCCTCAGGTGACCGGGCTCGCTCACACCTGCACCCGAGACGAGACCGCCTCCGCAACCCTGGCGATCGCCTCGTCGACCGGGACACCGTTGTCCTGCCTGCCGTCGCGATACCGGAAGCTGACCGCGTGGGCCTCCACGTCGCTGTCACCGGCGATCACCATGAACGGCACCTTCTGCAGCTGAGCGTTGCGGATCTTCTTCTGCATCCGGTCGTCGGAGTCGTCGATCTCGACCCGCAGCCCCTGCGACTTCATCCGCTGCGCGATCCCGGCCAGATAGTCGTTGTGCCGCTCGGCAATCGGGATCCCCTGCACCTGCACCGGAGACAGCCAGGGCGGGAACGCACCGCCGTAGTGCTCGGTGAGCACCGCCACGAACCGCTCGATGGACCCGAAGAGGGCGCGATGGATCATCACCGGCTGTTGACGGCTGCCGTCAGACGCCGCGAACTGCAGGTCGAAGAGCTCGGGCAGGTTGAAGTCCAGCTGGATCGTGGACATCTGCCAGGTGCGGCCGATCGCGTCCCGCGCCTGCACGGAGATCTTCGGACCGTAGAAGGCGGCGCCACCGGGGTCGGGGACCAGGTCGAGGCCCGAGGCGGTGGCGACCTCCTCGAGTGTCCGGGTGGCCTCCTCCCACGAGGCGTCGTCACCGACGTACTTCTCCTCGTTCTTGGTGGACAGCTCGAGATAGAAGTCGTCGAGGCCGTAGTCGCGCAGCAGCTCCAGCACAAAGGTGAGCAGACTGCCCAGCTCGTCCTTCATCTGCTCGCGGGTGCAGTAGATGTGTGCATCGTCCTGGGTGAACCCGCGGGCCCTGGTCATGCCGTGCACCACGCCTGACTTCTCGTAGCGGTAGACGGTTCCGAACTCGAAGAGCCGCAGCGGGAGCTCACGGTAGGACCGTCCGCGGGCGCGGAAGATCAGGTTGTGCATCGGGCAGTTCATCGGCTTGAGGTAGTAGTCGATACCCGCCTTGTCACCCCCCGCGTCCAACTCCATCGGCGGGTACATTCCGTCGGCGTACCAGTCGAGGTGGCCCGAGAGCTCGAACAGCGCACCCTTCGTGATGTGCGGGGTGTTCACGAACTCGTAGTCGGCCTCCTCGTGACGCCGCCGCGAGTAGTCCTCCATCTCCTTGCGGATCAGGCCGCCCTTGGGGTGGAAGACCGCCAGCCCGGAACCGATCTCGTCGGGGAAGCTGAACAGGTCGAGCTCACGACCGAGCTTGCGGTGGTCACGGCGCTCCGCCTCCTCGATGCGGTGCAGGTGCTCCTCGAGCGCCTCCTTGTTCTCCCACGCTGTGCCGTAGATGCGCTGCAGCTGCTTGTTCCTCTCGTTGCCGCGCCAGTACGCCGCGGCCGTGCGCATCAGCTTGAACGCCGGGATCCGCTTGGTGGTAGGCAGGTGCGGGCCGCGACAGAGGTCCTTCCAGGCCACCTCACCGCGGCGGTTGATGTTGTCGTAGATGGTCAGCTCACCCGCCCCGACCTCGGCGCTGGCCCCTTCGGCCGCGTCGGCGGCCCCGACACCGATGGAGCCCTTCAGTCCGACGAGCTCGAGCTTGTAGGGCTCGCCGGCAAGTTCTTCGCGTGCCTCGTCGTCTGAGACCGGTCGACGCGCGAAGCGCTGGTTCTCCTTGACGATCTTGCGCATCCGGGTCTCGATCTTCTCGAGGTCCTCCGGCACGAACGGGGTCTCGACGTCGAAGTCGTAGTAGAAGCCGTTCTGCACTGGTGGCCCGATGCCGAGCTTCGCGTCCGGAAACAGTTCCTGCACGGCCTGCGCCATCACGTGGGCGGTCGAGTGGCGCAGGATGTCCCGGCCGTCGGCGCTGCTGATGGTGACCCCCTCGATGCCGTCACCTTCACCGAGCTCGTGCGCCAGGTCGCGCAGCTCGCCATCCACCCTGGCAGCGATCACGTCGGGTTCCTCGGTGAACAGCTCCCAGGCCTTGGTGCCGGCGGTCACGGTCCGGTCCTCGCGCGCGGCGGCGTTGACGAGGTGGACGTTGATGTCGGACACGAGGATGCTCCCTGACGAGGTGGTGCGGCCGGTGGAACGGCTGCCGGCGCCCTACGGGCGGCTCGGGCACGATCGTATCGACGGGTGACCGCGGCGGCGTACCGGGTTTCGTCGCGTCGCCCCGTGTCGGTTCAGACCAGCGAGGCGGGGAGCCAGCGCACGAGCGCCGCGTCGAGCTGTGCCGGGATCACCGGTTTGGAGACGTAGTCATCCATGCCGGCCACCAGACAGCGCTCGTGCTCACCTTCGCTGACACCTGCGGTCATCGCGATGATAGGGATTCGCGATCCGCGACCCTCGAGACGCCGGATCTCCCGGGTCGCGGCGTACCCATCCATCTCAGGCATCTGACAGTCCATCAGCACGGCGGCGAACGAGGTGCGCGCGTGCGAGGCGAGCGCTTCGATCCCATTGCCCGCCACCTCGGTCGTGAAGCCGAGGTACTCCAGCATGCCCACGGCGACGAGCTGGTTGACGTGGTTGTCCTCCACCACGAGTACGTGTCCGCGACTGCCGGGGTGTTCCATGTCCGCAGCGACAGCCGTGTTTCCCGACTTCACGCGGTGCGCCTGACTGACCTCCCGCAGCGCAGTGTGCAGCCGGGACAGCTGGACCGGTTTCGTCAGCCGCACCGAGATGCCGACGGCTCGGGCCTGCTCCGCGGTCACGTCGGGCACCGACGTCAGCAGCACGAGCCGCAAGTCGGTGAGCGTCGGGTTTCGGGAGATCCGTGCGGCCAGCTCCAGTCCGTCCATGTCCGGCATGCACAGGTCGAGCAGGCACAAGGCGTAGGGCGCACCCCGCTCGGCCGCATCCTCGAGCTGGCGGATGGCGGACCGCCCGTCCACGGCGGCGTCCGCGCGCATCCCCCAGGCCCCGAGCTGCTCGCCGAGGATGAGTCTGTTGGTGTGGTTGTCGTCGACCACCAGCACGCGCAGGCCGGCCAGCCCGTCAGTGGAGCGGGTCGGAGCGACCGACTGGTCAGCCGCAGCGAGCTGGAGAGGCAGCGTGAACCAGAAGGTGCTGCCACGCCCGAGCTCGCTGTCGACACCGATCTCGCCTCCCATCGCCGTCACGAGCTGCCTGCAGATGGCCAACCCCAGCCCGGTGCCACCGAACCGGCGCGTGGTGGAGGAGTCAGCCTGGGAGAACGGTTCGAACAGCCGTTGGCGGTCGTGCGGGTCGAGACCCACTCCGGTGTCGCTGACCTCGAAGCGCACCTCGGTCCCCTCTGGGGTCTCGCCCTCGACCTGGGCGCGGATGACCACCTCGCCCTTGTCGGTGAACTTGACCGCGTTCGAGGCGAGGTTCAGCAGCACTTGCCGGAGACGTGACGGGTCGCCGCGCAGGCTGAGCGGCAGTTCGGGAGAGCAGTAGGCCAGCAGCTCCAGCTCCTTGCGCTGCGCAGAGTCGGCAACCAGGGCCGCGGATTCCTCGATGACCTGGACGAGGTTGAAGTCGATGATGTCGAGCTCGAGCTTGCCGGCCTCGTTCTTGGAGAAGTCGAGGATGTCGTTGATGATCCGGAGCAGTGCCTCCCCGGCCAGGTGGACCCCGTCGACGTACTGTTTCTGGCGTTCGTCGAGCCGCGTCTTCTGCAACAGCCCGGTGAGGCCGATGACGCCGTTCATCGGGGTGCGGATCTCGTGGCTCATCGTCGCCAGGAACGCCGACTTCGCCCGAGAGGCATCGACGGCCGCGTCCCGGCTCGCCCTCGCCTCGGTGCGAGCACGACTCTCCGACTGCAGGAGACGGGCGCTGCGAAGGAAGCTGAGCACCAGCAGCACGCAGACGCTGACCAGTGTCGCCAGGATGCGCTCCTCCTTGCCCCGTAGGTCGGCCAGGAAGTGCAGCCCCAACGGGAACAGGATCGGGATCGTCGCCAGGCCGAGTCCCCAGAACGGGTGGCTCGACGCTACTTCGTCTGACGCGGCATCGGGAGCCGTGTCGGACGGGCGCCAGGCCGACACGCACATCAACATCGCGCCGAGCATCCACACGGCATTCAGCACCCCCGTCAGCTGCCCCGAGGTCGTGAGCAGATAGCCGATGTCCCCCACCATCCAGCAGGCGAGGCCGAACCCGAATGACAGCCCGATCGAAGACTTCGTCCGCCGATTCAGGAACGCCCGCGCGACCAACGCCAGGAGGATCGCATCGAGCACGGGATAGGCGGCCCAGACGACGCGCGTGGGCGCGGTGACCGTCGTATCGGCCACGATGGCGGAGATGGAGAGGTCCCAGAAGACCAGCACGCTCACGACCGTGATCGTCAGCGCGTCGATGACGGCGTCGAAGTCGATCCGGGCGCCGGCGTGGGTGCGCACCAGCGTGGCCATGAAGAGCGCTGCACCGAGTGCCAGATAGCCCGTGAAGTAGGCGGCGTCCGCCAGCGAGATGTTGGGCTCGTTCCCGTTCCAGGAGTAGATGGTCCAGGTCCATTCACCAACCGCATTGGCCGTCAACCCCGCGGCGATCAGTCTGGAGATCAGGGAAGGCCCATGTCGTAAGCGCAGGGCGCCGACGCATGCAACGACGGCAGCACCAGAGACCGCCATGAGATACGTGAAGTCGCCGATCGGACCAGTCGACTGCACCAACTGCGCGACCACCAGAGCGGCGCCCACGAGCGCCAAGACAGCCCCCAGCAGGTTGCCTCGGGAGAGTGCCGTCCATGCTGCCGGTGCACCCGGGCGCGACATGCCAGCCGTCGAGGGGACAGTCACCGCTGGCGCCGGGTCGGCGCGGACTCAGGTTTGTGCACACTTCAGCGTAGCTCCCGCCCGCCCTATTAATCCGATTAGTTCGAATAGTCGGACTTTTCGCGATGGGACTCGCGAGCCGCGGCAGGAGTCGCCTCACCGCCCGCGTTCGGGCCGAGAAGGGAAGGGCCTCGTGAGGGTGGGCGATACTGGGTTCGAACCAGTGACCTCTTCGGTGTGAACGAAGCGCGCTACCACTGCGCCAATCGCCCCGGGTGTGAGACCTGCTCTGCGTGACTCTCGAGATGTTTGCGTCCGAAACCCTAGCGCAGGTCCGAGACCCTGCCGACACGACCCCGGCGAGGTTCCGAGCGAGCTCCGGGGCATAGCCTGATGGGACAGGGACGTCACATCGCGGTCGATACCTGACTAGACCAATGACACCCGAAAATAGACCAGTGGCTCAGGAAATGTAGACCACCCATGGGATTAACCGGACATATCGGCACTTCGCCTGTCAGGCAGAGCAAACCCTGCGCAGAATCAGCCCATCGCGTGGAGGCGCGTTGGGTTTCTGGAGGGAGACCCGGAATCGCAAACAAGGGGAGTAGCGATGAAGCAGACGAAGGCCGCGCAGGTCGTCACCGAGAACGTTGAGCTCGAGTTCGTGGACCCGCAGGGAGAAGCGACATCGATCGACGCGGACCTGGTCTTCGACCCGGCCGACCCGTACGCAGTGACCATGGTCTTCCGGACCGGCGTGCAGGAGGTCCTCTGGACGTTCGGTCGGGAACTACTCGTCGAGGGTCGCTACGAGCCCACCGGTGACGGCGACGTACACGTCTGGCCCTGCTTGAGCTCCGAAGGCAGCGCCGTCGTGATCATCGAGCTGTGCTCCCCGGACGGCGAGCTGCTGGTGCAGGCCAGCTCGCGCTGCGTCGACCACTTCGTCACCTCGATGCTCGACTCGGTGCCGGACGGCCAGGAGAGCGCGTACGTCGACTTCGACGACGAGCTCGCCTCCATCCTCAGCGCCTGAGCCTCACGGGTCCGGGTTCTCGGACTCCCGGGTCGACCAGAGCTCCATCAGGTCTTTGGTCACCGACCCTGGTCCCTCAAGCTCCCGGTCGTCGATGCGGTGGACGCCCTGGACATCGCGGGTCGTGGACAGCAGGAAGATCTCGTCGGCGGAGTCCAGGATCTCGACCGGTTCGTCGACCTCCTTCACGTCGTACCACTCGAGCAGCAGGTCCCTGGTGATCCCCGCCAGGCAACCGACAGCCAGGCTCGGAGTCCGCACCTCTCCCCCGACGACGTAGCCCACGTTGGACCCTGTCCCCTCACAGAGGTGACCCGCCAGGTTCGCGAAGATCGCCTCGCTTGCACCGTGCTTGGCCGCCTCGGCGAGCGCGATTACGTTCTCGGCGTAGGACGTGGACTTCACCCCCGCAAGCGCCCCCCGCTCGTTGCGCGGCCACGGCACCCGCGCAACCGCGGTGGATGGCGGTGCCGCCTCCGCCGGCGCGGCGACGACCACCATGGTCGGCGACGCGTCCCCTCTGCCAGACCCCAGGGGCGCGGGACCACCGGTGTAGGTGATGCGGATCCGGCCCAAGCCCAGGGGGTCCTGCGCCAGCACCTGCGACACCGCTGAGCGCAGCACCTCCAGGTCCGGCTCGAGGAGGCCGAGAGAGGCGGCCGAACGGCCGAGTCTCTCGAGGTGTCGGGTCAGCGCGAACGGCTGGCCGTCGAGGACCTTGATCGCTTCGAATACTCCGTCCCCCACGGTGAAGCCGTGATCGGTGACTCCGATGGCCGCGGCCCCCGGATCCTCGAGCAGCTGACCGTTCACCCATGCGTGCATGAGTCCGACATTAGCCTGTTCCAACAGGGGTCTCGCGGTGTCCGACGCGCGAAGGATGCCCGGAGTTTGTGCGGGTCATCGTTTCGGCTATGGTTTCCTTCGCACCGCGGGGAGACCGGCGGAGCAGGCGGACGTAGCTCAGTTGGTAGAGCACAACCTTGCCAAGGTTGAGGTCGCGAGTTCGAGCCTCGTCGTCCGCTCGGAGAAGCCGAAGCCTCCACGGTGGGTTGGCCGAGAGGCGAGGCAACGGACTGCAAATCCGTCTACACGGGTTCAAATCCCGTACCCACCTCAAACTCAATAGCTAGGGCGATTGGCGCAGCGGTAGCGCGCTTCCTTGACACGGAAGAGGTCACTGGTTCAAACCCAGTATCGCCCACAGTCAACATGCAGGTCAGACGCGTCGGCTACTAGCCGCTGGGTCGCGTCCGCGTGATCGCGGCGGCACTTTGTGAAACCCCTGCTCACTCGGAGCGTCCGCACTACTATCCTTACATGTCAGACATATCGGGCCCTCCGTCCACGCCGCAAGGCTGGTATCCAGACGCCCAAGGCAACATGCGCTGGTGGGATGGCTCGGCGTGGACCGAAAACGTCCAGGGATCCAGCGCGGGCGAATCCACGGGGTGGCAACAGCCCCCGTCGCAACCGCAGCTGCCGAAAGGGTCGCGCCCTTGGTACATGAAGAAGCGTTGGTGGCTCGCTACAGCCGTCATCGTGATGATCATTGGTGCGTCTGCGACGAGTGGCAGCGACGACCCCGAGCCGGCCGCGGCCAAGTCCCCCAGCCAGTCGACCGACACAAGCACGAAGGACGAGGCCCCAACTGCAGCCGAGAAGGCTGCGAAGGCTGCGGCGGCCGAGAAGGCTGAGGCGGAGCGGAAGGCTGCTGAGGCTGCGGAGGTTGCGGCTGAGGAGAAGGCCGCGAAGGCTGCGGCGGCCGAGAAGGCTGAGGCGGAGCGGAAGGCTGCGAAGGCTGCGGCGGCCGAGAAGGCTGAGGCAGCCATGACTGCCGGGCAGAGGAACGCGCTGGGGTCCGCTGCGGACTACCTCGACTACCAAGCGTTCTCCCGGAAGGGCCTAATCGAGCAGTTGGAGTACGAGAGCTACTCAACCCAAGATGCGACTTTCGCCGTGGACACCATCAAGCCCAACTACAACGAGCAGGCAGTCAAGGCGGCGAAGGACTACCTCGACTACAGCTCGTTCTCTCGCCAGGGGCTGATCGAGCAGCTGCAGTACGAGGGCTACACCCGCCAGCAGGCTGAGTTCGGAGTCAGCAAGACCGGTCTCTGATCGGGCGGCACGCGCCCCGGAACGTACGCTCCAGCGAGGCGCTGGCTGGCCCTCGCACCCCTCACCTTCACCGCCGTCCTCGTCAGTGAAGGCCCGCTCGGCTTCCTGGGAATCTTCGAGGACGGGCTGGGCGGTGGTGCCATCGGCATACCGTTGTGCGGCTTCGTGGGTGGCTATGCGGTCTCCGGACGCGGTCCCCTCTGGGGGAGGGTCGTGTGCGGTCTGCTGGCGTTCACGGTGGTACCGATCTGGGCGCTGACGGTGACCTCGTTCGCACCCCACCTGGCCATAGACACCCCGCGGGGCGCGTGGGTGGCCCTGCACTACTACTCACTCATCCTGATTCTCATGCTCGGGTGCTCGATCCCACACCTTGCGCCACATCAGCCGTCGTCATCGTGATGCTGCTCGTCTCGCTTCTCACTCCGTGCAAGGGAAGGACTCAATGAAGGTGTCTCACCCAACTCTGACGCACAGGGCACTCAGATGGGCATTGCGATGAACGGGGAGGAGTACTCAATGTCGCTCTCCAGCTGTTCCTCGGCCGCGGCGAGGGAGGTCCGATGCTGCTCCGCGTGAATCAGCATGCCCAAGAGGCTGACGTCTCCGGCGGTGGGGATGCCCGTGACCTCGTGGTGGGACAGGATCCATGAGACGGCGGCAGTGATGCGGACCTGGTCTGAGTACGGCTCGTACCACGTACCGTGTGAATGCTCCGCACCTTCAGGCCAGTTGCGACGCGACACGGTCTTGATGGTCATCAGGCCGACGTCCTGGCGCTGGACCTCGTCCACGAGAGCCTCGTAGTCTCCCCGGTATGACGCGTTGCGCCACAACACGGGGTTGAGCGGCGTGAGAACCGTCGCGAACGGGTGGCGGCGCAGCGCCTCGAGGTGGGTCGCGGGGGCCTGATCGCCGTGGCCGGTGATGCCGATTGCCCCGATCAGGCCCGCTTCCTGCGCCCTGATCGCGGCTGAGAGCGCGCCGTCGGGCCGAGTCGCCGCATCGAGCTCACCCAGATCGCCGATCGCGTGGAGCTGCAACAGGTCAACGCGGTCGGTCTGCAGCCGCCGCAGCGAATCGTTGATTTGTTGCCAGGCCGACTCCCTGTCCCGGTGACCCGTCTTCGTTGCCAGGAAGACCCGGTCGCGGATCTGCGGCATCCACGCTCCCAGCCGCGACTCGGCTTCCCCGTAGTCCGCAGCCACATCGAAGTGGTTAATGCCCCCATCGAGGGCTTCCTGGATGGATCGGTCCGCCACGTCCTGAGGCACATCACCCAGGGCCGCCGCGCCGTAGATGAGAACCGAACTCTCATGCTCGAGGCGTCCCAGTCGACGTTTCTCCATGTCGACCACTCTCTGCTGTGGTCCACCGGCAGGCAACCCCTACCGAGTGCTTGATCGCGGCGCGGCCGCGGTGCACAGCTTGCCGACACTTCTTGGGTGCACGACGCCGTGGCCAGACGCATCCTCGCTGCGCCGCCTCAAGGACAGCGGCGTCGCCGTCCCAGTAGCCGTGCTGTCGGCGACCACCGAGGTTCCGATACCAGCCCGCCGGGTCCCCCTCACCGGGAGTGCCCGGGACTTGATCCGGGTGCTCCGAGGTGAGAGTTCGTGAGATCTGATCGACGGTAATCCTGATCCCGCCGCCGCGGGCCCCCAGGACGGAATCCACACCTGCTGATCCTCGACGGCACCGGAGTGTTCGAGAACCGTCGGCGCACGCACGTCCCTTTGGATGAGTCGGCCCGGGGCGCGGTGCCGGCAGTGCTGCAGCTCCGTTTCCCAGGCCGCTCGCCGAACCCGCCGTGCGTGTCTGCACGCAACGGGCCTCCATGGTTCGGGCCGTGGAGTTGGTTCAGGCAGCCT
>Ga0136634_10000797_pt1 | contig 12803 bp, 19 predicted proteins | sample AntDrymUQ8332106_2_FD_104654 | JGI IMG/M metagenome (GOLD analysis project Ga0136634, IMG submission 104654) | Polar desert sand microbial communities from Dry Valleys, Antarctica - metaG UQ833 (21.06) | ecosystem: Environmental > Terrestrial > Soil > Desert | place: Antarctica: Dry Valley... | reverse complement strand
GTTCCGACTTCGTCAACCGTCATGCTCGTATCGAAATTCTCGATCTGAGCACGAATAATTGCATTTATTTCACTGGCTTTAATTGCTTCCATATTTTTGTCAATTATCAGTAACCAGTTGTCAGCAGGAAAATGACAACCACACTATCCGTTAATCAATTGTTCTCTAAGATTTTCTAATTGTGTCTTTACGGAGCCGTCATACACGGTCGAACCGATTCGTGTAACCACACCGGCGATAATTCTACTGTCGATATTAAAATTTGGTTTTACCTGCTTTCCGGTCAATTTTTCAAGATTTGTTTTAAGCTCGGCCTTTTCTGCTTCCGCAAGTTCGCGGGCGGACGTTATTTGAGCAAGTACTACACCGCTTCGTTCTTCCAGTACTGCTGCAAAACGCTCATTAATTGCGCCGAGATCAGTCAATCGGCTGTTTCTCAAAAGTACGCGTAGAAAATTGGAAGTTGTTTTTGTGGGCCGGGTTTTTTCCAGCAGTCCATGCAAAACTTTTTCTTTGTTTAGCTGTGCGATTGACGGATCGCGAAAGGCAGACTGCAAACCGCCGTTCTCGCTGATCAAAAGCTCCCAGGTTTTCAATTCAGTTTTAACCGTTTCCGTTTCGCGGGATTCTGACACGACATCGGCAAGAGCGATGGCGTACCGGCGGGCTACCGTTTCAATACTCATTTTAGTTCAAGCCTCCGATTGCCTGGATACCGGATTTAATCAGCCTCGCATCTTTCTCGGCATCGATTTGCGATCGGAGTTTCTCTTCGGCGAGTCGAATGCTTTCCTCGGCAGAAAATCGCCGAAGCTCGGCTTTTGTTTGCTGGGTAAGCCTTGAAATCTCGCCACTTGTTTGCTCCCGTATTTTGTTCACGTCAAATTCTGTCTGGCCGGCGAGACGCATTTGTTCGGCATCAGCTTCATCTTTGGCTTTCTGCATAATAGCGGTTTTCTCTGTGTACAGCGCCGCGAGTTTTGCTTCGGTCGATGTAAGCTGCGCGAGTGCGGCCTGCTTTTCCTCTTCGGCCTTAATGAGCTCGGCACGAATTGTCCCGCGTTTCGCTTTGAAAGCCTCCGTCAGAGGCTTTTTCAGCAGATAGATCATTATGCCGACGAAGATCGCAAGGTTTAAGAATTTCCAAACTTCGAAACCGGGATAGTTCAAATATTGGTTATAAAGATCGCCAAAACCACCGCCTGCCTGTGAGCCTTCGGCCGCAAGTAATATAAAACTGTAAATAAAAGCCGCCATAATATTAACGTTCTGAGTTCACGCTTCAGCGTGTCTTAATTACCCGGAAGAACACGCTGAAGCGTGAACTCAGAACTAAATCTTACGCCCTCAAAATATTTGCGCTGATCTTGTCTGCCAGGTCATTGGCATCTGCCGCAATCGCTGACCTTGCCTGCGCAGTTTGCTCCTGTAAATCCTGCTTCTCGCCCGCCAGCATTTTGGCAGTTTCATCTTTAGCATCGACTATTTTCTTCTCACGCGACGCGATTGCCTCGGCTCTCCGCGTTTCTATCATTTCGTAGCCTGCGCCGCGGGCCTCCAAAATAGATCGGTTGTAAACCGCTTGTTTTTCCGTAACTTCTTTAAGGATCGTTTCCGCTTCGCCGTTTTTCCCGCCGGCATGTTTCTCACGGGATGCGATAACGCGGTTGATCGGCTGGAAAAACGTCCGGTTCAGGACCCAGATCATCAAAAGGATCAACGCAATGTGTATGAAAAGTGTGCCGTCCGGAAAAAGCTGAATAGATTCGGCAAAGGCCAGCAAATACATAACTTTATTAAATTAATAACACGAAAATAACAGTGTAAAAAATCGTCCAATGCTCAAAAGATATAAGAATATCACGCGCTATTTTGGCGGTCAAGCAAGCTATTATTACTCTCAAAGGCTTTAAGGCTGCATTTTTAAAGTCCGGTTAGTGTGGTAAAGTTTTCTCAAACTGAATATGACCGCCTTTCCAAAAACAGAAAAAATACGGGCTCCGCGTAATCGCACAATTACTCTTACAGAAAACGAAACAAAACTTTATCGTCAGCGGCTAATTTTTCAAACAGAAGATGAAAGTCTGGTCTATTGCAGAAATAAAATCATATGCGGCGACGCTTTCACTACGCTGCGGAAATTGCCGGAAAAATGGTTCGATCTTTTGTTCGCCGATCCGCCGTATAATTTAACAAAAGACTTCGGCGGCGAAAAATTTCGACAAAGATCACTTGATGATTATGAAAAATGGCTGGAATCGTGGCTGAAGGAATGTGTTCGACTATTAAAGCCAACCGCTTCCATTTACATCTGCGGTGATTGGCGATCTGCATCGGCGATCCAGCGTGCCGGAATAAAATTTTTCAAACTGCAAAACCGCATCACCTGGGAACGGGAAAAAGGCCGCGGAGCAAAACGAAACTGGAAAAATGCTTCCGAGGATATTTGGTTCTTTACGGTTTCGGATGATTTTGTTTTTAACATAAATGCGGTCAAGATAAAGCGAAAAGTCCTCGCGCCGTATACCGAAAACGGCCGCCCTAAGGATTGGGACAAAAGCAGCGAGGGGAATTTTCGCCTGACGCACCCGTCAAATCTTTGGACGGACGTCAGCGTCCCGTTTTGGTCGATGCCCGAAAATACCGATCATCCAACGCAAAAACCTGAAAAGCTTCTTGCAAAAATTTTATTAGCAAGCACTAATTCTGGCGATCTTGTACTTGATCCGTTTGCAGGAAGCGGCACAACCGCTGTCGCTGCAAAAAAACTTGGCCGCGACTTTACAGCAATTGAATCCGACGAGAATTATTGTATATTAGCCGAAAAACGGCTTGATCTCGCAGAAAATGACAAAACAATTCAGGGATGTGCCGCAGGCATATTCTGGGAGAGGAATACACAGCCAAGTTGATTTTCTGTTGCAAAGATAAGGGCTGCTTTTTTAATATGTCCCGCTCCATCTCAACTTCACGCAATTTCCGCTTCAACTCAATCAACTCGTTCTCAGAATCGGTATTATTCGCCTTTACCGCTTTCTTCCAATTATGTATCAGTCCTTGCGCCACCCCCATCTCCCTTGATACAGACGCCACGCTCGGCCCGTCAAATAACCTTCCTCAATGCTTCACGCTTGAATTCATTGTCGTATTTTCCCGTATTCCCCTCCTTACGCTATATTCTAGCGTGAGGGTCGTGTCCAGCTAAATTAAACCACCTCAAATCAGTCGTTACTGATGACCGTCACCGGATATCACTATCCTGTAAGGCGCCGTCCTTTCAATTTTTTTTAAACGCAGTTTCGACGCTTTTAACAGATCGTCCAGTTCAGCGGGACTGAATCCCCGCAATATCGACAGTGATCCGTCGTGCCTGACAAGCGGCGAAATTCGAAACACAACGCAGAACAATTTGTAGAGGACGTAAGCCATTGGATGCCGGTGGAGGTCAATGACGAAAATTCCCCGGCTGGCGACGCGTGACATTTCATTGAGAACTAATGGAATTTGATCGTCCGCGAGGTGGTGGAAGAAGAGCGATGAGATGGCGTAATCAAACTCGCCGTCGGCAAAAGGCAGCTTGAACGCGTCGCCGCTGACGGAAGAAATTTCCGGGAAATTATGCGATACGGAGCTCGTGATCGAAGCCGAAATTTCGTTCAGATCTATCCCCGTGAGCCGGGCGGTTCGTCCCGAACTCCGTGCAAATTCTGCCACGTAACGCAAAAGCTCGCCTGAGCCGCAGCCCACATCCAAAACGGAAAATTCGCGAATGTTTTTCGTTTTTATCTCGCGTAGCAGAGTTTTTCTCAGCGCCCGCCGGTCACCGAGATACCTGTTTATAAAAGCTATTTCGTGAAGGAAACGCGCGTATTCATCTGGCGTGTAATCGCCGGTGTCGATGCGTTCGAGCCTGATGCTGCGCTTTTTGAACACTTATCGATGTTAACTTATTTTTCGACGGCGCGTAGGACTGAGGGGAACCGTGAGTTTGGTACAGTAAAAGTGAAGCCTGTTTTGCTGGACGTAGGCGGCAAAGGTGCAATACCGAACTGATCAACCGACCGAACAAAAAAGCCGCTTCGATCACTCGAAACGGCTTTTATTTAGATTGAATTGAAATTATTTTCCTAAAAAACTTACACTGACATTTCGTCTTCCGAAGCGGCGGGCTTCCGAGCAGCTTGCCATCCATATATCAAGTCTCTTTCCTTTGATCTTGCCGCCGGTGTCGGAAACGAGATATGTGCCGCTATATTGCGTACCACTGAGATTGATACGGCTTCCAAGCCGCAAAACCCGAGGGTCGGCTGCGATAAGCCCTTTGCGGACACCGTGTCCCATTGCTGTTTTGCCTTTCAAACAATACGCGGTTGCCGTGAACATTCCCCTGCTCGCACCGCCGGAAGTACTTTTTGACGATACGATTTTTTCTACCTTTTTATCGTCGTAGTCTCTATTATCTTTTACTATTTTGTTTTCGGAAATATCTATTTTTGAATATAAAACTGAATTATTAATCTGAAGTTGCGAATCGTTCGGTATTTGGAGAGCGACTTCCGTCTTGCTTTGTGCGTATATAATAACTACGAACATGCTTATAAGAGACAGAATAACGCCTCCTCTAACGAGTTTTTTCATTTTCAAAAGCTCCTATTTTTAAATCTTCAATGACAAGCGCTGGTAAAGGTACCGAGATTACTCGTCCCCTTGTTCTTATTCCTAACTAAAACTTGGAATTGAAGATTGGATCGGCAGAGGATCCTGCCTGTTTTCAACCGATCGCGATTGAAACATTTTAAGATATTAACACTAATCGACGGGTTTGTCCACCCACGCAAAAACCGCAACCCTATATGCTATATGCCGTTGCTGTTTTTTGTGATATTTTATAGTGTCAATCAGCCCTGTTTTTTGCTAGACTAGGAAGGCGCTTTTCGCGTATATTTCAAACGTCTTTAGTTTTACTTCCAACACTCTGTTCAGAGGATAATCCTATGCAGGAACGCCGCCAAGGCTCCAGATATTCAGTTTCATTTCCGATACGCGTCCGATGGAAAGACGAAAACGGCACCGAGTTCACCGAAGAAGGCTTGACAGAGAATGTCGGGCCGAACGGAACGCTCGTTTACCTTCCGCGAAAGCTGCCGTCCGTCGGAGCCAAAGTGAATCTCACCGTAACCGAAAAGTCGGACGATGAGGTAACCGTAACGGCGCAGGTCATCCGGCTGGAACGAAACGCTTCGCATCCGCAAGTGGCGCTCAACCTTCTCGATTCCATCAGGCTCTGGAGAAAAAATGTCTGGGAACTGGCGGGTGAAACCGTCGCAGGTGAAAAGCCGGAAGAATTGGATGACTGGTAATGGCCGGTTGGAACTTGACTGTGGTTTAAGGCCTCTTAGCTGCCTTTTCCTTCTGCCTGTTATTCTTATAACATGAATATTTTAGTCATAGGAGCCGGCCGGATGGGCCACGGTGCGGCATATGATCTCGTGCATAATTCGCCGGACGTCAGAGCCGTTACCATCGCCGACTTTGATAAAAAAAAGGCGGAACAGGTGGCCGAAGCCGTCGGGACTTCCAAAATTAATGCACGACAGACAGATGCGGCTGATTATCAGGATGTTATCAGATTAATGCTTGGCCATGATTCTGTTATCTCCTGCGTTAATTACTGGTATAACGAATCGCTTTCAAAGGCCGCAATTGAATCGAGGGCGAACTTTTGCGATCTCGGCGGAAATAATTACGTTGTCGATGCGCAGCTTGCTTTGGATGAACAGGCAAAAGCTGCCGGAATCAATATAATTCCTGATTGCGGCCTGGCGCCCGGCATGGTTTCGATCCTTGCTATGTACGGAACAAAACATTTTGATGAGGTCGAGGAGATCCATATTCGTGTCGGCGGTTTGCCGCAGGATCCACAGCCGCCGCTAGATTATCAGCTGGTATTTTCGGTGGAAGGTTTGATAAATGAATACGTCGAAAAGGCGCGCGTGATCCGGGAGGGCTTGATCAAGGAAGTCGATTCGATGACCGAGATCGAGAATTTAATCTTTGACGACTTCCCACCGCTAGAAGCATTTCAAACCTCGGGAGGCACATCCACGCTGCCTGAAACATTTCTCGGCAAAATCCGCGAGCTAGATTATAAAACTATCCGTTATGCCGGGCACTGCGAAAAATTCAAGACGATGATCGATCTCGGTCTTTGCTCAAGCCGGGAAATCACGGCAGATTTTGTAAAAGTTACACCGCGAAAGGTTTTTGGCGAGCTTTTGCATCAAAATCTTCCGGCCGACGGGCCTGATTATGTGCTGGTGCGTCTCGATTTTATTGGAAAAACCCAAGGTGAAAAGAAGAAGCTGCGTTACGACATTGTCGATAAATTTGACGAGCAAACCGGTTTGAGCTCGATGATGCGGACGACCGCTTTTCCGGCTTCGATCATTGCGCAGATGATGGCTCGCGGTGATGTACTTGAGCGTGGAGCCACGCCGCAGGAAAAAGCTGTGGATTCCGAAAAATTCGTATCGGAACTGGAAAGACGCAATATTTGTCTAACTATGAGTTGACAGTGCAAATAGCTGGATCGCCATTTCATTACGACCAGAGTGTAAAGACAACGATGAGCCAGTCAAGACAAACTCTGGAATCAATTCAGTCCGATTTTGACCGGATCGCCTTGATTTCTGACATATTATCCAAAAGGCCTTTTTAATGCACCCAAATTATCCGAAACTCATCTTTGCAATTCTGCTGAGTATTTACTTTCTCTGGATCGCGTATGCTCCTATGCATGGCAGCTTTCTCGATTTTATCGATCTGCCCATTCATGAAACCGGGCATCTGCTGTTCCGGCCGTTTGGCGAATTTATGATGATCGCCGGTGGTTCTCTTTTTCAAATCATTTTTCCTCTTGTATTTGCCGGCTATTTCATCTGGCAGGAAAAGTATTATTCGGCGGCAGTGGTTCTCTTCTGGGTCGGTCAGAGTATCCTGAACGTATGGGTATACGCTGCGGACGCGGTTGTGATGCAGCTCGTTTTGACAAGCGGTTTTACCGGCACAGAGGGCAGCTTTCACGACTGGAATTATCTTTTGACAGAAACCGGTTTGATCGCATCGACAAAAACCGTCGCCGGCATTATCAGGTTGATCGCAACTTTGACTATAATCAGTGCAGCAATTTTTTCGGTTTACTATTCGTTTTTCCCAACCGCCGCCGAAACTTTCGAATCGGATTTATGAAGGCAACATTGATCACAGGTGCGTCCGGAGGTATCGGCGAAGGCTTTGCCCGGCGGCTGGCCGGGGAAAAACATAACCTCGTTCTTGTCGCCCGCTCCGAGGAAAAGCTGCGCAAGCTGTGTGATGTATTGATGGCCAAACATCAGATCACGGCACACTATGTCGCCGTCGATTTGATAGATCTTGGGGCGGATGAGCGGCTTTTTAAGGAAACCGAGCAGCACGGGATGGAGATCGACTGGCTCATAAACAACGCCGGGTTCGGCTCGATGGGCGATTTTGCAAAACTCGGTCTTGAAAAAGAGCGTGAGATTATCGATTTGAATATATCCGCGCTTGTTGCTCTGACGCACCGCTATCTGCAAAAAATGCGGGAGCGAAAATGCGGTACGATTATTAATGTTTCATCAGCCGCGGGCTTTCAGCCGATTCCTTTTATGGCTACATATGCAGCCACAAAAGCTTTTGTTACTGCGTTTACGGAAGCCATAGCCGAGGAAAACCGGCCATTCGGTATAAAAGTGATGGCACTTTGTCCGGGTTCAACCAAAACCAACTTTTTTACCGCCTCGAATATCGAGCGGCCGCTGCAGGTGAAGGGACAACAAACTGTCGAAGAAGTTGTAGAAACGGCGATGAATGCGGTTGGCCGTGGTAAATCCAAGGTCGTGTCTGGCTGGGTGAACTATCTCGGAGCGATTGCTGGAGCTTATGCGCCTAATGCTCTTACCACGCGCGCCATCGGCAACGCTCTGCGGTCGAAGTTTCAGGAAAAAGAATGATGTGGTCGGAGCACGGACATCTTGTCCGAGTTGAGTAAATGTGCGGACAGGATGTCCGTGCTCCAATTATGAAATTCACGGTTCTCGGAAGCGGCTCGACCGGCAATGCCGTGTTGATCTCGACCGAAAAAACAAAAGTTCTGGTTGATGCGGGTTTGAGCGCGAGAGAAATCCTGCGTCGCCTGGCGGCCGTCGGCGTTGATTTTAACAACCTCGACGGCGTTCTATTGACACACGAGCACAGCGATCATACCGGCGGCTTACGCGTTTTGCTCAATACCGTGAAGTGCCCGGTCTATGTTTCCGGTGCGACCGCAGACGCTTATTACAGCACCCGAAGAGGGATTCAAATTGGAGCAAGCGAATCTCAAAAACGTCGCGACGGCCTGAATGGCCGTACCGTAGAGATTGAATCGAGCCGGGAATTCCGCATCGGGGACATTGATTTCGAGCCGTTCAGCGTCCCGCACGACGCGATAGATAATTTCGGATTTGTCGCAAAGCACGACGGCATCAGAATAGCGACGGTGATGGATTTCGGCTATATTACGACCCTGATAAAGGAGAAACTTTGCGGATGCGATGCGATAGTCGTCGAATCAAATCACAGCCGGGACATGCTCCGGGCATGTTCGGTGTATAGCTGGGATCTTAAGCAGAGAATCCTTTCACGCAAAGGCCATCTTTCGAACGAAGAACTCGCCGATTGGCTGACCTATGGTTTTGACGGCTCGGCCCGGCACATAGTCCTTGCTCATCTTTCCCAACGTGCCAACGAACCGCACCTCGCCCGCATTACAGCGGAATCGGCCCTTCAGATGCGTCCCGGCCTATTTCGCTCGGAAGCCAAAGTTACGCTTTCGAACTTCAGGGAGCCGACCGAATGGATCGGATTTTAGTGAATTCGTTTTCGGGTGTTTGTTTACCTGCCCGCCAGGAACTCTTCAATCGTGAGTGTTATATCTTGAGCGATTTTTCGGAGAAGAGACGACGAAATGTCTCGGCCTTTGTGAAAAGGAACTGTCGTTCCACGTCCGTCATTATGTCGAAATTGTTTATGCGAGCCTCTTTGACGAACTTCTACAAAGCCGAGATTGTGAAGAATTGAAATGACTTCGCTGGGTTTAAGGACGGGAATTTTGCTCATCCTACGCAACCATTACGGTTTGGGTTCCAATAAATTTTGTTTCCATTTTCGGTTCGCCGTCTTCGAGAAGCATTTCAATAACTTCCCGCATATTTTCGCCAAGTTCATCGAGTGTTTCTGCTTGGCTGTGAGCGCCTGCAAAGCCCGGCACATAACCGACAAAAAGGCCCGTATCAGCACATCTTTCGATTACATAATAATAGGTTTTCATAGTCCGAATTATACAGGAAGTCTTGTTAAACGAGACAAAAATCTTGCGCCGTTTTGCTTAAACATGAGAATTTGCGTACCACGCAGCAATCAATGCAACCCAACGAGATATACTTGTGAGATTCTTCTTTATCATAAATCTTTCCATCGTTTACCCGGCTTGGATTACACAACTCCGCGAAAGGTTTTCCGGTGCAGCGGACAATGACCGTGCATACGCAAGGCATTGAAATGCTCTTTCGTGCCGTATCCGACGTGGCTTGCAAATCCGTATTGCGGATAAACATTGTCGTATTCGTGCATCAAATTATCACGATATGTTTTGGCAAGGATTGAGGCAGCCGCGATTGAGGCGGAGATAGCATCTCCTTTGATTATGGCCTTTTGAGGAATAAAAATTTGTTTAAGCTGTAGTGCGTCTATCAACAGATAATCCGCCTGTGGTTTCAGATAGCTGATCGCAAGGCACATCGACTTTTTTGTGGCCTCAAGAATATTGATTCTGTCGATCTCCTCCGCATCGATTTGTCCGATTGAATAGGCGAGGATAATTTCTTTAAGCTCTTCGGCAATTGATTCCCGTTGGAGGGCAGTAAGTTTTTTGGAATCATTCAAGCCTTTTGGTAAAGGCTTCGAAGAATCAAGAATGCATGCCGCGGCGACGACCGGACCGGCAAGACATCCGCGCCCAACCTCATCGACACCGGCAATGTAACGAAAACCTTCGTTTCGGGCTTGATCTTCAAAATCAACGCCTATCGTCCAAACGGGTTGGTTAGCGAGAAGTTGAAAGTCGCTCACGATGTGAAATTATAAACGTCAGGCCGGAAATACGCGAACTCATCGGCTATTTTTTCTGCAATCCGTGACCGCCGACCGGTTCGGTAACAAAGTTTTCGCCAAACCCTGCTATCATCGGCTTGCCCTTGGCAATGGCAGCCCTTACAGATGGAAGTTTCAATGAAGCGGAGTGACTTGCCTTACTGACCCAAACCTCGGTGATCCAAACGGCATTCTTGTCCGCAGGATCTTTCGCAACGACATAGCTCAGACATCCGGGCATGCCGGAAACTCCTTCGAGGAGTATCTTGATCAGCTCGTCCCGCTTTCCCTCGGCAGCGATCATTTTGCCTATCAATCCGTACATTTTCGATTCTCCGATGACAGCCTGCGACGAAAAAAAGGCGTACGCGATTGCCGCACCCGTGGCAGAAACAAATTCGCGACGCCCGATATTCATTTAAAACACCTGGGACCAACTATTTTTTCGCGGTTTGTACCTTGTTGCGTGTATCCTTTTCCTTGATTCGGGCCGCTTTGCCGCGAAGATCACGCAGGTAATAAAGCTTTGCACGGCGGACTTTACCACGGCGAATTACGTCGATATGGTCGACTACGGTTGCGTGCAGCGGGAAAATACGCTCCACACCGACGCCGAAACTCACCTTGCGGACGGTGATCGTTTCCCGAACGCCGCCGTGTTTGCGTGCGATGACGAGGCCTTCAAAAACCTGCAGACGTTCCTTGTTGCCTTCCTGGATTCGCACGTGTACCTTTACTGTGTCGCCGGATTGGAATCCGGGAATATTATCCCGTAATTGTGTTTGTTCAACATTATCTAAACGATTCATGATCTAGTTCGGCCAGAGGTCAGTGGTTATAAAATATTTCTAATCACCACTCACATTTCACCATTTTCTCCTTCTAATAAATCCATTCTATTCAATCTTGTTTTTTCCAGAGCCTTGTCTCGACGCCATTTCTCGATCTCGGCGTGATTGCCGTTTAAAAGCACTTCCGGCACATTCATTCCGCGAAATTCCGCGGGACGCGTGTAATGCGGGCAATCGAGCAACCCATCCGAAAAAGAGTCGTTATCGGCGGAAGTTTCGCTGCCTAAAGCCTCCGGCAATAGCCGCACTATCGCATCGACCAAAACAACCGCGGCCGGCTCACCGCCCGAAAGCACATAATCTCCGATGGAAATTTCGTCCGTAGCAAGCCTCTCATTCACCCGCTCATCGACGCCTTCGTAGCGGCCGCAGATTATAATGACATGATCAGTTTCTTCTGCATACGCTTTTGCCGCTTTCTGCTCAAAAGGCTTCCCCTGCGGTGAAAGCAGCACGACCCTGGTTGCCGCAGGATAATTATCCCGATCCGGTGTTCCGGTCAACTTCTCGACTGCCTCAAAGATCGGTTCCGGCTTGAGCACCATTCCGTCGCCGCCGCCGAATGGCCGATCATCAACCATTCGATGTTTATCGGTCGTAAAATCGCGAAGGTCGTGCACGTTTATCTCGACGATCTGTGCCGCCTTTGCACGGCGAATTATCCCAAAATCAAAGACCTGTCCAAAAAACTCCGGGAAGATTGTTAAAACATCGATCTTCATCTGACGGGAATGCAGGCGGTCCGCCTGCAAAGCGTGCCCCGCACGCTAGATTTCTTCGGGCTACGCTTTTTACATTGCTATCGCAATGTTGCAGGCGGGTCGCCTGCGTTCCAGCTAGTCAAAAATCCAACAAACCCTCAGGAGCATCAACGCGGATAGTTTTCCTGTCAACATCAACTTCCTTGCAGATCGCCTCTGCAAAAGGGATCATATACTCCTTTGTTTCGCCCTGCACGACCAAAATCTCGGTGCCGCCTGTCCGCATCACTTCACTAACACTGCCTATCGGTTCTCCCTCGATGGTTTGCACCGCACAGCCAATAAGCTGCCAATCGAAAAATTCTCCATCGCTCAGTTCTGCCGCATCGGTTTCCGCAATGCAAACTTCGACGTTTCGGAGAGTTTCGGCTGATTCGATCGAATCATAACCCGAAAATTTTAGAACGACTCTGCCTTTCTGAAAAAAGAACTTCTCAATTTTCAATTCACGCTGTTCGCTGTCCGGAAAAAGCCCGATGACATCAGGCAAAGCTTCAAACCGCTCAGGAAAATCGGTCAGGACATCTGCCACTACTTCGCCCCGCAAACCGCGAGGTTTCGAGATTCTGGCGATTGCTACCAAATCTTCCATCGTAACGCCACCTTCCCGGTGGCTGTCTGGAGGGCATCTTGCCCACAACACGGAGCAAGATAGTGCCGATACAGCCGGCAAGATGCCGGCGTTACTAATCCTCGACCAGATCTAGCTGAAATCGCTTGCCCTGCTTTTGCCCGGCGTAATAGAGAATACTGCGGATCGCCTTCACGGTCCTGCCCTCGCGGCCGATCAGCCTGCCCATGTCGTTTTCGCCGACCCGCACCTGTATTCTGACGTTACTTCCATTGGATTTTTGAGTCACGTCCACATCGTCAGGCTGCGCGACAAGCGCTTTGACAATTTTCTCCACGGCTTCTTTCATATCGAACATTCGCCACAGAGGTCACAGAGTTTTTAAGTTTAAATTTCTCTGTGTTCTCTGTG
>Ga0136634_10000796_pt1 | contig 12822 bp, 5 predicted proteins | sample AntDrymUQ8332106_2_FD_104654 | JGI IMG/M metagenome (GOLD analysis project Ga0136634, IMG submission 104654) | Polar desert sand microbial communities from Dry Valleys, Antarctica - metaG UQ833 (21.06) | ecosystem: Environmental > Terrestrial > Soil > Desert | place: Antarctica: Dry Valley... | reverse complement strand
TGTATTTAATATCACCCCTTCGGGGTTAATTCCATTTTCATCCGCTTATCTATAGTACTATCAGCCCTTCGGGCTGGTTTACATTTATTATTAGTTTGTTTTTGATGTCACCCCCTTCGGGGTTAATTCCATTCTCATCCTCTTATCTATATTACTGTCAGCCCTTCGGGCTTGGGTCGCCATTAATCCCGAAGGGATGCAATTACTATAGCCAAAAACAGCGTAGCATACCCAACCCCGCAGGGGTGACATTAGTTATCCTTACCCTTCAATCGTAAAATTCAAAGAGATATTTCTCTTCAAACGGTATCTCGAATTTTTTTAAAAATCCAAGGTATTCTTTACGAAATGTTTTCTTTTGATGATGCTCTTTTTGATTTTTTATATAGTCAATTACATTACCAAAATTTGATTGTGAATATGAAAATGCTCCATACCCTTCCTGCCAGCAAAATTTTTGTTTTAGAAGTCCCTTCTCATTAATAAAATTGCTCGAATTATTTTTTATATCTCTTACTAAATCTGAAATTTTCATTGCCGGCTTTAAACCCACTAAAACATGAATATGATCCTCCATCCCATTTACTGCCAGTGATTTTTGTTCTTTGCCCTTTATGATACCGGCAATATATTTATACAATTCTTCCTGCAAGGATTGTTTGATAAAGTTTTCTCTACCCCTAACGGCAAAAACATATTGAATATATATCTGCGAAAATGTACCAGGCATATGATTTTATTTAATTTTCAGACTATCATCCATAAATAAATCTTCTTAATTCATCCCTGTTAACTCATCCAATTTACACCAGATTCTGCATTCCATTTAATCGTACTTTTTTTCAACTTGGTCCAGAATTCAATGGAACTTTTGCCGGTTATATCTCCTACACCAAATTTACTTTCGTTCCATCCTCCAAAACTAAATGGCTCTCTTGGTACGGGCACACCCACATTAACGCCGATCATACCAGCGCTTGCCCTGTCTATTACATATCGTGCCATGGCGCCGTTTTGTGTAAATACTGATGCTGCATTGCCATAAGGATTTGCGTTTTCTATGGCCAGTGCTTCATCAACAGTATTGGTGCGCATGATAGATATTACAGGGCCAAATATCTCTTCTGTGGCAACACTCATACCTGGTGTAACAAAGTCAATTACTGTTGGGCCCACGTAAGTGCCATTTTCACTTCCGGCAACTGTTGCATTACGCCCGTCCACTAAAATTTTTGCCCCTTGTTCTTCTGCCTCGGTAATATATTTTTCAATTCTTTGCTGTGATTGTTTATTGATTACTGCACCCAGGTTTTCTCCAGGGATAATTTTCCGGGCTTCTTCGCAAATTTTTTCAATGATACTATCTACATTACCCACGCCTATCATAGCGCTGGCCGCCATACAACGCTGACCAGCACAACCGCTCATACTTGCTGCCACATTTTGTGCTGTCATGCCGGGAATAGCGTCGGGCAAAACCATCAGGTGATTTTTAGCACCACCCAAAGCCAGGCATCTTTTAAAATTAGATGTAGCTCTTTGATAAACAATTTTGGCAACCTTTGTTGAACCCACAAAAGAAACAGCTTCAATATCCGGGTGATCACATATTGCCTCTACAATTTCAACATCACCATGTACGATATTAAAAACACCATCGGGCAAACCCGCTTCTTTTAATAACTCTGCTAATCTTCCGCAACTTAAAGGAACTTTTTCTGATGGTTTCATGATCATGCAATTCCCCAGTGCTATGGCATTGGGCAACGTCCAGTTGGGCACCATGCTTGGAAAATTAAATGGCACTATAGATGCCACAACACCTAATGCCACATGCTCTGTACGACATTCTACACCCCTGCTCACTTCCAATAATTCTCCTGTAACCAATTGTGGTAATGATGTGGCAAACTCAGTGAGCTCTATACTTTTCTCAATTTCTGCTACCGACTCCCCATATGTTTTACCATTTTCTTCGCTGCATAATAATGCCAGTTCTTTCAAATGTTTTTCAAGCAAAGTTTTATATTTAAAAAATACCTGTACTCTTTCTTTTATAGGGGTTTTGCTCCATGCCGGAAAAGCCGCCTTTGCAGCTTTAACTGCTGCATCTAAATCTTTTTTTCCACTCATGGGAACGGTAGAAAGTAAAGCGCCATTCAAAGGAGAAATAACTTCCATTGTTCTTTCGGAAGCTGGCTTTTCAAATTGTCCGTTAACATAATTCTGTATTGCTGAATATTTCATAAAATGTGGTTAATGCAAAATTTGAAGTAATAATAGTGAAAACTAAAAATAATTCATTTTACCATGAATTATAAAAGTTTCTATGAGTCCCATTTACCCAGCTTTTTAAAATCACATGAAGAAAAAACAGTAAATATTTTTGCAAAAAAACATCCCGGCAAATATGGTTTTTTATATTATCATCATATTTGTTTTTTTTGTAAAGCAGGACACTTACATGAAAAAGATTGCAGATCTGTATAATTAAAAAAGCCGCCTTTTTCAAGACGGCTTTTTATCAAATAAAAATTTTAAATTTTATCGTTTTAATACAGGCGTATTCAATTCTATGCCTTCTCCTTTTACAACCAATTCATATTTGCCTGCGGCAAATTTTTGGTTCACTTCAAAAACCTGTATGGAAGAATCGGTAGAAAGCTGGATAGTTTTAACTGCTACCAATAACCCTGATGCATTAAACAACTGCAGTGCATAATTGCCTTTAACCATATGTTTTAATTGTAAGGAAATAGTATTTCCTGTTACAGGATTGGGATATACGACTATTGCAGGAGGCGTATTTTTAATTTGCATAACTACTTTCACAATACTGCTATACCCTTCCTTGCTGCTGTGTTCTATAGATCTTATGCGATAATAATTATTACCATTCAGCGGTTGCACATCTAAAAATTTGTAGGTTTTGCTGCCACTAATACTTGTAGCAACAGTCGTATTTATTTTTCCAAAATTACTTCCATCAGAAGATCTTTCCACTTCATACTGTTTAATGTTAATCTCGTTGTCTACAGTCCATTCTACTGCAACATCGTTTTGTTGCTTGTAGGCTTTTACAGAAGTAATACTTACCGGCAAAACTTCATTGGGTGCAAATACAATACTGAACCGGTTGATGGCATAAGATGCAGGATCTGAAGTAATGCTGAAAGGGATAATGATAGTCCCATTCATATTTAGCGGCATATTGTTTATGGTTGCATTATAGCTGTCTTTTATAACTGCCATAGTATTGTTTGCATCCATATTTTCTGCTGTAATATGCAATTGATATCCTTGTACTTTCATCTGGTATATATTTAAGAAAGTCGTATCCTTTTCTATAATCGTAGCCCTTCTTTCAATAGCCAGCATAGTACCTGTTCTTTTAATGCCTATATTTTCACTTCCGCCATTTAGTTTTTTAGCATCCTCACTGTTAATAAGATTTAGATTGTTATCATGATAAGTGGTTAATACGCCATCCAGCAAAGATGTTGATGCATCTGTATTTACCCCTACAAGATTTACCCTTACTTTTTGAGCAAGACCACTGTAGCGCCCGAATACCTGGTCATTTCCGTTTGCCGTTTTATCCGCTTCCTTAATGGTGACAGACCCGGGATTAATACCATCGGCAGATTCAATAAAAATCGCTTCTCCGCTTGCTATATTTTGACTAAGCGGACTAGCCGATGTGGTAGCATCATAACTAGCCGTGCCACTATTCCAACTAAAGGTTACATAACCACCCAGGCCATAAGTGCCGGACATTTTCGGATCCCAAACATAAAAGGCATTCTTTACATTGTTCCTGGTGATGCTTTCAAAATCAATGGCCGAAGGATAAGGATTACCCAGTATAGTAAGATTGGCAGCATTAACTGGTGTGGTAATACTACCTGTATTAATGGCACCTTTTATTCTGAGCGTAGTTTGCGTTGTTGCCGCCGCAAGACCAGCCATTAAATTGATACTCCTATCACCCCTTATGTATAAAAAATAACCGGGATAATTGCTGATTGCCACATTGGTTCCGGGTGTTGCAGGCAGTCCCGCCAGGGTATTGGTTGCATTGTTATACACCTTTAAAAAAGGACTTGTAGTAAGGCCCTGATCAAAACCATTGGCCACTGTTCCTCCCTGGATAAATACTCCGTATCCCGGATTGGTGTTAGCGTTGGCAGACGCTGTTGTTAATCCTTCCTGCCATGCCTCATTAATAGAAGGTGCTCCCGAACTCTTAACAGGCGCACTTAGTAAACGCCATGCTTTACGCATAGGGATAAACCTTTCTATACTTATTTCACCATTAATAAATGCGGTAGCTACCCCGTTACCATCTACAGGCAATGCTGCAATACGGGCTGTTCCGGTGGCATTTGATTTCAATGATAAATTATCATTGGTATTAAATGTTTTTGCTGCCATTAGCGTTAATGTTCCTGTTAAGGTATCTGTTCCTGTAAGGGTTACATTATTATTAATAACCAGATTTTTTACAGTATTTGTTTCAAAGAACCCGGTAGGAATTACCTGGTCTGTAGTACCATTTAATTCCAGTGTTCCGGCAGTAAAGTTTATTGATCCGCTATTTTCAAGTGTGCCTGCAATTTGCAAAGTGGCATCGCTGACATTTAAATTTCCACCTGCTGCAACTGAAAGATTTTTTACAGCTCTCGTACCTGCCATAACGGGATAGTTGGTTAAACCAGGCGGTACCGTTACATCCGTAATACCAGTAGGCACGCCGCCACAAGACCAGTTTCCTGCATTATTCCAATCTGTATTTATTTCACCTGTCCATTTACCAGCTGTACCTATCGTTATACTCGCAGATGTAATAAATTCTTTGCAGTTACTGGTGGATGCTATTGAATAGGTAATAATATGCACACCTGGTGTACTAAGGCCTAAGTTAATTTCACCCGTTGAAGCATTAATAGATATATCGGTATCAGAAGAAAAGACACCTCCCGATGTGCCTGCCAGCGTTACTATTGCAGCTCCTGCATTTGTGCAATAAGGAGAACCAGGGTAAGAAATAGTTGTTCCCTTATAACATATTTCACCGGCTATAAAATGATCAAAAGTTGTAAGCCCTGTAGCCTTTATATTGGTCGCATTAGGAGATGCTGTTACAGGCGTTATCCATGAAGATCCATTAAAATTAACCACATTAAATAATGCAGTATTGGCCCCTGCATCTACATCTGTACTTTTAAAATTAAAGATAGCTGCATAAGTAGAAAACTGGATTCCATCGTTTAGTAAAGACCAGTAACGGTTAACTGTTCTCGATCCGTTTACAGGCGAATTAATTAAATTCGCATAATCACCTGCTGTGGTAGAAGCAGTAAGATTACCTGCAGTTCCCACACTTGCAAAGGCTAATTCAACGGGAGCATAGACAACACTGTCGCCAATTTCAAAAGTTTTTTCTACTACACCGGTACTAATACTTTTTTGAAATTTACCATTAACCCAGCCCGTAGTTTGAGAGGCTCCTGTTACCGTTCCGCTCGATGGCTGTGAAAGTAAATATTCGCCTGTTTGAAGTTGACCGGTTACAAAATTAAGAATACCATTAACAGTAGTATTTAGTGAAAGGAATGCAACGTCTGATGCTTTATTTAATGTTAAATTATTAAATGCTGAAGCCGTTTTAATTTCCTGCCTGCCAGTTCCATTTAAAATAAATGTAGACGTGTTGCTATTGATGATACCATCATTAGAAATATTCCCACCAATTGAATGAGTATAGTTTCCTGCATGCAATACTGACCCCGCAACAACACGCAAATCTTTTGTCAAATTCCAGTTAGATGAAGCTGTTACGCCGGCAGCATTTGTATTATTAATATTTACATTACTAAATGAACCAGGATTACCGGAAAGCGTTATGGCACCAGCACCTCCAAAATAAACTCTACCTGTGCTGGTAAAATTATTTCCAAGATTTATGGCTGCCGGGGTGCCGGGCATAAAAGTAAGGGTGCCTCCTGTTGTAATCGTACCATTATTAGTGAGGCTTCCAAGAATATTATGACTAAAATCGCCACCATTAAAGGATGCTCCTGCGCTTACAGTCATGCCATATAAAACAGTCCAACCTACACTTGGATTAACACCACCCGTGTTGTTGATATTAAGATAACCAAACTGTGGAGTAGAAGTAGAATTTGCGACTGGTGAAACAGTGCCATTGAAATTTACTATTAATGCTACAGTTTGTACGGCGTTAATTAAGCTCAAAGTTTGCTGCACATTACCAGAAAAAGTAGTGGTGCCAAGATTATAAAGGGTGCCTCTATTTATTAAATCGCCATGTAACAGGGTGGTAATACCTGAGCCCGCGGATATTGATCCTGTGCTGGTAATATTTAGTAACCCATTGTAAGTAGTATTGCTGAGAAAGGTATAGCTCCCATTTATCGTAAGGTTATTAAAAGTGGTTACTCCTGTAAAAGTTTTAGATGAACCTGTGGTAATAACTGTACTGGTAGCAGGCACAAACGTACCAGAGTTTACCCAGTTACCATTTAACGTAATGGCATTGCCTCCTGCATTAAATAAGGCTCCGTTTTCTATGGTAAAATTACCCATCACAGTTATTGGAGTATACAATATTTTAGCTCCCGCATTGCGGAAGATAATATTACCATATACTAACCCTGGCAAAAACAAATGCTGTGAATCTACACCATTGAATATAATAGTGCTTTTAGAGGAGAGTGCATAATTAGCAAATTTGTTAGGTGCATTATTAGCGCCTATAATTAAAGTAGCACTATCAGAAATTGTTGCTGTACCTCCTACCACATCCCTGTTAAAAAAGAAAGTTTTAGTATCAACAATACCACCTGTTCCGGCAAGGTTACCTTTTATAATAACATTACCTGTTAGTTCTACCAATGCATTGGAAGGTTTATTAAATTCAAGGTTATTAAAGGTGGTGGAAGAAATAGTTTGTGTGCCGCTACCATCAAATATTACGTTTGTTCCATTACCAGTATAGTTTCCGGAATTTGCCCAATTTCCTCCTACTCTTAAACTACCATCGTTCTGCAGGTATGCGCCGGGAGCAATGTTTACATGGCCTTTAATGGTTAGCGTATAAATGTTATCCAATTCCCCTGAAGTGATGGTTAAATCCCCATTAATAGTAAGGTTGTTGCTAATGTCTGCTGTTTGACTTCCTTTATCAACAATAAGATTGTTATAAGTAACTGCACCTACAATTTGACTTATTGAACCATTATAGTAAACCGTTCCGGAAGCCGGGGTAAATACACCATTTGTATAAATATAATCCCCGGCAATTTTTAAATTTCCTGCAGCTGTAAAAATTATATTGGCTCCGCCAGACTGATTGAGTATACCACCGATATTTAAAGTGCCGGTTCCAATATTTACATTAATTGCGTGGCCGGTAACAGCGTCACTAAGCGAAAGATCTCCATTAACAGTTATTACCTGGTTATTGGTATTGATAGTGTGTGTTACATTACTACTCCATTTACCAGCTATATCCCCGGTTGTTAATGTACCACCACTTGCCATAGAAAGTGTTACGGCTTGTGTACTTCCAAAAACAATGTTCTTAATACTTACTGTACTACTTATGGTGGGTTGATTTGTAAATGATGCGGTACCCAGGTTTACAATGTCTGAAGCACTTGGCGGAGCTGAAGCAGAACCCTGGAGAACAGTCCAGTTGGCAGCAGTATTCCAATCTGTACTTACACTACCATTCCATTGTACCACATTGGCATTGTCTGAGCAGGTCCAGCGATCGGTAATGTTGGACAGTCCGCTTTGCTCTACATAATTAGAACTGGTGCTATTCGCAGTTTTACCAATGGCAGCCCAGGGGTTGTTGTACTTCCACAAATTCATAGAAGATTCTGTATTACCATTTATTTCTGCATCTTCATAATGCAGTCTTAACGTAGCTACGTAAGTACCCGCAGGTACAGCAATAGTATATACCCTGCTGATAGATCCTCCAAAAGGAAAATCACTTATAGATCCTTTTACTACGGAAACGGTAACACTGGTTACCCCAGACACACTAGCAAAATTTATAGTATTCTCCGGTCCTTCAAAGGCATAAGAAACGCCTGTTGTAAAAGTATGAGTGCGTTGAATATTACCAAGAATAATTCCATTTCCTGTTCGTGTATCCGTAATGGTTACTGTATTGGAGCCGGTAAACATAGTTCCCTGTGTCATATTTAAAGTAGCTACCGAAATATTGTTATGCAATACCATTCCCGTTGCACTGGTGGTACTGTTTATAGTTATGATATTAAACGTTGTAGCACCATATACCTGGGTATTAATATTTCCCAGGAATTGAATAGTACCGGAGCCGGCAGTAAATGTTCCATTATTTATCCAGTCCTGATAAATAGTATGCGTATAGGATCCCGGACTAAACGTAGTTCCGGTTCCGATAGTAAGGTCTCTATTTATGGTGAGGGGCGAAACAGCAGTTTTAGTACTGGTATTGGAAAGGGTAAGATTATCGTAAGTAATGGCATTAATAATCTGGGCAGCACTACCATTAAAATTTACCGTGTTGGGAGTAGAAGATGTTACATTTAAAGTTCCTGAGCTTATAACAAAACTTCCTGCTATACCAAGGTTTGAACCTGATGCTAATTGTAAAGCTGTTCCATTTATTGTTACATTATAAAGGTTGGCTATACCACTTAAGGAAGACGAACCTGTAAAAGTAGCCGTACCGGCAGAAGCAGATAAACTACCATTAACGGTAATACCTGAAGCAATGGAAAAATCATTCGGGGTACTAATGGAACCCGTTACAAATAATGTATAAAAACTTTTAGTACCGCTGCCCGAAATAGTCTTTGCTGCACCACTCATCGTTATAGCTCCGGCTGTGGCAGTCAAACTTCCACTCACCAATAAATTGCCGGTTATAAAAAATGAACTGGCAGTAGAAACGGTACCGGTTATGGTTAAATTATCAGGCGAAATTCCTGTACCGGAAATAGTAGTTCCGGTTCCGGACATTAATAATGTTGTACCAGTTGCCTGTGTAAAAGATCCGCCACCTGTAGTTGCAAGATTACCAGACATATTTATATTGCCGCTTGAAAATGTAATGAGGGGCGCTGCTATAGTTAAATGATTAAAATTTTGTGTACCGCTGCCTGATATGGATGTTGCAGATCCGGTAAAAGTTAATCCACCGGTATTGCCGTTAAAAACGCCACTGTTTATCCAGTTACCACCAATGGTATGAGAAAAACTTCCGGCATTAAATGTTGATGATGCATCAAGGGAAACCATTCCATTTACAGTAAGATTTGACGCTGCAGTAAAACCTACAGAGGTGCCCGAACCCACCACAGAAACCAGGTTACCTGCAACCGTTAATGCAGTGGCTGAAAAAGTTTTAATAGCATTACCAGATGAACTGCTCAATTTCAAATTACCATAAGATACATTGGCAACCGTTTGATTGGTGCCGGCATACTCTACAGTACTTGCAACAATTAAACTATTGGCAGCATAATTTATTGGGTAAGTATTGGTAGCACCAATTTTTAAAGTTGCATTATTACCAACGAATAATGTTCCTCCTACAGTTGTTCTGTTAGCAGTAAAAGCGCCAATATCAAATGTGCCAGCAGATACGGTTAGATTGGAGGATATAGCAGCATTAACATTCAGGGTAACCGTACTGGCTGTGTTTGCAATGACAATATTTGAAAAGCTAGTTGTAAATGACCCTCCGATACTTTGTGCGCTTGTACCATTAAAAGTAAGGTTTGACGTACCAGCAGTAAAAGCATTTGTAGCTGCATTATTTATCCAGTTACCTCTTAAGGATGTACTAAAATTATTTGCATTTAAAATTCCGCTTGTAAGCGTTAGATTATTTAGAGTTATAGCTGCCGGCAATAGCAGACCATTGCTATTATTTAAGGTGATGTTATTAAAACTTGTTACGCCGGAAAAAGTTTGTTGCCCGGTTGTGCCGTTAAAAGTAGTGGTGCCATTATTTACCATGGTACCATTATTTACAAGCAGTCCGGCAATATTTAAATTTCCTGCTGCGGAGGTAGTAACTGTTGCACCAGCGTTTATAGTAAGATTATTACAACTAACGCTACTGGAAATATCGGGCATCCTTGTGGCAGTAGCCGAAATGGTAACGTTGGAAGTTGATGTAGGTAAAACCCCGGAACACCAGTTACCAACGTTTGCCCAATCTGTACTCGTAGCACCCGTCCACTGTCCGTTGGTTGCTGTAGATTTTACAGTAGTATACGCTGTAGCAGTACAACTTGCAGCCGTAACCTGTAATGTGTAAACGCCTGCCTGTGTAGAAGCATAGGCAAAAGACGGGTTTTGCAATGATGATGAGTAACCACCAGGCCCTGTCCATAAATAAGTAGCACCGGTTACAGAAGTGGCGCTAAGATTTAAAGTGGTTCCGGCACACACAGGCCCATTATTACCTGCACCATCAGGTGAAGTATAAAGTGTACTTACTTCTCCTGCATTTAAAGCTCTGCTATAGATTAATACATCATCCAATAATCCATTAAAATATCTACTTGTCGGAGTGGAAGTCCAGCCGTTTAAATTTCCAAATCCAACCTTCCAATAACCATTATAGTTTTGAGACGATGTTACGCTGGCATTACTGCCCACCAGCACACCATCTATAAAGACCCATACCTGTTGTAGAAGACATTGTTGCGGTTACCAGGTGCCATTCATTATCATTATAAGATGAAGAAGAATTTACAGTAGCAACATAATTAGGATAAACGCCAAAATAAATCTGGCCTGCATTGTTCATATAAATATGTCGGTCGTAGTTTGCACTTGAGCCTGTTTGAGCATTTCCAAAACCAATCAGTTTGCCACCAGTTAGGGAACTTGTTTTAAACCAGATTGACATAGAAAAATCTCCCGGATTGGTATAGCTGGTAGAAGTAGACATGTACTGGGTACTACCATTAAAACTATATGCTTTGTTTGCAATACCAAATCTGTCTGTTGTAATGGTTGGTGCGTTTTGCAATATGCCATTATTATTACCTGTTTCATCTACCGAACTGCCATTAAAAGTATAACTACTTAACAAACCGCTGGTAGGAATTTGGTTTATTGCTGGTTGCACACACGGAGTTGCCTGGCTACCACTCAATGCTGTGCTAAGTGCTCCTTCAGTTACCGAATAAACCCTCCAGTAATAAGTGGTACTGGCAGTTAAAGCCACTATGTATGCGGTTGTAGCATTAGCTGCCGTTTTAAATTCATAATTATAGGTAATACCATCGGTAGACCTGTAAATAGCATAGCCAGTTTCATTACTGGAATTATCAACCCAGTTTAAAGACATAGCCGTAGCTGTTACATTAGAAAAAGTTAATGAGGTAGGTGCAGTGGGAACTGGTGAAGCGAAAGAATAAATTTGACCAGTGGCAGGTTTTGTACTTAGGGTACTTACTTCTGTGACTGAACTAACGGCAGGTGCAGTACCTGTTCCATTTAGTGACAAATAATTACCATTGCCGGTAGCAGTTCCTGTTAATCCAATAGATGCAGATGGCGTTCTAAGGGCACCCGACTCCCCCCGATAACGGAATTCAATTTTACCTGTGCTTTCATATATTTTAACCTGGTAGGAAATAGTGCTGCCAGTAGCACCTGTCTGCCATAAACTATTTAAAAATTGAATTGTAAAAACCCGGCTACCCGCTGCACCACTCGTTAAATAATTTATATTGGCCTGAGCACCTACATTCAGATCATCCCACAGTGGCGCAAGTAATGGACGGGGGTTACCTCCGTTTACAAGGTTATTTACAGGAGTAGCGTTTGTAATGGCACCTCCTAAAGACAGCCAGCCATTCGTACTTGCAGAAATAGTTGTATAACGGCTACCCATATACCAGAAATCAAATCCAATGGGTATGGAATTAAAATACCCTTCATCCACATTACCTGCGCCGCCGGGCACTGTACCAGTGATGGCACTAAAAGTACCTGCTGAAGCCGTGAATGTATAATTGGTTATTGTTTGCCCATTGCTTTTTGAAAGCATGCCTGTCAAACCAATTAACAGCAAGAGTAGATTTTTATACATAGATAAAAGATTAGTTGTTGTTTACTATGATTGCTTTGCAAACCCAGTTACAAAAATTTATTTTGGTCTTAGGGCGGCAAAACATCAATACATTATATTTCTGCTAAATGGATGCAGTAGATATTAGATTGTAACGAGGGGTTATTGGGTATAGTATAATTACCATTGCCTAATAGTAATAATTTGTTGTTTCTGGAAGTTTAACTACTATACATATACCAAAGCATCCATGATTAAATAGAAAATTTTCTATTCACATTTTTTATTATAAATAAATTTAATGATGTAGGCCTAAGGAAAGAAGTTATAAAAAATGGGTTTATAAAATTTAAAGAGGAGTAGAAATAATATCAACTGCTACTAAAAATAGAAAATGAAAATGGGTGACTCATTTTAGAATTCATGTTCCTGTAAGCGGCGAAGTGGGTTTTTCATTACTCAGAAAAAGCTAATTATTATTGTTTTAATGAGGGGTAATAAAAAAGGATTTCTGAAATAAATCAAGAAGTATTTTGTCGTGTTTTATTCTGAATAGAACTTTTAAAATTCAGCTGATAAATGGGATTGTCTAATCCTTCTAGCAAATGGAGAGAAAAAATTGAATCATTAAGCTACCAGCACTGGAGAAGGATAACATATTCTACTTTAAATTTTATAGCGGCCGTTCTAAAAAAGGAAAAGCT
>Ga0136634_10000795_pt1 | contig 12837 bp, 3 predicted proteins | sample AntDrymUQ8332106_2_FD_104654 | JGI IMG/M metagenome (GOLD analysis project Ga0136634, IMG submission 104654) | Polar desert sand microbial communities from Dry Valleys, Antarctica - metaG UQ833 (21.06) | ecosystem: Environmental > Terrestrial > Soil > Desert | place: Antarctica: Dry Valley... | reverse complement strand
CCTACCCCACTTACTGTAACAGAAATAAGGCAATATCAAACAGCATTATCTGGTTTTTTAGAAACCAATAATCTCACCCTCATAAAAAATTTCATGACTGCCGCCAGGGAGAGTCTTGAAACAGGTGACGGCATCTATTATTATTTGCTTTTTGCAGGCCTGCCCATATTTTTCTTTAATAATACCACTTTCGTAAACCACAATGGTTTAATGGTATTGCAGAACCATGAGAATGTAGCAATGCAATCATGGTATAAATGCATCTGGGCAGAACCACTTCCTGCAACTGCAGAAAATGCAAGTACGGGTGCCCGTATAAATCAGGAGAATGCACGCCGGGCCCCTATGTTACAGGATGACCACGATTTAACACAATTAGCAATATGTCCTGTAACACAATATGGACAACAAATTCAATTTAATCCTTAATGCTTTGAAAATAATAAATAATTGAAAACTGTTTTTTATTAATGTCACAAACTGCACTACAATCAATACTTACAGAAGCGGGACTTGCTATCTCGCCTTTGCAGGTTATAAATACACCGGATAAAGCAATTGAATTTTTTGGAAAGATGGGATTTGTGTTGCCTGCTGGCTCTATAGGTGGAGCTTTGCCTGGTGCGGCAACGCAAGCGGGGGAATTAATTGCCAGTGTACGCCAGTTGACTGTAGCAACTGGTGATGCAGGAGTGGCAGCTGCAATCGTAAATGTAATTGCAAACCTGGGGGCCACTATTAATGCAATACATCAATTGCAGGAACAGATACGATCCGGAGGTGGTGGTGGCTTACCTCATATTGAAGACTTCGCACTTCGGCTCACTGATTTTTTATTATTGGATTACCTGGAGGATCAAAAGCCACAATTACATGCTACTCTTTTGCTGTTAGGTCTTATTGAGCATGAACCCACACCTCTGCCAAACCAGTCAATGCGTACAGTAAACTGGAACAGGTTTGGAAAAATATTCTCTGAGCCACAACAAATATTTAATGATGTATATAAATGGAATACAGATTTTGATACTTCAAAATTTTTATTCCGCCTTGAAATATTAATGCGTGCTGCAGCATTGCCCGGGGGATTGTACCCACAGGCTGATACTACACGAACTATTTTAGGAAACACAGATCTCACTTTACAGGAGCTTCGCTTTCCCTTTTTTCAAAAAGGTTTTACACCCGAAACATATAGCCAGTTCGGAATTACGTTTGCCCCTGCACAAGCACAGGGAACTAAGAAAAAAGGTGTGGCTTTTCTGCCATACATTATGGGTGCTGCCGCCTTTCACTTTGATGTTTGTGACAGGGGAGAATTGTTGTTTACTTCTACTGCAGATATAAAGGGCATAGGTGTAGTGATAAGACCACCGTTCACTGCAGAAGGCATCCTGAATTTGGTCAGTGCATTCCAGGCAGTTTTACAAATACATGAAAATCCTGCCCGTTCCGAGGAAATAATTATTATTGGCTCAGCTGGCGGCACCAGGCTGGCAATACAAGGTTTAGGCATTTCCTGGTTTTTGCAAAATCCGCAAGGCACGCTTGATATTGGTATGGAAGGAGAACTCCAGGCTTTGCGGTTAGTAATAAAAGGCGATGATGGGGATGGGTTTTTACAACAAATTCTTTCAGGTATCAATGTACAGGCAGAAGCAAGTTTGGCTTTTGGCTTAAGTTTATTACATGGTTTTACAATTCGTGGAGGTGCAAAATTTGCCATTGAATTACCTGTTCATATTGATCTCGGGCCTCTTTCGATAAATGGATTACGCATCACAATTGCACCGGAAAGTGACAAGGTGATTTTAGAAGCGGGTGCAGTTTTAAAACTTACACTAGGCCCGCTGGTTGCCGTTGTTGAAAACATGGGATTACGTGCTGCATTAAAATTTGAGCAGGGTAATCTTGGATCTGCCAACCTGGATGTTGGTTTTAAACCCCCAAATGGTGTGGGTTTATCGATAGATGCCGGTGTAGTTAAAGGTGGTGGATATTTATTCTTTGACTTTGATAAAGAAGAATATGCCGGTGCATTGGAACTTACTTTCAGTGGTATGGTATCGTTGAAAGCTATCGGCATAATTACAACAAGAATGCCTGATGGATCAAAAGGTTTCTCCCTGCTGATAATAATCACTGCAGAGTTTGGCACAGGACTTCAGTTAGGTTTTGGCTTTGTTTTACTTGGTGTAGGAGGCCTTATTGGATTAAACCGCACCATGAAATTACAACCACTTGCAGAAGGCGTACGTACAGGGGGTATCAATGGGATCATGTTTCCAACTAATATTGTAGAGAATGCCCCAAGAATCATCAGTGACCTGCGTAACTATTTTCCTCCGGAGGAAGGAAAGTTTTTAATTGGCCCAATGGCAAAGCTGGGCTGGGGTACGCCTGCATTGATCACCGTATCACTGGGAATTATCATTGAGATCCCCGGCAACATAGCAATATTGGGAGTTTTAAAAGTGGCATTGCCAACTGAAGATGCTCCATTAATAGTATTGCAGATTAATTTTATCGGGGCAATCGAATTTGATAAAAAACGTTTGTGGTTCTTTGCAAGCTTATATGATTCACGTATATTATTTATAACCCTGGAAGGTGAGATGGGATTACTTGTAGCCTGGGGTGATGATGCAAGTTTTGTTGTAAGTGTAGGAGGTTTTCACCCGGCTTTTAATCCACCTCCATTGCCATTTCCAAGCCCTGCAAGAATTTCCATGAACCTGCTCAATGAATCCTGGGGAAGGATCAGGTTAATGAATTACTTTGCTGTTACTTCAAATACTGTTCAGTTTGGTGCCCATGCAGAATTGTTTTTTGGTGTAAGTGCTTTTAATATAGATGGGCATATTGGATATGATGCTTTATTTCAATTTTCCCCTTTTCATTTTGTTATACAGGTTTCTGCATCCCTTTCTGTAAAAGTGTTTGGTATTGGTTTATTTAGTGTGCGTATCAGTATGTCATTGGAAGGCCCTACACCTTACCGGGCAAAAGGAACTGGTTCTATTTCATTATTATTCTTTGATGTGGATGTTGATTTTGATTTTACCTGGGGTGAAACAAATAATTCAACCCTGTTGCCGGTTAAGTTAATGCCATTGGTGAAAATAGAATTTGAGAAGATTGAAAACTGGAAAGCCCTGTTACCTGCAGGAAATAATATATTGGTATCCCTGCGTAAGATAGATGTGGCGGAAGAATTGGTATTACATCCTGTTGGCGTACTTCACATAAGCCAGCGTTATGTACCTCTTGAACTTACATTGGATAAAGTAGGTGCTCAAAAAATATCGGATGTAAACAAGATCATCATTGATGCCACACCTGATAGTGGTTTAATCAAAACTGCAGATGTAAAAGAATCATTTGCAATGGCGCAATACCAGGAAATGAGTGAAGCTGCAAAATTATCCAAACCTTCATTTGAAAAGGAAGATGGCGGATTGGAAATATCTGTGAATGGTAAAAATCTTACCACCGGCAGGGCTGTAAAACGCAACGTTCGCTATGAGTTGATCGTGATCGATAATAATTATAAACGTTACGTTTTAAAGTTTTTCAACTTTATCAGCGGTGCATTATTTATTCATTTCCTAAAAGGCAACGCCGTAGCTAAATCAGCATTGTCCTTAAAAACAAAAAAACAATATCAGCCTTTTAATGAAAAGATAAAAGTGCAACAGGCAGGTTACAATGTAGCGCATCAAATGGATAATAAAGCCTTCAGGGAAACCACTTTTGCAAGTGAAGCAGGAGCCAGGGAATTTATGCGGCAACAAACTACCATCAATCCATCTCTGAAAGAATCATTGCATGTTATTCCACAACATGAATTAAACATTGAAGCATGAGTAATATAGCAACATATACTTTTTTGCCCTGGCTGCGATCAGGCATTGCGAATAAAATTGCAAGTGCGGATATGGATACCAATGTTAAACTCAGGGCTACGGTTAAGGTTGAAATAACAATAGATGGCATTAAGCCAGATGGAAACAAAGTATCAGAGCAAGTATCAAAAGATGTTCAACTTTACGGGCCCGGTGATATTATTGGAATTGATGAAAAAGCGATAGTTAAAGTAGATCCTCATAACTGGATCACAAACTTTGAATCAAATTATCTTCCTTACATTGAATTTTATGATGAAGACTTTCCATGGCGATATACACCTGCAATTCCGGATATCGCGAAAGACCGTTTACGGCCATGGATCATGCTTGTTGTATTAAAAGATGGAGATTTTGCAGAAGCTAAGAATATAAAAGATAAACCACTTTCCTATATAACTGTTGATAATGCTATAACAAAATTTCCATTGGCTGATCAATTATGGGCCTGGGCGCATGTGCATGTTAATGGGAACCTGATGGATAAAATTGTAGCTGGCCCGTCAGACAGGGATTCCGTAGTTTCTAAATTTGAATCCATACTATCAGCAAATCCGGATCATGCAAGTTCCCGCATTCTTTGCCCCGTAAAACTGGAAAGTAACACTGCTTATCATGCCTTTTTAATTCCCAGTTTTGAAACAGGGAGGCGGGCAGGTTTGGGTTTAAATAAAGATAAAGATGCAATACCTGCAGATGTTTTTGCAACCTTATCCGCATGGGCAGATTATGCAGGAAAAGAAGAACCTGGCAATTTTCCATATTATCACCGTTGGTATTTCAGAACAGGAAGTATTGGAGACTTTGAATACCTGGTGCGTTTACTTCAGCCAAAGCCTGTAGATATGCGGGTTGGCAGAAAAGATATAGATGTTCAATATCCCGGAAGCAATCTCCGCGGTATTACTGATGAATCATTAGGTGGTATTTTAAAATTAGGAGGCGCACTACGTATCCCTTTTGATACCCTGGAACCTGCAGATAAGCAGAATGTTACTAAATATGAAAACTGGGACCAGCCTGCATTCCCCCATCCATTTCAGAAAGATCTTGCAGAGTTTATAAATCTTGCAGATAACTATACCGTAAAATCTTCTGTTGATGCAAACAGCACTGCGGATCTTCCTGCAGTTATTAAAGATGATTGCGATCCACTTATTACGGCACCGCTTTATGGAAGGTGGCATTCCTTAATGCAGCGTTTGCTTACTGAAAGGGATGGTACTGCAATTACGCCTGTCGAAAATTGGGTTCATGAATTAAACCTTGATCCACGGTGGCGCATAGCTGCCGGATACGGGACCAAAGTTGTACAGGAAAACCAGGAAGATTATATGAGTGCTGCATGGCAACAGGTTGGTGATATACTGGAAGCCAACAGAAAAATGCGGCTGGCACAACTTGCTAAAATAACTTCTGCAAGCTGGTATGTAAAACAACTTGAACCACTGGTACAAAAAAATCCGGAAAAAGGATTTCAATTTATGGCTCCTTTACATAATAGGGTCGTGAATCAGGGACTTACTATTCATTACCAAATGGAAAAAAGCGTACTCTCAAAGTCTGTTGTTTCAATGCCTGTGAGAAAAATATTACGCAACGGGGGGAGGGTTATGAAAAAGCTTTCATTTGATAATACCATACGTCCTGATAATTTACTCATGCGACTAAATGAAGGAAAGATAGTTATTGTTCCACCCAAAGTTATTGCACCTTCATTGCCATCACTGGAACAGCTTGCCAATGAATTATTACCCAAAAATATCCCTCCTGCATTTGTTTCGTTTTTTCGCAACTTCTCCAGATTTAAATGGATCATTCTGGGATTGATAGTTGTGCTGATAATTATTTTATTAACCGGCATTCCGTTATTGTTTATGGTTCTTGCAGGTATAGTAACTATAAGCCTGATAGCTTTATTTGTAAAAGGGATCCAGGGGAATAAACAAATAAAAATGGCTGATTCAGTTAAGGAAGAAAATCAAACCCCTGCCTCAGTTGATGAATTACCAAAAACAGATTTCAAACTAACCGCACCGGGTGATGGATTTATTCCTTCTAAAGGAAATGCAGATAGTGCTGAAGCAATAAAATATAAAACAGCATTGAAAGACGCATTTACTTTAATACAGGAAAGTAAATCAGCAGGCAAAATTATTGAACGAAATAAAGTAGATATCCCAAACATGGTTGCAGTAACATTCAAAGCAATTGATCCGGAAGTTACAATCCCAAAACTTATTTACAACAGTATTTTAATTCCTGAACGGATCAAAATTAAAATGACAGAGGTATTTACAGAAGCGATGGCATACCCGGAAATTGATGCGCCGATGTATAAACCCCTTGTAACTATTTCATCTGAATTGTTTCTTCCTAATATTAATCATATCGGGCAAAATACAATTTCGCTTTTAGAAACAAATCAGCGGTTTATAGAATCCTATATGGTAGGGCTTAATCATGAATTTTCACGGGAACTTTTATGGAGAGAATATCCAACTGACCAGCGCGGAAGTTATTTCCGGCAGTTTTGGGATGTAAGCAGTTTTTTTGACCAGGAAGGTTTGGAAAACGAAGTGCTGAAAGAAAAATTACGGGACATACCTCCATTGCATCGCTGGTCGAAAAATTCAAATCTCGGAGATCATGATAACAGGGAAATTGGTGGTAGTAAAGAAGAAGAAATAGTGCTTGTAGTTCGTGGTGAGTTATTAAAGAAATATCCCAATGCGGTTATTTACGCACAAAAAGCGCAATGGCAGTTAAATGATGATGGCAGTATCAATAATAAAGTAGAAAGGGAATTAATAAAATTAAATACAGCTGAAGAAAATAATCCACCGGGAACAAAAGTAAAAACGCCTTTATATGAAGCAAAGGTAGATCCTGATATTTATTTCTTTGGATTTGATCTTACTGCATTAGAAGCAAAAGGCGGATCCGGTGAATCGGATAGTGATATTAATAAAGCGGGGTGGTTTTTTTGCATAAAGGAACGTCCGGGTGAGGCACGTTATGGGTTAGATATTGACCCCGATACCACGCCCAATGTCTGGAATGATCTCTCGTGGCAGGATGTACTTCCGGGTGCAGGTGCAGGCTCTTTCATTCAAATAAATAATTCAACACCTTCAATTGCATTAAGGCCATTGGATATATCGGATAATGAGAAAGAGGAACAGCGTGCAGATGATGACCATGTATCCTGGAATAAAGATATGAATGCAGCAGAAGTGGCCTATATTCTTTACCAGGTGCCTGTACTGGTAGCTGTACATGCTTCTGAAATGTTACCAAAATAATCAAGTTAAATATTGTTATGCCACAGTTTGAAAATATAAGACAACAATTAGATGCAGAGAGAAATAATACCAGCAATGCACAAGAGGCTTATTACATCAGCCAGGAGAAATTAAACAGGATCAGGCGCGAAAAAGAAGAGCTTGCAAGAATATTTAACAGGCGAAGTGAAAATCATGTGGAAGAATTTGATCGCTTAAATGAATCAGAAAATAGCCTGGTTGCAGAAGTAGAACAACTTAGAGCAGCACTGGATAGAAGCAGTGCAAATACCCTGGATTTAGGAAAACAATTTGAAATATTTACAGACCCGCGTGAACAGATAAATAAATTCAATGACGCATATCCTGTATTATTATTGCCGGTTCGGATTGAGACCCGTTTTAAAAAGATTGGAACCGGTGAGCATATAAAAGATCAGTTATGGATCAGGGTTTTTCCGGATGATTGTGCCGTTGATACTTTTGAAAAATTATTATCTGAAACTGAAATAAAAAATACCCAGCTCTATTGGGCGATGTTATGGGAGGCAGCGGAAAAGGAAGAAAGCTTACGCGCTGCATGGCGAACTTTGGTATCCAGTCATGGTTCAGGAAGAGCATCATATATGATCGGGCAATACAAACCTGTGACCAGTGTTAACAAGCCTACAATAATAGATAAGGATAACATCAACCTCATCATTTTTGAAAGCCTGCTGCCCTCTCCCGCAGAACAAACAGCTCTTGAACAATACTGGAAAAAAATCTGGCGGAACAGTGGAAATAAAACAGAAGAAACCAATGCATATAATTCACTTATTACAAATGTTGGTGCAACACAGGCCGCAGCACTCATTAAAAAGTATGTGCCTTTTAATCTGAAAGCAGTTCCTGCACTTCCTTTTACAAAAGAAGATGTAAAGATAAATGTGTTCTTTTTAAAATTTCCCCCACCGGAAAGTATAGATACAAAACTACAATCCTGGTCGCAGCCCCCACAGGTAACGGTAATGCCTGATCGCTTTGTAATTATGGGCTACCAGGGTGATGAAAAAGTAATAGAGGCAATCAGCAAATTTCCTGTTCCTTCGCCGCTGATAGTTGGCCCCGACCCTGGTGCCGCACCGGAGAAACAATTTACAGAAGATGCCCATGGAGATCTTAACGTACATAACGACATCCGGTGGATGGTTGATTTTGAGGCTTCAATTGAAAAAGGCCTGGGTTTTAAAATAGATATTACTCCGGCACAGGCTACCACAGGTTTTGACAGAATTATCGCGCTTGGTGTCCGCATTAGTGCTGATGAATTAAAAGGAAAAGAACTGCTGGAATCTCTTATTGATCACCATCGCTTAAGCCGCAAAGGTTTTTCACTTTTAAAGCAGGGCACCGCAACCAATAATACTGATACAGAAAATACGGAACATCAAAAACCCGATAATCCGGATGAGAGTTTCGAGGATCTTGAAAAAGAAAAACTTTTTGAAACCGTTCCGGATCCGTTTCATAAAAAGGATGGACAGTGGCTTGCAGAAAGTTTAGGTATAGATCATGAGGCTTTATATAAAGTAAAGAACACCGGGCATACTGACCAATCAGAAGGAAGACTGATGAATGTGGCTTTATGGCCGGCTACATTGGGCTATATGATGGAAACATTGATGCATCCTGTATTTGATGAAAATGATATAATACAAACACGCGGGTTCTTTAACCAGTTTGTTTGCGGCAGAGGTTCAGTGCCTGCAATAAAAATAGGAAAACAACCTTATGGAATTTTACCCGCAACCGCCTTTTCAAAAATAAAATGGTTCAGAAACGATATAATATTTAACCGTGATTCTTCACTTCATTCAAATTCCCATTTTGTTTCTAAATTATATACTGTTTTAGCAGGGATGGATAAGGATTGGGCTTCCCTGGTTAACCATATATCTTATGTTGGTAAGCCAGGGGATGCACACCAGATAATGCTTGATGCAGTAGGTTTAAATCCTGCTTCAATAGAATTTTACCAGCGAACCGCGGAAAGTAAAGAAGATCTTTTCAATAGATTTAATTTAATGGGAATTGGAGGTGCTTTCCTGTCTGCGTTTATTGCCGGTGGTTACATAAAAAGTGGCCAGGATATTTTACAGAAATATGGTTACACAAATAAAGAAATACCAGACATCCTTAATAAATTTTTTCTCAACAGCCAGAATCTGTTAAAGGGGCCGGTTATTGATGACAGGCCGCTTTCGGAAAGGGAACTTATACGTAGCTACACACCTGGGCCTTATGAAATAAATTATATTGATTGGCTGATAAATGCTGCACAAACATCTCACGATACTTTGCGGAAACAACAGGGATTTATTGATAATAAAATACCCAAAGCTTTGCTTTATCTTATGTTGCATCATGCTTTGGATTTAAGTTATGTTGAAACCAGCCTGCTGCTATTACAGAAAGCCACCATCTTATCACCGGTACAAGTCCGGGAAGCCAAAGCAGATCCTGCATTTCTACACATAAAACAGCAGGTAAAACAAAGTGAAAGCAAATGGCAATATTTGTACACTTCAGAAGAAAAAGTTACCGGTAATACAAACCTCCTCATAGGTGATTATATTCCGCAAATTATTAAAACAGAAACTGCAAGCGCATATTTAAATGAACAGGTAAAAGCTTTAGAGCATTTAAAGAACATACCCACTGCCCGGTTAGAGCGGGCTTTTACAGAGCACCTTGATTGTTGCAATTATCGTTTAGATGCATGGAAGGGAGGAATTATAAACTATGGCCTTTCCTTAATGCGGGATAATCCCGGCGCCCGGGAAAGTATACATAAAAAAGGTGTTTACATCGGCGCCTATGGATGGCTTGAAAATGTTCGTTCTGAAAACAAGGTAATGACGCCTGTTCAATTAAGTGATGAAAAACTGCATGATATTTTTATTAAAGACCAGGCTATCCCACTTGTAAAAGATTCTACCAATGGCGGATATCTTTTGGCGCCTTCATTAAACCATGCTGTTACTGCTTCCATATTACGTAACGGATATATTTCCAATAAAAATCCTGATGCATTACGCGTTAATCTTTCTTCCCAGAGGATCCGCAAGGCTTTATCCATTATTGAAGGGATCAGGGGCGGACAAAGCCTTGGGGCATTATTGGGTTATCACCTGGAAAGAGGCTTACACGATGGATACCCCGGAATAGAATTAGATTATTTTATTTACCAGTTGCGTAAAGCTTTTCCATTAACCACCAACAGAAATAAAGATACCAGGATAGATGAAACTTCTGAACAGCCCATTGATTCGGTTGAAACGATCGAGGCGAGAAATGTAATAGATGGATTGTCGTTGATAGAACATATAAAAAAATCGGGATCTGTAACTTATCCTTTTGGCAAATCTTTTCTTCATCCCGTGGATACTACGGCTCAATCAACTGCTATTAATAAAGAGGTACAAAATTTACTTGATATCAATGATGCTGTAGCTGATGTTGCGATCGCTGAAAGTGTTCACCAGATTGTGCAGGGAAATTATGATCGTGGCGCTGCAACACTTGATACATATAGTAAAGGAAATTTTCCTCCAATCCCTGATGTAATTCAAACACCAAAAAGCGGTAAGAATATTACGCATCGTGTAGGATTGCATTTTGAAACAGGTTTAAATCCTGCATTTGAAATTACACCCAGGGCAAAAGCCGAACCCGGTATGAACAAATGGCTGAAAACGGTGTTACCGGATATTCAAAAAATTGTATGCCTTGTATCATATGGAGGTATAACAGATGAACAGATCAGTATGAAAGATCTGGGACTTGAACCGATTGATGTATTGTATAGTGTAAATAATAACACGGATCAATCAATGAAAGAACTTGATGATAAAATTGTAAAGTTTGTTCTTGATAAGCCATCGGTCCGTCCTGATACGATCATTACGATAAATTATATGAAAAGGGTAATTAATAAAATTAGTTTTTTTGAACTGGCACCATTATTAAATAGTCTCAGAAGTATCATATTAAGATCAAGGCCACTTTTACCTACTGATATTATGTTACCAAAAGATGTAAAGCCGGAAAATATTCTTTCTGAGTTTTTGGATGTATCCAGGGTACAGCTTTGGTATACAGAATTAAACTTACTTCTGAATACAGAACTTTCCACTTATGGTATTGCAATAGATGCTCTTACAAATGATGTTATAGCTAACCGCAACCAGATCATAAACCAGATAGACGATCTTATGAGTGACTATGTTCAAATTTTATCAGGCGCGGGGAAGACAGGGTTACCACAAACGGGTTTTGGTTTTGTATATGATCGTAAAAAAGAACAGTACACCGCACTTATAAAAAAACTGAAAGAGCTGATCAATAGGTGGGATGAGAGCCTCCTTGAATTTAATATTCTTATCAGTGAATATGAAACCTTGCCTCCGCTTACTTCATCTGAAGATAAGTTTGCCGTTTTACAAAAAGCAAGATCAAAAATTTCAACATTATTTCCTGTTAACCTACCGGCAGACCCGGATACCTACAAGACTGACCTGTTGTTTTTAAAAGGAACATTTATCGCCAAAAAAAATGCATTAAATGCAATAAGCTTAACTACTACAAAGTCATTGGGCGTACTACTTGCCGGCATAAAAGCAGAATTGCCTGTTACCGATTTTGATCTTAACCCTTTTGAGATCACTGATGTTGAAAATAGCATCATATTATTTGCACAGGAACTAGCTGGTAAGGCAGGCCAGTTGATCATTGATTTAACAGCCCGGTTAACAAAAGCAAAAACTTCACTGGATGATGCTGCAGTTATTACTGATAGTAAAAAGAAGGTTGAAATGATAATCAGTGGAGGCAAGCAGTTATATGGAGAAGATTTTAAAATTCTTCCTGAGTTCCGGCTTGCTTCCAAACAGGCTGATGAATGGGCAAATGCCTTCGGTTCATTGGATCAGTTACTAAAATATTCTGTAATTACAAAAGAGGTTGACTTCCCGGTTGATGATTGGATATATGGTGTGGCCCGGGTGCGGGAAAAGCTTCAGCATTGGGAAAATACAATTGTATTAACAGAAGCTTTCGGAGGAAAAGAATTAACGCTTCATCCCATTCAACTTCCCCATAAAATAAATGATAGCTGGCTTGCGCTTAGTTTTCCTGAAGCGTATGATATGGAAAGCGACCGGCTTTTATATACTGCGCATTACCCGGAGGGTTTTGATAAAAGCAAAAGCCAGTGCGGCTTACTGTTAGATGAGTGGACAGACCTGATTCCTTCCAAAAAAGAAACGGCAGGTGTAGCTTTTCATTATGATCGTCCGAATGCGGAGCCGCCACAGGCAATATTACTTGCTATCCCTTCTGAATTTAAAGGTTCATGGGAGTGGCAGGATCTGGTGGATACGGTAAATGAAACACTTGACATGGCTAAGAAGCGGGCCATAGAACCGGCACATATTGATACAACAGCGTATGCGCGGTTCTTACCTGCATTACTATCGTCAATGACTACACGACCGATCACTCCATCACTGAATTTTTCATTTAATAATAACATTCACGAAACTATGTTAAACAACAGCCATGAATAAATATGTTGCCATTGAAGATATACGCCAGGAGATCTCTTT
>Ga0136634_10000794_pt1 | contig 12843 bp, 9 predicted proteins | sample AntDrymUQ8332106_2_FD_104654 | JGI IMG/M metagenome (GOLD analysis project Ga0136634, IMG submission 104654) | Polar desert sand microbial communities from Dry Valleys, Antarctica - metaG UQ833 (21.06) | ecosystem: Environmental > Terrestrial > Soil > Desert | place: Antarctica: Dry Valley... | reverse complement strand
CGCTCCCCCACTTCGGACTCGTTCACGTCGATCCCGCGCGTGGTCAGGTTCTCGCCGAACTGGCCGTCCCGGATCTCGCGTCCGAGCTCGCCTTCCCACCAGTCCAGGTCCTCACGGGCGAACGCATAGACGGCCTGGTCGATGCCGCCGTGGTGCAAGGTGTCGGAGACCTGGTCGCCATCGAGACCGCGCCGTCCCACCGCGACCAGGCCGGGCACCGGCTGCTTGTCGATGGAGGTCCGCCCGATCCCGGCCCAGGCGACCTCGCGGGGCTTGCCCACGTTGATCGAGATCACCTGCGCCATGGCGCGATCCTCTCAGGTCACCGAGGGCGGGGCGACTCGGTAGACCGTCAGCCGGCGGGGCGCAGCAGGATGGTCCAGGCCGTCGCCGTGCTGGCCGCGGCGTTCGCCGTCGCGGTCAGACCGCCGGTGCTGGGCGGCGTGCCGGCCGTGAGCACCGAGCCCGGGTCGGTGAGCAGGCTGCCGATCCGACCTCCGCCGGACCCAACGGTGACCGCTCGCCGTGTCTCACCCGACGGATTCGTCCAGGCGGTGGTCGCGCTGTTCTTGTCCGACCAGTACGAGACCCGCCACGCACCCGCTGTGCTGTTCGCGACGGTGGGCGTGGTGTGCGCGGTCGTGCTGCCCGGCTCACCTGCCCCCGTGATGCTCGCCACCGGGTTCGTCTGGTCGGTGCCGCGATAGGCCGCCAGGGTCATGGCGACCTTGGTGTACGTGGTCCCGCTGGTCAGCCGCACGGTGCTGCCGGCATCCGCCGCCGTGGCCAAGCGTCGCCACACGGTGGTGGCGTGCGATCCGTCGACGACGCGACCGGCCTGCGTCCACCCGGCGCCCGGGCCGGTCAACGTGCTGGTGCTCCCCTGCGAGGCGAACAGCAGCAGGGCGTCACCGCTCGAGACCGATGCCGGGACCTGCACCGTGAACGCCGTGCTGTTCACGTTCCTGGTCGCCTGGCCCACAAACGTGATCGGCGTCTGAGGCAGGTCGCCGACCGCGACCGTGTGCGTGACGGTGTCGGTCACCTGGTCGTCGTCGGTGACGGTCAGCTCCACCACGTAGCTGCCTGCCTCGTCATAGGTGTGCTCCGGAGTTGCATCGATCCCGGCCCCGTCGTCGCCGAAGGTCCAGGCGTACGACGCGATACTGTCCTCCGCGTCGGAGGAGGTGGTGGCGTCGAAGGAGCAGACCAGCTCCTCACAGTCCCACGTGAACCTGGCGACGGGTGGCTCGTTGTCCGGCGGCGGGGGCGGGGCGACGGGCTTGAGCAGGATGGTCCATGCCGTCGCGGTACTGGCTTCGGCGTTGGCGCGGGCGACGAGACCTCCGGTCATCGCCGGGGTCCCCGCCGTCAGGGCCCCCGTCGAGTCGGTCAGCAGGGTCCCGACCCGGCCACCTCCGCTGCCGATCGACGTCCCGCGGGCGGTCTCCCCTGCGGGCGCAGTCCAGCTCGTGGTCGAACTGTTCTTGTCCGACCAGAACGACACCCGACGGGCTCCGGTGACCGAGTTGTTGACCAATGGGCTGGTGTGCGATGCCGTGCTGCCGGGTTCGGGCGCACCGGCGATGGTGGCCACCGGCGCGGTGGGATCAGTGCCGCGGTAGGCGGCGAGGGTGAGCCCCACCTTGGTGTAGGTGGTGCCACTACTGAGGCTGACGGTGTCGCCGGCGTCGTTGGCGGTCGCCACCTTCCGCCAGACCGTCGTGGCATGGGCACCGTCGGCGACACGGCCGGCCTGGGTCCAGCCGGCGCCGGGGTTGCCGAGGCTCGTCGTACTCCCCTGGGCGGCGAACAGCAGCAGCGCGTCACCCGCCTGCGTTGCTGCAGGCACCTGGACGTTGAATGTGCGTGCGTTCGTGTTGCTGGTGGAGCGACCGACGAACTCGATCGTGCCCGTGGGCGGTGGCGGCGGTGGGGGCGGTGGTGGCCCGCCGTCGAGGTTGACGACATTTTCCAGCCGGACCATCTTCAGGTTCTGGTTGCCGCTCGTGCCCGGGAGGTTGTTGTTGTTGTCCTGGCAGACGAACATGCCGCGCGGGAAGGCCGACCCGAGGTCGGCGGTCACCGCGGTGATGCCGTCGGTGCGGTCGCAGTCATCGGAGCCGGTGCCATCCGCGACCCGGAACGTGTTCACGAAGGCGTTGCCGGCTTCGCGCCGGTAGACGCTGAAGTACGACGCGTTGGGGTCGGGCGCGTTCTGCACCGAGACGATCACGAAGCCGACGCCCTCGCCCTGGTCGACGATCGTCACGCCCTCGATGTCGTTGATCAGGTGCCCCCCTGCCCCGGCCAGGACGTCCACCGCCTCGCGCGTGGTGCCTGCGCCGGGCTCGGCGGAGTAGCGCCAGAGCGCCTCGTTCTCCTCACTGATGTAGAGAGCCCCGGTGTCGTCGTCGGCGACGCATCCCTCGGCCTCGGACCCCACGGAGAAGGTCCGCACCGTGCTGCTCTCCAGCAAGCCGTCCTGGTCCGCATCCAGCAGCTCGAACTGGTTGACCGTGCCCCCGATGGTGATCGAGATCCCGTAGACCTTGTCGGTCGTGGGGCTCTCGTAGAGGCAGAAGCCCTCCCCGTTGACCCCGATGGGAGCCGAACCCTCGGTGGTCTGCGACAGCAGTCGCGTGTCCGGGTCCACGTCGTAGAAGCGCACGCCCCTCTGCACGACACCCACGATGTCCCGGGTCTGCCCGCCGATGGTCACGCCCTGGCGGACGTCCACGTTGCCCCAGAACTGCGAGCTGATGTCCAGCCGTTGCACCAGGGTGCCGTCGAGGTCATAGGTGTCGAAGGCGCCACCCTTGTCGTTGCCCATCAGCAGCGAGCGGGACGGGTTGGTGGGATGCACCCAGACAGCCGGGTCGTCCATCGCGTCGCCGGAGTGGGAGACCGGCACGGTCTCGGCGTTCGAGGGAACCGGCACGGGCGTCTCCGCCGCATGGGACGGCGAGGCGGTCAAGATCGTGTTCAGGGCAGCCAGCAGCAGCCACCCCAACATTGCGGCGATGAGTCGGCGCGTCTGCGCCCCGGACTTCTTCATGACCCTCCCGTAGGACAGGACTGTCCGGAAGGTACTTCTCACCCGACGTCTGCGGCAACGACGCCGGAGGAACGCCGGAATATGTTACGAACTGGTCTGATCCACCGGGTCAGCTCCTCTCGCGTGGACGAGCATGGCGTACCAGCTCAGGTGCTGACCAGGGCCGCGACACCGGCGGCCAGCGCCGTCGAGAGCGCTGCAAGGGAGCTGAGCGGGCCCGGCGATCGAAAAAGACGTTATCGGCGAAATCTGACGAATGATTCCGGTTGGATCCGGAAATTCCGAAGGTCGGCGGAAAAGAACTCCGTCACGTGTCGTATCCGCCGATACCCGTTCGTGGAGTGGTCGACATGATGGGCCGGTAGGACGTACCGCCCTCGACCGAAGGAACCACGTGAGGAGCACGACATGACGCAGTACCTGATTTCCGTCATCCACGCCGAGCAGGGCCCGGACTGGGTCGAGGAGGGCGTCGACATGCAGGAGGTCTTCGCCAAGGTCGACGCCTTCAACAAGGGGCTCCAGGAGAGCGGCAGCTGGGTGTTCGCGGGCGGCCTCGAGCCACCGTCCAGCGCGACCGTCGTCGACGCCACCGGCGCGGAGGTCCTGGTAACTGACGGCCCGTACGCCGAGACCAAGGAGCAGCTCGGCGGCTTCTGGGTGGTGGAGGCACCCGACCTGGACGCGGCCCTGGACATCGCGAAGAAGGGTTCCGCCGCGTGCATGGGGGCCGTCGAGGTCCGCCCGTTCCAGGCCGAGTGAGCGAGCCGACTTCGCCGGCTGGCGCGGGGACCGACCCGGGCAGTGAGCTCGCGGTGGTCTTCCGCGCCGAGCACGGCCGGGTGGTGGCCAGCCTGACCCGCCGCTTCGGCGACCTCGACCTCGCCGAGGACGCCACGAGCGAGGCCCTGCTGGTCGCCGCCGAGCGCTGGCCCACGGACGGCCTGCCGCCCAACCCGGGCGGGTGGCTGACCACCGTGGCCGGCAACAGGGCGCTGGACCGGCTGCGCCGTGAGAAGCGCCGCCACGACAAGTACGCCGAGGTCGCACGCATGAACGACCGCATTTCCGAAGACCCACCCGAACCGACCGGTCCGGTGGAGGACGAACGCCTCCTCCTGGTGTTCACCTGCTGCCACCCTGCGCTGGCGCCGGAGAACCGGGTGGCGCTCACCCTGCGCATGCTGGGCGGGCTCACCGTCGCCGAGATCGCCGCCGCCTTCCTGGTGCCGGAGACCACGATGGCGCAGCGGATCACCCGGTCCAAGCAGAAGATCAGGACCGCCAACATCCCCTACCGCATCCCTCGTCCGGAGGACCTCGAGGAGCGCCTGGCCGGGGTGCTGGCCGTGCTTTACCTGGTCTTCAACGAGGGGTACCTCGGCACCTCGGGTGAGGCACTGCGCACCGACCTCACCGCGGAGGCGATCCGGCTCACCCGTCAGCTCCACGAGATGGTCGCTGCGACTCCGTCGCTCGGACCCACGCCGGAGGTCGACGGGCTGCTGGCACTGATGCTGCTGATCGACTCGCGCGCAGCGGCCCGCGTTCATGACGCGATCCTGGTCCCGCTCGACGAGCAGGACCGGACGCTCTGGGACGCCGCGAAGATCGACGAGGGGCATCGAGTGGTGCGTGGCTGTCTGGCGTTGAACAGGCCCGGGCCCTACCAGCTGCAAGCGGCGATCAACGCCGTGCACACCGACGCGCTCGACGCCTCGATGACCGACTGGTCCCAGGTGCTGCAGCTCTTCGACCAGCTGCTAGCCATCACGCCGAGCCCGGTGGCGGCCCTCAACCGGGCCGTGGCAGTGGGCGAGCTCGACGGGCCTGAGCGCGCGCTCGCGCTGGTCGAGCCGCTGGCGCTGCAGAACTACCACGCCTGGCACGCGACGCGCGCCGACCTCCTGCGCCGGCTCGGTCGCGCCGACGACGCCCGGCTCGCCTACGACCGGTCGATCGAGCTGGCCGGCAACGAGGCCGAGCGGCAGTTCCTGCGCGGGCGACGGGACCGGCTGCGCTGACTCCGGTCAGTCCTGGACCGCCTTGGCCACCGCGATGCACTTGGTCAGGTAGTCGTCGGTGGAGGTCATCTGTTGCACGTCGGCCGACTCCTGCAGACGCCAGCAGGCGTTGTTGAGCATGCGTACGACGACCCAGTCGCGAGCCCGGTGCTCGTCGAGACCCGCGTTGTCGACCAAGGCGTGGAAGCGCCGCCGGACCCCGTCGCGCACGTCGCCTGCCAGCTCGTCGAACCGGTTCCACAACATCGGGGCCAGCTCGTAGTGCGGGTCCCCGCTCAGTGGCTTGGGGTCGATCGCCAGCCAGGGCGAGCGGTCGGCGGCCATGACGTTCTCATAGTGCAGGTCGCCGTGGATCATCGTCCCGGTGCTAGCGGGGTCGGCCACGAAGTCGCGCGAGAGCGAGATCGCCTGCTCGACCAGCCGTCTCGGCAGCGGGGCGTTGCGGGGGAGGTCCCCCAGCTCGGCGGCCCACGTATCGACGTACGACGTGAGCGATCGCAGCTGCGGCAGCGCCGGGACATGGAGCACCCCGTAGAGAACGGCGACGATGTCGCATGCCTCCAGGTCCCACACCTCGAGGAGGCGCTCCCGGTGGAGGCGTTCGAGCAGCATCGCCGAGCGACGCGGGTCGGCGCGCAGCAACTTCACCGCGCCGCGGCCGCCCCAATGTTGCAGCGCGAGGTGCTCGTGCTCGCTTTCCTGGTCCGGGAAGCTCACCTTCAACACCGCCGGGCGCCCACCGGAGGTGCGGACGGGCACGACGAGGGCCACGAAGCCGTGCATCATCCAGCCGTCGGTGCTCAGCTGCCACTCGTCGAGCAGCCCTGCGAGCAGAGCCGGCAGGCGGTCCACCCAGTCGGCCCAGTCCGGTCCCCGACGCGCCATGCCGAGGACGCCGTCGGGCAGGGGTTGGGTCACCGTCCGATGGTCCCATCCGCCGGCTCTCCCGTTTGAACGGGTGACTCCCGGAAAAAACACCGCCTGGCATGGCGGAGCAGCTCAGAGTCATGACGATCAACTTGTCGGCCGCGCTGGTGGGCCCGACGCCGTGGCGAAGGTTTACTTCTTGCCCTTGTCGCCGGCCGGCCCGGACGTCGACAGCGCCGCGATGAACGCCTCCTGGGGGACCTCGACGCGGCCGACCATCTTCATCCGCTTCTTGCCCTCCTTCTGCTTCTCCAGCAGCTTGCGCTTGCGGGTGATGTCGCCGCCGTAGCACTTGGCGAGCACGTCCTTGCGGATCGCCCGGATGGTCTCGCGGGCGATCACCCGCGCACCGATCGCGGCCTGGATCGGCACCTCGAACTGCTGGCGCGGGATCAGCTCCCGGAGCTTGCCGGCGAGCATCACGCCGTAGCCGTAGGCGGCGTCGCGGTGCACGATCGCGCTGAAGGCGTCGACGGTCTCGCCCTGCAGCAGGATGTCGACCTTGACGAGGTCGGCCGCCTGCTCGCCGGTGGGTTCGTAGTCCAGGGAGGCGTACCCCTTGGTCTTCGACTTCAGCTGGTCGAAGAAGTCGAAGACGATCTCGCCCATCGGCAGGGCGTAGCGCATCTCGACGCGTTCTGCGGAGATGTAGTCCATGCCTTCGAGCTGCCCGCGCTTGGACTGGCAGAGCTCCATGATCACGCCGATGTAGTCACTCGGGCTGAGGATCGTGGCCTTCACCACCGGCTCCCGCACCTCCGCGATCTTGCCGGCGTTCGGGTACTCGCTGGGGTTGGTGACCTGCTGCTCGCTGCCGTCCTCCATCACCACGTTGTAGACCACGTTGGGAGCGGTCGAGATCAGGTCGAGGTTGAACTCGCGCTCCAGCCGCTCGCGCACGATCTCCATGTGCAAAAGGCCGAGGAAGCCGCAACGGAAGCCGAAGCCCAGGGCACCGGACGTCTCGGGCTCGTAGGCCAGCGCCGCGTCGTTGAGCTGCAGTCGCTCGAGCGCGTCACGCAGGGTCGGGTAGTCGTCGCCGTCGATCGGGTAGAGGCCCGAGTAGACCATCGGGTTCGGGTGCTTGTAGCCGCCGAGCGGGGTGGTCGCGCCGTGGTGCTGGCTGGTCACGGTGTCACCGACGCGGCTCTGGCGGACGTCCTTCACGCCGGTGATCAGGTAGCCGACCTCGCCCACGCCGAGGTCACCCGCCTTCACCGGCTCCGGGCTGATCACGCCGACCTCGAGCATCTCGTGGACCACGCCGGTCGACATCATCTTGATCCGGTCGCGGTGGCTCAACTTGCCGTCGATGACGCGGACGTAGGTGACCACACCCCGATAGGTGTCGTAGACGGAGTCGAAGATCAACGCTCTCGGCGGGGCATCCGCATCGCCCTGAGGGGCCGCCGTCTGGGCGACGATCTCGTTGAGCAGGTGCTCCACGCCCATGCCGGTCTTGGCCGAGACCATCAGCACGTCGGACGGGTCGCAGCCGATGATGCCGGCCAGCTCTGCGGCGTACTTCTCGGGCTGGGCGGACGGCAGGTCGATCTTGTTGAGCACCGGGATCACGTGCAGGTCAGCACCAAGTGCGAGGTAGAGGTTGGCCAGAGTCTGCGCCTCGATCCCCTGGGCAGCATCGACGAGCAGCACAGCGGTCTCACAGGCCTCGAGGGAACGGGACACCTCGTAGGTGAAGTCGACATGGCCGGGGGTGTCGATCATGTTGAGGATGTAGGTGTCCGGCTCGGCGAGCGCCTCGTTGTCGGGCTTCACGGTCCAGGGCATCCGCACTGCCTGGCTCTTGATGGTGATGCCGCGCTCGCGCTCGATGTCCATCCGGTCGAGGTACTGCGCACGGGCCGCCCGCTCGTCGACGACGCCCGTCAGCTGGAGCATCCGGTCGGCCAGCGTGGACTTGCCGTGGTCGATGTGGGCGATGATGCAGAAGTTCCGGATGATCGCGGGGTCGGTCTTGCCGGGGACGGGCGCAGCGGCATTGGGGGGCACGGCGGGCACAGAAGACTCTCGTTTGCGAGCGGGGGACGTCCTCATTCTCCCATATGAGTGCTGCCCCGACTGCCTGCGCGAGCACGGGATCACTCCGCGCTGTCGACGGACTCCCTGGTCTTGGCGATGGCGAAGCCCCAGCCCTGCTCGAGAGTCGGCGAGGGCGGGACGGCGACCTCGTCGGGGTTGGTCAGGACGTCTAGGAGCACCGGTCCGTCGTGCGCCAGGGCATCCTGGACGGCGGCGTCCAGATCGTCGGCTTGTTCCACCCGGATCCCCCGCATCCCCAGCGACTCGGCCACGCGAGCGAAGTCAGGGTTGTGCAGGACGGTGCCGTACTCCGGCAGCCCCACCTGCTCCATCTCGAGCTTCACCATGCCGAGCCGACCGTTGTCGAAGACGACCAACTTGACCGGCAGGTCGTAGGTCACCGCCGTGATCAGGTCGCCCATGAGCATCGACAGCCCGCCGTCACCACAGAAGGCGACCACCTGTCGTTGCCGGTCGAGGGCGCTGGCTCCCAGCGCCTGCGGCATCGCGTTGGCCATTGAGCCGAGGTTGAAGGAGCCCACCAGTCGTCGTCGACCGGTCATCTGGACGAACCGCGAGAGCCAGACGGTGGCCATGCCGGTATCCGTGGTGAACACCGCGTCCTGCGCGGCGTGCCGGTCCAGCGTCGCCGCGAGGAGCTCGGGACGGATGCGTGCGTCGGGGTTGTCGACCTTGCGGCGCAGCAGGCCCTTCGGCTTCCTGTCGTACGCCGGGTCGGCGAACTGTGCCTGCCTCTCGCGCCACTTTGCGTAGCGCTTGCGCGCATCGTCGAGGTGCTCCCGGTCGGCCTTCTTCTCCACCAGGGGCAGCAGCGCCTGGAGACCGAGCGAGGCATCACCCACGAGCGCGACGTCCAACGGAGTGCGCCGGCCGATGTGCGACCCCCGGACGTCCAGCTGGATGACGGTCTTGTCGCTCGGCAGGAAGTCTCGGTAGGGGAAGTCGGTGCCGACCAGGAAGAGCACATCGCACCCCTTGAACGCCTTGGCGGTAGAGGGGTTGCCGAGCAGGCCCGATTGGCCGACCTGGTACTCGTTGTCCCGCTCGAGACCCTCCTTCGCCTTCAGGGTGAGCACCATCGGTGCCTGGAGCCGCTCGGCGAGCTGCAGCACCTCCTCCCGTGCCTCACGCGCTCCTTGCCCGACCAGCAGGGTGACCTTCGAGGCCTGGTTGAGCAGTGACGCAGCCTGCTGCACCACGTCCGGAGCCGGCATGCTGCGCGGTCGGGTGTCGACGAACCGGGGCACCGCAGTGTCCTTCGGAAGGTCGAGCCCACCCACGTCGCCCGGAAGGGTCAACACAGCGACACCGGAGTCCTGGATCGCGGCGTTGCCGGCCTGCTCGATGAGCAGAGGCAGCTGCTCGACGCTCGTGACCGTGCGGTTGAACACGGCCACATCGGCGAAGAGCGCGTCGTTGTCGACCTCCTGGAAGAACTCGCTGCCCATCTCCTCGCGCGGGACCTGACCACAGATCGCCAGGACCGGTACGTGGGACTTCCTCGCGTCGTAGAGGCCATTGAGCAGGTGAATGGCGCCGGGTCCGACGGTCCCCATGCAGACGGCAAGTCGGCCGGTCAGCTGTGCCTGGGCGCTCGCAGCGAAGGCCCCCGCCTCCTCGTGCCGCACCCCGATCCACTTCACGCGGTCCTCACGGCGGATCGCGTCGGTCACCGGGTTCAGTGCGTCGCCGACCACCCCCCACACGGTCTCGATGCCGTAGTCCGCCAAGGACTCGATCAACAGCTCTGCGACAGTGGTCATGGCTGCCCCGTACCCACTCACACCGGCGCCGGACGCCGATTTGGGCGCAGCTGCCGCCCGCTGATATCGTTTCCCTTCGTGTCTGGACGCAGGAACAGACGCCCCCGAGTCTGAATCACAACAAACGAGGCGAGCCTGAAGTGGCGAACATCAAGTCCCAGATCAAGCGAAACCGGCAGAACGACGCTGCGCACGAGCGCAACAAGGCAGTGAAGTCCGCACTGAAGACCTCGGTGCGCAAGTTCCGCGCGGCTGCCGAGGCCGGCAACTCCGACGAGGCCAAGGCTGCTGCCCTCGACGCCGCCAAGCGCCTCGACAAGGCCGCCTCCAAGGGCGTCATCCACAAGAACCAGGCCGCCAACCGCAAGTCGGCGATCGACAAGCAGTCTTCCTCGCTCTGAGGCACTGCCCGGGCTGACCAGCCCGCCGCACCAGGCGTCGCGCCCCTCGGGCCGGCGCCTTTGTGCTGCCCTGACGGCTGGCTCCTAACGGCTGGCTCTCAACGGCTGGGGCGCGACCGCACGACGTCGAGCACCATCTTCTCCAGGGCGTACGCCGGGTCGCTGGCCTGTCCCTTGATGTCGGCGTCGGCCCGCGCCACGGACCGGATCGCCCGTCCCACCCCGTCGTCGTCCCAGCCGTGAGACTGCCGGCGCAGCGTGTCCAGCTTCCACGCGGGCACCCCGACCTCACGCATCAGGTCGTTGTTGCGCATTCCGCGGGGCGCCGACATGAACCTTGCCAGGCTGCGCAAGCCGGCTGCCATTGCGCTGGTGGCCAGAACCGGGGACATCCCCCCGTCGAGCGCCCAGCGCAGCTCCTCGAGCGCCTTCGCGGTCTGACCGTAGATGGTGTGGTCGGCCACGGCGAAGGACTTGGCCTCCGCCCGGCCCCCGAAGTACTTCTTCACCATCTCGACGCTGAGCGGCTGGCCCTCGAAGTCGTCGGCGAGCTGGCTGGCCGCGGCCGAAAGCGACCGCAGGTCCTGGCCGACCGCCTGGATCAGGAAGTCCGCGGCATCAGGGTCGATGCGCACCTTGCGAGCTCGCAGCTGGTCGACCACGAACCCGGGAAACTCCCGCGCGGTCAACGGCACTGACTTCACCTCGGTGACCGCCGGGAGCTTGCGCAGCCTGGTCAACAATCCGCTGCCCTTCGGTCCGCCGCCGTGGGCCAGGACCAGGGCGATGTCCTCGGCCGGCTCCGCGGCATAGTCGAGCAGGCCGGGGTGTGACTCCTCGGGCAGGTCCTCGAGGCGGCGTACGACTACGCAGCGGGTCGTGGAGAACAGCGAGGGGGCGGCCAGGTCACCCAGCGTGGCCATCGTCAGGGACGCAGCCGAAGTCTCGGAGAACTCCGCCTCCACGTCGTGGACACGCACCGCTGTGCGGACGCCGGCAATGGCGCGCTCCCCCAGGAACTCCTCAGGCCCGCTCACCAAGGTGATCCGGCCGAGCACGTCCTGCGGCTGCGGGTTGACCATGACCGCACCTTCTCACGCGTCACCGACAGCCCAAGATCAGAGGGTCCGGCCCACCGGGTCGGCTCAGAGGGTCAGGGACCCCTCGACCAAGGTGTGGCAGGTCCCCCCGACCCAGATGTCGCCGCTCTCATCGGTCCGGATCCGGACCCTCCCGTCCCTGCCGATCACCGTGCCCTGGCGGGCCACGTAGTCGGAGGGCAGGTGACCTGCGCGGATCAGCCACAGGGCGAACCCGGCATTGAGGCTGCCGGTGACCGGGTCCTCGGGCACCGCGAACTCCGGGCAGAACGCCCGTACCTCGTGGTCGGCGCCGATCTCCTCGCCGAGCTGTGCCTCGTGGGCTCCGATGACGCCGATCTCGAGGCCCCGCATGGCCACGAAGTCCGGGCGCAGGTCGAGCACATCCTGGGCACTCCGCAACTGCAGGCCCAGCCAGCCGGGGCCGTTGTCGACCCAGTTGGAGCGAAGCACCCGGTCCGGCGGGACACCGAGGGTGGAGATCGCACGGAGCAGCGTCTCCTCGTCCACCTCGCCCGAGCGCAGCAGGTCCGGCGCCCGGAAGGAGAGCGTGCTTTCCTCCAGGAGGATCTCTACGAGCCCGACGCCGCACTGCTGGACCAGGTGCCCTTCCCGGCCCGGGGAACCTCCGACCCCGAGCCAGGCGTGGGCGCTGCCGAGGGTCGGATGTCCCGCGAACGGCAGTTCCGAGCGAGGGGTGAAGATCCGCAACCGGTAGTCCGCAGACGGATCCGTGGGCGGCAGCAGAAAGGTCGTCTCGGAGAGGTTGGTCCACCGGGCGAAGTCGGCCATCTTTCCCTCGTCCAGCCCGACGGCATCGTGGACCACCGCCACCGGGTTGCCGGTGAGGGGCTCGGGAGCGAACACGTCGACCTGGGAGAAGGAGTACGCCGTCACCGCACCAGCCTGTCACTGGTCCGCGCCGACCTTGCCACGGTGCGCGACCCGCAGGCCGCGGTTCACGACGACCGCCACATCGCCGTCCCGGTCGGTGCGGGCTACCCGCATTCCCGCTTCACGCAGGAGAGCCATCAGCGACGGAGCCGGGTGACCGTAGTCGTTGTCGACCCCGACCGAGATCAGAGCCATGCGCGCCCCCAGACCACGGACGAGATCCGGATCCTGGCTGGCGCTGCCGTGGTGCGCCACCTTGAGCACGTCAGCCCACAGTCCGCCCTTCTCGCGCCGCAGCTGTGCCTGTGACCCGTCCTCCTGGTCGCCCATCAGCAGGATCCTGATGCCGCGAGTTTCGACGAGCAGCACGACGCTGGCGTCGTTGGGCGGCGACTCGGAGTCCGCCGAAGGTGGGCGAGACGGCGCCACCACCTGCCAGCTGAGGGGACCCAGCCGCTTGGTCTCGCCGTACGCCGCCCGCTGCACCGGGACTCCGGCGCGGGCAGCGAGGGCCTGCACCAGCCGGACACCCGACAACGGGTCTGCCAGCGAGGTCACCTCGACCGCGCCGACCGTCCGGCCCTCCAGTACCCCTTCCAGGCCGGCGACGTG
>Ga0136634_10000793_pt1 | contig 12845 bp, 16 predicted proteins | sample AntDrymUQ8332106_2_FD_104654 | JGI IMG/M metagenome (GOLD analysis project Ga0136634, IMG submission 104654) | Polar desert sand microbial communities from Dry Valleys, Antarctica - metaG UQ833 (21.06) | ecosystem: Environmental > Terrestrial > Soil > Desert | place: Antarctica: Dry Valley... | reverse complement strand
TAACCGTAAAAAATGAATCCGATTAAAAATTCAATTTACAGGACGTTTATTGCCAGCGCTCTTTCCTGCCTTCTGCTTGTAGGAAATGGCTGTTTTAGTCAGACTTTTCCAGTGAAAGGATCTTCAGCATTCAAAAAAACGAGACTCACCGCTGATTTTCTTTCTGAGGGCGTCGCGGTAGGAGATGTAAACAAGGATGGCAAGACAGATATCATCGCCGGATATTTTTGGTTCGAGGCGCCCAAATGGACAAGACATGAAATTGCTCCCTCAAAAATATTCGATCCCAGGAAGGAGTATAGTAATTCGTTTCTGAATGTTGGTATGGATGTCAATCTCGATGGGTGGACTGACCTGGTGTTAATTGATTATCCGGGGACCCCCGCGTTTTGGTTCGAGAACCCAAAAAACCAACCCGGCCATTGGAAAAAGAATGTGATTGGTGATTCGGTTGGTATAGCAAATGAGTCTCCCTCTTTTGTTGATGTGGATGGAGATGGGAGGCTGGATATAATATGCGGCGATTATAAAAATAAACAAATGGTCTGGTTACAGGCTCCTACTAAAAACGGTCAAACGGAATGGACCCGCTACCCGATAAGTGCAGAAAATTCTCCCGGGGGAGACAGATTTTCTCATGGATTGGGCTATGGAGATATCAACAAAGATGGGAAAAAGGATGTGATCTTAACAGCAGGATGGTTACAAAATCCCGGCGATGCAAAACAGCCGAATTGGACTTTCCATCCTGGTAATTTAGGGGAACCGTGTTCTCATATGTATGCACTCGATGTAAATGCGGATGGCAGAAATGATGTGGTCAGCGCATCTGCGCATAAGCTTGGAATATGGTGGTACGAACATCTGGTGGATACGCCAGGCAAAATAAATTGGAAAAGACATTTAATCAGCGAGGCGGTTTCTCAAACACATGCATCCATTATGACCGATATAAATGGCGATGACAAGCCTGATTTTGTTACGGGAAAACGCTTCCTGGCCCATCACGACAATGTTGACCCGGGAACGTATGATCCTTCTCTGCTGATCTGGTTCGAATCAACTCCAGGCAAAGCTCCCTACTGGAAAATGCATGAAATAGACAATGATTCCGGTGCCGGACTTAACATTGTTGCAGAGGATATGAACAAAGATGGACTCATAGATATAGTAATCTCGAATAAAAAAGGCGTTTTTTTGTTTGAAAACAGGATCAGGCAAAAACGTTAACCCGGACTTATTTTTCGCACCGGCTTTAATTAAAAAGCTTGTTCAACCTGGTACGAGTTCCGTTTCGAGGGCAAATAAAATCGCAAGTCAATTCGTTAATTTTTTCAGTTTTTCATTGGCAAGAGTACAGACCAAATTACAGTTATACCACTTCGGTTGTGTAAATACAATTATGTATATCAAAGGCTAACAGAATTTCAAAAGAGGAATACTTTTGCATTAATCGATAAAACTGCAGTCAGCCTTTGCATGCATGTGTGCACCCAGACAGCTGCTTCCTTGAGACCCTTCAACTAGCCCTGCAGAGTATACGAATAATACATACCCTTGACCATCTGATAACCCAATACGGCCCTTGCCTGCGGACCATGCTTATATATTGGCACTATTGATACTGGGCTGAAAAAGTTCGTCTCAACGGGATAAACATTTAATTTTACTGCAATTTATCATATCTTAAAATTTTACAATTTGATTTGCATGACTGTACATTTTATTTTTTGACAAATGATTATTATATGAATTCGGCTTTGCTTCATTCATCTACCCATTGCGACCAGCCATTAGGAGTGTGGAGAAGGGAGAAAGTTTTTTGCAAAAAATACTGCCCAATAGGTTATAGTGTTTACAATGTCAGGTGGAGATTTTTTTGTGAAAACCGGGGGCCAGTCGCAGTTTACGTAGGCACCGACTTTCGTACGACGGAACAGGCCAATAATTTCGCGGCAGATAAGTTGAATGACCATCTGATTTAATAGTCTTTTCAGTATCTTATTTGCAGTGTTTGGAATTGTATTTGGTGAGACACGAACCAATCTCAATTCTCCAATATCATTTTCCGGCTCAGTTCTCCTGGCTTATTTGCAGAAGGCGTTAAAGAATAAGACGGGTGTACTGTGCTGGATCTAATAAGCATATTTTGCATTTATCATCAGGTGATTTTTTTAAACCCAATTTAAGGTCTCCTTAATATGTTTATTTATAGCGAATAACTGACAGCAGAAATCGGCCTAATGAGCCTTGGGGGGCAGGCTTGTAACAACCTCTGTGTATTGGAATGTGCAAAGGAAACAGCTTACCAAGCCTGCATGGTGCACACACGGCGAATGGAAACGATAAAACTGTATGGAAGGAATGTGCGGAAAAGTTAACAATTGCAGTTTTTGCCATTAACTATTCAATATTTCAATTGTTTGCAGCTTTTAAATTAATAACCCATTCGCATGAAGTGTTTTCGTTGTTCCCTTTCCAATTACAATTCTTTGCCTTCATTATTGCAGGAGTATTTAAAGTTAAAACTGCCATTGCAAGTGCATTTGCGATTTGATTTTCTTTCCGGGTTAATGACTGCATTGACTGCAAAAGTTCTTGCCATGAAAATATTGAACTAAAATGTGATCCCGGTAATTATTATTTTAACTTTTAATCTTCATACTAATATAGGTACAATAATTATTTTAAAAAACACTACTTTTTATCGCCACAAGCATTTCAAATAATGAAAATTTGAAATACGCCGGAACGGGCATAACAACCTCTCGGCGACCAACGTTGAACACCACGGTTCAGCTCTTTCTTATTATTTAATCCATTTAGAGGATATGACAGCCTTGAAAAGGATGAGCCATTGAACTATCCTTTTAAATTAATTTAATTGAACCTCATTTTTTTCTTTCGTTCTTTTCCAACTCAGGATTATTCACATTCACAGCAAACAAAAGTACTAAAACTAGAAGGCTGACTACAACCAAATAGCTAATAAAAAAACCCTTATCCTTCTGAATCGATAACGGAAGATAATTGGGTTTCAGTTTACCAGGTTTTGCAAATGGCAACTTCTCAGCTCCAACCGGCTTAGCTTCTGATTTAATATAATCAATAATGCTTTTGATATCTTCTTCACTCAGATCAGAATGATCCGGCATTGGTATTTTATTAAATTGTTCATAAAGGGCTATTGCATCCTTGTCTCCATTCTTTACCAATTTTTGCGATGAGCGAACAAAGTTCACAATCCAGCTCAACTCTCTTCTCTCATACACTCCTGCCAGCGCAGGACCGGTGAGTTGCTTGTTTACACTGTGACAGGCAGCACAGCGTAATGAAAATATCTCCTTACCTTTTTCGAGCGGAGGATTATAAGCCATTGCATTATTCCTTCCCATTGTTAGAATTCCGAGCAGGAATAAAATCATTTTAATTTTCATGTTGTAATTTTTTAATATCGTGAATGAGGTTGTTGACTTCTTTTGAATTTGTTCCATCATAATATCCACGTATTCTTTTTTGATAGTCGATCAAAACCAGTTTCTCACTATGGATGAAATCATCAGGTCCGCCATCTCCATCCGTTGCAACGATCATGAATCCATTCCTCGCCAGCTTATATATTTCTTTCTTGGCGCCGGTAAGCAGGTGCCAGTTATGCGTATTGATAGCAAACTTTTTGGCATAGCGTTTCAGTCGCCCAGGATCGTCCCTTTGCGGATCGATGGAAAATGAATTGATCAGGATACCGTTCTTGTTTTCTGCAAACGCATTCTGTACTCTTTTCAGGCTGCTGGTCAACTTTGGACAAATGACCGGACAATATGTGAAGAAAAAATCGGCTATTACAATTTTACCTTTCCAATCATTGAAGGATATTGCGTTCGCATCCTGGTTAGTGAATGTAAAAGCTGGAATTGTATGATACTTTTTTTTACCGTTTACAACTTCTATTTTACCATAGATCGGTAATCGTTCGAAGTTTTTTTCATAAAACAGGTAGAAGGCAAACGCACCAAAAGGAATTATAAAAACAATTATTCCCAAAATCCAAATCGTTAGTCGCGCTTTCATTTGCTGTTGATCATTTGTACCGGCACCGGATTTTCTGGTGTAAATGCAGGCGCCTTCGGGCCTGTATTCTTGTTCACATTCATCAAGGCGGGAATGTAGGCTATCAGCAGTATAAGCACCATTGTTATAAGCCAGGGCTTGAATTGATCGAACAATGGAATTCTTTTCTCATCATGATAAGCCTCGCTCACAGGCAAATCGAGTTCAGCTGACAGGCTTCTTTTTCGGAACATCGTACCGAAGAATACAACGATGAATAGCATGCCTGCGATGAACATAATGATGCCGCCAAGCAATGCGAGGGTTGTGGTAGGCACCCAATCAGGTCTGAAGAATTCACTTTTTGGATTCAGATAAGTCATGCCAAGATTGGTTCTTCTGGGTTCTCCAAGCAATCCGCCCCACATTAACCCGGTAGAAAAGATCAACACACCGATTGTCCAAAAGTATGGGATGATGACATTTATCTTAGGCATGAATATTTTTCTCCCCGATAGCGTTGAATACATGTAAGTGCTCATTCCAATTATTCCAAGAAATACCGGGCCTGCAACCGTCATATGAAAATGGCCAGGCAGCCATGCTGTATTGTGCACTACACTATTTAATTGATAGGAAGCATTGACGATTCCCGTTAATCCTCCAAAAACAAAAAGTATGAGACCGCATATCAGGTAGGCAAACATATAGTTCTTTGTATCGAGGTATGGCAGTCGGGCCATCCACCCAAACCATCCCTTCGATCCGCGTTTTCTTCCGGCATATTCCAAAGATGCTGCGATGGTAAATGCGGTAATAAAACTGGGAATGGCAACTCCAAAAGTCAACATACCCTGGAAAAATTTAACGCCCTGTGTAATCGATGGATCACTGTACTGGTGATGGACACCTACGGGTATTGAAAACAAGAGGAACAGGAAAAGTGCGATCCTTCCGGCAAGATCTGAATACAGTTTTCCACCAGCCAGTTTGGGCAACATGGTATAAAACATAATATATGCAGGCAATAGCCAGAAATACACCAACGCATGACCAAAGAACCAGAATAAAGTACGAGCCAGGGTTACGTTGACAGTTGTAGTCCAACCCAGTGACCATGGCAGTAGCAGTACCAATACTTCATACGCAACAGCAAGTGTACATACGAACCAGATAATAAAATTGATAAGCGTACCTAATACTGCAAGAGGTGTCTTGGTTGTAGGGTTTTCCCTCTTCCATTGAACATACATTTTTGCCCAGTTAAAGAGTGGTAACCACGATCCAACGATCAATAAAGCTGCTCCAAGATAAAAGAATGGATGTGCCTTCAATGGCGGATAAAAAGTGTATAATACTGACGCCTTACCCGCAAGCATCGCCCAGGACGCGAGCACAGTTCCAATAGTCATGCATGAAAAGCTGATCCAGGCCAACTTTTTATTGGGTTCCCTTTTAATATAGAAAGCCATGGTAGCATGGCCAAAAGCCACTGCAAAAAAAGTTGTAAGTACAAGCGCATTGATTACACCATGAAGTGTAAGACCCTGATAGTACTCAAGCTTTGCGAAGGCCGCCTGTTGCAATACGCCGGCACGGAAAATAGTTTGCATGAGACCATGGTAGATACCGAGGGTAAGCAACGCAACGGGGATCGACAATTCCAGGAAAATTAGTCTCTTAAATGATTTGCTGACTTGCATGGCGCTTTATTTTTTTACGGTAGGGTAGTTAACAATAACCTGTGCTCTCATATTCTGGTGACCGGCTCCGCAGTATTCGTGACAGACAATATCATATACACCCGGTTTGTCAAATTTCACTGTCGTTTTGTTGATATTGCCATATATGGCCATCATATTGATATTTTTCTCAGAAATGTTGAAGCCGTGCACGACATCTTTTGAAGAAAGGTAGAAATCGACTTCACTGCCAACGGGGATATAAATTTCCGAGGGCTGAAAGCTCCACATTTGTGCAACAGCAAAAACCTGGTAGGTTTTTTCGTCGAGCTTAATCACCTTAGGTTCTGTATAGGCCTTGTCGTAAGGCAAACATTCAGGAACATCGCTCTTGTATTTTGCCTGGGCATATAAAATTGAAAATACAAATACACTCAACAAAACGCCGGTGATCATGATCACATGCTTTTCTGCTTTATCGATTATAGACATGAGTAAGGGGTTTTTAAATTCTATCGAGCATGATGAAATAGATACCAAACCAGATCGCGAGACATAGAATGACGAGGGCAACAAAAAAAGCAATGGCGCCGGAGGGATAAAACTTGATCTCGGGTTCAGCGATATCAGTAGATCCCGTAACAGGATATTCCTTGGTACTCATATTTGAAAATTAGTTAGTTGTTAAGTGTGGAGCAAAACTAACAGCCGGTATTTCGTGAAAAGATGACGCAACTGATTGATGTGACATGATTTTGATCAGTATGGTATTTGAGAAAGATCATATTCTCTTAAAGGCTTGTTATTTAAGTTCATGTCACTAAAGTAACTTGCATAAAACAAGAGTATCATGAGAATTCTGCGTTTGTCCGCTGTCATTTTACTCTTCATAAATGGCCTGTCAGCTCTTCAGGAGGAATCGGGCGGAGCAATTGATGAAAGGATGTATGTTGAATCATCTGGTAAATGGATCGTCTTTACAGTTGCAACAAATCGGAAGCTCAAAAGAATTCCCGCAATTCACATTCGGCGAGTATTTTTTGTACAATCTCTTTTTCTTTGGTTTTGGTGAAGAATTAGGCTGGAATGGTTTTGTATTGCCACGTTTGCAGAATAAATTCAATGCACTTATTTCTGCCATTATCTTTACCATTTTCTGGGCGACATGGCATTGGCCGCTTTTCCTCTACCGTTCCGGCTATACCACGATGAACATTGCTGGTATCTTTGGGTGGTATTTCAGCCTTTTAACAGGAAGGGTATTTAGCTGACCTGGCTTTTCAATTCATCCAGGGGAAGCATATTGATCTGTGCCATTTTTCACGCGACCATAGATATTGCGTTTGTCTCTGATGTGGCCAATAAAACAATCATCAATTATTTAGGTATACTAATCACTTTATAGGGCCTATTTACAGTTGTGATATTTGGCTATAGAAACTTATCAAAGGAGAAAAGAGTGACTGAACCCGAATAAAATTCCACAGAAATAATGCACGTAAGAAGATAGCGATGAACACATAATGAATATCCTGCTAGGTATTAAATTATACCATGACTATGCCTGTTCCTGTATTTATAATCTATGCAACTATTGATGTAATTAACCGAACGATTGTATGCTATGAAGATGCGTATTACAAACTTAGATCAGAGCAATAGCTTCACACACACATTCGGGCGTGATTAATATCATAAAGAAATGCGGCCATAATCATTGAGAAAAAATCAATGCGTGAATAATTTTGAATAAAGAAAGGAGCGTAAGATGAATTGCTTCACCATTATAGAAAAAGCGGAACAATATGTAAGAGCTTACATGTATAAGCATAAGAACGATAGGCTGCATTACCACAATACAGTTCATACTGAAAAGGTGGTTGAGGCAGCAACACAAATAGCTCTTCATTATAAGCTAAGTGAAAATGATATTTTTATTATTGTTATTGCATGCTGGTTTCATGATTTAGGGTATTATGAAACTATAGTAAATCATGAACGAGCGGGAGCATTGATGGCAGAAGCATTTTTAAAAAGTTATAGCCTAGATGAAGAAACTATAAACACGGTGAAGAAATGTATTTTGGCCACCACACTTCCTCAAACTCCCCGTAATCTCTTAGAACAAATTATTTGTGATGCAGATCTATTTCATTTTGGAGCAGAGGATTTTATCAGGCAGAGCAAATTGGTTAAACAGGAAATAGAAACAATATATAATCTACACATAAATGAAAAAAGCTGGTGGAATACTACAATTTGCTTTTTTGAAAATCACCACTACCACACTGATTATTGTAGAAACCTGCTGGATGACAAGAAAAGAGATAACCTTGAAAAGTTAACAAGAAAAGTAGCAGAGCTAATTAAGCGGCACGGTCAGAACCTTGTTTGTGGGTCAGCTGAATGCATAAAACAATTCTCGCGCCTTTAAATCTCATTTTTTATTAGAGTTGCTCTTCACTCCATTTTAATTTTACAAGCAGTAAGAGCAATGAAAGCGGCTACAGAAATAAGCAACTGAATTAGAATGATTAATACAGGGACTTATTTAGAGTCCCGGTATATAATTATTTATCAGATCCTCCCGGCCACCCCACCCACCTGTTAATTTTATACGGTGTGAATCATCCACCCGGATTTAATCGACGGATAGGTTAACTTGCCTTACAAAATTTTTCAAGTTGAGAAATACAACCACGAATAGTAAAGAAGTATTTCAAATACTGGCGGTCTTCTTTAAATCTATTGGTCTTTCACTAAAGCAGGATGAAGAGTTTACCATCAATTCCCTGAAAGGTTTACATGGCAAACCGCCGTTACAGTCTCCCTCTTTCCGCACTAATTACTTTGCATTCTTGCTATCGAAGAGGCACAGGGCAGTTATAAAATTGACAATCTTCAGTTTGAATTAAACCCAGGGTCATTTTACTTCACTTTGCCGGGACATCTCAAGTCTTTTAACCTGGTAAAAGATTCACATGGATACATGATCACTTTTTCAGAAAAATTTCTCCGCCAGTTTCATGCCGGTGATCTGTACAAGGAGTTTCCGTTTTTAGTGTCAGAAACAATACCTGTTATGCATCCTCCTACTGATGTTTTGAGGACTTGAAAATATTGTACGAAAGCATTTTCAGGGAATATAATGGCAGTAGTAGTTTTAAATACAAGATCGTTGGTAGTCTTTTGTTTGCCTTGCTTTTAAAAGTAAAAGACTTGCTTAAAAAGTACCAGCATAAAATATGTCTTGAAAACAGGTCGGGAGAAATTGTAAGGCTTTTTAAACAATCACTCGATAAACACTTCAGAAATATTACTTCAGGTGAAGCAGAAAAAAAGTATGATATAAAAGACTATGCAAAAGTGATAACATCTCGCCGGATCATCTTTCCAAAACTATAAAAACAGAAACAGGCCAATCTGTGAGCGCCTGGATCAATGAACGATTGATTGCCGAGGCACAGTCCTTATTGCTGCAGACTGCTCTTCGTATTACTGATATTGCATACAGGCTTATCTTTCATGCGCCAACAAATTTTACGAAGTTTTCAAAAAATTGACCGGCCAGACACCTAAGACATACAGGGAGAAATTCTTATCAGCATGAACTTATAATCGGTAAATAAAATTTATGAATATTACTGAGTTTCACACCACGGCGTTTCAAAAAAGCAGCCATACAATGCGTATCATTAAACTTGTACACTTTCCCTTTTTTGTTACGATCTCACCGCCAAACTTTGGATCCATAATGGGCATTTTACATTCAGCGCAGTTATCCTTTCCAAAGGCGATCTTTTCCGGTTTAGGAGTGCAACTCGTTAAAAACAGACCGGCAATTAGAGCTATAGAAACAGAAGCCATTTTCTTTTGTTCTGTCATTATTTTTTTTTGTATTTGCTCTATTCAATAAACCATAGAATAAAAAAGAGACCGGTTACAGCAAAGACAACCCAGCCGCCGATATCAGGATATGAATAAGAATCAACTCCAACAATTTTTATGGCCGATAACAGGTGGCTGACAGGACAAACCGGGCACCTGAATAGCGGCAGTTGGATCCAGGTTGGGTCCATAGTCATAGCCCCACATGTAATTCCAATAAGGCAGCTACAGCGCCAATAACAGAAAGAACAAGATAAGTGAAGAGTAAGTTGCGGCTGCCGGTGAATGCAGCAACTAAACCAAACAGGACAAAGAAACCTAAGACATAAAAAAGAAATTTAAATTGGAAACATCTCCGCCTTGATATTCTTCATCCCGATATAGTGATTCAAAACATTGACTATCACTACCTGGCCAGTAATTTTGTTTAACCATATCTGCATGGATAATCCTTCAGGATACTGTGGAGCGATCAGGTAAATGGACCAGGCCGGTACAAAAAACATAATACGCATGGCTAAGGAATCAATTGCTATTATTATCCCTTGAGTAGTGCTCATCCTTTTCATAAAACTGGCATTCTCTTAAAAAAACTTCCGGAAGTGTTGAGTTTCCGGAAGCATAGCACATGAACTCTTTGCGAATTATTTTGAAGGAGGCAATAAAACACCGTCTATTACATGAATGATGCCATTTGATGCAGGTATAGAAGCAATAACCGTTGCCGAATTATTGATAATTATCTTACTATCCTTTTTCGTGACCGTAATATTACCACCGTTTACCTGGTTTAAGGTCTGACCATTTTCCATCATTTCCATTTTTAAAGTCCCAATATATACGTGGTACTGTAAAATATCCTGTAACTGTGCTTTGTTCTCGTCTTTCATCAAATTATCCAATGTCTCCTTGGGAATTTTATCAAAAGCTGCATTGGTGGGGGCGAAAACTGTAAACGGTCCGGCATTGGATAGTGAGTTAACAAGATCAGCTTGTTTTATCGCAGACACCAGGGTCGTATGATCTTTTGAGCCTACAGCAATTTTTACAACATCTTTTGCCGACTCCTCATCCTTAACTGATGCTTGTCCGTCCCCTACGTCGACTTTTGATTCAGCGGTTGTTTCTTCAGTTACGGTATTCGTGTAATTACATGATAAAATGATAACAGATGAAAACATAAAAACCATACTTAATACCTTTTTCATAGCGAGTTTTTTTAGGTTTGTAAAAAGGCGGCGTATTGCAGCAGCAGCCCACAGTACCATTAATGTGGTGATGCATCAGTAGCTGACCCCACCGGGGTTGAGACTGTCGATTGTTCGTGCCGATGCTGAAAAGATATCCATACCTTTTATAAGGCAAAAGTATTTTACCTTATAGCATTAAAAAGTGATAGACATCAATAGCATAAATGATTTTCGTCAGGGTACTCGGTTTTATTTACCGATACATTTGTGAATATTTAATTTCTTTCAAAAAACATGTTATTCTCCAAATCTTTTGGCTATGCTTTACGGGGAATTCTATATATGGCTCTGGTCAGAGATAAAAAGTCAAAAGTCCAGACAAATGAGATTGCCTTACAATTACCTGTACCCGAAGCATTTTTTACGTTGTTTTCCATACCAAAGATTAATCACACAATCATCCAAAAAACAGGAGAATAAAGTCAAGATCTAATTGATTTTGATCAGCAGTTAGAACACCATTCAAACAGAACACTAATATGAGTAAGCTCATCAAGGCAAAGCGAATACCTGAGTGAGCATATAGAAAATGCGGAAAACGCCCCGCTCGATTTTATTAATGACAGCATGCTTAAAATTAAGAAGGATAAAACCTTTTATGTATACTGTGCCGGCGGATATCGGTCAATGATCTTTGCTTCAACATTAAAAGCAAGAGGCTATGATAACCTGGTTGATATTAAAGGCGGGGTCAAAGCGATAAAAGATACTGGCAAAATAAAAATAACAGATTACATCTGTCCGACCACATTATTATAAATATCAGCGAAATTTTTACCACTAATGGTGTGGCGGGTATGCAATCATAAAAAACTTTTGATGACACTGAAACAAGTTATAACGGATTCATCTACCACGATTGTAGATCTCCGCACAGAACAGGAATTTGCATCGGATCATTTACGAAACGCGATCAATATCCCATTGGATACAATTGCACAGAAGGTTGACAAAATAAAAAAGGTAAATGCTCCAGCGGTCGTTTTTTATTGCCGCAGTGGTAACCGGAGCGGATACCTGCGATAATTGGGCCTACTGAACGTATATAACGGTGGCAGCATCGAAGACATGAATTATTTATTAAATTAATGAACAAAATGATAGCCTTTTTAAAGAAACTATTTGGTGGCGGTCCTTCTGTAAACATGAAGCAATTATCTGAGAAGGGCGCAGTGATGATTGATGTTAGAACCGTGGCAGAATTTAAAACCGGTCATATCAATGATGCTTTGAATATACCGTTAGATAGCGTCGGGAAGCAAATCCATATGATAAAGAAAATCAACAAGCCAGTGATTGCGGTTTGCCGTAGCGGAAACCGCAGTGCAGGCGCTTTAAATATTTTGAAAAAAGCAGGCTTTGAAGCTTATAACGGGGGAGCGTGGGAAATATTAAAATGAAAAATAGGAGCGTGATGATGAAAACACTATTGCTGAGAAACTGGAACGTGATTCGTGTGCTTCGCCTGGCAATTGGTGTATGGGCGATCGTATCAGCGTTTCAAACAAATGAAGTATTATTAGGAGTGGCGGGCGGACTGTTGCTGGGGATGGCAGTGTTGAATATTGGTTGCTGTGGTGTGAACGGTTGCGGCCTGCCCAGAGAGAAAATGAAAGATCAGTTATTGTGACGGCTGATTTTACATTTGTAATAATTATAATAAACTCCGTGCCGCCCGCGTGATGGTGCAGAAGTAAGTAATTTGTTAAATGACATTTTAATACGCCTCGAATTAGAGTGTCATCTTTAATAGTAAATTTTTGTTTGAGCGGCGGCTTCATTTTTTCTTGAACCCTTTTACTAATAGGTTTATATTTGAAAGGTTTTCCGCAACAATCAACCCAGTTTAATTATGAAACTTTTTTATAACCCCGCGGTCATATGGTTTATAGTAGGCTTTGTGCTTTTTTTACTTGAATTCGCGGTGCCGGGTTTAATCCTGTTCTTCTTTGCTGTTGGTGCCTGGATCGTTGCC
>Ga0136634_10000792_pt1 | contig 12849 bp, 8 predicted proteins | sample AntDrymUQ8332106_2_FD_104654 | JGI IMG/M metagenome (GOLD analysis project Ga0136634, IMG submission 104654) | Polar desert sand microbial communities from Dry Valleys, Antarctica - metaG UQ833 (21.06) | ecosystem: Environmental > Terrestrial > Soil > Desert | place: Antarctica: Dry Valley... | reverse complement strand
CTTTTGGATATAGCACATAAGTATGGTTTAAAGGTGATGATCGGGCTTTCAGCAGAACAATATGTAGGGTATTTAATTGATAAAACAAATGCACCTGATATAGAAGATATTATCAGAAAGAAAGTTAGGGAGGTTGCAAATCACCCCGCCTTGTTAACCATAGCCATTGGCAACGAAGTTTCTGCTTCACTTGTAAGATGGATTGGAAGAAGAAAAATTGAAAGATACCTGAAGATCATATATGATGCTATAAAAAAAGAAGCGCCCAAAGCCCTGGTTACTTATGTAAATTATCCAACCACTGAATATTTGCAATTGCCATTTCTGGATTTGCTGTGTTTCAATGTTTACCTCGAATCGCCAATTAAATTGGAAAGTTACCTGGCAAGATTACAGAATATTGCCGGGGATAGGCCATTGATATTAGGAGAAGTTGGATTAGATAGCATGAGAAATGGAGAGGAAAAACAAGCCGCAGTGCTTAAATGGCAAATCTCTTTATCGTTCCAAATGGGTATAGCTGGTTTATTCATTTTTGCCTGGACCGATGATTGGTATCGGGGTGAAGAAGAAGTTTTGGATTGGGCCTTTGGCATAACAGATAAAGCCCGAAACCCGAAACCTGCCTTAGAAGCAGTTCAGAATACATTCAAAAAAGTTCCTTATGACCGGGAACAAGCCTGGCCAATGATTTCCGCTGTAGTTTGTACCTATAATGGTGCAAAATCCATCCAGGAGTGTTTGGACGGATTAATGAAACTTAGGTATCCAAGTTTTGAAGTAATTGTAGTGAACGACGGTTCAACAGATGATACATCGAATATTATTTCCCGTTATCCCTTCCGTTTTATAAATACACCTAATAATGGACTTAGTACCGCCCGAAACATTGGAGGAACGGAAGCGAAAGGAGAAATAATAGCGTTTATTGATGACGATGCCATTCCCGATCCGGATTGGTTATTGAATTTAGCCATTGCATATAAAACCAGTAGTTATGCTGCGATTGGGGGGCCTAACATAGCACCATTAAACGCGGGTTTTATTGCACAATGTGTTGATCATTCTCCTGGTTCCCCAACCCATGTTTTATTTACTGATCGGGAAGCGGAACATATTCCGGGATGTAACCTTTCTGTAAAAAAAGAAGTTTTCGAAAAAGTCGGTGGATTTGATTCGCAATTCAGAGTTGCCGGCGATGATGTTGACTTTTGTTGGCGGGTTGAAGAAATGGGTTATAAAATCGGATTTAGTGCCGCCGCAATGGTATGGCATCACAGAAGGCAATCTATTAAAACCTATTGGAAACAACAATTGGGATATGGTAAAGCTGAAGCGTTACTGGAAAGGAAATGGCCTCAGAAGTACAATAACCTTGGTCATAAAACCTGGCATGGGCAGATTTATAGTAAAAGTATTCTTCAAACTCCCATTCTAAATAAAGGGCGAATTTATCATGGAGTGTGGGGTAATGCTCCCTTTCAATCCATTTATGGTTCAAATTCTAAAAGTTTTTTTTCCATTTTTTTAATGCCTGAGTGGTATTTAATGGCAATAGGGTTACTTATACTTTCATGCCTTGGTACCTATTGGGCGCCCCTAATTTATTTGTTGCCTTTAGCTGTGTTGGCGATTGTGATGCCGCTAATCCATGTAGTTTACGGGGTTTGTAGAATCATCAGAAAAAATCGTTATAAAGAGAGTCGCTTCAAAAGCATATGCTGGAGAATTACCACTGCTTACCTGCATATTATCCAGCCATTCGCACGGTTAATCGGAAGGCTGAAATTTAATTTAACTCCCTGGAGAAGATTTGGGAATAGTTCTTTTGCTTTACCGGTACCGCAAACCATTAGTGTTTGGTGTACCAGTTGGATTTCTCCGGATATTCGCCTTGAAGAAATAGAAACTACATTAATTGGGCAAAATGCATGGGTTGAACGGGGTGGAGATTATTCGCGTTACGACTTAAAGATTAAGGGCGGGGTACTCGGATCAATAACAATACTTATGGCCGCCGAGGACCATGCAGAAGGTTGCCAATATCTAAGGTTTAGATTGTTGCCAAAGGTTTCTTTCATAGCGATCGCAGGTATATCTTTTCTGGCAATTCTTTTTGTATTGGCGCTTTCTGATCAGGCTTTAATAGCATCTTTAATATTCGGGGCACTTTTAATAATCCTTTTTAAAAGAATATTTGGCGATTTTGGCAGAGCCTATTTTCAAGTAAAAGGTGTTGCAAAAAAGCAGGGTGAATTAAAAGAAGCGTTGAATGAAGTATAGCACATTAACATTAATAAAGCGTGTTTTTGAACATGCCAAAAAGTACTGGTTACATATATCGGGCATTTTGTTACTAAGTGTTTTCTCGGCTCCTATAGCCCTTTTAGGACCATTACCATTAAAGTTATTAGTTGATAATGCCTTTGGAGATCATCTAATGCCCCAATTTATCCGGTTTTTTTTCCCGGGTGGTTATACGTTTACGTTTAACACTAATATTATAATAGTTGCAGTTCTTGTTATAGTAGTCGAATTATTGGTTCAGTTGCATGCACTTGCAAATTGGATACTTGTTACATACACCGGGGAAAAAATTGTTTTATCGTTTAAGACAAAATTATTCAACCAGGTGCAACGCCTTTCACTTGCGTACCACGATAAAATAGGAACTGCCGATTCGTTATATCGAATTCAATTTGACTCTAATGCTATCAGAACTTTGGTGGTTAGTGGAATAGCACCGATTATTTCCGCATCATTTACAATCATTGGAATGCTGTACGTAATTACATTAATTGAATGGCATTTTACCATTATTGCAATCGGCGTTATACCTATATTAATGTACTTAACGCAAGTGTCAAGTACTAAACTGAAATATCAATGGACAGAGGTAAAAAAACAGGAAAGTTCAGCAATGTCGGTTCTGCAGGAAACACTTTTTGCCCTTAGAGTAGTAAAAGCTTTTTCGGGAGAAAATTTTCAGGAGGAAAAATTTGTTCGGAAATCAGACAGGGTACTTAAAAGTCAAATAAAAGTAGCATATACATCTGCATCGTTTGACCTGGTCATAGGTATTATTCTGTCTGTTGCAACTGCTTTATTTATTTATTTAGGAGCAACATACGTTCATAGGGAAAGAATTTCTTTGGGAGAGTTAATAGTTGTGTTGGCTTATCTGGTTAAAGTATTTGGTCCGCTTCAAACACTTAATAAACATTTTAATAATCTTCAGTCTTCGCTTGTAAGCGTGGAGAGGGCATATAAAATAATAGACAAAGAAAGAGACGTTTTTGAAACACCTCATTCAATTCCAATAAATAAAATATCAGGGAACATTGTTTTCAACAACGTGTATTTCGGGTACGAAAAAGGAACACCAACCCTCCAGAATATTTCGTTTGAAGTGAAGCAGGGGCAACGGGTGGGAATTATGGGCAAAACAGGTTCAGGCAAAACGTCGCTTATTAATTTATTGACCCGCTTATACGAGCCCACGGATGGCAGCATCGTTGTTGATGGTCGTGACATTCGCGAATACAAGGTGTCGGATTACAGGTCACAGTTTAGTATCGTTCTTCAGGAACCGGTATTGTTTTCTACATCCTTTGAAGAAAACATTGCCTATGGAAAACCAGAGGCTGCTAAAAAAGAAATTGTACGTGCTGCCATAGATGCCCATGCTCATGATTTTATAAGCATGCTGCCAAACGGATATCAGACCGAAGTAGGAGAAAGAGGAATGCAATTGTCAGGGGGCGAACGTCAGCGTATTTCAATTGCAAGAGCCTTTTTAAAAAACTCCCCTATCCTGATTCTTGATGAGCCTACAAGCTCAGTTGATGTAGCAACTGAGTCCTTGATTATGGAAGCAACAAATAAGCTGATGAAAGGAAAAACAACCTTCCTTATCACCCATAGACTTGAAACGCTGAATGAATGCGATATCATCATTCATTTGGAAAAAGGAAAATTGGTGGATTTTATCGACAACAACAATCGCGAGGTGTTTGAACAAAAAATGCTTTCTTTCAGAGCAAGTGCTATTTGATTTACCATTATGAAAATTATAGTAACAGGACTAATTGCCCAGCATTATACACTTGCCGGGGTAACATGGGATTACCTTCAATACCTGGTTGGTTTTAAACAATTGGGTAACGAAGTTTATTATTTTGAAGACTCCGGAGAATGGCCCTATAATATTGATGGTGGCGTAAGTGGCAACGAATGGATAGCCACTGATTGCGATAAAAACATAGAATATCTTAATTCGATTTTAAAACGGTTTGATTTAGCCGATCGATGGGCATATTACTTTCCTACAAAAGCAAAATGGTTTGGACTCAGCAATGCAAAAAGGAAATCCGTAATAGAAACGGCGGATATGCTGATTAATGTTTCCGGTACACTGGCGAAGCTTGATAAATATTCTTCAATAAAAAAACTGGTATATATTGACAGCGACCCCGGGTTTACACAAGTCAAATTAAAGATAGGCCTGAAGAAATTTATTAAACGGGTTTCCGCCCATAATATACACTTCACGTTTGGTGAAACGCTTCCGGAATATTTAAATGATCCGGCTTATAAATGGAAGCCGACAAGGTCTCCAATAGTTCTTTCAGAATGGACACCGGTAAAAAATCACCGCGATGCTTATTCAACAATAATGAATTGGATCAGTTATAAGCCTTTGAAATATTCGCGAAAACGATATAATCAAAAAGACGTTGAATTCATTAAATACCTCGACCTGCCAAAAAATTTTACCGATCTCTCATTTGAAGTTGCTTTGGCTAAAATTTATCCTAAAAACTGGAAGCTGTCTGTTGAAAAATATTTGCCATTGATGGATTTAACATCTGACCAAATTAGTACTCCTTCAGAATTGTTGTCACAGTTTAACTGGAAGGTGGTTGACCCTGATGAAGAATGTAACGATATAGATAGTTACCGTAATTATATATCGCAATCAAAGGGAGAATGGAGTGTTGCGAAGGGAGGTTATGTGGTGTCTGAATCCGGTTGGTTCAGTTGCCGTTCAGCCTGTTATTTGGCAGCCGGTCGTCCGGTTATAGTGCAGAACACAGGATTTGATAAAGTATTGCCCTCAGGTGAAGGCATTCTTGCTTTTAATAATTTAAATGAAGCCGTTGAAGCTGTAAGAAAAGTTGAATCGAATTATTCATTACACACAAAACGAGCAAGAGAGATTGCGGTTGAATATTTTGATTCAAACAAATTGCTGACTAAACTTATTGAGCAGTCATTCGAAAGTTAAATCTTTATTATGCACGTTTTAGTTGCGGGATGGTTCAGTTTTGAGGAAATGGGTACAACTGCCGGCGATTTAATTGCACGGGATATTGTTTGTGACTGGCTGAAGGATTCTTCTGCAAGCTATGAAGTAGCTGCAATTGATAAATATGCCTTGCCCGGTGCAGTGAACTGGAAAAATGCAGATTCAACATTATACACCGATGTAATTTTTGTGTGTGGACCTTTTGGCAATGGATGGCCCGTTACTGATTTCCTCGCTCACTTTTCCTCTTCAAGATTCATCGGCATCAACCTGTCTATGCTTCAGTCGCTCGAAACATGGAACCCTTTTACACTGCTTTATGAGCGTGATAGCTCAAGAGCAAGCAACCCTGATATTACTTTTTATAGCCCTGCTCCAAAAGGCTCCGTGGTGGGTGTTATCCTTGCACATAAACAAAAAGAATACGGCGCCAAATCACTACACGAAATAGCAGATGACGCTATTGCTGCTTTACTGCAAAACAAAGAGGCATCTGTGATCCATATTGATACAGCGCTTGAAGAAAACAAAAGTGGATTGCGAACACCAAACGAAGTAGAATCACTTATTGCCAAGATGGATATGGTTATTACTACCCGTCTGCACGGCACTGTACTGGCTATTAAAAATGGAGTTCCGGTAATACCAATTGATCCTGTTGCAGGTGGAGCAAAAATTACAAAACAGGTTCATGCCATTGGCTGGCCAATATTATTAGGCGCTGAAAATCTTAATGTAGCCGAATTAAATAATGCGTATGAATACTGCCTTACGGCCGGAGCTTCCATAAAAGCGAAAGCATGTGCAGAAAGTGCATATAAAAAGATTGAACAAATACGGCACCAATTTTCTGAAGACCTCGCTGCCCTGGCAGGTAAACCGATTTCCAGATATGTATAAGATTATATTAGGCTCTTACATGTTTCGATATCCCCTCGGAGGCATGAATTCGTGGGTACTTCAGTATTTACTTGGAATAAAAGATTTAGGACATGATGTGTATTTCGTTGAGAAATATGGTTATGCCAATTCATGTTACGATCCCATGAAAGATACCATGAGCAGCGATTGCTCGTATGGGTTAAAAATTGTTTCGGAATTGCTAGAGCGATACGGGTTGAAAGATAAATGGTGTTATGTTGCTGAAGGAGAAGTATATCATGGAATAACAAAAAATAAGATTACTGAAGTTTTTACTTCAGCAGATTTATTCATAGATATGGGATGCCATGGCAGTTGGGCAGAAGAAGCAGGTAGGATACCGCTGCAGGTATTAATTGATGGTGAACCAGGCTATACCCACATAAACATGGCGAACAAAGTAGCGGCGGGTATCCCGCTTCCAAAATATGATCGCTATTTTACAAATGGAAAAAATATAGGATTGCCAGGTAATCCTGCGCCTACCCTGAGCATAAACTGGGAGCATATTTATAGCCCCGTAAAAACGGAGCTTTTTACTCCCTTTCCTGCAAAAACGAACGCCCCTTATTCCACAGTAATGAACTGGCGTTCTCATGCAGCCGTTCGTTATAACGGCAAAACCTATGGACAAAAAGATATAGAGTTTAAAAAATTTCTCCCCCTTCCTAAACTAATTAAACAACCAATGGAAGTGGCTGTGTCAGGAAAGGAAGTACCGGTTGATCTACTAAAGGAAAACAATTGGCTCATTAACGATGCAAAAACACTCACTTTATCTTTTGACTCTTTCAGAAATTATATTTTGTATTGCCGCGGAGAATTTAGTGTTTGCAAAAATGTATTTGTTGAAAACAATACAGGGTGGTTTAGCGATAAAAGTGCCGCATACCTGGCAAGCGGAAGGCCCGTTGTTCTGCAAAATACCGGCTTCGGAAGCCACCTGCCAGTTGGTGAAGGATTATTTGCTGTAAGTACAGTGCAGGAAGCAAAGGATGCCATTGAAAATATTGAAGCAAACTACAGGTTGCATTGTAATCGGGCAAGAGAAATAGCCTTCGAGTATCTTGAGGCAAAAACGGTAATGAAATTTTTTTTAAATGAGCTTGGGCTATAAACATAAACCGGGCGGCTTGCGCATTTTGGTATTGGGCTACATCGTCAGAGGGCCAATGGGAGGAATGACCTGGCATCATCTTCAATACGTTTTGGGCCTTCGCCAATTAGGTCATGATGTTTTTTTTCTGGAAGACAGCGGCGATACAGAATACTCCTGCTATGACCCAAAGCGCAATGTAACTGACGCCGATCCTACTTTTGGACTGGCTTATATCAGGGATGTTTTTAAACGTGTTGACATGGCGGACCGATGGGCTTATTATGATCACCATACCGGCAACTGGAAGGGACCCATCTCGGGCAATGTAAAAGCCATCATTGCTTCTGCAGATTTACTGCTAAATCTTTCCTGCTCAAACCCTATACGGTTGTGGCTTGAAGATGTACCAGTGCGTGTATTGATAGATACGGATCCTGTATTTACACAAATCAGGAATCTTACAGACAATGATAGAAATAGCTTGTGTCGAAAGCATAATGTATTCTTCACTTTTGGAGAAAACTATGGAAAAGAAAACTGTACTATACCGGTAGATGGTTTTCCATGGAAGCCTACACGTCAGCCAGTCGTAATGCAGGAATGGCCATTAACTAAAGGCCCCGGAAATGGCAATTTTAGCACAGTAATGAAATGGGAGAGTTATCCCGGTAAGACTTATAACGGGCAGTATTTTGGAATGAAATCTGAGTCATTTACACCTTTTATTGATTTGCCATCGCAAACTAAACAAACGTTAGAGTTATCTATGAGTGATCATCCCGAAGTACAAAAAGAACTGCATAAGAAAGGCTGGAAAATTTCAAACTCTTTGCAATTGTCATCCAACCCGTGGGCTTATCAAAAATTTATACAATCATCCAAGGGAGAGTTTAGCATTGCAAAACATGGATATGTTCAGGCGAATACCGGGTGGTTTAGCGAACGAAGTACAGCCTATCTGGCAAGCGGACGGCCTGTAATATGCCAGGATACGGGTTTTGGAGAGACTATAAAATGTGGGGAAGGATTGGTTGCATTTAAAACAGTGGATGAAGCTGTTGCAGGATTAGAAAAAGTGAATAAGAGTTATGAAAAACACTGTAAAAAAGCACGGGATTTAGTTGAAGAATATTTTAATTCAAAGAAAGTGCTCGATAATTTACTGAATGAAGCTATAAAAACACACGGGAGTCTATCACACCGGATGAAGTAGAATTTAATTTTTGAAGTACCGCATATTTACTTTTATGAACAATTGGAAAGACTCGGGAAAACCTCAAAGTAAACGTTTAAGCATAGCTTTTTTCGATTACCCGGATGTATTCGAAGACTTCTATCCACACTATGGTGTAGATCAAAAAACATTTGCTACTAATTGGCACAACACAGCTAATCATGGATGGATAAAAATTATTCAGGAAACAATAGGAGATATTACCTGGTACGTTCTTAGCTTAAAACCCGAATTGAAGGAATTCAGGCATCAAAAGGTAGGCTGCAAAATAAAGTTTATTGCTTCTTCCTGGATACATAGGAAGCTTTGGAGCTTGTTTTATTTACCACGTTCAGCCTGGAGATTGAAAAGGTTTTATCGATTTTATGCGACTATCGCCTCATACGCAGCTATTCTTTCTTGCCCATTAATTAAAGCTCTGAAAAGAGATAAACCCGATGTAATCTTTGTTCAAGATTATGCAAGTGGAAAATATGACATGTTAGTCATCTTTGCAAAACTTCAAAACATCCCTCTTATTACTTTTCATTCCGGTAGCACACCCGAAAAATATTTAGGTAAATTTCTTAGACGTTTCACTATTTCAAAAGCCGACTGGATATTTCCTTCAGGACAAAAGGAGCTTAAAATGCTCGAAAAGAAATTCAATGTTTCACCAGAATGGATGAATATTATTAGACCCCCAATAAATGTTGATGTATTTAAGCCCATAGAGAGAGAGAAGGCATGTGAAATAACAAAACTGGGTTTTGAGAAGAGATATTGGATTTTTGTTGGCAGGTTAGATGTTGTGAAGCGTATAAGTTCAATTATTGAGGCTTTTAGCATTATCGCTAAAGATTTTTCTAATATTGAGCTGCTGATTGTTGGAGTAGGAAGTGAAGAGAAAAAACTCAAACAACAAGTACATGAAACTATTCCCAATCGTGTTCATTTTTTGGGTTGGATTTCAAATGACGAAGAAAAAGCCTTGCTTTATAATGCATCCGAATGTTTGATACTGGCCTCGTGGCGAGAAGCTTCACCCGCTGTTATTGGTGAAGCTTTCGCATGTGGTATACCTGTAGCATCTTCAGATGTTGGAACTATATCGGATTTGGTGAAACCACAATTTTCAGGCTGGCTTTTTCCGGCGGGTGATGATCAAGCTATGTTGCAATGTTTCTTAGATATCGCTGCACACCCTGAAAAAGTTAGATCAATGAAGTCGGTGGTTAGAAAATTAGCAGAAGATAATGTATCAATTGAAAAAGTTACAGAAGCCTTAGAAGTAGGATTTCGATCATTAAAGCCAATCGAAAAATGACTTCAATTGTTCCTGACACTGCTCTGATAATTACCACCAGGGCCCACTCCTTAAAAGGTTGTTCTATTCTTGGTAACGGAGGCTGGTTGCCTCCGGAAGAAAGGGAGGAGTTGGACTGGATGACCTTCATAAAGTTTATGGGTTGGAGACCAGAGCTAATAGGCCCCGACGATTATGTCTCGTTACTAATTGATCAATTAAATGTTAAGTGGATTATCTTAACCGGAGATCCCGATCACGTAAATAGCACTACTTTAAAAACTATTTTATCAGATGTAGCTAAAAATCCTTTACTACTTATTTCACAAGGTGGAATTAAACAGGGGAATCTTGCAAAAGATGTAGGAATTCATATTTCTAAAAAAGCTTCCAGCGGTTCAGTTATTAAAGTAAAGGGACTAGGGTTTTTAAGTAGATTAAAGTGCAGGAATAATATTGCATTACCCGCCTTAGAAGTCGACCTGAATTCTGTCGTTTTAGCTTCACTGGCAGGCAAAGTGCTTATTGCAGCAAAGAAATTAGGTATCGGTAAAATTGTAGTTTTAAGTTTTCATCCCAGTATAGCAAGAGACATCGACGGATTTTTTACGGTTCTCTTGAAAAATCTTTTAATTTATCAGAGTTCAAGTCCGGTTGCCTGGATTAGATGGGAAAACACTGTTATTTTACGGATGGACGATCCAGGGAGTTCAGAACCAATTTATAATTCGGTATATGGAAATGGCAAGCTCTGTGAATTGAAATGGGAACAAATAGGAAAAGAACTAACAAAGAGAAATGGAAGAATGACTTTAGGATATGTTTCCGGCTGGGTTGATGATGGAAATGCTGACAAATCCATCCTTGAAGTCTGCAATACCCCCACAATAAGAGTAAAAGGCAAAGTTTACCCTTCTCAATCAATTAAATATTCCCGACAAGAAGAAGATGGGAGTTATAAAATATATGATTATCAAGCAGAGTTTTCAGGAATTCAAAAATTGGTCGATAAAAATATTATAGATATAGCAGTTCATGGCCATACTCATATACATCCAAATATAAATGCATGGTTAGAAGCGGCTGATCGATATTCTAATAATTCATGGTTTCGCGAGTTTAGTCGAAGTGCTGAAGAATTTTTGAAGGACAACAATGATAGAGAACATCCGTTTTGGCAGGGTTTAAAAAAAGTTTTTGATTGTTTTAAAGAATATCCGACTACTTTAATTAGTCCGGGAGAAGAGTTCACAGATATTGTTATTTTGAAAGCCCGGGAAGCAAAGTTGAAAATAATAAGCAGTTATTATCTGGCAATTAATATTAACAACCAGTTTTGCTGGGTTCAGCATGTTTGTGCTCCTTATTTAAATGAAGCGGATTCAAATTGGCTTACTTCAGAACTACCGGTGGTGGGCTACTTTCACGATTTCGACTTGAGTATAAATGGGATGGAGTGGTTTGCACATTGCCTGGATAAATGGGAAGTTGCAGGAGCAAAAAAATTTATAAACTTTAAAGAAGTGGCATCATTATTAGATGTATACATTTCAATGCAGGAAGCAGATGATATGGCTTGTATCAATATTATCAAAGATGAGTATAAAGATGGAAACCCTGTTCCAATTGGCGTTTTCGTACCAAATAAGAATAAAACTTTTGAAGTTGCCATTCCGCCAAATGAAGGTTTGAATTTCAAAATAGAATTAAATAATACAAACCGATAAGTTAAGCCGCCTGCATCAAAAGGCTAACATTTTACTAAACTAAAAAAATAAAATGGCACGTATAATTATAAACGGAACAATAGTTCGTTCTCCCCAGGGTGGGCTTGGATTATATCATCTAGGCTTCTTAGCCGGACTTAAAAAGTTGGGACATGAAGCTTATTTTGTTGAAAAAAGCAGTTGGGAAAATGATTGTTATAATCCGGTAACTAAAATATCTTCAAACGATTGTCAGTATGGTATTTCTTTTTTATTGTCTTTGCTTGAAAGATACAATTTAAAAGAACAATGGTGTTACGTAGATATTGAGGGTACTTACTATGGGTTGCAAAAGAAAGATATAGAAGACAAATTTGCAACAGCAGACTTATATATAGATTTAGAATGGGGTGAGTGGCTAGAAGAATCAACAAATACGCCAGCAAAAGTTTTCCTTGATGGTGAACCAGGTTGGTTTCAATTCAAAATGAAGAAGATGTTAATGTCTGGGAAGCCACTTCCCCTTTATGATTATTATTTTACTACAGGCAATCTCATTGGGACAAAACAATGCAAGGTGCCTACTTTAGGTATTGATTGGAAGCACTGTTTATGTCCAACTCTGCTGGAAGAAGTTAAAGAAACTAAAGTTAATAAGGGAGCACCCTTCACTACCATAATGAAATGGCAAAGTAATAAACCAGTTGAATTTGAAGGTGAAGTATATGGACAAAAAGATGTTGAGTTTGAAAGGATAATTAATATTCCTCAATTAGTGAGCGAAGAAATGGAGGTTGCGGTATCGGGTTCAGATGTTCCTAGAAAACAACTTTCTGAAAATGGGTGGCAAGTAAAAGATGCAGACAACGTTTGTTTAACAGTAGATTCGTATTTAAATTATTTGTCGGCCTCAAAGGGTGAATTTACAATTGCAAAAAATTCGTTCGTTAAAACAAGATGTGGTTGGTTTGGAGATCGGGCTGGGTATTACCTGGGCAGTGGCAGGCCTGTAATTTTACAAGAAACCGGGTTCTCAGAATTCCTTCCTTGCGGGAATGGACTATTCTCATTTCAAAATTTAGGCGAAGCTGTTGATGCTATCAATGAAGTTTCAAATAACTTTAACCACCACTCAAAAGCAGCCTATGAAATTGCATCAGAATATTTAGAAGCAGAGAAGGTTATGAAGAAATTTTTAAATGAAGTGGGGTTGTAAATAAACAAATCGCATAACGCCCATTTTAATTAGTCGACCCTTAAAAAGTCATTTTAGGTAAAAAGGGTAAATTTTTTTGG
>Ga0136634_10000791_pt1 | contig 12855 bp, 9 predicted proteins | sample AntDrymUQ8332106_2_FD_104654 | JGI IMG/M metagenome (GOLD analysis project Ga0136634, IMG submission 104654) | Polar desert sand microbial communities from Dry Valleys, Antarctica - metaG UQ833 (21.06) | ecosystem: Environmental > Terrestrial > Soil > Desert | place: Antarctica: Dry Valley... | reverse complement strand
GATCCCGAACATAGAGGCATCCGATATGCTGGCTAAGAGCGACGATCTGCCTATATTCATTCAAAACGGCATACATTCTGTGCATGCCACGCCGCTTGTTTCGCGTGCCGGACAAATGCTCGGGCTGATCTCCACTTATTGGCATCAGCCGCATCAACCGGTTGAGCGCGATCTGCGGCTGCTCGACGTGCTTGTCCGGCAGGCCGCCGATCTGATCGAGCGCTCGCAGGCGGAAGAAGCTTTGCGCGAGAGCAAGGAACGCTATCGCGCTTTGTTCGATTTAGCTCCGATGGCCTTATTCGCCTGTAACCTGGACGCGGTGATTCAATATTATAATCAGCGTGCCGCTGAGCTTTGGGGCAGGGAGCCTGAGTGCGGAGTCGAGCGGCACTGCGGCTCGATTAAGCTATGGCTTCCAGATGGCAGATGCTTGCCGCACGATCAAAGTCCGATGATGGAAGTGCTCCGTACGGGGATCCCGGCGCACAATGTGGAAGTGTTCATCGAGCGGCCCGACGGTTCGCGCCTGCCGGTGCTGGTAAATTTTGCCGCGGTGAAAAACGCCCATGGAGAAATTACAGGGACTATCACTTCATTCATCGATATTACCGAACTCAAGAAAGCAGAAGGATTTTTACAGCGTTACCGCCTGCTTTCCGAAAATGCAACTGATATTATCTGGCTGCTGCGGCCCGATGGGAAGATCGTGGAGGTCAATCAAGCGGCGGTAGAATCTTATGGCTACAGCCGCGAGGAACTGTTGACGATGAACGTGCGCGAATTGCTCGAGCCGTCCACCCTTCCGCTTTTGGCCGAGCATTTGAAACAAGCCAATGATGCCGGCAGTAATTTTGAAACGCTTCACCGGCGCAAAGACGGCACTGTATTTCCGGTAGAGGTCAATACCAGCAGCGCGGACTTCGGTGGGGAACACCTAATTATGGGCATCGTCCGCGACATCACCGAACGAAAGCGTATAGAAACAGACCTGCGCGAATCGGAAGAGCGACTAAGGCTTATCCTTGAAAGTGTTACCGATTACGCCATTTTTACGACCGATATCAACGGTAAGGTGACTGGATGGAATCCGGGTGCCCAAATTGTCTTCGGCTACGAGCCGGACGAGATCATCGGCCTCTCCGCAGACGTTTTGTTCACGCCCGAGGATCGTAAAAATCTGGTGCCGCAAAAAGAAATGGCAACGGCCCTTGCGAACGGGCGTGCCGAAGACGAGCGGTGGCACATGCGCAAGGACGGATCGCGTTTTTTTGCGTCAGGCGTGATGACCCTGCTTGAAGACGGCGGCCCACTCGGTTTTGTGAAGGTCGCTCGGGATCAAACGGTAAGAATGCAGGCGGAATCGGCGCTACACAAGCAGGAGATGTTGAAAAAGCTTGTCAAATCGCAAGAGGACGAGCGCCAACGGATCGCCCGCGATCTGCATGACCATCTCGGCCAGCAAATGACCGGCCTGCGGTTAAAGCTGAAGGCATTAAAGGACGCCTGCGGAGACAACGAACCATTTTGCGAGCAGATAGACCAGGTTCAGGAACAGGCCCGGCAAATCGACGGAGACGTCGGCTTTCTCGCCTTCGAGCTTCGGCCGACGGCTCTCGACGATCTTGGCCTCGATTCGGCGCTCGCCAATTTTGTAAAGCAATGGTCGCGAAATTACAATATTCCGGCGGAATTTCATTCGTCGCGGATCGGAAAAAAACGCCTTCTACCGGAGATCGAAACAAATCTTTACCGTATCGCCCAAGAAGCGCTCCATAATACTTTAAAGCACGCTAAAGCCTCGGGAGTAAATGTCCTTTTCGAGCGAAGAAAGGAACATTTCGTTCTGATTTTGGAGGATAACGGCATTGGTTTCAATCCTGAGGTCCAGATAAACAAGGTAACGAAATCAGGCAAGGGATTAGGTTTGATAGGAATGCGCGAACGCTCGTCGCTCGTCGGCGGCTCGCTCGAGATCGAATCCTCGCGCGGCAAGGGAACAACCATTTTTGCTCGCGTCCCGGCCCGGTTTGTAGGAGAATAAATCGTGGACCTAGCCTTCGAGCAGCGACGAATTGAGCTTGGCTGTGGGTTAAAACCTGCGGCTTAATTCGCGTCACCTAAGGCAGTGAAAAACGGACGGTTCTAAAAGAATGACAAAAAAGCTGCGCATCCTGCTCGCGGAAGATCATAAGGTCGTCCGTGAGGGCATAAAACTGCTGGTAAACGGACAGCCTGACATGGAAGTGATCGGCGAGGCAGGCGATGGCCGAGATGCTATTGCCAAGGCCCGGGAACTCGTGCCGGATATTGTGATCATGGATATTTCGATGCCTGATTTCAACGGCCTCAAGGCAACGATGAAGTTGAAACAGGTTTCCCCGGGCATTAAAATCCTCACGCTTACCCGCCATACCGACGACGGCTATCTGCAGCAGCTTATTGGAGCCGGAGCCAACGGCTATGTTTTGAAACAGAGCGCTCCCGATGAGCTGATCAACGCTATCCGTACCGTCGCGGCAGGCCGTTCATACCTTGATCCGGCGCTCACGGAAAAAGTTATGGGCGGGTATGCCAGCCATAATTCGTCAAAACGCGGCTCAAAAAAAGGCGAGCCGTCCGACCGCGAATCGGAGATTTTGCGAATGATCGCGTGGGGGTACAGCAACAAAGAGATCGGCGTCCGGCTCGACCTGAGCGTAAAAACCGTCGAAGCCCATAAAAGCAACGCCATGCGAAAGCTCGATATCGGCAGCCGCATAGACATCGTCCGCTACGCGATTTTGAAAGGTTGGCTGCAGGATAATTAGGCTTATAGAAAGTTCAAAGTTCAAAGTTTCAAGTTGAATAAAAAAATCGGGGTGAGTCAATTTGAATACCCGGTGTTTTTGTTCATTTTATTGGGTTCTTGTTCGTCTTATTCTGTGGTATATCTTAATTCTTTTACCACCGAAAACACTGAACGCAAATCACGAAAACAGCGAAAAAATAAGTTCAATAACGGTTCGTTTGTTCTTCCTGCAAACTGAAACTATTAAAAATTCTTAACTTGGAACTCCGAACTCGAAACTCGCAACTGAATCAATTAGGGATTCTCCCTATACATATTTACCAACTTCCTGATGTTTTCGGGATTCCTTGTCAGCGATACTGATTACATTGGCTAAAGGCGGTTTTCTTTTTTTTGCAATTGCGGGATGAGGAACTTTCCGGATTCGGGTCAAAAACGAGCAAGGGGCAGGTTTGAGAACTCTCGAAAGAGAGTTCTTTTTTTCAAAGCCTAAATTTAACTTTAATTAATACAAAGTCGTATTATCGGTAATCGAAGCTCACTATCGATGCCGGAATAACATGAATGCCCTTCCTAAACAAAGCGTGATTCCGGGAGATGAAATTTTTAAGCAAATCTCCCGGGCGAAACCCGTCGTTCTGGTAACGGGAGCCGACAGCGACACGCGCCGGATGCTAAAATTCGGGCTTGAGATGTGCAATTACGAGGTCGCGGAGGCGCGCGGCTTTGAAGAATCGATGATAATCGTCAAAAAAAAACGTCCCTGTCTGATTCTAATAGATGCGATCCTTCCTTTCGTCGAAAACCTGAGAGCGTTGGACAGAATGCAAAACACCGTTGAAGCGAGGGATATTCCCATCGTCCTGCTTTCCGGATTTTCCCAGAAAAACTTTCAAAGAGATGCCTTTGAGCACGGGGCGAAAGGCTTTCTCGTTAAGCCTGTAGAATGGGACAAGCTGGAACAATGTATTGATAAAGTACTTCAGAAAGGCGGTAATGAGAGGCGGGTGTTCAGAGGCGGCCAATGAATGAAACCGTGCGTACGCCGCCATTCGGCTTATTTGAGCTGAACGATGCGGGAGAAGTTTTATATTCACGCTTGCAACCGAGCTGTAATAAGCCCAAAATAGAAGACTCTATTGTCGGCCGGTAACTTTTTTGAGGAGTTTGCGGACTGCGGCTGCGAAAATTTTCGCCCGCGCTTTAGAAACTTTATAAAAAGCAGGCAGTCTGTCGAGAGTTTGCAATTAAACTGGAGCAGCGAACTCGAAACGGTTACAGCAGGATATTGATGACGAGGGGACACGAGACCGGCGATATGCGCCCGTCGGACTTTGTGATATTAGATATTAGGAAATCTTCGCCTAATGGCGCTTTTATGGGAGAGCAGTAAAAATGGAAAGTTACAAGATAGATTCGGGCATCGCGAGGCAGCATGTAGATGTACCTAACCTCAGCCCTGAATTCCATATTGTGGAAGCTAAACGAAAGACCTACGAAAACCTTGAGGAACACATGTTCGATACCCGTCTCCGAGACTCGCCGCTCGTAGTGGCGGGCGGGCTTTCGGTCGGTTTGTTTAATAAGCTGCGGCCGTTTCTTAAACAGGCAACCCTGTTCAAGGATGAATATCTTTACCAACAGGACGGCCAGATCGAATGCATCTTCTTTCCCGAAACAGCCGTTATATCCGAATTTCAGACGCTGGCAGACGGACGTACAATAGAAGTCGCGGTTACCGGAGGTGAAGGAGCGGTCGGCATTTCGTCGGTGTGGAGCTCGAGCCATGCCGTGAACTGCGCTCAGGTTTGTGTCGCCGGCAGCGCATATAAGATAGAAAGCAAAATTCTGGAAAAGGAAATTGATATCAGCCGCCCGCTGCAGACATGGCTGCATAACCAGATAAATTCATATATAAAGCAAATCTCTCAAAAGGTGATATGCAACACGCATCATGCCGTTGAAGAAAGGTTTTGCACATGGCTTTTAATGCTGCAGGATCGCAGCAAAAGAAACAAATTCAATCTGACGCAGGAATATATCGCCGGCGTTCTCGGCGTTTACCGGCCGAGCGTTACGTGCATGGCAAAATCGCTGCGCCAAAAGAACGCGATCGATTATATACGCGGTCAGATTTTTATTACCGACCGGCAAAAGTTGAAGAAAATGTCCTGCTCCTGTTATTCAGAGCTTGTACCGAATCTTTGATCCCGAATAATCATTGTCAGAACCGCGAGCGGTAGCGACCGGTTTCCTCCATCATGAGAAAAACTATTTTCTTGCGGACGTTTTTTTTTGACAGGAATCACATCTCTGCTACTCAGTGTTCTGACACGCTCTGCCACTCAATAAATTTTACTTTTGGCCCTTTCCGATATTACAAACTCAAGACTGCCGCCACTGTATTGAGTCATACAGAAACTCTACGGCATAATTTGTTAAAATCTTAAATATATATTTAGCTGAACGGGAGAATCCGGATTTTCTTTCGGCTCGATAGCTTGCAGGAGAAAGTTGAAATCTATCTATGAAAACAGGCTTCGTTTCCAGGCAAACCGATTTTGACGATACGTATGACCTGATCTGTTTCTCACACCTTCGCTGGGATTTTGTTTACCAGCGTCCACAGCATCTTCTTAGCCGTTTCGCAGCCGAAAGGCGTGTATTTTTTATCGAAGAGCCTATTTTTTACGACGGCGAAGCTTTTTTGAAAATTTCACAACGCGAAAATGAGCTTTTTGTCGCCGTGCCGCACATTCCACATAACACGAAAGCGGACGAATTAGGGAATCTCCTGCGGCGCCTTCTTGACGATCTACTAATCGATAACGATATCACAGATCATATCTCGTGGTATTACACCCCAATGATGCTGGGCTGGAGCGATCATCTGCATCCGCTTGCCGTCGTTTACGATTGTATGGATGAGCTGTCGGCGTTCAAAAACGCGCCGCCCGAGCTGCACGCGCTTGAGGCGAAGCTTTTTTCGATCGCCGATCTGGTGTTTACGGGCGGACACAGTCTTTTCGAGGCGAAGCGCAATAAGCACGATGCGGTTTATCCGTTTCCGTCCAGTATCGATGCTGCACATTTTGCCCGGGCTCTGAAGGTTGAAAAAGATCCATCCGATCAAGCGAACATTCCCGCCCCTCGCGTCGGCTTTTTCGGCGTCATCGATGAGCGTTGCGATATAAAACTATTAGAAAAGATTGCCGATTTGAAACCAGAATGGCATTTCGTAATGATCGGGCCGGTTGTGAAAATAGACGAAGCCGATCTGCCGCGTAGCGCCAATATTCATTATCTCGGCGGAAAAAGCTATAACGAACTGCCGGATTATATTGCCGGCTGGGACGTAGCCATGATGCCGTTTGCAGTCAACGAATCAACGCGCTTTATAAGTCCTACAAAGACGCCCGAATATCTGGCTGCGGGAAAACCGGTGGTTTCCACCCCGATCCGGGATGTTATTCGTCCATATGGCGACAAAGGCCTGGTATTTATAGCCAAAACGCCGGAAGATTTCATTTCCGCAATTGGACGAGCGATGAACGAAATCGATACGGAAAGTGGAACGTTGAGACGAAAGCGGGCAGATGAATATATAGAGGGAATGTCGTGGGATAAGACGTTTAAAGAGATGTCGAAGTTGATAAATCTTGCAGTTGCACGGTCTACGCAGACGGAAACTGTGGCTCGGGGTTGAAAATGCAAAAAGGAACGCGAATTGCTATAATTTATCTCTAGTGAATTATTTCTCAAAGCGGTTTACGTTCTTATTTTAGAGAACAAGGGGTATATCTATGTTTGATTATTTGATAGTTGGAGCAGGATTTGCGGGCAGCGTGCTAGCAGAAAGATTGGCGAACGGTTCGGGCAAGAAAGTTTTGATCTGTGATAAACGGCCGCATATTGCCGGAAACGCGTACGATTATTATAACGATGACGGCATTTTAATTCATAAATACGGCCCTCATATTTTCCATACAAATTCTGCGGATGTATTCGAATATCTAGGCCGCTTTACTGAGTGGCGTGAATATCAACACAGGGTTCTGGCATCAGTTGACGGGATGCTTGTGCCCATTCCGATCAATCTGGATACTATCAATAAACTCTACGGCTTAAATTTGAACGCTCACGAGGTACAGGATTTCTTCGACAAGGTCCGGGAAAAACGTGAAACACTTCGTACTTCGGAGGACGTTGTACTCAATGCCGTGGGAAAGGAGCTTTACGAGAAATTTTTTAAAAACTATACACGCAAGCAATGGGGGCTTGATCCTTCGGAGCTCGACGCTTCCGTTACGGCCCGTGTCCCGACACGGACAAACCGCGACGACCGCTATTTTACCGACATTTTTCAGGCAATGCCGAAACATGGTTATACGCGGATGTTTGAAAAGATGCTGGACAGCCCGAATATTAAAATCATGCTCAATTGCGACTACCGCGAAATAGTGAAAGAAATCGATTTTCGCGAAATGGTCTACACCGGTCCGGTCGATTCGTTTTTCAATCACTGCTATGGAAAGCTGCCTTACCGCTCGCTTGAATTCAAGCATGAAACGCACGATACCGAGGTTTTCCAGAGCGCGCCCGTAGTAAATTATCCGAACGACCAGGCTTACACGCGAATCACGGAATTTAAGTATCTTACAGGGCAGACGCACAAAAAGACCGGCGTTGTATATGAATATCCGCAGGCGGAAGGCGATCCGTATTATCCGATTCCGAGGCAGGAGAATGCTACTATATACGCAAAGTACAAGGCACTGGCAGACATTCAAACCAACGTTCATTTTGTCGGAAGGCTTGCGACATATAAATATTACAATATGGATCAGATAGTCGCGCAGGCTTTGACCCAATATGGAAAGATTGCCGGAATGAAGCGGAAAGAAGCGGGAACTCTAAAAGCGAAAACTGCTTCACCTATGGTTTATCAGAACGGTAACGGCAACGGAAATGGCAACAAAAGTCTGACCGCGCTTTCATAGCTAGCCGTCCGAGGTTAGGGACTTATTTAGAATAAGTCCGTTAAAAGTTGTATTTCGTCAGCTAAAGGCTGATAGATCTCTCTTTGACCGGCATCGTTCGCGTAATCCCAGAGCCCGTTGTTGCAGTGTCGGTTATCAGCCCAGCCCGGATGATTCACTATCGGATACAGGCACATCCCTTCGATTTTCGTGCCCCCGGAGATGGCAATATACGTCTGCTCGCAGACGTATCTAAACCATTCGGGCCGCTTCTCGTCTTCGATTCCGGTTTCGGCGATGACGATTGGCCGGCCGTATCTTTCGGCAAACTCATTCAGGATAGAATGAAATGGACGGTAAGATTTATGGCCGAGAGGAATCTTGCGCCGGCTTGGATGGCGCCACTGGTTGTGAAAATAGTAATTTAAACCGAGCAAATCAAGGTACTTCGGATTGCCGCCGAGTTCCGGCTCTTTTATACCGGCCAGCATATCGAACGCGTCGAATTGGGCAGAACGATAATTTTCCGCAGCCCTTATTGCATAATGCGAATCGTCTTTAGGCACAACGTGAATTGCCGGATCGGTAAAAAGGATTCGTGCAGTCGGGCATACGAATTTTATTACGTCTGTCGATTGAATTGCGGTCCGAACCAACTGGCGTTTTAAATCGTTTCCGCGTTTTTTTTTATTGGGATAAAAATTGCCGACATCACCTGCGATCCATGAAAAAAAAGAAATTTCATTGACGGGGCAAACGAAAAGTTCGTTTCCGAGCTCCGATTGTAAATATTCAGTTGTAACGGCAGCAAATTTAACAAATCTTTCAATAAATTCAGGTGTAAAAATATCAAGATCGTTGGGAAAACCGTAGTGAAAGTAGTCCCAAATGACGCGAATGCCGGTTTTTCGAGCCGCTGCAACCTGGTTTTCCAGGCTTGAAAAGTCGTATCGAAAAGGCTCTATCTCGATTAAATGCCAGCGTACGCCGTCGCGCGCCGTCCTTATGCCTATTTCTATCAAACGGCTATAATCAAGTTCGGCAAATTCGTCGTGGCGTGTGGAGGCTACCAGATCGAGTCGCTTTCCGCGATTATTCCTGTGTGTGGAACATTCGAAGCCGCCCATGAAAAACGATGGAAACAATCCATTTTGCATACTCAACCTTATTTATTTTAGTTTGAGAGCTGTGAAATAAAAAGGAGCTTGATGCAGTTAATTATACGGACGGCAGGGATTAAATTTTAGCTTATGAATATATTGGTTACCGGCGGTGCAGGATATATAGGAAGCGTCGTCGTAGAAGAGTGCTTGAAGAAAGGCCACACCACTATTGTTCTTGACAACCTCGTGAAAGGCCATCGCAATAGCGTTCATACTGAAGCACATTTTGTGGAAGGCGAGCTGCTTGACGGCCCACTGCTAAAAAAGATTTTTCGCGAGAATAAGATTGAAGCCGTCATCCATATGGCTGCGTATTCTTTAGTTGGTGAATCGGTGCTAGATCCGGCTAAATATTATGAAAATAATGTTGTTGGCGGACTCTCACTACTGGACGCAATGCAGAATTCGGACGTTAAGAAGATCGTTTTTTCGTCAACAGCCGCAGTTTATGGAGAGCCGGAAAAACAACCCGTTGAAGAAACCGACAGACTGGCACCGACAAATCCGTACGGCGAAACAAAGCTCGCTTTTGAACATGCTCTTGGTTGGTATGAAAATGCTTATGGGCTGCGTTATGCGAGCCTCCGATATTTTAATGCTGCAGGAGCCAGCGCAAAATGCGGTGAGCTGCATGACCCTGAAACCCATTTGATCCCGCTTGTTCTGCAGGCCGCCGCCGGAAAAATTCCAGCGATCGATATTTTTGGAGAAGATTATCCGACAAGAGACGGAACCTGCGTCCGCGATTATATACACGTCGTCGATCTGGCCCGCGCTCATATTTTGGCACTTCAAATTCTGGGTGAAAGAAGCGCGGTTTATAATCTGGGCTGCGGCGGCGAGGGATATACCGTAAACGAAGTTGTTTCAACGGCATGCGAAGTAACCGGAACAGAGATTCCAAAGCGCATTTCTGCGAGAAGGCCCGGCGACCCGGCTGTTCTTATCGCCGGCTCCGACAAAATAAAGAACGAATTGGGTTGGGAGCCCGAATTTCAAGACCTTCGTGTCATTATTCAATCGGCATGGGATTGGATGAACTTTGAAAGTGAATTTAAATAAACTGGAGCCAGGCAAAATATGTAAAATCGCAAAGAATCCGGTGGCTACCGCTACCGGTTCTGACACGAAACTATTGTATTAAATTTGCACGGTTTCTTTTTGCAGTTCACCTATCATCATTCTGGAATTTTTTGTATAGCTCTTAATTTTGTCGACAAGCGGCGTTTCGATCCAGCGCATTCCGTTTCCTTCACGATTCAACCGGTACAATCCCAATTCCAGGTAAAAATTTTCCAACGGCTCCTGCGAAAACCTGTATCGCCAGTCGATCATTGTAAAAAGCGGAAACCATGTGTAACCGATAACCGGCACTCCTTCGCCCCGCAGATTTTTTATCATTAAAACTGACGATTCCAACCACTTCTCGCGTATCTCGTCGCTTCCGACGGCGCTGGTTTCAGTTATCATAACCGGCACCTGATAGCGGTTGTAATACTGCCGGATCAGATCGGCAAAACCGTCACCTTCCGGCTCCGTTTCGCGAAAAGCGAGCTTTCCGCGTTTATCGATGTAAAGCTGTTTGGTCGACCATTGCGGGTAAAAATTCATCCCGATCACGTCGAGTGAAATGTTATTTTTCTGCAGGTCATCGAGTGCATCAGGCGCCACCCCGTTACGTATAAGCCATGAAAAAAGCAGATGATCGTGCGTCAGGCGTCCCGATATCAGATCGTAACAAAGATAGCCGCGGTGCTCCTCCTCGCGGGCGATAGAGGCAAGATCTTCTCGTACGGTTCTAGTCATGCCGGTAGCTTCTACGTGAACCATTATCGATTCCGGATCTATCGCTTTTATCGCTTTCACGGTCCGGACAATGCCTTTTGCAAGCTGCAGCATCAGTCTGATATAACCGGTGTCGCCTTTTAGATAAGGCGGCCACAGGCCGCGCATGCCGCACATCAGCGAATTAATGATCGGCTCGTTGAGAGGCGTGTACCACTTGATTAAACTTTTATACCTGTTAGCAAATTCCGCGGCGTAATGAGCCGCATACTGCGGGTAATCCTTATTCGCATATTCCTTTTTCAGCCAAAATGGACAGCCGTAATGTATTAAGTCGATTATCGGCAGTATCTTCAACTCTTCGACCATAAACGGTATCACTTCATCGGTCCAGCTCCAGTCGAATTTATTCGGCTCCGGCTCGACCTTATACCACGGTACTCCCCACCGCATAGCCTGCAAACCTAGTTCTTTGGCAAGACCCAGGTCTTCGCGCCAATGCTTGTAATGGCACATTAGCTCGTACTCGTCGAGAGCTCGGTGGCCGGGCCGAGTTTGCGGAACGAATGTATTTTCGATGCCTGCCGCCCAAAGAAAATCTTTGGCGCCGGTGTTAATCAAATGCTTTTCCATCAAAGGAAATTTCTCACTAAATTTATTTGCTGGTTTGAAAAATCGGGGATGGATCTTTGCTGATTATCAAATGGTAAAATTGAAATAGGTTTTTATCAAACGCCCAGATGCTTTTTTCTCAAAATCGAGCGTTAATTATTATGACGCAGCTTTTCAAAATCTGGATGCGTGTGATTTTATTGATCCTTAAAAAGCCGTATATTGAACCATTTCAACGGCCGCCACCCCATTGCGGCAGAAAATGCCGATCTTTGTTTCTTCGTCGGGAATTGAAAATTCACCTAAAATATTTTCTTCGATCTGCATCCGTAAACGCGTTTCTGTTACTAGAAAGCGGAAATGGTGATAATTTTCCAATTCAAATGTTTTCGGCAGTTGAATTTCAGACGTGTTTTGGCACAAAGTTGCTGTAAGCGAGCGCGAATCGTACCCAATATCAAATTCGGCGGCGGTTTGCCCGTCGTTTTGAATGAGAACAAAGCCGAATCCGCTTTTTCCACTGCGAGCCTCTACAAACCTTAAATTGGCCGAAAATTCATAGTTTTTCCGTATACTGCCTTTCGTCAAAATTAAAGGTTCAGCACTTTTCGCATTTATTAGTAGTTCCCCATTTTCTACAATACATAATCCTCCGCCCGATAATTGTTTCCAGCCGTGTGCTTCAATTTCGGGCTCAGGGCGTTCAAATAAATCTTTAAAACCGTCTGTCAAAGCAAAACCGGCAAATTCGGCTTTCACGCCTTTTGCGATTAGCGATAATTGATTCGAGGATTGGTCAAATAACTTTGCGAAGCGCACGATCGCTTCATCAAGTGAAATACTGACACACAACCCATTGATATCGATTCGCAGAAGATGAAATGCATCCGTAGCAAAATCTTCAGGAAGCGTGAGCTTTTCTTCGTTGAGCCGTTTATTTTCCTGCCAATAAATAACTGCCTGGCTTTGCCCGGGAAAAATAAGAAACTCAAAAGCGGTTTGTCCGTAACTGGTGAAACGAACGCCGAACGATCCTTCTCCGGCATAGAGAGAAAGCGCCTTTAGGCTAACCTCACATAAAAAACTGCCTATCACCGGTTTGCAGATCAACTCGCTCTCATCATTACTTCGGGTGATCGCTGAATGTTCCGAAAGTTCCCAATCGCCGATTGAATGCCAGTACTTTTTGTCCGAAAAGCCCTTGACCGATGGCTTTTGGGGCTTGCGTTGCGGAGAAACACTCGGGCCTTCGACGAAAATTCTCATTCCACCAGCAAAGTCCATTCTGTCTATTGCCAATACCCGGCCGTTCTCCGTCCAGCGGTGATAGACACAATAAAGCTCGCGGTTGTCCGGCCCGCGAACGGCGCTGTTATGACCTGGGCCGACTACCGTGTCCGGAATCGTCCTCAGAATTGGCAGGACTTTTTCGCCGTCTGAAAACTGCTGCCATTCTTTGTCTAAATTTATATCGTCCGTCACGGCAAAGCTAACGCCATACGAAACATTTTGCCAGTTGCCGCCGCTG
>Ga0136634_10000790_pt1 | contig 12876 bp, 11 predicted proteins | sample AntDrymUQ8332106_2_FD_104654 | JGI IMG/M metagenome (GOLD analysis project Ga0136634, IMG submission 104654) | Polar desert sand microbial communities from Dry Valleys, Antarctica - metaG UQ833 (21.06) | ecosystem: Environmental > Terrestrial > Soil > Desert | place: Antarctica: Dry Valley... | reverse complement strand
GATGACGTAATTACGTTTGCGGACATCGGCGGGGAGGAAATCGCGCATGCCGCGTGCCGGATTAGTATTTGTCATAAATTAGAAGAGAAAAGAATAGAACACGGGTTTGCACGGAAAAGGCACGGATTTACACGGATCAAATTTTAATCCTTGAAAATTTTGTCATTTCCGTGATCATCCGTGTTCCATTTCCTGAAAAATCGAAAATGCGCTCTAGTTGAAACCACCCTGCAATTAAATTTCGATTTTACACGAGAAACACTAATTACTAAAAAAAGTGTAACCAACATAAAGAAGGTTATTGTCGATACCGGCGTTTTCGATGCCGCGGCCGGCGTTTGAGATATGATAATACTTATAACCGATTGTGACCGCCCGTTTTTCCCTTAATCTGAATTCCACTCCGGCGCCGATATCAAATGTGAAATTAAAACGCGTGCCGACAATGTTTGGCACGCGTTTAGCGAAATAAAGGAAGCCGCCGCTTGCGCCGGCAAAGGGCTGTATTTTTTTGCGCGGGCGAAAATTTATCTGCAAGCCGACGGGCGCCGCGCCGAATGCATATCTCGTTGGCCGGACATTTCGAATGCTCGGCGGAATAGCCGGTAAAACTTCAATGTCGGGATAATTTAAAATCGCCGCAGGCACAATGTCTGCGGTATATTTTAAATTAAATGTATTGCTGATATTAAACCGGCGGGCATACCTCAGGCCCAGTATCCCAAACCGTGCGTCCGGCGTGCGGCCCAGGGCTTGTATAGCGATCGTAGAATCCGGCGAGAATCCGCCCCAAACCGAAAGCTCGTTCCTACCCGCTGTTTCAGTTTGAGCGCAGGTCATTACGGCGGCCGATATTAAAAGCAATACGACCGAAATAAATTGGGTCTTCATAAGCACAGTTGTCATGCGCCCAAGGCTAATATAGGACAGCGCGGAATGGATTATACGCATTTATAAATATTTTTGAAAAAGAGTAATTTCAGTACAGAAAGATTAACATTACTATCAGTATTTTATTCGCCGACATTCATTTTTTAGATTTGAAAGAAATGATCATCCGATCTGTAGTGCTCGACCAGCTTTGTATAATTTTGCCAAAAATGCGGCAGATCGCCCAATTCCGCCGAGGTCAGTTTGCGTTTTACTATTGCCGGGCTTCCCATTACGAGTGATTCCGCAGGTATCTCCGTATTCGGCGTGATCAGGCTCCCGGCCGCAACCAGTGAATTTTTCCCGATCCGAACCCCGTCCAAAACTATCGAACCGATGCCGATCAAACTGCCGGTTTCGATATAACAGCCGTGAAGCGCAACGTGATGTCCCACAGTTACCTCGTCTTCGAGAACAGTCGGATGAGTTTTCGAGCTGACGTGAATCACAGATAAATCCTGAATGTTCGTCCCCGAACCGATGCGTATGTAATTAACGTCGCCGCGAATGATCGAGCCGAACCAGACACTTGAATGTTCACCAATCTCGACATCGCCGATAATCACGGCGTTATCGGCAATGAACGCGGTTTCATGGATTTTAGGATGATTGTTTTGGAACGGCTTTATCATAGAAAATTATTTTGCGCGGCCAAGTTTCGCGGATACGGCTTTGTAAACCTTTTCGAGCTCTTCGATACGGAGAAACTTTGCGGCGATAATAAAAGTAATCCCGCCGAGTCCAATTGGTATGAAGGCTTCAATAAGCCTGATCACAAAATCCTTTTGGGGAAAGTAAGCAGACAAAAAACGATAGCTCAGATAGCAAACAGCAGACAGGGCGGCTGACGCGATTGCGATTTTTATTAGAGCTATCAAAATTTCACGGCCGTTTAAGCCGTTTATACGCTTTCGCATTAAAACCGCTAATGCGATGAAATTTGCAATCGCAACTATAGAAGTTGCAAGAGCTACACCGACATGTCCGAATCCGTTCGGACGCTCCGGGCTTACGCCGACTGTCGAAAGAAATTTCATTAAGCCGAAACTTAAAGCGACGTGAACGATGATTGAAGCCAAACTCACATACATTGGTGTTTTTGCATCGTCCAACGCGTAAAAAGACGGTGAGAGCACCTTTATCGCGGCGTAACCGGCCAGGCCGACTGCGTAGGCCGTGAGAGCCCACGCCGTCATATTCGTATCGAAACGGTCGAATTCTCCGCGTTCGTATATCAAGCTTATTATCGGCTCGCCCAGCACTATCAGCCCGCAAGCTGACGGAACGGCCAAAAGAAAAACGAGCTTTATTGCACCGGAAAGCGTAGAACGAAACTTGTAGAAATTATTCTCCGAAGCCAGACGTGAAAGCGCCGGAATCGCGGCCGTGCCGATCGCCACGCCAAATACGCCGATCGGAAACTGCATCAACCGAAAGGCGTAACTCAGCCACGAGGCTCCGCCTTCTATTCCTGAGGCGACGACCGTGTCAACCAAAACCTTTACTTGAATAGCGGATGTGCCGATGATCGCCGGACCCATAAGGCGCATGATTCGCCGCACTCCTTCGTCGGCAAAGTTTAGCGAAAGCGAGAATCGAAAACCGACTTTCAAAAGCGAAGGAATTTGTATTAATAGCTGTGCCGCGCCTCCGATCAAAACACCTATGGACATTCCTATTATCGCCCATTGCGCCGATTCGCCCGGGATCAGATTTTTATCATTTGAATATTCCCACCCGCCGCCGCTTAACCAAAACGCGAATCCGAGCCCGAAGATAATCGAAACAATATTGAAAGCCGTGGAAGCTGAAGCCGGAATTCCGAAACGCCCTTTTGTGTTCAAAACGCCCATTGCCAGCGCCGCCAGCGCGACAAGCAGGATAAACGGGAACATTATCTGCATCAGCGTCGTCGCAAGGGCAGCTTTTTCCGGCGGGTAATAATGATTCGGGTCGCCGAGATAGTTGTAGGTGATCGCGCTGACAATAAGAGGCGAAAGGATAATTCCTGCAATCGTGATAACGCTTAAAACGACTGCCAGCCCATTGAAAACCATGCTTGCCAGCCGCCATGCTTCAGCTTCATTTTTCTTTAATTGATAATCGGTAAATACCTTTACAAATGCCGCGGACAACGCGCCTTCCGCAAAAAGATCGCGAAGCAGGTTTGGAACGCGAAATCCGACGAGAAATGCATCGTATAAAAAACCAGCACCGAAATACTTTGCAAAAATCGTCTCGCGGATCAAGCCTAAAACACGTGAGAACATCACGGCGACCGAGACAATTCCTGCAGACCGCGCGACGCTTCGGTGTTTGACCGGCGCTTCCTGTGTAACTTCGTCAAACGAATCGGAAGGATCGGCTAATTGTTCAGGAGTTTCGGATACGGATTTGTTTTTCTCGATCATTGCTAGACGGACAGGTACTACGGGCTGTCAGCCCCGTAGTGACAGACTGACAGTCTGTCGTACCGTAGAAGTTTGCATTATCTCATCAAACAGGACAACCGGAAAAACAAAAAAAGGAAGCATTTTTTGATGCTTCCTTCGGATTATACATACCACTATGAAGAACAAACTAAAGTTTGAACTCAAAACACTTATTCACTTCCTGCGGGGCGCGAAGCGGGATAAGTAATTCTGGTTTTTGCGAGCCGGACATCCAGCGCAACAGGGCTGTAGGCCATCGGAGCTGCTCCGCCGAACTGTCCCTGGATCAGCGAGATATAATAGTTCTGAAAATTTCTAAACCTTGCAACGCTGCCTCGTTGATTGAATATTACAAAAAGGAACTTTCCGGCCCGCGTGTTTATTTCACCGGCGAGAGCACTTACGCCGCCGTCGGTCTGGCCGAGCGTTCCGGTTTTGCCGACGACGCTGCCCATCGAAAAATCCGTGTCAAAGCGGTTTTCGAGCGTTCCTTTATCCACTCCGGCGACGGGCATAATGTCAGCAAAAGTCATTTTATATCTCGCCAACTCGTGCCGAAGGGTTCGCAAAAGTTTCATCATAGCTTTCGGCGTAACGCGGTTGATGCCTAAACCGCTGGACGTTTGGATAGAAAATTCCATCGGCCCGACACCGGTATTCTGCTGCACGACCCTTGCAACTGCATAAGGGCCGCCGAGCATATCGCCAAGTCTTTCGGAGAGAAAATTGTTCGAATAGCACATCGTGGTCTTCACGATTTCGCGCATCGGCGCAGATTCGTGCGAGAAGAGAAGTTTTAGATTGCCCGGCATCGGCTGAACATAAACGCCGCCCGAAAAAGTTACACTCGGAACGCCCGCCAACCGATTGAGCTTGCCTGAGCTGACAAGATGAGTCGACCATACGCGGTTTGCGGCCGCCGATCTTTTCGACGCATCCACCGAATCGAAAAGCGACTGGCTCGATCGCACGGGCGAGTTCGAATAGTTCATCGCGAAATTATCGGTTACGACCAGATCGCCTTTGATGATGCGGATTCCCATCCGGTTGAGCTCGGCCGCAACTGTAACAGCGTGTTCAAAACCGAACATCGGATCGCGCCCCGAAACATAAATGTTGCCGTGAATAGTCCCGGTCGCCTCTTCGTAACTGCCGTCGGTCCAGACATTCGTCGGAAACCGGTAATCCGGGCCAAAAGTTTTCAGGACAGCATACGCCGTCGCAATCTTCACGTTCGACGCCGGATTGTATGCGAAATTTGAACCGCTATCCACAACGACTTTGCCGTCTACCGATTCAACCAGGACGCCGGAATAACCTGGAATCACCGCCTCGGCCAGCACCGGAATCGAGGTTTTGATCTTATTTAAACTTACCGAGCCACCGGGCGTAACGTTTCCCGTTTTCGTTACCAGCGGAGTTGAAGAAAGCGCCGCCGGCGCCGGCTGTTTATAAACCTCTATGTCCTGCAGCAGCGGCTTTGTGCCGGACGGTGAGGCCGTTGTTTTCCCGCCTTCGGACTGCGCAAATCCCGAAAGACCGCACAATGAAATCAAAGCTGAGACACATAACCCTGCTACTTTTTTACTTGTAAAACTTTTCATTTATTTAACTAACTGTCGAGTTTCGAGGCGTGGAAGGGACCTCCTGATCGATAAGGAAGCTTTTCATAGTATACCACAAAAACTTCTTACTTTTTCATATTTCCGCGAAACATCCGATTATCCAAAATCTCAAAACCTGACATCCATTGCGATGAGTAAATCTTAAGTATAGATGCATAAAATTTAAGCACTGCTTATGGCAGCTATCTATTCTACTTATACAACAAAATCTTATAATTATAAAGGATTCTTTGAGAGCAGCCTTCTGACCAAAAAAAATTGACTTTGATTTCATTCTGTGGAGTACGCGATGCCAAGGTGCTCAAATAGGACGCTGGGCATGGGATGTGTTTTTGGTTGTGGACCAGCCGTGATTGCCAGGATCATAAAAAGGACGCTGATATTTTCGGCGTTCTTTTTGTTTTTGTATTTTTGAATATGTAGTCAGAGAATCATTGACACGGCACGCTCACGCTTCTAAAATTAAATTGCTGTAAATTTTGTGAAACGAAAACAAGAAACTGTAAAACTCGAAGCAATTAAGGCTGTTTATGCAGAGAGACGAACTGACATCCGCCGGCGTCTTGCGGAGTTTGAAAATATTTGGAAACGGGGAACGGACGCCGATCTTTGGGAAGAGATGGTTTTTTGTTTTTTTACCGGCGGGTGCTCGGCAAAGATGGGGCTTCGTTCGATAAATGCGGTTAGGCCGCTTTTGGAATGCGGCACACAAACGGAGTTGGCTGCAGCCCTGACGGGCGTTCACCGGTATCCGAATGCGAGATCGAGGTACGTCGTTGCTTCGCGGGATTTTCTTTCCAGGCACTGCAATATGAATCTGCGGGACAAGCTTCGGAGCTTTGACTGCCGGTTTGAGCGGCGGGATTGGCTGGTCAAGGAAAAAGGGATAAAGGGACTGGGTTATAAAGAGGCAAGCCACTTTTTACGTAACATCGGATTTTCGGGTTATGCTATTCTGGACAAGCATGTTTTAAGGTGTCTGGCCGAGTTGGGAATTATCGATGAGCCAACGCCCCCAAATACACGTTCGAAGTATCTGAAGGTTGAAGAAAAATTGAAAAGCCTTTCAATTGCCGCCAATATAGATTTTGACGAATTGGATCTGGTTCTTTGGTCAATGAAGACTGGCGAGATCCTGAAATGATTTCACGCTGACAACATAAAGGGAAAGGAGTTTGATTATGAGACTTGATTATCTTAGGGCAGGCCCCGGGTGGTCACCTTTCCGTATAAAGTATTTAGCGTGCACTATTATTTTATTTTCTGTTACAGCAATATGTGCTCCGGATATTCAGCAAGTTAGATTCGACGATCCCCGCCGATCGCTGAAACAGGCTGAAAAGTTGATAAAAAAGGGCAGCCTGATTGAAGCTGAGAAGATTCTGCTCGATGTGGTCGCGGCAGCTCCTGATAATTCCACTGCTAAACTCCGCCTCGCATTCGTTTATCTAAAGCAAAGACGATTGCTGGACGCTTACGAAATAAGTTTCGCGATTGCGAAAGCCGAACCGAAAAATTCACAAGCTTTTGCCATCCTGGGTGCTACGCTGCTCAGTGCCGGAAAATTCGCAGAAGCAAGGACGTTCTTTCATAATTCGATAAAGCTCAACAAAAGAGAAGCGTTAGCCTGGGCTGGTTTAGGGCTGCTCGATTTTTACGAGAATCGTATTACTGAAAGCCTGCAAAATCTTCAGGAAGCCGTTTTTTATGATTCCAGCCAGCCCGATTATTTTTTTGCTCTTGCTCAGGTCTCGGCACGGTCGGACAAGTATACGGAAGCCGCCGAGGCTTATTACAGGTTTTTGAGCATTTCGCGTGATACCGACGACGAGCGGCGGGCACGCATCAAAAGTCTTATAAGTTTTCTCCGGTTTCTCGGACATAAGCAGACGCTCTATGTAACCCGTAATGGGGCGCAAACTGCAGTTCAGTTCAAGCTGACAGGAAACCGGCCGGTCATAGAAGTAAAGATCAACAGCAGCCGGGAAACTCTAAACTTTGTTCTCGATACGGGTTCGGGCATATCGGTAATTTCAGACAAAACTGCGAAAAGACTTAAAATAAATCCCGTTGCGAAGGGCGGATTTGCCACGGGAATAGGCGGCAACGGCAAATTCGATATCGTTTACGGTTTTCTGCGGCGAGTCGATATCGGTAAAGTGGAAATAGGAAATGTGCCGGTTTATATACGCAAGTTCCACAGCGACAATGATGATATTGACGGTTACATAGGTCTCTCACTGATCTCTAAGTTTCTGACTACCATAGACTACGGCAGTTTGACATTCACTTTGTCGGCTGCAAAGGCGCTCGACGGCGCAGTTGTTGCGGATCATAGCGTACTGCTCCCTCTCAGGTTAACATCGAGCGGCTTTTTGAGTGGTGAAGTGCTGCTTGAAGGCATCGATGCTCCGTTAAATTTTATTGTCGATACAGGTGCGAGCGTTTCAGTCATTTCAGATGAGGTTGCCAATAGGCAGGGCATCAGCCGGTTTGTCAAAAACGAGACGATGCGGGTGATCGGCGCGGCAGGCATTATCGACAATGTTCCGCAATTCCTGCTTCCGCGCGTGAGTTTCGGAACACATTCGAGAAAGAGTGTTACTGCTATTGCTCTGGATCTGGATATGGTTAACGAAATGTCCGGATTCGAACAGGCGGGAATTTTGGGTGGAAATTTCCTGCGAAATTATCGCGTAACCTTTGACTTTAAGAATTCAAAAGTTATTTTTGTTCCGATAAACCTGGAACAATAGTAAAAATTCCTGCCGCAATTCTTATGAAATTAAGCTTGTATTTGGAAACATCCGTGATCGGAGCGTATCTTGACAACGGTGATCCGCTTCGCCGTGATCTGACGATTCGCTGGTTTGAGCACGAGTTGTCCGAGTATCAGGTTTACAGCTCGATCCTGGTTCAGCGTGAGCTCGAACGTATTGACGAACCGCACCGCACAGGCTATCTCAAGATCGTGAAGCCGTTCGAGCGCCTGGAGCTTGCCGAAGAAGTAGCCATCTTGGCCGAAGGCTATATTTCGCGGGGAATTTTTCACCGAAAATTCATGGCCGACGCCGTTCATGTTGCTATAGCCTCGTTTCACAAGATCGATTATCTCGTAACCTGGAATTTCGGCCATCTCGCCAATGTCCGCAAACAGGCAAGAGTTCGCCTTTTTAATACCGCCGCAGGATTTTACTCGCCTGTAATCGTTACCCCCGAGTTCCTCGTTCACAGTTAAGTGCAGCCGGTTTGATTGCCTTGACTATTAGCGGCCTACAATCCACGATTACTAAAGCTATGTATCGACGACCGAAATTTTTAGAAGTGCTGATCGAAATCCGCCAGGAAATGGCGCGTGAAGCCGATTACGACGTCGATTTTTTTTCGGAGATGGTTCGTTCCGGACAGTTGACGCGCCGCAAAAAGATGCACTCGCTGCCGGATACGCCGCTTGAACCGGACCTCGATGAAAGTCCGCGAAAAGGTGCGGTGTAAATGGCCGGGGTGGCAGCAGTTGTGCTAATTGTAACTCCTAAAACTCCTAAACAGGCTCCGCTTGCTACATCTCAGAAATTGCTTTAATATCCCAACCGGCAAACAAACTATTGCCTTTATTCATCCTTTTCAATGTACAGATATATCGTTTCCTGTTTGTTTATCGTTGCTATTATTGTAGCGGCAGGGTCGTATTTTTTCATTTCTTATTGGGTACATCGGTACGACGATCTGATTACGCGGCAGGCGAGAGTATATCGCCTGGACGAAAAGCTGGTTTGGAGCTTAATTTACGAGGAGTCTTATTTTCGGGCTTGGAAGATCGGCGCCGATGATGAGATCGGCCTTATGCAGGTAACGCCGCTTGTCGCACGTGATTGGGCCGGTGAGACCGGATTCAGAGAGTTTGAAAGGCAAACAGCTGATAATGTTGTCGAATTTTTGCGCGATCCCGAGCGGAATATACAGGTCGGCTCGTGGTATCTGGAAAAGATTCGTGAACGGTATCGCGGCCGCCCGGCGGAGACGGCAATGACGCTTGCCGCCTACAATGCGGGGCCGAGCCGTGTCGAAGAATGGACGAAAGACATTCAGCCGCAGCAGCTTTCCGAAGCCGATTTTATATCCCGAATCGGGATCGCTTCTACTAGGGCTTACGTTTCATCGATCTTGGAACGATATAGAGTTGAACAAGTAAAAAGGTAAAAGGCAAAAGATGAAAATCCTCTCCGCCGATTACGTCCTTCCGATCTCGTCCGCACCGATAAAAAGCGGCGCCGTTGCTATTGACGTGGGGAAAATTGTCTTCGTTGGTACGGCCTTAAAACTCGCCGATAGATTCCCAAAGGCCGCGGTTGAAAATTTCGGACAGGCGGCGATCATTCCGGGTCTTGTAAACTGTCATTCGCATCTCGAGATCACTTCGATGCGCGGACTGCTCGACGATGTGGAGCATGATTTTAGGGCGTGGCTTTTGAAGGTGAACGCGGCGCGATTGGAAATGTCGGAGGACGACATCAGGGCTTCGGCTATTGCCGGAGCGCTTGAGGGCGCCCGGGCCGGTGTAACTTGTTTCGGCGATGTAGGAAGATACGGTTGGGCAGGTCTGGAAGCTCTAAAAACCGTCGGCTTGCGAGGCGTTCTATTTCAGGAAACCGAATTTTCACCGGATAATGCAACAGCCGCCGACGATTTTGAAAAACTGAAGGAGAAGTATTTCGAGCTTAGGAAAGCGGCAGCCGATCTCGTAGAAGTCGGTATCTCGCCGCACTCGCCTTATAGTGTCAGTTCGAAGTTATTCGAAAAAATTGCCGGATTCGCAGTCGAATATGATATTAAGCTCGCCATTCATGCCGCCGAATCACTTGCCGAGCACAACCTGATTGCAAACGGGAAAGGGTTTTTTACCGAAATATATAAAAAATTCGGCCTAACGTGGGAATGTCCCGGTTGTTCTCCGATAGAGTTTTTACACCGCACCGGTGTGCTTGAAGCGAAACCGCTATTGATTCATTGTGTGGCCGTCTTGGAAAGTGATATCGATCTGATCGCGAAAAGCGGCTCCACCATTGCACACTGTCCGAAATCGAATGCGAAATTCGGCCACGGTTTCGCTCCGTTTGAAAAATTTCTGGATTCGGGAATCTCTGTCGGTTTGGGAAGCGATTCGGTTGCAAGCAATAACATCTGCGATATATTGGAAGAATCGCGCTTTGCCGCACTCGCCGCCAGAAATTTCCCAGGTCGCAAACGATTTATTTCGGCAAAAGAAACGATTGTAACGGCGACACTCGGCGGTGCAAAAACTCTCGGCCTGGATCACAAGATCGGAACGCTGGAATTGGGTAAGTATGCTGATATCGCCGTAATTTCCCTCGCAAACATCAGCCAGCAACCAATAAATGATATCTTTCCGACGCTGGTTTTCGCCTCGAATGCGAGAGATGTTGTGATGACGATGGTTGCGGGCGAAGAAATCTACCGTGATGAAAAGTCCGCCAGAATAGATGAAGAGGAATTAACGATCAAAATGCGAAAAATCGGCGAGGGCGCCATAAAATTCCCTCCGAATAATGTTGGAGCAAACGATTCAGTTTAGAACTCGCCCGCTGCTTTCAGTTCCCGAAGCAGGTCTTCCGGAGTCCATTCGTTGCCTTTGAAGATTTTTGTAACTTTGCCTTCGGGCGAGATAACGGCGGTAACGAGGGAGTGGTTGATCTGGGTTTTATCGTTTGGATCGACTTCGTATCGCAGGCCGAAAAAGTCGGCGACGCTTCGGACTTCCTTGTCGCTGCCGACGGCCAACTGCCACAAAGTAAAGTCAGCTTTCGAGTCTTTTCCAAGATAGCCCTGACCATATAATTTTAGTTTTTCGGGCGTGTCGCGCTCCGGGTCGAATGAAATACTTAAAAGACGGATTTTATTCATTGCGCCCGCGTCGCCGGCCAATTGGTTGGCGAGATCGCTGAAGTTCCTGGACATCTTGATGCAGAATTCGGGCAGCGGACATTCACGGTAAATAAATGTGAGCGCCAGGGCCTTGCCCCGATAATCCCTTATGGAAAAGCGTTTGCCATCCTGGTTTACGAGTTGGAAGTTCGGGACCTGTTTCCCGATTTGAGCGAAGTTTTCGTTTATCGGAACGGCCGGTTGGTCAGGATTGGGAAGCGCGACAATGCCGATCTTTTCGAGCCAGTACGGGTCCTTTGCGGAACTGTCGACCACCAACTCGGCATGTATTTCCGAGCCAGGCGTCAGATCGTCCCAAACCCAGTCCTCGCGGATCGGAAAATCCATTGTCATCGGCTCCATGAAATCCGAAATCTTTTCATGCGCGATCCTTGCTTTCTTCTTTTCCTTATCGACAGACACTACCTTGCCTTTCAATGGATACCGTTTCACTTCAGCCGGGTTTGTCCCCGTTTCGGCCGTGCGGCAAGAGGAAAGTAAAATTATTAAACATAGAAATATATATCGCATAAAATCTGAATGGTTTCTGTTCTAACTGGCGAGCACTTGTTTATTCTTTCGTCTTTGATCTGTGTGTTTCTTCTTATTCTTGTTCCTCTTATTCTGTGGTAAAATCCAACCACAGAATAAGAGGACCAAGGCGGAACAAAAACCGAACAAAAATTAAATCTCCAGTTGTTTATCTTACTTTTAAATTCTCATCATACAACATCTGATAAACGCGGTAATTGGCCATTACTTTATAAACATAATCCTTCGTTTGCGAGAAGGCAATTTCGGGCACGTATCTGTCAGGCAGGTCGGAATGCGAACGTTTTAACCACCTGTTCATGTTGTCCTCACCGCCGTTGTAGCTCGCCGCGACCGCTTGCGGCTGGTTGGGAAACAGTTTGAATAGAGACGATGCATATTGTGAGCCGAACAGTATTGCCGTCGATGGGTTGTACAGATCGTCCTGGCGAAAATCCTCGCGACCGAGCTCGCCGGCTATCTTTTCAGCCGTCGCCGAAATAAACTGCATCAGCCCTCGAGCCGCCGCGTAGGATTTAACATCGGGACGAAAACGTGATTCCTGCCGCATAATCGCCAGCAAAAACCTGGAATCGATATTTCTGGGCGAAGCGTATTTTAAAAACAAATCCGGGTAAGGCGCCGGATAAAGCAATTCGAGCTGTTCCTTCGGGATCAAATCGATCTGGTAGTCCGCCGGGACCCCGCGCCAAAGCGGTTCAGCAAAAGCAATGGCACGGTCGGCCTTATCGCCGCGTTTATAGTGTACTGCCAGGGTGTAATCAAAGTCTTTTGACTGTGTGGATTGCAGATTTCCGGCTGACACTTCAAATTCCGGTGCCGCTTCGTCATAAAGGCCCAAAAAGAGAAGCTCGGCGGCTAAATGTCTGTGTATATTTTCAAACCTGACCGACCGCTTTTCGAGGGCGATTTCCCTGCGGCCCGGTTCCAGCAGCTTAAAACCGGGAATCTTTTTGTATGCAGATAGATTTGAATAAGCCTTTTTTAAATTTTCCAGCAATATTGTCCGGAGTTCCGGTGTTTCCGTCAGCCGCAGCGCAGCATGGGTATTAGTTCTTTGAACGTCAGGATCTTTTGATTGAAGTCCGGCGGTTAAAAAGTTCAGTTTTACATTAATGATCGGTTTGGCAACCTCATCATTTGCAAGCAGTTTCAAACGTTCGGTCGCCCGCCCGCCATAGTACTCGTTGCGGCCGTCCGGAATCGAAAGATATATATCTATCGCCTCCTCGTACCGTTGCATTTGTTCGAGCAAGAGACCATTCAGAAAAGCGATTTCTGATGCGTTCGCGCCGCCGGGCACACCGGCAAAGGAATATGGAATCGACTGAAGTTTTTCCAGGCCGGCCCGAGCTTTTGGCCAATCGTTCCTTGAGATATATATTCTTATCTCG
>Ga0136634_10000789_pt1 | contig 12876 bp, 5 predicted proteins | sample AntDrymUQ8332106_2_FD_104654 | JGI IMG/M metagenome (GOLD analysis project Ga0136634, IMG submission 104654) | Polar desert sand microbial communities from Dry Valleys, Antarctica - metaG UQ833 (21.06) | ecosystem: Environmental > Terrestrial > Soil > Desert | place: Antarctica: Dry Valley... | reverse complement strand
ACCAGACGGCGGCTAAAATTCTTTACTTTTTTCTTGCAAAGTTCAAAAATTTGTTATTACTTTGTATTTCAAAGTGCTTTTCAAATCAATAAAGTTTAAAATTGCTTACAATGAACCATTCTGAAATACTTTCTAACATTGACAATCCTAAGGAACTTGAAAAATTGTATCAAGGCAATAAAACAGCTTTTAAAACAGAATTCAATGTACTTTACCCTAAACTTACAGACAATAAACTTGCAGATTATTGGAATGAGAGACTGAATTATGAAAATTCCGAAATATCATGGGGTGGCAAAAACGAATTACTCTTTGTGATAATTGCTTCCTTATTAGCCGGTGTTATTGCTAAGCTGCCTGAGTTACTTAATATCAATGCTGAGTCTTTTTATCAGAGGAATATAGGATTAATTATTTTCCCGATTTTGACAACTTATTTTATCTGGAAGAATAACCTTCCAACAAAGAAAATTGTATTTGCAGGAGTTGCATTTTTAATTGCTTTGATCTTTATCAATTTATTACCGACAGATATTAAAAGCGACACTTTGCTTTTGTCTTGCATTCACCTGCCCTTGTTTTTGTGGGCTGTTCTGGGTTATTCATATGTAGGCGATAATGTAAAGAGCTCCCATAAAAGACTTGACTTCTTAAGATACAACGGCGACCTGGTAATCATGTCTACGCTTATCCTGATTGCTGGAGGTATCCTCACAGCTATCACTATTGGGCTTTTTGAGCTCATTGGTTTTAAAATTGAGAAATTTTATAGTAACTATATTGTTGTATTTGGTCTTGCTGCAGTTCCAATAGTTGCAACTTATATAACACAAACAAATCCTCAATTGGTTAATAAGGTTTCACCCGTTATTGCAAAAATATTCAGCCCAATCCTTCTTGTTACGCTGGTTGTATACCTCGTAGCAATTTTGTATTCCGGAAAAGACCCATACAATGACAGAGATTTCCTGATGGTTTTTAATTTACTCCTGATCGGAGTTATGGCAATCATACTGTTTTCAGTTGCAGAAACATTTAAAAAGAATGAAAACAGAACCAGCAGCTATATTCTATTAGCTTTATCAATAGTAACTGTTATTGTAAACGGAATTGCCCTTTCTGCAATTTTATTTAGAATTTCAGAGTGGGGTGTTACTCCAAACCGGCTTGCAGTTTTAGGTGGGAATATACTTATACTGATAAATTTGTTAATCGTAACTTTTAAGCTCTATAAAAATGTGTCAAAAAAAGCAGATATCAGTGAAGTTGAAAATTCTATATCAGGGTTTCTTCCTGTTTATATTATATGGACAATTATTGTGACTTTTATATTCCCACTAATATTTAATTTCAAATAGTACAAGAAATCATTTCACAACACAACTTTGGCTAACATTAAATGTATGGCACCATCTTTATTTTTATTTACTATTCATTTCTAAAACACCTGCCCAATTTTCCGGAACACCATTTTTTAGATAGTGTTTTGCATTTATAAGAAAAAATTCGGCGGTCTGATCTTCGGGATGTACTTCTGCCACTGTTAAAAAAGCATCAATTGCGGTATTAAATGATTTGTTTAAATAACCATCCATTCCCTCATTGAAAACAGAAAGCGTCTTTTGTTTTTTGATTATATCCTCTTCCGTATTCCCGCTAAAACATTCATGTATTTTTATGGATCGCTGTTTGCCTTTTAATTGCACTAACCCAATATAACGGAGGTGAAAATTTTCTTTGTCGGTTATTTGCTCCATGCAGGCATCACTTAAAATGATATTTGTCTTATAATACTTTGTAAGGCTTTCCAGCCGGGACGCAATATTCACAGTGTCAGAAATTGTTGTAGCATCCAAACGGTCTGCATCTCCGGTTATTCCCATTATCAAAGAACCTGTATGCATGCCTATTCCTATCCGTATTGGTACCTGGCCTTTTATTATTCTATCAGCATTAAATTCATCTACTTGTTTTTGCATTTCAATTGCTGCATATAAAGCATCAGAAACTTTGCCTGGGAAAATCGCCATGATAGCATCACCCAGGTATTGATTAATAAAGCCATTATTTCTTCGAATAGCAGGACCCATCCGCTCATTAAAGGAGCAGACGAATTTAAAATTTTCTTCCGGCGTCATCTGCTCAGATAACGTGGTATAATCTCTTATATCTGAAAAAAGAACGGTCACAATTTTTTCCACCTGGTCACCAAGTCTTACATCTGTTATTATCTTATGGCCCAGAGATCTGATAAATTCATATGGCACAAATTTTCCTGTTGCTTCATACACCAACCTCATTGCTTCTTCCCTTTCCCTGGATTCCCTTATATTTTTTTCATATAATAATGCACTTTCAATGGCAGCGGAGGCTTGTAAGGCCAGGGTTGTTAGTAATTTCAAATGCGCCGCAGTGTAAGGCATTGATTCGTTACTGCCTAAAACAATTGCTCCCATCATCCTGTCATTTACTTTCAATGCAGAATAAATTAAGGATTGTACTTCAGGTAAAATAATACCTGCCGCTGTTAAGGAAGATGTATCTGTTACAATTTCAGACTGACCACTTGAAATTATATTAAGAAGTATTGATAATTGATGGTTTATTTTATTCTGTGCAAAAAATAATTCGCTGGAAGAAACAACCACCTCCGGCTTTTTTTTACTTTCATCCCAAAGAATTATTGCTCCATTATCTGAATTGATTACATGTCTTGCTTCATCTAAGGTTATTATACAAATTGCCGGGGCATCGATGGTGCGGGCAAGCTTTTCTGAAAAATTAAATATCAGGTTTATTTCCTTGTAGAGATTTAATACTTCTGCCCCCAGTTTTTTTTTCTCTGACTCTTTTTTTGATAAATGATTTAAAAGCCTGGCAATTATATTGGCCCTTTCATCACCTTTAACTATTCCAATTTGCTCTTCATCTGCTACAACAGGATATTCAAAAATGTTATTGCCGTTCTTAGTACCAAATAATATCTTACCGCTAACATCTTCAACACAAAGGGAAGATCCTGATTGCTCAATGAATGAAGTAAGCATGGAATCTATTCCATCTTTTGCAATAATAGATTTTAAAGTAAGTCTTGCCATGATTTTTAAATAAAGCAGAAATTTAATTTTCTAACTGCAGCACTTCTCTTGCCTTATCAAGTATTACTTCCGGATCAAAAGGTTTAGTCATATAAATATCAGCGCCTACTTCCTGCCCTCTAAGCCGGTCAAGTTCCTGGCCCTTTGCAGTTAGTAATACGATATAAACTTTTTCTAATAACAATTCCTTTTTCACACGACGGCAAACTTCCATACCATTCATCTTTGGCATCATTACATCCAGAAAAACCAATTGCGGATTTTGCAATTGTATAATTTCTAAAGCCTGTTCTCCATTTTCTGCTGTTAAAAACTCCACACCTTCGTCTTCCAGTTCTTCGAGTGTTTGCTCAATAAGGGAACGGATGTGTGCTTCATCATCAACTATTAAAATCTTTTTTGACATATTGAGAATTATGAATTAGTTATTAATATTGATTATTGACTATTGACTATTGATAAATTAAAAACAAAACATTTTCCAATCCTTTTTCAAACCGCAATGTTTGAATCACTTCCTGTTTATCAGAATGTACAGAATTAAGAATGATGATATCAGGCTGATTGGAAATTGCTTTTTCAACAAGTTTTTTACCGCTAGATTTAACCACCTGGTAACCCTTAGCTTCCAATACATCTGTTAATGAATTAACTGCAGCACTCTCTTCATCAACTACCATTACTTTTTTCTTAGATTTACCCTGCTCTAAAAGTGCTCCTACTTCAGTAAATAATTGTGCGGTATCTATAGGCTTGGTTAAATACCTGTCAACGCCTATACGAAAGCCTCTTATTTTATCCTGTACAATTGATAAAATTATAATAGGTATATCCATTGTTTGCGGATCATTTTTAAGAACAGCCGCCACATCAAATCCATTCATTTCGGGCATCATCACATCCAGGATGATAAGGTCTGGCCTGTTGCGTCGAACACTATCCAATGCTTCCTTTCCATTGGTTGCCTGTTCTATTATATATCCGGCTTCACTCAATTCCTGTTGTAATAACGATCTGATAGAATCATCATCATCAACTACAAGTATGGTTGAATTTTTTCCTATCGAATGAGGAGTTGACCGGGCCATTTGTTCTTTTAATTGTTTCAACAGCTTATCAAGATGCATAGGTTTAGCAACTGATCCAGATTTTACTATGGGCAATGCAAATGAAAAAGTGCTTCCCTTTCCGGCTTCACTTATAAGCCATATACGCCCACCGTGATGCTCTACAATTTCTTTACAGATCGGCAAGCCCAATCCTGTACCTTTGGGCTTATCTGTAAGTGTATCACCACCAACTTGTTTAAACTGCTCAAATACTGCTGCATGATCCTGCTGTGCAATTCCAATTCCTGTATCAGAAATACCAACAATTATTTCTTTTTTTTGCTGATAAACTTTTAGAGTTATAGAACCTTTATTGGTAAACTTAACAGCATTGGAAATAAGATTTATGATAACCTGTATCAATTTATCCCGATCACCCGATATAGCGGGCAGATCAATATCAATATTTTTTTTGAGTATTAATGCTTTCTGGTGAAACAGTGTTGTGGTAGCGGCAATAGCTCTTTCTGCCACCTCACTCATAGAGACATCTTCAACATTCCATTCCATTTTACCAGCTTCAATTTTTGCAAGGTCAAGAACATCATTTATCAGATGGGTCAATCTTTCTCCCTCTGATATTACTACCCCCAGGTTTTGAGTAATTTGATTAATTACTTTATCCGTTTTAGGATCTGTTCTGTTTACAGATGGAAATATTTTTTCATCCAATCTTTTCCTGATGATCTTTGCAAAACCAAGAACAGAAGTAAGTGGCGTTCTCAATTCATGACTTACAGTAGAAAGAAATGCGCTCTTTGCTTCATTTGCTTTTTCTGCAGCTTTACTGGCAGCTTCCGCTTCCATCTTAGCTTGTTTCACATCTTCAAAAAGCGTTGCATTACTTAGTGCGACACCTACCGAGGATGCAATGGTGGTTAACAGCCGAAGGTCATTTTCATTAAAACTATTTTCATGTTCTGTGCTTTGTACACTAAGCACACCAATATTTTCATCACCTACGGGGATAGGCACACCCAGGTATGAAGCCGCAGCGACTCCTATTTTACTAACACCCAATTGCGCCCTTAGCTCTTCTAAATTTTTGTTGATTAAAAGAGGCTCACCTTTCTGAATAATTTTTGATGTAAGCCCATCTCCCAATTTAAGCGGTTCCATATTATCGCCATATTGGTATGGGAAATGAATGATGTTGGTCTTTTTGTTTAACAAAGCGAGGTAAACAATATTAGCTCTAAACAAATTTTTCAGTTGGTCTCCCACCAACTTTATCAGGTCATCAGGATCTAATTGTGATGCCAGGGCCTTACTGATATTATTTACTGTGCTTAATTCAGAAGCTCTTTGTTTTGCTTCACCCAACAGGTGAGTAGTTTCAGCAAATAGCCGGGCATTTTCAAGGGCTACACTCATACTATTAGTAAGCGTAGTAAGCAATCGTATATCTGATTCGCTGAATGCATTTTCCATATCTACATTTTGCAGGCTAACAGATCCTTTTACTACATCGCCAACTATCATAGGAACAAAAACTGCAGATTTTGGCGGCTGCCCTGCTGTAACACCTGTACCGCCATATTGTTTAGATGTTTCAACATAGTTGTCTTTTATATTCAATGGTTTTTGGGTAAGAATCAGTTGTTTGCTGTTCCAATTAAATGGCCGGGGATCAACATGCTGACGTATTCCTTTTTCTTTTGCATACTGCCAGTTTTCTAATCCTGATTGATGGTCAAATGTCCGGATAACAACAGTTTGGATATTAAATAAATTACAAAGCCTTTCACCAACAATTTCATAAATAGCCTGCATATCCATTTCCCGAACCAGCCCCTCCTGCACACTATTTATAACGGCCAGTTCACCTGTACGTTGTTCCGTTTCTTTCAGTAGGCGGTTTGTTTCATCAAACAACCTTGCATTTTCCAGGGCAACACTCATACTATTTGTAATTGTAGTCAATAGTCTTAGATCTGATTCTGTAAATGCATTTTCCTTATCTACATTCTGCAGGCTTATTGAGCCTTTCACTACATCACCAACCATCATCGGAACAAAAACAGCGGATTTTGGTGGCTGCCCTGCCGTTACCCCGGTACCACCATGTTTCATAGAAGTTTCTACATAATTTTCTTCAATATTTAATGGCTTCTTTGTAAGAATAAGTTGTTTGCTATTCCAGTTTAATGGACGTGGGGCTACGTTTTGACGAATACCTTTTTCCTTTGCGTACTGCCAATACTCCAAACCGGTTACATGTTCAAATGTGCGAATAACCAGAGTTTGTGAATCCGGGAACAATTCACATAAACGATCACCAACCAATTCATAAATGCCATTCATATCAAGTTCTTTTGCAAGACCTTCCTGCACACTATTTATTACGGCAAGCTCTGCTGTACGTTGTTCTGTTTCTTTTAATAAACGATTTGTTTCATCAAACAATCTTGCATTTTCCAATGCAACACTCATACTGTTTGTAATAGTTGTAAGCAACCGTAGGTCAGATTCAGTAAATGCATTTTCATTGTCAACGTTTTGCAAACTTATGGAACCTTTAACGGCACCACCCACAATCATGGGAACAAATACTGCAGACTTAGGGGGTTGCCCTTTTGTAACGCCTGTGCCACCATATCTCTTAGAAGTCTCTAAATAATTTGCATTAATATGAATAGGTTTTGGATCTTTAATTAGATGTTTGTTTGCCCAAATGAAAGGTTGATTATTAATTGTCATCCTTACCCCTTTTTCAATTGCATATTGAAATATTTCCTGGGATGTATCATAATCAAATGTGCGTATAACAAGGGTTTGTGTTTCTGGAAATAATTCGCACAAACGATCCCCCACCAGATTATAAATACCATGCATATCCAATTCCTTAGCCAAACCTTCCTGCACACTATTTATTACTGCAAGCTCTGCTGTACGTTGTTCTGTTTCTTTTAATAAGCGATTGGTTTCATCAAAGAGTCTTGCATTTTCTAATGCAACACTCATACTGTTTGCAAGTGTTTCCAAAAGACGTATGTCAGATTCAGAAAATGCATGTTCTTTATCGATGTTCTGAAGACTAACATAACCTCGTATCTCACTGCCAGCTAAAAGCGGTACAAACAAAAGCGATTTCGGCATTTGAGTATCTCCAATGGCAGTGATTCCGAATTCATCTTTGGCTTGCGTTTCGGTTTTTATGTAAATGGTATGTTTGCTTTCAATAAGACTTTCCCTTAATTTATTATAAGTCTTTGACTTTAACTTAAATTTTTCACCATTTTCAAAAGCATAATTGAAATGTTCAAGTTTATTTGGAAGATCAAATGTTGCAATTATTACAGCCTGTGCATTAAATAATTTTTGTATTCTATCCCCAACAAGATTATATATACCCTGCATATCCAGTTCTATCGCAAGGCCTTCCTGTACACTATTGATAACGGCTAATTCTGCGGTACGTTGTTCTGTTTCCTTTAAAAGGCGGGTAGTTTCATCAAATAATCTTGCATTCTCCAGGGCTACGCTCATACTATTTGCAAGTGTTTCCAGTAGCCGTACTTCAGATTCAGAAAATGCATTTATAGTATCTATGTTTTGGAGGCTAACATAACTCTTAACCTTGTCTCCTGAAATCAGTGGTACGAATAAAAGTGATTTTGGTAATTCAGTCCCCGGCACTACTTTCATATCAAATTTTGCTGCTGTGGCTTCATTGTGGTTATTAATTAATATTTTCTCTTTGCTATTGATTAAGTGCTCTCTTAATTTATCATAAGGTCGCGGAGCAGGATAGGATATTTCTCCTTTTTCTATATGGTAATTAAAATATTCTAATTTTTTTTCATGATCGAAAGTGCAAATAAGTACTGCCTGTGAATTGAAAACTTCCTGGATCTTGTTACCAACCAATTCATAGATCGCCTGCATATCCAGTTCCTTGGCAAGTCCTTCCTGCACACTATTGATAACTGCAAGTTCTGCTGTGCGCTGTTCAGTTTCTTTAAGCAGACGGTTGGTTTCATCAAATAATCTTGCATTCTCCAAAGCAACGCTCATGCTGTTGGCCAAAGTTTCTAACAAACGTATATCCGAATCACTAAAAGCATTTTCAATCAGCATGTTTTGCAAAGAGATATAGCTATTTACTTTATCACCTGCGATCAGCGGAACAAATACGCCGGATTTTGTTGGATTGGTTCCAGGCAAAGTTTTCAATCCAAATTTGGCATACGCTTCTTCATAATTTGAGTTTATAACAATTTTTTGCCGGCTAATTATCAAGTGCTGCCGTAACTTATCGTAAGGACGGGTATTTAGATAAAATCGTTGCCCGTCTTCAATCACATATTTAAAATGTTCAGTAGCTGTCTCATGGTCAAAGGTTACAATCATAACTGCCTGTGCATTGAACAATTTCCTGATACGTTCGCCAACCAGGTCATAAATTGCCTGCATATCTAATTCTTTAGCCAGGCCTTCCTGTACACTGTTTATCACACCCAGTTCCGCTTTTTGCTGTTCTGTTTCTTTTAACAACCGGGTTGTTTCATCAAATAGCCGCGCATTTTCAAGCGCTACTCCCATTGTATTAGCAAGGGTTTCCAGCAGACGAACATCCGATTCACTAAACGCATTTTCTTTATCTACATTTTGCAGGCTTGTATAACCGGTAACTTTATCACCAATAACCAGGGGAACATACAAGGCAGATTTTGGTTGTTCAGTGCCTGGAACTTTCTTTACACCAAATGCTACAGCCACTTCAGCAAAATTCTTGTTTATCAGAATTTTTTCTCTTGTTTCAATCAGGTGTTTTCTTAAAATATTCAATGGTCTTGGAGCAGGATAATAGCGTTCGCCTTTTTCAATCAGGTAGTGAATGTGTTCCATTTCACTTATGTGATCAAAAGTGGCAATGCCTACCGCCTGGGCATCAAAAAGATCACGTATGCGGTTGCCCACCAGGTCATAAATTGCCTGCATGTCCAGGGCTTTCGCCAACCCTTCCTGAACACTGTTAATTACTGCCAATTCTCCTTTTTGTTGTTCTGTTTCTTTTAATAACCGATTGGTTTCATCAAATAATTTTGCATTTTGAAGAGCAACACTCATACTATTTGCCAATGTACTCAACAGGCGAACATCAGAAAATGAAAAAGCGTGCTCTTCATCAATATTTTGCAAGCTTACAATTCCGGTTACTTTGTCACCCACTTTCATTGGCATAAATAACATGGATTTGGGCATTTCCGTGCCCGGTATAACTTTCATCCCAAATTCAGCAACAGCTTTATTTACATTTTCATTGATAAGGATGTTTTGTCCTGTCTGAATAAGGTGTTGCCTTACTTTGTCAAAGGGCCTGGGCTGGGGAAATGAAATTTCGCCTTTTTCTATATAATAATTGAAATGTTCCATTTTATTGACATGATCAAATGTAGCAATACTCACTACCTGTGCATTAAAGAGTTCCCGGATTCGATTACCCACCATGTTATAAATGCCTTGCAAATCCATCTCCCGAACCAATCCTTCCTGCACACTATTAATTACAGCCAGTTCTGCTTTTCCCTGTTCTGTTTCTTTTAGTAATCGACTGGTATCATCAAAAAGGCGGGCATTTTCCAGCGCTACACCCATGCTATGGGCTAAGGTTTCTAAAAGGCGGATATTATCTTCAGTAAAAGCATGTTCCTTATCCAAATTTTGTAAACTCACATATCCGGTAATTTTATCTGCAATAACAAGAGGAACAAATACGCCCGATTTCATATATTTTGTACCGGGCAATACATTCTTTCCAAACCAATCAAATGCTTCTTCAGACGTATTTATTACAATTTTTTGCCGTGTTTGTATAAGATGCAGTCTTAATTTATCAAAGGCTCGGGGATTTGGATAAAAACGTTCGCCATGTTCAATTGTATATTTAAAATTTTCAACTGCATTTTCCTTATCAAGTGTTGCAATAATAACTGCCTGTGCATCAAAAAGGTCACGGGTACGATCTCCAACCAGATCATATATCTCCTGCATCTCCATTTTCTTTGCTAAAGCTTCTTGTATGCTATTTATAACAGCAATTTCTTCTGTACGCTGATTGAGCTGGGCAGAAAGTTCATTAACAGTTTTTTCCATTTTTTCAAAAAGGAGTTTTTTCTTTAATCATAAAAAAATATTTTAAAACAACCCAGGTTTAAGGAGGAACATATTTGCAGTGAGTAGTTCGCATTAGGGAAATGCCTTAAAAAAGGAAATTACTACTATTTTTTAGAAAATCAAATCTGCCTTGTAAAGTAAAGATTAAATACAGATTTGATTCTAAATCAAATGAAAATTACGGATCTGATTTTCTTGTTCTTTGTTACAAGTAAATCATTCTCTATCCAATTTAATAATGACCTGAACTGATATGTAACTTTATGTATTATTTTCAACACCTGAAAATAATCGCTCCGTAACGTTCAAGTCATTTTAAATTATATAAATTATAATCGATGTTTAAAGTATTCTTTAAAAATTAATTGAATTTTAATCAATCAATTATTAAGTCAGATAAAATGATCTTATCTGTGAACTATCTTAACTTAGTATAAACATCATATAAACCTTTAAATAATCATTAATGAAATCAATTATTTCACTGTATTGTATATGTTTTATAATTTCAATTTTGGTTTTGCGTTCCGGATTTTCTCAAACTATAGGCACTTTCAGTTCAGTGAGTCCTGGTGTGCAATTACAAAATTTTGTTCTTCCCTCTACACATACCTTTCAAAGAATTATTAAATCAGGAGATGCACTTTCAGCGGGAGGTTCTTTAGGGGGCAACTTAGATTTCACGGGATATGTTCCTATTAGCGGCAGCAGTACCAATGGTTACCTGTCCATCAGCAGTGAAACACCTGTTGCACAGGTTGGCATATTGAATATTTTATATAATGCCGGTACAAGATTATGGAATACTACAGGCAGCGGAAATGTTTTGTTTTCAATAGGAAGTGCCAGCTCAGATTTAGGTAACGTGAGCAGATTTTGTTCTGGCACTATTACATCGGATAATACTATAATAGTTTGCGAGGAAACCACTACAGGCGGTAATATTAATACCGGTGTTGATTCTTATGAAGATTTAGGCTGGGTTCTTGAAATTGACCCCGCTACAAGAACAGTTAAAGATTATAATGCTGATGAAAGAGCCGATAAATTATGGGCAATTGGCAGGCAGGCACATGAAAATGTTGCAATAAAAAGTGATAAGACAATAATTTATTGGGGAGCTGATAATGGCGGGTTAGGCTATATCTACAAATTTGTACCTGTTACTGCCGGTAATTATACCAGTGGACTTTTATATGTTTTGTTAACAACATCTTCTTTAAGTACAGGTACATGGCAATTAATTCCTAATACAACATTTACTGAAAGAAACAATACTGTTTCTGCCAGTACAGGTGCAGGGGCATATAGTTTTGATGGTATTGAAGATGTGGAAATCGGACCAGATGGTAAAGTATATTTTGCAGCTAAGGGACCAGGAAGAGTATATCGTTTTACAGACATTGGTTCAACTGTTTCCAATTTAGAGGTTTTTGTGGAAAATACAACGTATGATGTTGATCCCGGACCAGCAATTGTAAATGAAGCGTGGGGTTTAGGAAATGATAACCTGGCATTTGATGGAGAAGGAAATCTCTGGGTATTACAGGATGGCAGCCGAAATCATATATGGGTAGTGGGTTCAACTCACTCTTCGGCAAATCCCGCTGTTAGATTGTTTGCTAAAACCCCGTCTGGTAGCGAACCTACAGGTATTACTTTTTCACCGGATTATAAATTTATGTTTATTTCTTTTCAGCATCCTTCTGCCAGTAATACTTCTGTACAAACCGATGCGGCTGGGATTAGTGTTGTATTTAATACAAGCACAACAGTGGTTCTTGCCCGAAAAGAAAATCTTGGTTTATCAGTTGTGTCTGTAGTATTAACAAATTTTAAAGCAATCGAAACTAAATCAGGAGTTAAGTTAAACTGGGAAACATCCAGTGAACAAGATAATGCTTACTTTTTAGTTGAATATAGTAGCAATGGAAATGTTTTTAATTCTATAGCAAAAATTACAGGTGCAGGTACAACAAATACAATTAGAAAATATGAATACCTGCATCAGTTTCCTGCAGAAAAAAATTATTATCGTTTGGCACAAACTGATTTTGATGGAAGAGTAAAAAATTCACCAGTAATTCAATTAGGTTTATTACTTTCAAAAAAACATTTATCAGTATTTTTTAATTCTTTAAAAAATAATATTCAAATACTAAACTATAGTATAGAAGCCGGCAGTATGTATCTTATCAGTGATGCAAAAGGTAACGTGCTTAAAAAAGGGAATCTTTTATCAGGTGAAATACAATTAGGGTTTATACCACATGGTATATATTATTTAAGAATCATTAATAAAGCCGGTATTGCTACAATTTCAAATAGTTTTTTGAAATAAGCCATGATTAACTTATTAATTAATCACAAATAATTTTTCAATTACAATACTACAATCAACTTTTTTCCAATGAATTCCGTAATAAACAGCTTTTATTGCTGCTGCAATGATTTGGCGTATCTACTTGCTGATGTATCCGCGGGAGCAGATTCTTTTGTCACATTTTCTCCGGGGCAGGTATATAAATATCAAACCTTACACCCTTATT
>Ga0136634_10000788_pt1 | contig 12888 bp, 15 predicted proteins | sample AntDrymUQ8332106_2_FD_104654 | JGI IMG/M metagenome (GOLD analysis project Ga0136634, IMG submission 104654) | Polar desert sand microbial communities from Dry Valleys, Antarctica - metaG UQ833 (21.06) | ecosystem: Environmental > Terrestrial > Soil > Desert | place: Antarctica: Dry Valley... | reverse complement strand
TTTCAAAGGCGAGCATGATCACTGAAAAAACAAGGGTAAAATCATTCAGTGAATGCCAGCCCCATACTTCAAAAAATTCCTGCATTTTATAGCTCAGACCCAGGGGATCATTGGCTTTAATAAGACCTGAAAAAATAAAAAGAATGCCAACAAGAATACGACTTATGATGAGCAATGACTTCATTAAAACCTTTTAATGTATGTAGTGAATTCCTGTTTGAAATCGGGGAGATCGCGACCGTCAAACACCCGGTCAGACCGGGGACGGTCAGACCGGGTGTTTCCCTTCTTCAATCATTATCAACGCAAATAAGGAATAATTAATGATGTCTATAAAATTCGCATCAATTCCTTCACTGATCAGCGTTTTTCCATCATTCAATAATATCTGGCGGATCCGTAACAGTTTCATAAGGATCAGGTCCGCAAAACTATGCTGGCTCATCTCACGCCAGGCTTCGCCATAGTCATGATTCTTAGCCACCATGGTATTCTTTGCTTCTTCAATTTTGGTATCGAACAGCCGGGTGACGTGGTCAATGGATAAATCCTCCATTCCATCACCAGACAAATCCATCTGTATCAAACCAATTATGCCATAGTTCACCATTCCCTTGAACTCGCTGGTAATATTGTCTCCTACACGTTGTTCACCTTTTTCCTGGATGGTGCGGATGCGTTGGGCTTTGATGAAAATTTGGTCTACCACTGAAATCGGGCGAAGTACCCGCCAGGATGTTCCATAATCGCGGGTCTTGTTAATAAAAATATCCTTGCATGACCGGGTGGCGTTTTCATACTGTTGCGCTGTATTCGTCATATTGGCCCCTACTTTTAATATACTTTTGATAGCAATTATTTTATAATGGTCAAAAATAGTTCAAACAATAGAATCTTTACTTTGAATTGTAATGGCAGAATGGTCGTCATCGACAAACCGAAGGTGATGGGTATTATTAATATTACACCCGATTCGTTTTATGGAAAAAGCAGATTTACCGAGCAGGCCGGATTGTTAAGACAATTTGAGAAAATGCTCATTGATGGGGCTGATATCATTGACGTTGGCGGGCAGAGCACCAGGCCCGGTAGTGAAAGAATTACTGCTGATGAAGAACTTTCAAGGGTAATCCCCGCATTGGAATTGGTGTGCAAAGAGTTTCCGGATGCAATTGTCTCTATTGATACTTTTTATTCAAGGGTTGCTATTGAAGCCGTTCATGCCGGCGTCTGTATAGTCAATGATATCAGTTGTGGCAGCATAGATCCCAATATGTTGCCGGTGGTCGCCAGGCTTAATGTTCCTTATGTCTGTATGCATGCAAGGGGCACTCCGGACAACATGCAACAACAGGCGCTTTATGAAAATGTGTCCACTGATGTACTGGATTTTCTTATCCATAAAACCGCGGAGTGCCATTCAGCGGGAATAAAAGATGTGATTATTGATCCTGGGTTCGGATTCGGTAAAACAATTCGCCACAATTTTGAGCTGCTTAAAAATTTATCCATTTTTAAAATGCTCGACAAACCGCTTTTGTTTGGCATTTCAAGAAAATCTACCATTTACAAAACATTAGGAACTACCGCTGATCAGGCATTAAATGGCACGACCGTGTTAAACTCCATTGGTTTATTGAATGGAGCCGATATTTTAAGGGTTCATGATGTGAAAGAGACTAAAGAAAGCGTTATGCTTTATCAGGAATATAACGCCTAGGTTGAAATGAGATTGCAGGATTTAAGGATTATAGGCATTTCAAATATAGCAGATTGCCTGACTAAGAAATGGGGATTTATGGATGTGGAATTTTATAATTAAGACTCTCTTTAAAAAACAACTGTTTTAAACCAACCAAAACTTTTTCGTTTAAAAAACAGCTAATCCCATCACCCATAAATCCCTTAATCCAAATCATTAACGATTTTCAGGTTGCTGCGGCATTGGCATTTGCGGCATTCCCTGTTGAGGAGGTGCATCTTTTACACTGGTTACCTCAATTTCAAAGATAAGATTCTGGTAAGGTTTGATGACCGGAGGAGAGCCCTGCGCACCATAAGCCAACACGGAAGGAATGAACAATCTGCCTTTTCCACCTTCTTTAAAAACAGTAACTCCTTCCAGCATACCCGGAATAGCCCCCTGAACTCCAGCCATGAACTCAAAAGGACTTAAAGGATGTTTCTGAACCTGTTTGTTGCTGTCTACATTTGAATCAAAGAATTTGCCATCCAGTGAATAACCCGTATAGTTGATAGCCACTACCTTCCCGGAATCAGCCGATGCACCAGCACCCGGTGTTTGGATCTCATAAAAAACACCGTTTTGTGTTTGTTGTGCTTTTATATTGTTTTTTGCCAGGTAATCCTGGATCTCTTTTATTTCACCAGTTTTTCTCTGGTCATCTCTTTGTTTTTGTTTTGCCATTTCTTCCATCTGATCTTGCTGAACGGCTTCTTTTGTAGGTAATATGTCAAGCACGCGAAGGGTGAGCAAGATCTTGTCTTTGGGTTTAAGGAAAGGTGGCAACTGGCCCTGGCTTTTTTTGGCCAGTGTATCTGCTTCAATGATAATGACTGCGCTATCTCCCTTCCGTAGAAATGAGAAAATTTCAGTAGGATTATAATCCGGTCCTACACTATCCACCTGGGCATAAGTGGGCATTGATCCATAGGTACTACCTAGCACTGAGTCACCCAGCTTATTGGTAAAGTGAAGTTTTAGCAGTTCGCCTTTTTTAACCAGCGTACCCTTTCCATCAGATATGATTTTATAGGAGAGGCCGCTGCGTGTTTTCTTAAAACCACCTTTTTCAGAGCAACCAGCCATTAAAACCGTCAGCAAAGTGCCTAGAAGAATTGTTGTTGTTTTTTTCATCACTGAATTTTTAATTTTTGTGCGTGCATGTATTTTGTTATTGTAACACTGAACTGTTTTCTTTCATTGCCTGAAGAAAATGTTGTACCGTTTTATCAAGGGAGTCACTGCTCCGGCCTCCAGATGCATTGTAATGACCACCACCGTCAAAGTATCTGCGGGCGAAGCCATTCGTATCAAAATCACCCTTACTGCGGAAACTCCATTTTCGCTCTTCATCGCGATCTATGACAAGGCCCGCCAATTTAATTCCCTGGATGCTGAGTGGATAATTCACCAGCCCTTCCGTATCGCCTGTTTTTACCTGGAAACGCAACAGATCCTTTTTCGATATGGAAATGAGGGCCGTGTTGTATTCATAGTATACTTCCATCCGGTGCAGCAATACATGACCGATAAAACGCAAACGACTTTCTAAAAAATTGTCATAAATATTTTCATGAACTTTTGTATGCTGCAACCCTTTTTCTTTAAGATCTGCGATCATTCTGTGAACGCCTGCACTGGCGGCCGGAAATCGGAATGAACCTGTATCAGCCATGACTCCGGCATACAAACATTCAGCAATAGAACTGCTGATTTTACTTCCGTTCCCGGAGTCTACAATAAAATCATACACCATTTCACAGGTGGAACTTTTACCGGTATTGCTGATGCCATATTCGAAATTTACCGTATCCGGCTGCTGGTGATGATCAATAAGTATACGGGTGCATCGCAGCTGCTGCAATTTGGAGGTCAGGTTCTTGGTTCGGGAAAAAATATTAAAATCCAGGCAGAACAGCCAGTCGGCGTCATCCAATATCCGGTCACATTTGTCACGGTTGAGTTCATAATCAAGTACCTGATCTGTGGCTGGCATCCAGTTTAACCAGGAAGCCCAGTTTGTAGGTGAGATGACGGTCACACTGTGTCCGGCCTGAATTAAAAAATGGTATAACCCCAGGGAAGATCCCATCGCATCAGGATCAGGTTTCTGATGAGTGGTGATGACTACTTTGTGAGGCTGCTGCAATAAGGAAAATATTTCTTGAATAGGTTTCATCAAAATGGCAGCAAAAGTAGGTGTATTTACATAATCGGCCAATTAACGGATCGCTAACGAGCCGTTAATCTATTCGAGCATTTGATATGTCAGCTTTATTGAAACTGGCAACTACATCCCTGCCCGGCTGCGATACATGAATTAAAGATGAATTCAAAAAGGAAAAGAATTAACTTGCGCAAAAAAAAATTACCTAAGGTTATGAGCAACAGAACATTTACAATGATTAAACCAGATGCCATGAAAAAGGGATATGCTGGCGCGATTCTGGATAAAATTGCCAAAGAAGGATTTCAAATTGTAGCCTTGAAAATGGTCAAATTAAGTCCTGAGAAAGCCGGCGAGTTTTATGCCGTACATGAGGAAAGACCTTTTTACGGCGAATTGGTTGAATTTATGAGCAGTGGCCCAATCATAGCGGCTATTTTAGAAAACGAAAATGCCGTTGCCTCATTCCGCAAACTGATTGGTGCTACTGACCCGGCTAAGGCCGACGAAGGCACCATCAGGAAATTGTTTGCGGCCTCCGTTGGAGAAAATGCAGTTCATGGAAGCGACAGTGATGAAAACGCAAAAATAGAAGGCGAGTTCTTTTTTAGTGGCCTGGAAAGATTCTAGCAACTTCCATAAACAGGATTGCCGGAGTGCCTGGTGATCCTGTTTATGATGATTATCAAAATTAGTCGCGATTGTCCATCGGCTTAACGCTGTATCCTTTCTTTTGTAATAGCCTGATCACTCCCTGATCTCCCGGTAAATGTCCTGCACCCACTGCAAATAAAATTGAATCCTCCTTCATTTTTGAAGGCATTTGCATTACCCAGCGACGGTTTCGATTATATAACAACAAGTCCATATAAGATTCCAGGCCAGGATCGCTTTTCTTCATCAACGAATCCATACGCTCGAGGTTTTGTTCGCGGTAAACATCTACCATTTCCATTGTAATCTGCCGGTAGGTATCAATACTATCTATATAGGCCAATAAATCCTTTGCTTGTTTATTGTAGGGAATACTATCAAATATGCTCGCCTGGAATTCGGTTGTTTCCAAACCTTTGATTTCTTTATCATATTGTTTACTTTCACGCATAATCAATTCTTCCATTCCATTTTTCTTTTCACAGGTCATCATTTTCTCCCCTATCAGGCTTGAAACGAAAAAAGGCTTAAACCGATTCATCATGGAGAGTGGCAACATTGTTTTGTTTTTCTCAAAGTAAACTTTTACTCTATCATACTCTTCAGTGGTCAGCAGATCTGATATTTTAACGCCATCGTTCATACGCAGGTATTTCATAGCGCCCATCAGTTCAGCCATATTGTCCATGTCTATCTCAAAGTATATTTCTTTACAATCTTTGATGATTTTTTTAAGATTGCTACTCAGTCGTGCATCTTCAGAGCATAAAATATGCATAGTGCCAAAAAGGTATGACGGTTGCTTCAGATCCTTTCCCGTAATCTTCCATAGTAAGGTTTTACCTGTATACGTAGAAGTTATATTATCCTTTGGTGAAGGGATTGTTTCGCTTTTTGCGGAGGTCTTCTTATTTTGCGAATGACCCAGACCGGCAAGCAATATAAAGGACAATAAACCCGTTATTTTTTTCATTTTCAAATTTTGAAATAGTGCTTTTACTTATTTGTCCAATATAGCGCAAAATCGTGTACTATTAATCCCCCAAACCCCTGAGATGAGAAAAACCCTGTCCCTGCTAAGATGTTTTTGCCTCTTCAAATTTATTCTGAATTGCTGAGGTATAAACTTCCTAAATCTGAAAATCGTCATCTTGATTATTATTTTGAGCATCCGTTTGAGGATACAGATACGACCTTTTTTCACTTGCCTGCAAACTATTCCATTGATGCATTGCCGAGGTCAAAAAAATTCTCATGTGAGTATGCTGACTTTTCATCTAAATACTGGTACGAGGAAAAAGAAAAAGCGGTATACAGCACTGTAAAAGTTGTATTGAAGCACCACATTATACCAGCATCAAAATACACGGAAGTAAAAACTTTTTTTGATGCGATTCAAAAAGAATCTACCCAGCGAATTGTAATCGGGAAAGAATAATATCAATCAGCTACCGCTTCTTCACCATACATCTGGTTTTTAAATTTTAAAGACGGTGAAGAAATCAGCTTACCCAATCCGAGTTCATCCCATTTTTTGTCAATACTGGCAATGGTTTCATCAGCTGCTACAATGATATTGGGCCAGTCGCGCTGAAAATTATCGATGGCTTTTGTTTTGATCGTTCCATCAAAGCCCATGCAGGCCCAGGTCTTTTGGGGGTCATTTGCAGAAGGCAGCTGAACGAGAACATGATCTCTTTTTGGATCGAGGTTGTTACAAAATCGCCACAAGGCTGTAGGGAGATCATGTGCATCTACGGTATGCTCTACATACAAGATCATTTTGATGCCTTCTATTTCTGTCAGTTCACAAATATGCCGGTGCAATTCCCGGATATGCCCGCGCCGGTTCTTTTGTACCGATATAATTAAGCACGGTATATCTTTTTGCAGCAAAGAAATATTTACACCCTTAATTTCTTCAAATTTATTTTTTATACTTTCTTCAGATACCCGTCCACCCTTCGACTGCTCAAGACTCAACGCTCTCTGCCAGTTCTCTTCCATTTCTTCTTCAAATTTGAACGTGCCATCAATACACATTTTTCCGCCAAAGCCCAATTTGCTACAGCTATGATCCAATACATCCATAGGCCCTTGTGAAAAATGAATATCGGTTGCGGGATTCAGATTACTAAAAACATCCTGCGCCAATTTTAAATAATCATTGATGGGAAAATCTACTTTTCCTTCCTCTCCACCGGAGGGGCTGGGGAAGGTTGCCGTCAATACCAGAATTTTATTAAACATCATTTGTCCTGCGCCCCACATCGCATTCATCACTTTTAAACCCTGGCCTGCATATTCTTTTTTGATCTTTGTAATAACGAGATTGTGAAACACACCTTCCACCGGCATGTCCATATCTACAATTTCAGGTACCATGGTCATTTTAATGGGAGCTAGAAAAATCCGTTCTGTTGCTTTGCCAAGCCATGCATCTTCTTGTGGAGGGATACCAACGATCGTTGCAGGGTACACTGCATTTTTTTTATGAGTAATAGCGGTGATATGAAATCTCGGATACCAGTCCGGCAATGAATAATATCCGGTATGATCTCCGAAAGGGCCTTCCCATATCAATTCATCCTTCGGATCAACATATCCTTCTATAATAAAATCGGCATCGGCAGGTACTTCAATGTCGGGTTGTGTAATACATTTAACCAACTCAACTTTCTTTTTGCGTAAAAAGCCCGCCAGCATGTACTCGTCGACATTTTCGGGTAGTGGTGCGGTGGCAGAATAGGCATACACAGGGTCACCGCCTAGAGCTACGGCTACCGGCATGCGCTTTCCTGTTTTTTTATATTCATTGAAATGCTTTGCACTTACCTTGTGCTTATGCCAATGCATACCGGTAAGGGTTGGCCCGTATACCTGCATCCGATACATGCCAACATTCCTTGAATTGGTATTTGGATCTTTAGTATGAATAACGGGTAGTGTAACAAAAGGCCCGCCATCTTTCGGCCAACAGGTTATCACGGGAAGTTTTGTAATATCTGGTTTCTCCATGATCACTTCCTGGCATTCACCCCTACCCTTTTTTACCGCGGGCATCCACGATGCAAATTGCCCGAGTTTGGGCAACAGCTTTAACTTATCAAGAATGTTTTCTTTGGGTGCCGATAATAAATGAAAAAGATTCTCAATTTCTTTAGTTATATCATTTAACTGTTGCACTCCCAGCGCCAGGCACATTCGTTTTTCACTGCCATATGCATTCATCAGCACGGGAAAATTGAAACCGGTATTTTCAAACAACAATGCTTTACCACCGCCCGGGGTTTTGCTAATACGATCCGTGATTTCCGCCATCTCAAGTTTTGGATCAACATACGGTTTTATCCGAACCAGTTCTCCGGCCTTTTCTAATGCTTCAATAAAATGCTGCTGGTTTCTGTATGCCATTTCATATAATTAAGTGCAAAAGTAATTCAGGTTTTCTTAAGAAGTGGAATGTTGATAAGAAGTAAATGAGTAAGAAATAATACGTGAGAAATAAATCTTGAACAGGATGAATTTTTTCAGTAAAAATGAACAGAACGCCTCATCCATTCCATTCAATAGTGTAGGGTTTCAACCCTACCCTGTTGAATGGATGAGACAATATTAAGCGTAGCTTTCAACGATAACCATTATAAAACTTTCGGACAATCAGGTCTGCTTTTTCGATCCCCGTTACCAAACAAAGAATTGTTTCCCCTATTGATCCCCACTGAAAGGGTAATTCCTGTAAAATAGTACCAGTCTTTCAATTTCGATCCGCCCCTCATGGTTCCATCTGCGGGATATACTGGATTACCTCCTTTTATTTCACCTCCCCGGTAGCTCATTTCAACGGCTTTTGGGCCTCTTTCAAGTGCCAATGCCACTGGATCCACATACGTTTTACTCACATCATCCAAATAGTCGGTAAAAGTTTTTCGAAAACCGAACTCATATCCAAGCACGGTATTGTCATTAATTCTTAATTTGATGCCGGCACCAAAGGGAATGGCAAATTGAGTCAGTTTGTAAGGCTGGCGATCAGCATTTCCTGGTAAACCCTGGCCTTCCGTTGAGAGTGGTTGAAGAAAAACTTTATTTCCTAACGTGTCCTGGGTATATGGATTGAAATGAAAAACAGCGATGCCACCAAACACATAAGGAGAAAAACGCTTTTCGTTAAGATCAAAAAAGGTATACTCACCCAGCAGGTTCAATTCCAGTATTCTTGATTGAAAGTGAAGATTGCGAACCTGCAGGGAAGGTTTGTTTACTTTATCATCACCCTGCACCCGCCCGTAATTGAAGCTGCTTCGAATGGCAATATGAGAAGTGATATCATATTTTATTCCGGCGCCAAAAGCCCCATTCGATTGATCGAATGTAACCGTTCGCTGCTGAAGATCTCCCTGGTAATTTGAAAATCCCCCGAATAAAGTAAAATGAAAACGTTCCTGAGCGGAGAGCACAACAGGAAATATCAGGCATATCAAAAAAAGTTTTCGCATACAAAGAGTTTTGAAGTAAATTTTACCGGCTTTCAGGAGGGATAGGTTTTGAAAGGCATTGGAAGGATCAGTCTGATGATCACGCCCTTAACGCAAGGATTGCGCCAGTTATTTGTTAAGAAAATCCTATAAAATTTTATCCCTTTTTTCTTTTGTCTTTCTTCAATGATCAACTCAATTTCGAAAGATGCATAATTTAGTTAGATTTGCAACCCTTTTTGTTCGGGAAGTGGCGCAGCCCGGTAGCGCACTTGCATGGGGTGCAAGGGGTCGCAGGCTCAAATCCTGTCTTCCCGACTTTGTTGAATTCTTTCTTACACATGTATAAAGCCTTGATGATTCATCAGGGCTTTATGTTTTCATTGATCGTCCAATTGATTTGCAAGATCTCCGCATCGCCGTTGGGTTTGTTCTTACCTGCGTTCGTTATGCAGCAGTACAATGCCGCTATTAGATTCGATTCATTTTTTAAGTTTCAGTTGTTGTAATTTCCCAAACCGCTAAAAATAGATTTGCCATCGCAAAGTGTAACAGGATTGACAAACAGCATTTACTTGCGCAAATTTTATTGCCTAAATATCTGTAATGATTAAAATCCGAATACATCTCAACCAGCAAAAAGACAACAAGAATGTTACTAAAAAAGCAACAACAAAATGTCGGATTTTGATCTGGATACAAATCTTGATTGGTGATAAGGATACAATGAATTCAATACAGCAGGTTGCCCTTCCGAGCGATTCGGATTTCCTATAAGAATGTTACTACATCGGTACTGAATAGCATATACGCCAGCAAGGCCCAATGAATTGCAGTCTGTTTTCATAACAAACCTTATCTTCGATCAACTTTTTCTGCAATGAAGGTTCTTCTACAACAAGCTCACATTATAGACCCAGTATCGCCCTATCACGGAACAAAAAATGATATTTTTATAGACAGTGGTATTATTACCATCATCGAACCAACCATTGATCAGGAAGCAGACCAAATTATTTCAGGCGATGCGCTTCATGTATCGCCAGGCTGGCTGGATGTATTCGCCAATTTTGGAGATCCTGGGTATGAGTATAAAGAAACCCTTGAAACCGGCGCCGCAGCCGCAGCTACCGGAGGTTTTACCGATGTGTTCGTGATACCGAATACAAAGCCGGCTATCGACAGTAAATCACAGGTGGAATATATTCGGCGCAAATCACAATCATTACCTGTCAACATCTATCCAATTGGTGCAGTTTCAAAAAATACCGAAGGGAAAGATCTGGCGGAAATGTATGATATGCTGGCCAGTGGTGCTATCGCTTTCAGCGATGGTTTGCATCCTGTTCAATCGGCTGGCATTTTATTAAAAGCGCTTCAATACGTAAAAGCTTTCGGCGGGGTTATCATGCAGATCCCTGATGATACCAGTATTGGTACAAATGGTTTAATGCACGAAGGCATCGTTTCAACCCGGTTGGGACTCCCGGGCAAACCGATGATGGCAGAGGAAATACTGATTGCACGCGATATAAAGCTGGCCAGGTACGCCGATTCAAAATTGCATTTTACCGGTGTCACCTCCCCCAAATCTTTAGAGTACATTAAAAGAGCAAAAGATTCAGGTATACGGGTTACCTGTTCAGTAACTCCCTACCATCTTTATTTTTCCGATGAGGACCTGATGCAGTATGATACCAATTTAAAAGTATATCCTCCGCTTCGGCAGAAGCCGGATGTCGAATTGTTACGACAAGCTTTGGTAGACGGTACAATAGATTGTATCGCTACACACCACATGCCTCATGAGTATGATAGCAAAGTACTTGAATTTGAATATGCCAAAAACGGTATGATCGGGTTGGAAACCTGTTATCCAGTACTAAAAACCATTTTACCGGAGGTTTCCGAAACAAGATGGGTAGAGCTGCTAAGCATCAATCCGAGGAAAATATTCGGATTACCCCAACCGGTTGTAACAATTGATCAGGAGGCAAGACTAACGGTCTTTAATCCTGGGTCAGCCCATAAGTTTACTATGGACGATCTTCGTTCGAAATCAAAAAATTCCGCATTCATTGGAAAGCAACTTAAAGGACGGGTTAAAGGGATTATTTGTAAAGACAATCTATTTTTAAATCATTAAATTTTAACAATGGAACCAGTCAGGAAAAGTCATAATATAGGATTAACGTATGGCCTTATCGCAGGATTAATCATTTGTATCATCGCATTGATTCAATATTTGGGAGGTCTTAAAACCTATATGAGCCCTTTAGGTTATTTGACTTATATAATTCTCATTGTTATGGCTGTACTTGCCGGGCAAAAGCAAAAAAGTTTAAATGGGGGTTATCTGGAATTTAAAGAAGGACTCAAAGTTACCTTCGCTGTATTTGCATCAGCCCTGTTATTGCAGACTTTATTTACATACGTACTGTTCAATTTTATCGATCCGTCATTCAAAGAAGCATTGGCACAGGAAATAATGAATAAGACTGAAGAATTAATGCGGAAATTCGGCGCTTCAGATTCACAGATTGATGAGGCGTTAGAGAATGAGCGCGGGAAAGATCCTTTTGCATTCGGCAGAGTATTGCTGGGTTATGGCATTAGTTGTATTGTTGCCTTTATTGTTTGTTTAATTATATCCGCCATTATCAAGAAAAACAGACCGGCATTTCCAACCATCTAACTTTAATGAATGGACATATCCATTGTAGTGCCTTTATTTAATGAAGAGGAATCATTACCGGAACTTTGTAGCTGGATTGAAAGAGTATGTGTTAATGATGATCTCAGCTATGAAATTGTGTTGATTGATGATGGCAGTTCTGATTCTTCCTGGAATGTTGTAGAATCTTTATCTGTCGGCAACCCATATATTAAAGGCATTCGTTTTCAAAGGAACTACGGCAAATCCGCAGCCTTGAATGAAGGGTTTAAAATGGTTCAGGGTGATGTGGTTATTACCATGGATGCAGATATGCAGGATAGTCCGGATGAAATTCCGGCACTTAGAAAAATGATCATCGAAGAGGGATATGATCTTGTTAGCGGATGGAAACAGGTACGCCATGATCCCATGAGCAAAACAATTCCTTCTAAATTTTTTAATGGGGTTACGGCCAGGGTTTCAAAAATTAAGCTGCACGATTTCAATTGTGGACTCAAGGCATATAACTTAAAAGTTGTCAAAAGCATAGAAGTATACGGGGAAATGCACAGATATATTCCACTTATTGCGAAGTGGGCCGGATTTCGAAAAATTGGTGAAAAAGTGGTTAAACATCGTGCGCGTAAATTTGGAAAATCAAAATTCGGTGGCATGGATCGTCTCGTAACTGGATTTCTCGATCTTGCCTCGATCATGTTTGTTGGAAAGTTTGGTAAGCGACCCATGCATTTTTTTGGTACCTGGGGCACCCTTTCGTTTTTATTTGGATCTCTAGTATTTATTTATCTTACCATCTCTAAATTTTTTCTTGATAAAACAGGTATGACGCAACGTCCTTTGTTTTTCTTTGCCATCCTGGCGATGATCATAGGTACCCAATTATTTCTGACGGGATTTATCGCCGAACTCATCACCCGCAATGCATCCGGCAGAAATTTTTACCTGATCGAAAAGAAAATCGGGTTTGAGTAAGATAGTCATAATAGGCCCCGCATATCCTCTTCGGGGAGGCCTGGCAACTTTTAATCAGCGCCTCGCCAAACAGTTTACTGATGAAGGCCATGAATGCCTGATCTATTCTTTTTCATTACAATATCCTGCTTTTCTATTCCCAGGCACTACGCAATATTCAGAAGATCCGCCACCACCGGATTTAAAAATTATTACT
>Ga0136634_10000787_pt1 | contig 12902 bp, 9 predicted proteins | sample AntDrymUQ8332106_2_FD_104654 | JGI IMG/M metagenome (GOLD analysis project Ga0136634, IMG submission 104654) | Polar desert sand microbial communities from Dry Valleys, Antarctica - metaG UQ833 (21.06) | ecosystem: Environmental > Terrestrial > Soil > Desert | place: Antarctica: Dry Valley... | reverse complement strand
GTTCTGACGACCGTCGGTTCTCCATTTAAGACGACTTCGGCGATCCCGCGCTCAATAATTCGCCAGCGGTGATTATCGCTTCCTGCGATCTGATTCATCGTACTGACGACTTCGGCGCCCTGCTTCTGGCCGCGATACACGCCAAGATAGACGCTGGCGGTCTCCGCTTCACGCGCAAAAGTCTGCACGCGCACTGCGGAGGGTGTGAGGAGCTGCGGCGCCCAATCATCGGCGGCTGTCGGGACGGGTTGCCAGCCTGCTCTAGGAACAATCGCACCGATGCGAACCGGGTTTACTTCGTCGGCTGGTTCAACCCATCCGGCCGCCACCGGCCACACCGCCACTGCCAACAGGCTCGCGGTCAGCGCAGCCAGAACGGCGGGAAATGGAGTCCCTTGCACACGGGCAAAGTGAGCGGACGACGCGCGTGCGAGGCTCGGCGTATCGGTCCAGCGAAGCCCGATCAGAAAGAGCGCAAACATCGCCGCCGCAAAAATCAACCATCCCCACACAAGGTGTTCCGCATCGCCGCCCGGACTGCCGCCGAAGTGCCCGATCAACACAAAGGTATACGCGCGCAGCCAGTTGGCAATAAGTGCCACGGCCAGGGCAAGCACAACAAACGCTGTGCGCTTGAATGCCGAGCGATACTGCAGCCACGCAAAAATGCAGCCGGTCATCAGCGCGGCAATCAGGAAACGAATCCCGCTGCATGCTTCAACAATCGACCAGCTGCCGCTCGGAACGACGAAGAAATTACCCTCGCGATAGACAGGAATACGACTGACGCGCAGCGCAGCCACGGTCACGTTCGCCGTCCAGTCCATCAGCACCGGTAGCAACCCTTCTCCGAACGGCACCGCAAAGACCAGGAACCCCAGAGGAAACGCCAATCGCCGCGCCCACCGCAGGCCCAATACGGTCAACATTGCAGCGCTGATGATGCCCACTGCGGCAAACTGAGCCACCACCGCCGCACTCACGAGTTCACCCAGCAGCCACACCATGCCCACCGCTGCAATCGCGGCAAGCCCTGGCCAGTATGGCTTCACCGGAATCGCGATTGGCCCGGAAGATTCCCGCCATGCCATCGCCACTGCCAGCGGTATCACGACGAAGCAGTGCCCATAGGCGGAAGATTGCAGCCACAACGCAACCATCGATGCGGTGGTCGGCCATAGCATCGCAAGGACCGCAGCGACGATCGCCACAAATAGCAGCGTCACCATCGAGCGCTGGCCCATCGTACGACCAAGCTTACTATGCACCTGGAGCCGCGTATCAGTGTGCATCGATCGCCACCAGCGATGCGTCATTGCGGTGGAGCGGCTGCGGCTCGAGCAGGCTCTTGAACGCAGAGAGATTGCGTTCCCAGTTGTAATTCGCCACGATTCGACGGCGAGCGCGCGCGCCCATCGGTTCGCCCACGACCGGCTGCATTATCGCAAGCAGCTTGCGACAGAACTCATCGCTGTCACCTGCAGATTCAAAGTCGACGCCTGCTGTCGCGGATAATCCGGTGGAGGCGGCCGCGGAGACGACTACCGGTCTAGCCATCGCCATCGCTTCAAGAATCTTGTTCTGAATTCCGCGCGCCACGCGCAACGGAGCGACCACCGCAGCGGCGTGCTGCACGTACGGCCGCACGTCGGCGACCTTGCCGGTCACCACGATGCGCGAATCCGCCGCCAGCGCCATCACCGCGCTCACTGGATTCATACCGACGATGTAGAACCGCGCGTCGGGTCTGTGCTGCAGGATATTCGGAAACACCGCTCGCGAGAACCACGTGACGGCGTCGATATTCGGCAAATAGTCCATGACGCCCGTAAAAACGATCGCCGATTCTTCCGCTGCGTAGGGTGAAGGGCGATCTTGCGCGGGCGCAAAGTAAGCGGTGTCGACACCGTTTTCAATCACCTTCAAGCGGCCCGAAAATTCCGGCGCCAATTTAACGAACAGATCAGCTTCGCTGCGAGTGACGAACACGGTTGATGACGCCGACCCTGCCGCCTTGCGCTCGATAGAGAGCAACTTTTTTCCTTCGCGCTGGTATACGGTCGACAATGGCCATGCGTGACGCGCCGAGTACTGCATCCATTTCGCCGAATCGACATCGACCAGATCGAGCACGACGTGCAAATCGGGCAACCGATCGACGTACTGCGCCATCGCGGCTGAAAAAACCACCGCCTTGCGAATATCATTCACGGCAACTGTTTGTTCAATCCAGCGCCGCAAGCGACGCCTGCGGTAATACGGCAGCGTCAGCGGCTCACCCGTCAAAAAACCTTGTGCGCTTCGCAGTTTCGCCGACATCGGATTAAGCGAAAGTACGCAGTGCGAAGCGCAAAGCTCGTCGAGTTTCTCGACATAAGCGGCGTCATCCGGGCTGTCGATAAAAGTGCCCAAGTGCACTAGATAGCGCGCTGACAGGTGCCGCAAGAGATGGTACGACCGAATCTTGTCGCCCTTGTTTGGCGGAAACGGTATGCGATGAACCAGAAATAAAATCGGTTCCGGCGCCAGCTTCATCACGCATTATCCAAGATTGCGAACTATCGACGGACCGAGCGTGTTGACGACCGTGCGCGGCAAGCGCCGCCAGAGCTGAATCAAGGCACGGTACTTCGGGTTCGACGGATTGTTTTGCGGCACGGATTCGCGTTGCAAAAGCTCGTATTCGTAGTGAAGGGGCTGCGGCGTAAACCCCCAGTTGGTTTTGAAATCGAACGAGCCGGTGCCGGTTTTCGAGCGCCCGAAGTCGCAGATGCGGCAGCCCCGATCGCTCGCCCGCCGTATTAACTCCCACGCCTTAAAGTGATTCGCGGCCAGCTTGCGCGCTTCCGGAACGTCGCCTGCGTAGTAGTACAGCAATTCGTCGCGAAAGTAGAACGACAACGCCGCCGATAACGGCCGCCCGTCAGCATCAAGGACCGTCATTACTTCGCACGCCTCACCAAAGGCGCGCTGCAATGCTTCAAAATATCTCTTGGGCAGCGGCGGAGTTCCGTGGCGATGCACATTGTCCGCGTAAAGATCGAAGAACCGGTCGGCGTTCGCATCAATTTCGCTTACCAGGCCGAGTTGCATACCCTTGCGCACCATTGCGCGCTGCTTGCCAGGAATCGCCTGCATGTTTGACTGCACATCGGGTGCAACTGGCCTACGAAATGTCATGTACAGATCCTGATGTGCCCACTCGCGCTCATAGCGAACACGATTGCGCAACTCCAGGTGATCGACCCGCAGTTGCCGTGCCAGTTCGACCGCAGCGGCGTGCAACGGCGCGCGTGCGCTCTGATCGCTGACCGCGGCGCCACCGAATACGGCGAAAGGAAGCGAAACAAGTGAATGTCCAAAAAGAAGACTTTTTACCTGCGCCAACGGCAAGACGCCGGCAATCTCGCCACCACGCTCAGCCAGCAAATAGTGCGTGCGGTGTTTGAAAGTTTGTTCAATAATGTCGCGCCATTCGATGCGATGAAAGAAAGTCGCATCGGGGCACGCCTCAACGAACGCTGCCCACGCCGCTCTGTCGGCTTCGGTAAACGGCCTGACTTTCAGCGTTGCCGTTGCCACGTCATTAGAGCCGATTGATCTCACGCTGCGGCGATCTCGAAAGCGCGATCGACGCGATCCCAGCGAAAGTCGGCCAGAAGCCGCCGCAACCTACGCTCGGTTCGGCCCAGGTTTACGTAGTGCCTGAAGCGAGTTTTCAAGCCGATGCCGCGAACCCGTGGCTGCTGCGGGTCAATTTCCCACGGATGAAAATAAAAAATCGCAGGGCGACGATCGACCCGATTTATTCGATCGATCGCCCAACGCGATAGTGCGTAGGGTGCAAGCCGGAAGTAGCCGCCACCGCCCGCCGGCAAATTGCGACCAAATACGCGGGCGGTGGAAACTGGAATTTCAAGCAGGCCACTGGTCGCTTCAAACGGAAAGCGGGGCGACTCTGGCATGCCGTAGTGATCGTGGGCAATCGGATAAACGCTCGAGCTGTAGCGGTATCCGGCAGCGGCGATGCGGTCAAACGCCCATAGGTTGGTGCGCCCGATTGAAAAACTTGGGGCGCGATAACCGCGCACCACAACGCCCGCGGTGTCCTCGAGCATTTTCTTCGCATCGCGAATGTCACTGTAAAAGCTGGCCGGCGATTGATCTGACGCCCGCAAATGCGCGTGGCCGTGGCTCGCCACCTCGTGCCCCTGGGAGTGAATATCGCGCACGATGCGCGGATAGCGCTCCGCCAGCCATCCCAGCGTGAAAAACGTGGCCTTTGCGCCGCTCTCAGCCAACATTCCCAGTATGCAATCGACGTTGCGTTCAATGCGACACTCGATCGTGTTCCACGCATTGCGGTCAATAAACGGCGCGAACGCCGAAACTTGGAAGTAATCCTCGACGTCGATCGTCAATGCATTAAGCATCGGTTCGTCGCGCTCGGGGCGTTCGTGGTTTTCGCTCATCGTTTGACCTTGCGCCCGAAGGCGCGTGCTAGCGCGCCCTCGAAGTCCGCCTTGCAGGTCCCCGCGTATCTTCGTCGGGCAAAGCACGCTCGGGCTCGACGATTCCGCGCACGACGTTCAACAGGCCGTCGACATTGCGCTCAATCTGCTCGATCCGCTCGGTAATTGCAGCGAGCGGACGGGCGGCGATCCGGCCGCCCGATGATGCAGTTTCGCGCTTGTCGGCAGGCGCAGGGTGCGGCGCCGCGTCCGCTCCCATTTCGCTGGCGACTTCCGCAATTGCTGCGCCGACATCGGCGCGCGAAATTGTATGTTTCTCGCCAAGGTACGCGGCAAGTAGCACGCGGTTGGCAAGCGAGTTAATCCGGCGCGGAACCCCGCCAGTGGCGCGATGCATCTCAACGAACGCATCAGGGTCAAACAGAGGATCGTCTTTCCAGCCCACAAAACCGAGGCGGTGCTCAACGTACGCACGGGTGTCAGCCTGGTCGAGCGGGCCTAGGTGATAAGAAGCGATGACACGCTGTCGCAACTGCTCCATTACAGGCGAACGCATGACTAGGCGCAACTCTGGCTGGCCGATCAGAAAGCTCTGCAGCAGCGCCCGATCTCCGCACTGGAAGTTCGACAGCATGCGCAGCTCCTCGAGCGACCGAGCACCGAGGTTCTGCGCTTCGTCGACAATCAATAACGCCCGTTTACCGCCTTGGAACGTAGTCAGCAAAAACGCTTCGATCGCCGCGATCAACTGCGATTTGCCGTCGAGCAGCACTCTGATACCAAACGCGGTCGCCACCGAGCGCAGCAGATCGTCGGCGTCAAGCTGGGTACTGACTATCTGCGCCGCAATTACCAACTCCGTATTCAGTTCATTGAGCAGTGCACGCACCAGCGTGGTCTTGCCGGTGCCGATGTCGCCGGTGATGACTAAAAATCCCTCGCCTTGGTAAACACCGTATTTCAAGTACGAAAATGCACTGCTGTGGCCCTTACTGCCGAAATAGAACGCAGGATCTGGGCTCAGTTGAAACGGTTTCCCACTTAATCCGTAAAAGGTTTCGTACATCGCGTTCCGGCTACAACCTGTGGAACAGTCCAACGAAAACCGCCGTTTCGTTGCTGTCGGGAATCTGAGTCGATGTGGAGTCCTGCTGCTGGTAGCGGGCGCCGACAAACGCGCTGCTGCGAGGTGTGAGTTGTCGGTTCGCCTGCACCTCGACGCGGTACTGGTCGGTGACGACGCCGGAGCTCTGTTGGACGCCCCGCGTTTCGCGCCGTCCCGCCGCTGCATTGAGCGTCGTCACGGGGCTCAAACGATGGCTGAGAGTCAGTGTCGCGCCTTTTTGAATGCTGTCATTGAATCCGATGAACGTCGACGGTATTGCCGCATCGGGCAGCAGCACTGTCTTCGTGTAGTAAACATTGAGCGCCAAGGTGTTTCGGACCCCGACCAGCGCAAAGTTGCCAGAGCCCGACGTCACCACATTGGTACTTTGCGAATAGATGTTGACAGCCCCGTCGAGCGATTGCGGAAGCGCCTGTCGGTCGATCAGGTCCTGGACCTGACGCGAGCGCTCCAACGGATCGGGAAAGCGAGCAACCAGGATCGCATTCAGCAGCCCGGACACATTGCCGGTCGTCGGCAACTGCAACAGCAGCTGCGGGTACGTCGTCACGGAACGTGAAAACGACAAATCGGTCGCGAAGCGGCGCGTCCGGTTCGAGAAATCCATTTGATAGCTGGGGCCAAAGAAGCGGCTTTCCCAAAAACCGGCAAGCCGCGTCCGCGGATTGAGCATCCAAACGAGATCGGCTCCGTAGATCGCACCGGAGAAATCGTCCGACGTGTAATTGGTGCGCTCGTACCCGCCCCGCACACCGACCATGAATTGCGGCGTAAACGCGTAGTTGACGGTCGCAACGGCGGTTTCGAGATGCTGTTCGTCGGCGACCTGATCCTTGAACCGTGTGATATCGCTTTGCAGTCTTACAGAGCCGCCCAACGGAGTCGGCGTGCGAACCAGCTCCGCTGCATGCCGGCCGTAGTACGAGTCGCTCAGCGCCGTATCCGTCTGCGTCGTGTACGTGTACGAGTTGTCACTTCGCACCAAGTAACGCCAGTCATCGCCGAGCCTGCTTTGCAGATAGGGCGAGATGCGGCCCTGCGCATACGTGTACTTGTTGAATGTCGAAGCCTCATCCGACTGTGGGAAAAATGGATTCAGGACATCCTGGTTAGCGCGCAGCGCGGCTTCGATGTAGAACAACTGGTCGACCGCCTCCAGGTTGGCAAGCACATTCGCCTGTGGCAGAACACGGCTCGTTTGCGTGCCGTCGGCGTAACCAATAAGGTTCAGCGACGCTGAGCCTCCCAGACGCAGGCGCGGCCCGATGCGCGAGAAACTTACGGCCGGGAACACGTTAAAAACAAGATCTGCTTCGCGCTGGGCGCCAGCCTCGTAGTTGGCGTTATTGGTTAACGTGGCCTGCGCTTCGATACTCGGCTCGATGGTCGATCGCTGCGCAACTGCGCAACTGCTTCCCAGCGCCATGCAGGTGATAAGGAGCGCTGGCAATAGCCCCGGCCAGTAGCATTGGGTTGGTTTCATGGTTGCGATGATCGTGCGGCCGTTGTAAGCCTTGCGCACGGCGATTCAGATGGCCCGCGAGCCGTAATACGAGCCAGCCTCGGAGGACGACGCCTTGTTCAGCAGCGTCATCACGACCGGGCAGTTTTGTAGCGTGACCAATGCGTCGAACACTTGGCGTTGCGGTGTGCCGTCGGCCTCGATCACCAGAACGATCTGGCCCATGTGAGCTGCAAGCACACGCGATTCGGTCGAACCGAGCAGTGGCGGCGCATCGAACAAAAGCACCCGATTCGGAAAGCGCAACGCAAGCTTGTCAACCAGCACGTTCATCCGCTCGCTGGCCAGCAGCTCAGTGGCGTTCTCCTGCAGAGTCCCGGCTGGAAGAATCGAGAGCCGCTCGACGTTGGTCGTGAGCACCAACGTACGCACGTCGAGCAAAGGGTCGCTTAACGCGTCGAGCAATCCGTTGCTGGGAGGCAGACCCAAGCGTTCGAGCACCGCCGGCCGAGTCGCATCGGCGTCGATGAGCAGCACCGTGGTGTCGCGTTCCATCGCGATGCTCAGCGCCAGATTAATCGATACGAATGTCTTGCCTTCGCGCGGCAGCGCGCTTGTGACCATCATGCGGTTCGCGTGCAGTATCGGCGCCGCCGAGGCGCCGCGCGCGTTCGTCAACAGCGGCCGCTTGACCATACGGAACTCTTCGGCTCGGCGCGAAGACGGCGCGTTCGGCGTGATGTAGCCCATCCTGAACAACCGCTGCAAGTCGATGTCCACGTGCGGCGTCAGCAGCGGTTGCTCCGCGTCAGCGGCGGGCGCGCTACGTTTACCGGCGATGCGCTCCTGAGCCGGCTCATGGTCAAGCTCAAGTGTAGGAATTCCGGCGGGGGCGATGTCCCCGACACCCGCACTTCGCAGTTGCGCCAGACGGCGGGCAGCTTGTTCGATCGTGTTCAACTGAGACTCTTAGGACCGCACGCTGGCTGAGATCCACGCGACCCAAGCGCCATAGCTTACGAGCAACACAGCAAAGCCCGCGAAGAACCCGGTGGTGGCAAGTCCACGGCGCCAACGCAGCGCAGGCGTCTCGAGCATGGACACGCTTCCCAGCACTGGCCTTTGCGTGAACTCGCGCAACGCAGCCACCCCGTGGAACGTCGGAAACAGCTGGGTCATAGCGAACGTCGCTGCGACTCCTGCAGCGAGCGCGATCAGCATTATCAAGGGTACGAGCACGAACCGGTTCGGAAACACCGCTTTGGGTGAAATGCGCGGCGGGTCGATAATTCGAAATTCCGCGAGTCCTGCAGTATCCACATCGCCCGAGAGCGATGCCGACTCGCGTCGGGTAACCAGCTGTTCGTAATTTTTCTTCAGCACCTCGTAGTCGCGATTCAACTGCGCCAGATCGGCCTCGATTTCCGGCGCTTTGCCAGCCACGGCTCTGAGCTGCGACAGACGGGATTCGGATTCGGACGCGCGCGCGCGCAACGAAGCAACGTTCGCTTCGGCTTCCGCGAGCGAAATCTTGATCCGCTGAAACACTGGGTTGGTCGAAGCGGAAAGGCGTGCGGGCATCTGCGCAGCCGTCTTGCGGCGCGTGTCGATCTCCAGCTTCCGCTGCTCTTCCAGTTGACCAAGGAGTCTGCGGGTTGCCATAACATCGGGGTGTTGATCGGTGAAGCGGCGCAGGAGTTCGTCGAGCTGCTTGCGCTGCACGTCGATTCGCACATCGTATTCCGAAGTGTTGACACTGCCAGACGCCGCCGTGTTGATCTCGGGCAACATCACCGGATCTTCGCCCGACAGTTCTCGCCGATAGGCGTCACGCGATTCTTCCGCTGCGCGCAACTCGAGGCGAACCTTGCCGGCTTCTTCCGACAGCAGAGTCATTCGCGTGAAATAGTCCTGGCCCGTACCGCTGGCAAATCCGAGATTCTTGAGTTTGAACTCCTTCAGCCGATTCTCAGCATCTGCCAGCTTCTTCTCGTAGCCCTTGATTTGATCGTCGATGAAGCGGCGCGCGGCTTCACTGTCGCGACGTTTGTTGCCCAGTCCAGATTCCACGAAAAGCGACAGCAGGTCCTGCACCACACGCTTGGAGCGCTCGGGGTTCGTATCCTGATACGAGATTGTGTAGATATTCTCGCGACCACTTCCGATGAACCGGATACGTTTGGTCAACTGGTCGACCATCTGATCGCGCTCAAGCTGAGAGGTCGCCGTCACATCCATGTTCGCGTCGTGCATGATCTTTTCGATGTTCGGCCGCGCGATGATGGTTCGCGCCAGCATGCCGATCTGTTCTTCTATATTTGGCTGTACCGCGAGGCCCGCCATCAAAGGCTTCAACACGGTCTGCGTATCGACGTATACGCGGGCGGTGGCCTCATAGCGCTCAGGCGTTCGCCACAGCACCACACTGCCCAACACCAGAGCCAGCCAGGCCACCGCGAGTCCGACCCATCGCCGGCGCCACATGTCGCCAGCGATTGTTGAAAACCGTCGGAAAATCTGTTCCATGGTCAACTATCTGGAGTTACCGCAAGTGCTGGTGCGCGATAAACGCGCTGGGAGCGCCTCAGAACCAACTCTGCGGAATGATCAACACATCCCCGGGACGCACGTCGACGTTGGCCGTAATGTCACCGCGGCGCACGAGATCTGCCAAACGCACGCTGTACTGCTTGCCCTTCTCCGAGCCTCTGACCAGCACGGCTCTGTTACCCGCCGCGAAATCTGTTAGGCCCCCGACGATAATCATCACGTCGAGCAACGTCAGGTTTTGCCGATACGGCACCGCTTGCGGCTTGGCCGCCTCACCAATGATGCGAATTTGTTCACTTGACGATCCTGCGAAATTGGTCACCATCACGGTAACCTGCGGCTCACGGATATATTTTCCGAGCGCCTTCTCAAGGTCGCGCGCCAGTTCGACAGGATTGCGGCCCACCGCCTGCACGTCTTCGACCAGCGGTGTCGAGATCCTCCCGTCTGGGCGCACTGCGACCGTGCCGGACAACTCCGGATTGCGCCACACGACCACATTGATCGTATCAAGCGGACCGATCACATAGCGATAGTCGGGGCTGGTTGCCGAAGGCGGCGCCGGTGGATACGAAGAGTTGGCGCACGCTGTCACCAAGGATAACGAGACCAGAAGTATCAGCAAACGCGCTGGATTTTGTTTCTGCAGCATAATTTTTCCTTACAAAGTCTGTCAATTTTCCCGGCCGCGACCGGATTGGCGTTCGGGTCTCAATCCGGCGTTTTGCTCGAAAAAGAGTCTATTCCAATGCTCCCAGATTGAGCGGGCAGAGCACGGAGCCGTCGCCAGGCTACTGGGCGCCCTCTCCGAACACGACTACGCGTACCGTCTCCGCCAAAATTAGAAAATCGAGCGAGAGCGAGTGGTTCTTGACATAGTAAAGATCGAACTGAAGTTTGCGCTTGGAGTCAGCGACGGACGAGCCGTACGCGTAGCGAATCTGCGCCCACCCCGTCAAGCCTGGTTTTACACTGTGCCGGACATCGTAGAACCGAATTTCCTGTTTGAGTCCGGCTACAAACGTGGGGCGCTCGGGACGGGGCCCAACCAGGCTCATCTCACCGCTCAACACGTTGAAGAGCTGCGGGAGTTCATCGATGCGCCACTTGCGAAGCCAACGCCCGACGCGCGTAACCCGCGAGTCGTTCAAGGTCGCCCAGCGCGCAACGCCGTCGTGCTCGGCATCGATGCCCATGCTCCGGAACTTGACGCATAAAAAAGGACGGCCGGCGCGCCCAACACGTTCCTGCAGGAAGAAGATGGGGCCTGCGCTTTCGAGACAAATTACCACCGCGGTGATCAACATCACGGGCAGCGCCAGCGTCACCAAAATTGCCGCAATCACGATATCGAACAGCCGCTTCACGAACGTTCTGGTTGCGTTCTGCGCAAAACCATCGCCGTAAATCAGCCAGCTCGCCTTCAGCGATTCGATCGGAACTTCGCCACGGACCCGCTCGTAAAAGCCCGAAAGATTTCGCACCGGCACGCCGCCGAGCCTGCAGTCCAGCAGATCGCGCAGCGGCAGCGCACCGCCACGCTGCTCAAGTACCGCAATCACGACTTCGTCCACCTTGAATCGGCTCACGATTGCCGGAAGGCTGATCGAAGTCGGAAAACGTGTTGCCCTTCCTTCGGTCACCGGGACCGCCTGTGCTGCCTCTTCGGCCCCAGCCGGATAAAAGCCAACGACCACGGGTCCGCGCGGGCCCATCTGCTTAATTGTGTGCTCAACTGCAAGCGCTTCGGGTCCGGTACCGATGATGAGCACCCGTTGCGTCCCGACACCGGCGCCGTGGACTGTCGAGATACCCATTCGGATGAACATCACGGCCGCTAGTGTGTACAGGCATGCTGATCCGAGCACATCGCGCGCGACCGACCCACCTTCAACGTATCCAAACAACATGAATGCGAGCGGGTAACCCACTGCAAGCACAATCGTCGTGCGTACAAGGATCACCGCCGTCGACTTCGGCTCACCGACTCGGAAGAGACTGAAAACCACTCCCATGGCGGTCATGATCAGCGCGAACTGAACAGCCGGGATGAGCATTGAAGTGCCACTTCCTTCAGCCGTCACCAAATGCAAAGTCTCTGCGATCAGCATTGCCGACACGCAACAGCCGGCGAATACGGTCATCTCAGTTAAAACGCCGGCAGAAAACCGGCGACGCGACAAGCTAAGCACGATGCATTCCTTTAAACCCCGCCCGTTACCGTCTTCTACGTCCGTCCTGAGTTACACGGATCGGTGCCACGATAGCCACGCCACATTGCAACGCTGCGACAGCAAGGCCACTGTCCGCCAAGTATTGCTTACGAATTCGACACTATCACGCGAATACGCCGTCACTAACTCACCGCACATGCCCCTTGACGTTCACTGGCAAGGGAAACAACGCTATTTCGGAGCTTTGGTTTACGGAAAAAAGCGTATAGGCAGCTTTTAATATTGCAATGACTGTATTGCAATGACCGGCTGTCGCCGACCCACGGCTGTCCCTCGCTTCAGGTTTGGATTCGATCTGAAACGCGCGTTGCGCCTAAAGTCGCCAGACCGTAATTCCGCGTTCTCGCAATGCAGCAGCGTCCGCCTTGCACTTGACGTCGACATACAGCGCACGGGGCGACAGCTTTTCGATGATCTGATCAATCGATCGCTCGGCAAATGCCTGGTGAGCGACTGCGGCGACTAACGCGTCTGCGCGCGGCAGTTCGTCCCACCCGACAAGTTGCACTCCGTAGTGCTCGAACGCTTCATGCGAGTCAGCAACCGGGTCGTGCACCGTCACCGATACGCCGTAGGACTCGAGCTCGCGAATGACGTCGATAACTTTCGAATTGCGCAGATCGGGGCAGTTTTCTTTGAACGTCAAACCAAACACAACCACTTGCGCGCCCTTGACCGCCACGCCCGACTGAATCAAGTTTTTGACGGTCTGCTCGGCAATGAATTTACCCATGCCATCATTGATGCGCCGTCCCGCGAGTATTACTTGCGGGTGATATCCGAGTTTGTCTGCCTTATGCGTCAGGTAATACGGATCCACCCCGATGCAGTGGCCGCCGACCAAACCCGGACGAAACGGTAGAAAATTCCATTTCGTGCCTGCTGCCTCCAGTACTTCCATCGTGTCGATATCCATCCGATGAAAAATCAGCGACAGCTCGTTCATCAGTGCGATGTTCAAATCGCGCTGCGTGTTCTCGATCACCTTGGCAGCCTCCGCCACCTTGATGCTCGATGCCTTATGCACGCCGGCGTCGATGATCGAGCCGTATATCAAG
>Ga0136634_10000786_pt1 | contig 12908 bp, 11 predicted proteins | sample AntDrymUQ8332106_2_FD_104654 | JGI IMG/M metagenome (GOLD analysis project Ga0136634, IMG submission 104654) | Polar desert sand microbial communities from Dry Valleys, Antarctica - metaG UQ833 (21.06) | ecosystem: Environmental > Terrestrial > Soil > Desert | place: Antarctica: Dry Valley... | reverse complement strand
GAATGCTCGGTGCCCGCGATTGGGTGGCCGGGGATGAAATGCACAGTGTCCGGCAAATGCGGAGCGATGTCTCGCACCACCGCCGTTTTCACCGAGCCGACATCGGTCACCGTCGCGCCGCTCGCGAGCACCGGCCCGATCGCCGCCGCTAGCGCACCATAGCTGCCCACCGGCGTGCAAAAAATGACGAGATCGGCCCCGGCCGCGGCTACCGCCGCATCGGTGTAAACCGCATCGCACAGATTAAGGCGTTCCGCTGCCTCCAGCGTTGCCACGGATTTGGCGCTGCCTGTGATGCGCTTCGCCAGTCCGCCGCGCCGTATGGCGTGGCTCAAGGAGGAGCCGATCAAACCCAGGCCGATCAAGGCCACATGGTCATAAAGCGCCGCCGGCATCACGCGGCGGCCTTGTTCATGAAGGCGCCGAGCGCCTCGACAACGGCCCGGTTTTCATGCTCGAGACCCACGGTCAGGCGCAGCCCTTCGGGGAGTCCATAAGCGGTCAGCCGGCGCAGGATGATGCGCCGCGACTGCAGGAAAGCGTCCACATCCTGCGCGCTTCGGCCCTTTTCCTTACCGAAATGCAGAAGCACGAAATTGGCCACGCTGTCCGTTACCTCGATGCCGAGCGCGCGTATTTCCCGGGTAAGCCGGTCCAGCCATTCCGCATTATGCGCCTTGACGTGTTCGAGATGCGCGCGGTCTTGAAGCGCCGCGACCGCCGCCGCCATACCCGGCCCCGACACGTTGAATGGGCTGCGGATCTGGTTGAGCACCAGCGCAACCTCAGCCGGGCAGTAGGCCCAACCAATGCGCGCGCTCGCCAGCCCATAGATCTTGGAAAAGGTGCGCGTCATTACCGTGTTGGGCGTCGTCGCGACAAGCTCGATGCCGGCTTCGTAGTCGTTGCGGCGCACATATTCGCTATAGGCGGCATCCAGGACGAGCAGCACATTGCCTGGCAACGAGGTGCGCAACCGGCGCACCGCGTCGAAGGGCAGATAGGTGCCGGTAGGGTTGTTCGGATTGGCGATGAAGATGGCGCGGGTGCGCGGCGTTACGCGCTCCAGAATGGCGTCGACATCGGCGCGATAATTTTTCTCCGGCGCGACGATAGGCACCGCGCCGGTCGCCAGGATGACGATCTTGTAAACTAGAAAACCGTGCTCGGTGTAGATCGCCTCGTCGCCAGGGCCGAGATAGGCTTGCGCCAGAAGATGAAACAGCTCGTCCGAGCCATTGCCGCACACGAGGTGATCGGCGTTCAAGCCGTAAACCGCGCCCAGCGCCTCGCGCAGCGCGATCGCCGCACCGTCGGGATAGCGGTCGAGTTGCACGGCCGCCGCGCGAAAAGCCTCCACCGCTTTGGGGCTCGGCCCGAGCGGGGTTTCATTGGAGGACAGCTTGATGACCGGCCCGGCACCCGGCAGCTTGCTTCGACCCGGAACGTAAGGGTCGATTTCGTATATGCCCGGCCGCGCCTGAAGCCCTTGCGCCAGCGACACTTTTAGCTCCTTGGTTTAGGGCCTTGGTCAAGATGACGGTTTTGCATGAGGCCCCGCGGATTCATAGAATTGGCCATCATGAATTGCAAAGAAAAGATTGACTTTGACCCGCGAAGGCCTAGCTAACGCAACACTCACTGCCGCTTTCCTGGGCAGCCTGCGCACGGTCCCGGCCCCGGCGGAGGCGTTATCACGCCGGGGTCCGAGAAGGCCCACCGTATGGCGCAAACGACGATCCACAACAGCGCGATCGCTCATTTCTCCGAGGCCGAGCCGCTGCGGCTCGATAGCGGCGCTGTGCTGGCGCCGTTCTCGATAGCCTATCAAACCTTTGGCGCACTCAATGCCGAACGCTCCAACGCCGTGCTGGTGTGCCATGCGTTGACCGGGGATCAACATGTGGCCAATGCTCACCCCATCACAGGCAAACCTGGATGGTGGGAGACGGTGGTCGGTCCAGGCAAGCCGGTCGACACCAACCGCTATTTCGTCATCTGCTCAAACATCATCGGCGGCTGCATGGGCTCGACGGGACCGGCCTCCCTGGATCCGAAGACGGGACGCGCTTACGGCCTCGAATTCCCGGTCATAACCATCCGCGACATGGTGCGGGCGCAGGCCCGTCTCATCGAAAGCCTCAACATCCCGGACCTGTTTTGCGTCATCGGCGGCTCGATGGGCGGGATGCAAGTTTTGGAATGGGCGGCGACCTACAAAGCCAAGGTGTTTTCGGCGGTGCCGATCGCCGCGGCCTCGCGGCATTCCTCGCAGAATATCGCCTTTCATGAGGTCGGCCGCCAAGCGGTGATGGCCGATCCGGACTGGCGGGGCGGCCGCTATATCGATGAAGGCACCGCGCCGCGCAAAGGATTGGCGGTTGCCCGCATGGCCGCGCACATCACCTATCTGTCCTCCAAGGCGCTGCATGAGAAATTCGGGCGCAAACTGCAGGACCGCGAGGCGTTCACCTTCGGGTTCGATGCTGATTTTCAGGTGGAGAGCTATTTGCGCCATCAGGGCACGGCCTTCGTGGACCGCTTCGATCCCAACTCTTACCTCTATATCACCCGCGCCATGGACTATTTCGACCTTGCCGCCGACCATGGCGGCATTCTCGCCAATGCCTTCAAGGGTACGAAAACGCGCTTTTGCGTGGTCTCCTTTACCAGCGACTGGCTGTATCCGACGCGCGAGAGCCGTGAGATCGTGCAGGCGCTGAATGCGGTTGCCGCCAATGTCAGTTTCGTGGAGATAGACAGCGACAAGGGCCATGACGCCTTTCTCCTGCATGAGCCGGAGCTGTTTGGCGCGGTATCGGGCTTCCTCGGCGCGGCGGCAGCACGGCGCGGCTTGCCCGCCACCAGCCAATTGGCTGACACGAGCGCCTGACCGTGGATCTCAAGCGCAAAGCTGAACGCCGCAAGCCGGCCCGCGTCGATCATCTGCTCATTGCGGACATGGTGCGGCCCGGCGCGCGCGTGCTCGACATCGGCTGCGGAGACGGCGAGCTGCTCTCCTTGCTGGAGGCCGAGCGCGATGTCGATGGCCGTGGCATTGAGCTGATCCAATCCAACGTCAATCTCTGCGTGGCCAAGGGGCTGTCCGTCATCCAGGGCGACGCGGACCGCGATCTTGTCAATTTCCCCGATGCCAGCTTCGATTACGCCATTCTCAGCCAGACCTTGCAGGCCACGCGCCGTCCGCGCCATGTTTTGGAACAATTGCTGCGCATCGGCGCCCGCGCGGTCGTGTCCTTCCCCAATTTCGGGCATTGGCGCATCCGGCTGCAATTGCTTGCCCATGGGCGCATGCCGGTGACCGCCAATCTTCCGGAAGAATGGTATGCGACGCCCAATATCCACTACTGCACAATCAAGGATTTCCTCGCGCTCTGCCTGGACATGAACGCGCATGTCGAGCGTTCCGTCGCGCTCAATGTGTATGGCACCCAGATCGGCATCGGCCTGCCGCTGTCTTGGCAGAACATCATCGGCGAACAAGCGGTGTTTCTGCTCACGAAACGGACCTAAAGTCAGCCGAACTTCTTCACAGGGTGCAGCACCTTGTGCGCTGTCCGGTGCTGAACACGCGCGGAGACCGCGTTCGCCGTGCGGAACTGCGGAAGCGCTTCTTTCGCGGGCTCGACGATCGGCGCGTAGAGATGCTTTTGCGCTTCCGCCATCAGCACGCCGCAAAAGCGCGGCCAGGCATAGGAGCCCACTCTTTCCCAGGCAACCGCTGTGTTGAGAACAAGCGGCCAGCTCAGCGGGGGCATGAACAGGGCCGGAGACCGGTCCGTCGGCGTGAACATGGCGTCGCTGAGCAAACGTCCGAGTTGGCCATTGCTATAGGGCCGTCCGTGGCCAAACGGCGTGGTATCGAATCGCGCCCACAGACCACGCCGGTTCGGCACGAGGAGCATCAGCTTGCCTTCCGGCGCCAGCACGCGCCAGATTTCCCGCAACATCGGGCGCGGCGAACCGGCCATCTCCAGGCAGTGCACGGCGATGACCTTGTCGACGCAGGCGTCCGGCAGCGGCAATTCGGTTTCGCTGGCGAGGATCACACGCGAAGGCCCATCGTCCGGCCACCGCACCGCCCCTTGATCCTCGGGCATCACCGCGATAAGCCGCTCCGCCTCGCTCAGGAAGGGCCGCATCAAGGGCGCCGCATAGCCAAGGCCAAGCACGGTTTGCTGGCGAACATCGGGCCAGAGCGCCCGAATGCGGTGGACGAGTAACCGGCGCGCAACAACGCCCAGCGGGCTTTGGTAAAAATCCCGGACTTCTGCAACATCTGGCCGCATCGGGCATTGTCTCCCACTGGAGTTTCTCGTTCGCGCCTTTGGGCGAGCAATTGGATTATGATAGCAAAGTCCCCAAATGCTCAAAGCCGCGCGTTACCGCCGGCTTAAATCACGGGATCAAATTGCGATGACCGGGCTCGAGATCGATCAGTTTTTGTGCCGCCAGGACAATTTCGGCGTCTTGATCCACGATCCGGTTCACCGCCTCACCGCCGCGATCGACACGCCTGACCCCGAGCCGATCCGTCAGGCGCTGGCCGCAAAAGGCTGGCAGCTCACGCATATCTTCACAACGCATCACCATCATGACCACACCGCCGGTCACGCCGCGCTGAAGGCGGAAAGCGGCTGCCGCATCATCGGGCCGAGCGCGGAAGCGGACCGGATCCCGGGTATCGACGAGACGGTTGTCGAGGGTGACAGCTTTACCTTCGGCGAGCATGCGGTCCGCGTCCTGGAAACGCCGGGGCACACGCTGGGGCATGTCAGCTACTGGCTGCCGCAGGCTCGCGTGGTTTTTGCCGGCGACACATTGTTTTCGCTTGGCTGCGGACGGCTGCTGGAAGGAACGGCCGACATGATGTGGGCGTCCCTGCAAAAGCTGATGGCGCTACCCGGCGAGACGGACGTGTATTGCGGCCACGAATATACACAGGCCAATGCGGCCTTTGCGCTCACCCTCGAGCCCGGCAACGCAGCGCTGCAGCAGCGCGCGAAGCAAGTGAAGAGCCTGCGTGCACAGGGCCGCGTTACGCTTCCAGTAAAATTGTCCGATGAGCTTGCGCAGAATCCGTTCCTTCGCCCGGACAGCTCCGAGATTCAGGAAAAACTAAGGCGCGTCGGCCAATCCCTCGCCACAATCTTTGCTGACATTAGACGGCTCAAAGATGTCTTTTGAGAGAGCCGCCGATGCGGGCGGCCGCTCGACAGGGGTCGGTATAAGTCCTGATTTCGCCACTTGTGGATAAGGCTTACAGCATTTGAGAGCGCTTGCGGCCAAAAGATAATTGATCTTTAATCTCGCCATCAAGAGGACTGAACGAATCGCATTTACCAGTCTGCGGAGACTGGCCGAACGAAGAGGGCAATAAAAGTAAGCTGACGTCGTGTCGGCGGTTGGGTGAATAAAGGGCAATTCTTCACTCATCTGCAAAGAGGGCAAATTCGGCACACATCAGTCCATGAGAAAAGTTTGCCGGCCAACCGCCGTAGAAGTGGAAGGCTGGATATAGCGGGGTGTACAAAATGCTTCCGGGGTCCGCGGATATTTGCTTATCCGCGTTATTCATCGACTTTGATAATATCTATTTGTCGCTCAAAGGACGGGACGAGGAAGCAGCTTCCAGGTTTTCCCGGAATCCGTCTTTTTGGCTTGCACAAGTGGTGTCTGGCGCGCTGATACGCACAGACTACCCTGACCCATCAATGCGGCGGCGGATCTCTGTCGGGCGCTGCTATGGCAATCCCGTTCCGCGCCGCACCGGCCGTGACGGCGTGGGCGATCCTAGTTCGTTCGCCTATGTGCGCCACAATTTCATGCGCGCTGGGCTGGAGGTCGTGGACTGCCCGCATCTCACATCGCAATTCAAGAACAGCTCCGACATCCGCATCGCCTGCGATGTCCGCGACTATCTCGACCATGCCACGCGCTTTGACGAGTTCATCATCTTATCGGGCGATGCGGACTTCACGCCCGTCTTGCTGAGCCTTCGCTCGCACAACAGGCAAACCATCATCTATGCCAATGAGTACACCTCGCCCTATTACAAGGCGTTTTCCGATGGCCGCGTGGAGGAAGACGACCTCATTCGCTGTCTGATGCAAAGCGAGCCGGCCTTGCCGGATGAAAGCCCGTACGTCCCCGCTCTCGAGCAAGCGGCACGTGTCAAGGCGCCAGCCTTGCCCCCCAGGCAACAGCCAGCGCCCGCCGTCGCGCTGACCGATGCATCGCGAAAGCGGCGCGCCGCCATTCCTGGCGACGCGGCCATTCAATCCCTGATCGACGACTTCAAAGTGATCGGCTCCGAGATTTTAGAGCTCGTCCTGGATGTGGTGGAGAACTCCGAAAAGCCGGTGCCCCTCGCCTATCTCGCGGATCGGGCGCAGAAGACATTGGGCCATCCGAAAACCATCGGCACAAATTGGGCCGGCTCGGGCGGCTTCCTCAATTTCCTCACGCAAAATTTGCCGGAAGCCTTGCGGCTTTCCGAAAAGCCGCCGCATTTCGTCTACAACCCTGTCAAGCACCGCCTGCGCGAGGAGATCCGGTCTGCCGAGCTCCCGCCCACCGCGCTGCAGCCTGTCGCGCCGCCCCCCATGAGCCCGCCGCCTTTGCGGCCCAAGGAGCAGAACAACTCCGGCCGCCTTGCCGATCTGCAGCGCTCGATCACGCGTATTTATGAGGCTTGCCAGGCGCCGCCTCTGCCGCCCAGCGAATATCAAGTGCTGTTCACCCTGATCGCCGCCGAGGTGCGGGAAAACGCCTTCACGCCCGAACGCTCCGCGGCCGCTGTCGTTGCTCGCGCGGCCGAGGCCGGATTAAAGCTTTCCGCCAAGGACGTTGCTTTCGTCATCGAGGCCGTGGACGAGATCGACCCCTGGCTGGAACACACGCGCTCGCCATCGGCGGTGGCGCGGGCCTATCGCGATTATGTACTCGGCCGATGCAGCCAGGCCGGCGTCGAGTTGAGCGATGACGAGTGCCAGCTCATCCAAGTCTGGTTCGGCGGCAACCAATGGAGCGGAATCTCGCCTCCTTCGGGCGAGCCGCGCAACGAAACCCCGGCAGCCGAACTGCGCCGCTACAACCCGCACGATCTTGGGCTGCCATCGCCCAGCAATAGCGGCCTTCCGCCCTTGCCGGAATTTGGTTTGCCGCCAGAACAGGACCGTGAAACCGCCCCGCAGCCCGCAAAGGCAAATCCGTTACGCTACAGCTTCCTCAAGCATGGCTAGCAAGTCGTGCTTTTGATAGCGGTCAGCGACCAACCCGGGTTGGCTTTGTGATTGGGAGGGAGTCGCCCCTGCATGCCTGCCGGTGCGAACGTCCGGTGCCGCGCGCTGAAATCGTGATCGGCTAAACCGCGCTTGGCTTTGCCGAAATGGAAGGCGCGTTAGCGGAGCGGCTTGAGAGCAAGTCTTTCGAGGCCAGCAATGCGCCGACGGTAATCGCCGAAGCCGCGATCCATAAGATCGGCGTGGCTTCGGCCAGACCGAATGCAATAAGCAGGGCCGAGGATAGCAGCGGGGCGAAATAAGCGGCGGCGCCCAGCACGCGAAGATCGCCATGCTTGCAGCCATAATCCCAAACATAAAATGCAATGCCGATGGGTCCCAAGCCCATCAGGATAATGGACATCCACTGCGTGGCCGAGAGCGGCCAAACGGTCTGCTCCGCCGTGACATGCGCAAGCACGGCCGCGAAAGAAGTCGCCGCGCAGTAAATCGCGACCGCGCTGCTGGGCACCCTAGCGAACAAACGCGACAGCACCGAATAGGCCGACCACGTCAGCGCCGCCGCCAGCGCCGCGGCATAGCCGAGCACCGCGCCGGAGAAATCCGCACCGTGAATGCGGCCTTGCATCATGGCTAGCACCGCACCGCCCAAGGCGAGCAGCGCTCCCGCGAGATGATTCCACCGCAGCTTCCCCCGCTCGCCCGGCAGCAAGGCGGAGAACAAAACAATCAGCAGCGGCCAGAGATAATTGATGAGATTGGCTTCCAGCGGCGGCGCACTGCTCAGGCTGAGAAAATAGAAAAAGTGATAGCCCAGAAGCCCGCCCACGCCTAACAGGACAGCCGGCCAGGTGAGCTGGCGCAAGTCACGCCGCGCTTGCGGCCTGATGACGAGATAGACCAAGCCGATCAGCGCGCCGAGAGCAAAGCTCATGGCTTCAAGCTGGAAGGGCGGTATGCCCTTGGCGAGAACGGTGAGCGTTGCCAGGGAGGACCATAGGAGAACGGCAATCAGCCCCACTCCCGTCGCCGCACGCAAGCTCATTGCTCCGCAATTCCTTCACCTGGCTAAAACCCGCAAGGCGCACGTCCTTGCGCTCGCAATGCATAGCCAAAATGGCATGAGCGTGCCAAGCACTAAGATCGCGTCACTCACGCGGCGACATATTGCCCGCCGTTGACGGTCAGGGTCGAACCGGTGATAAACCCGGCCTCGTCCCCGGCAAGGAAGACGACGCAACGTGCGATCTCGGCACCGGTGCCGAGCCGACCCACGGGAATTTGTGCAATGATGCCCTTCAGCACATTTTCGGGTACGGCGGCGACCATGTCAGTGTCGATGTAACCCGGCGCGATGCAGTTCACCGTGATGTTTTTGCGCGCGGTTTCCTGCGCGAGGGCCTTGGTGAAGCCGATCACGCCTGCTTTCGCCGCGGAGTAATTGCACTGGCCCATCTGGCCTTTCTGGCCGTTGATGGAGCCGATGTTGATGATGCGGCCCCAATTGCGGTTGCGCATACCGTCGAGAACGGGCTGGCTCATATTAAACAGGGAGGTGAGATCGACGCGGATGACCTCGCTCCACATCTCCGGTGTCATGCGATGCAGCATGGCATCGCGGGTGATGCCGGCATTGTTCACCACGACATCCACCGCACCGAGATCGCTTTCGACGCGCTTCAGGCCGTCGACGCAGGCGGCGTAATCGCCCACATCCCATTTGTATGTGGGAATGCCGGTTTCGCTTTGGAATTTCTGCGCGGCCTCATCATTGCCCGCATAATTGGCGGCAGTTTGAAAGCCCTCGGCCTTTAGCGCTATAGAAATGGCATGACCAATGCCTCTCGTGCCGCCAGTAACGACTGCGACCCTAGCCATGCATTCACCTCCCAAGATCGTTTTTTATTGGCACCTTCGAGTATGAACACAACAAGGGGGAATAGCCATATCGCAGATGCCGGGTGACCGCATGCGCCCCGCGCTAGCCAACGCCGAAGCCCGAGGAGCCGGCTCGGAAAATCCCGGACTTTGCACCCATACACCGCCTTGGCTTTAGTCGCGCTCCACGCACATTGCGATGCCCATGCCGCCGCCAATGCACAAAGTGGCGAGTCCCTTCTTGGCGTCGCGCCGCTTCATCTCATGAAGCAAGGTGATGAGCACCCGCGTGCCCGATGCCCCGATAGGATGGCCGAGGGCGATAGCGCCGCCATTGACGTTGACTTTCTCCGTATCCCAGCCGATGCCCTTGTTCACCGCGCATGCCTGTGCGGCGAAAGCTTCATTGGCCTCGACAAGATCAAGATCATCGGGCGACCATCCGGCCTTCTCCAGCGCCCGCTTCGACGCTGGGATCGGGCCGGTGCCCATGATGGCTGGATCGACGCCCGCTTGCGCCCAGGATACGATGCGTGCGAGCGGTTCGGCGCCGCGCCGCTTTGCCTCGGCCGCCGACATCAGCACAACCGCCGCGGCCCCGTCATTGATGCCGCTCGCATTGGCGGCCGTTACGGTGCCTTCCTTCGTATCGAAGGCCGGACGCAGCCTTGCAAGATCCTCCAGCTTGACGCCGTCGCGGATATACTCGTCTTCCGCGACCACGGTCTCGCCCTTGCGTCCTTTGATCGTCACGGGAACGATCTCGTCCTTGAAGCGGCCAGCTTTTTTTGCCGCCTCGGCCTTGTTTTGTGAGGCAACGGCGAACTTATCCTGGTCTTCGCGCGTGATCTGCCACTGCCGGGCCACGTTTTCCGCGGTCGTACCCATGTGATAGCCGTTGAAGGCGTCCCACAGACCGTCCTTGATCATCGTATCGATGAGCTCCAGATTGCCCATCCTTTGGCCCTGGCGCATATAGGCGCAATGTGTTGACTGGCTCATGCTCTCCTGTCCGCCTGCCAGGACGATGGCGGAGTCGCCGTTCTTGATGGCTTGGTAGCCGAGCGCGACGGAGCGCAAACCCGATCCACACACCATGTTGACAATCCACGCCGGCGTTTCGATGGGAAGGCCTGCGTTGATTGCGGCTTGCCGGGCTGGATTTTGCCCTTGTCCCGCCGTCAAAATCTGGCCGAGTATGACTTCGGAAACCTCGCCAGGCTCGACGCTGGCGCGCTGCATCGCTTCTTGAAGAACGATACGGCCGAGTTCATGCGCTGGCACGCTGCCGAGCGCTCCGTTGAAGGATCCGATGGGCGTCCGTGCGCCAGCGACGATAACGACTGCCTCTTCTTGGCTCATCGATAGTCTCCTTTGATGTCTTGCGCATACCAGCGAGGCTGGCAGCGGCGGCATGTGCTTCTTCACAACGCGATGACATGGGCGATCACCGTCAGCAAACATCAGGCCTTGCGCCAGTTATCGTTAACCCGTACGGCGAGTATGGCGTATTTCGATGCGACTTGGAAAGCTCTGGTGCTTTGCACAATTGTCGTGTTAGTCGTTATTGCAGTGCAATCGCGGCGCTAAGGGATTTTTTTGCGTATGTCCACAAAGCCCCTCTCCATCAATTTTGGTTATCCGGAAGGTGCAGAACTTAAAAAGGGCGAAAAGAAGCCCTCTGAAAAAGCGATTGTCGTTAAAAAATACGCAAACCGCCGTCTCTACAATACGGACACCAGCACCTACGTCACCCTGGATGATCTGGCGGTCATGGTGCGCGCCGAAAGCGATTTCGTCGTCTACGATGCCAAAACAGGTGAGGATCTAACGCACGCCGTTCTCACGCAGATCATCGTGGAACAGGAAAGCAAAGGCCAACAAAATTTGCTGCCGGTTGGCTTTTTGCGCCAGCTTATCCGCTTTTACGGCAATTCCATGGAGCGGCTTGTGCCGAGCTATTTGGAATACAGCCTCGATACGCTCACCCGTGAGCAGGAAAAATACCGCAAGCAGTTCGCGAACACCTTCGGCAACGCAGCATTCGAAGCGATGCAAGACCAAACCCGAAAAAACCTGGCCATCTTCGAGCGCGCGCTGAACATGTTTGCCCCTTTCACCAGTTTTGAAGGGCGCATCGGCATGGACAAACCCGAGATAGCGCCCAAGGCCGAGCCCCACCTCCCGCCCTCAGATGAAATTGCCGAGCTGAAGACTCAGCTTGCCTCTATTCAGTCGCAGCTCGACAAACTTGCTGACGATAAGAAATAATCCCGCCTCTTCAGCCATACTGACGTCACGATCTTTTTGAAGATTATAGCCAATCGGGCGAACTGCTATCTGTGCGGGGCGCCTGATGTCGGTGAAGGTGCGAGCCGTTAAAAAGCGATCATTGAGTTTAGAGCGCCGTTAAAGACGTTTCGCTACTCTCAGCCAATACAGTGACGTGGGTTTCAATCCATTCTGGCCTCGGATGCAACCAGCCGCGATCGGCTTTGCATTGTCCTCGAGGTCCATCATGGGAGGGCTGAATGGTTCGGGTGTTAGCTGTCCTATTGGCTGTCTGGGCTTTGCCCGGCTGCGCGATAACCCCGCCTTCTTCCGTCTTTGCATCCCTGAACAGCTCTGACGACGCAGCGAAACCTGCCCCGCCTCCCGCGCAGAGGAAAACGCAACAGGCCGGCATTGGGTCATCGATCAGCGGATTGTGGGACTCGGTCAAGTCGGGCCTCAGCCCGAATGACAGCAAAGCCGCAGTCCCGCCGGAGGCAACGCACACCGCGCTAGACCCGGCGGCGGCGCAAAAGCTGGTCAATACCTATCGCGCGCAGAAAGGCTTAAAGCCGCTGAAGCTCAACGCAAAGCTGAGCGAGGCCGCGCGCAGGCATTCGGAGGACCTTGCCAAGAGTGACCGCATCTCGCATTTCGGCTCGGACGGTTCGGATGCCTTGGAGCGTGTGCGTAAGACCGGATACGGCGCGCGGCTCACCGCGGAAAATGTCGGCACCGGGCAACGCTCGCTCGATGAGGTGCTCCAGGGCTGGCAAAAAAGCCGCGACCACAACGCGAATTTGCTTCTTGGCGACGCCGAGGAAATGGGCATCGCCATGGTCTACAAGCCGGACACGCAGTTCAAAACGTTCTGGACGATGGTTCTGAGCAGCCCGCGCGCGAACTAATTCGGCTGCGTGACGACGACCGGGGGGATTGCGAACTTTAGTCGACGGCGATCTTTGCTCAACTGATCTCAACCCGTCCGACAAGTCCCTGTGTAAGCTCTTCCCGGCTAAGCGCTCCCGCATAAGCATAAGCGCATCGATTGCGCTATTGCGCAGCTTTAGGCTTCTTGTCCGTTGCAGCGGGCGCGGCAATCGCGGCCTGCTTTTTCGGCTTTCTCACAAGCTTGCGCAATTCCTGCTTTGTGTAGACGCGGCGCGGCTGGCATACGACCGACTGCAGATTGCCCGGCACCTGACCGGCAGTCACGTCGACGTCCATCTGGCTGAGGGGAGTGGAAAAAAGCGTCTTCCAGGAATAGGTGTCGAACCCGTGCTGGATCAGCGACGCCGCGCGGATGGTGCGTGCGCTGTTGGAGCGTTCGCCCAAAATCACGGCGAGGATCTGGCGGTCCCCGCGCCGCGCACTGGCCACGACATTATAACCGGACGCGCAAATGAAACCGGTCTTCATGCCATCCGCGCCGTCGAAAGTGCGCAGCAAACTGTTATGCGAGCGCATGAAGCGATTGCCGATTTTGAAGGCCGG
>Ga0136634_10000785_pt1 | contig 12921 bp, 6 predicted proteins | sample AntDrymUQ8332106_2_FD_104654 | JGI IMG/M metagenome (GOLD analysis project Ga0136634, IMG submission 104654) | Polar desert sand microbial communities from Dry Valleys, Antarctica - metaG UQ833 (21.06) | ecosystem: Environmental > Terrestrial > Soil > Desert | place: Antarctica: Dry Valley... | reverse complement strand
ATTTTCAGACGCTGCGCGAATATTTCTTTCCCAGGTATAAGTTCCATTAGAAGCTTCAACTCCCCAATTGGATAGGAATGAGACCTGTTCAAAACCTTCTTTAACAGGGGAAGCCTGTTCATTAAAAACGTTGAATGTCATTCGTAATGAGTCGTTCAGAGTATTAAAATCATTCAATCCATTCGGCTCTTTGGTAAAAACTGTAAGCATATAATTTCCGGATGCCGCCAATATCACATTTTTTAAAGAAATAGTGGTTGTTTGACGACTCGCTAAAACTCCTGTCCATATTACAGAATCTAATGGATTATTATTTACACGGAATAATACTTTTACGTTTCTTAAGGTATCCTTTCCAAGGTTCGCGATCTCAACAATAGGAATGGTGGAGCCGGTGCAAACCCTTGTCAGATTAGAAATATTTTTAAGGATTACATCCCGAACGGGATACACTACTTTTCTAATATTAATGTCATCAATAAAAATATTTTGCCCATTCCTATTCTTACTAACAAATGCAAGCGATATATTGTTTGAACCGGCACTAAAAGGATAGATGTCTAATAATTCCTTTTTCCATTCATCGTTTCCGGGGTTCCAGGAACCAGAACCCAAAGTGTAGGGTACGGTTGCCAATTCTGTCCCCCCTTTTTTCCATACAGTGACCGGAAATGTCTTTCCGCAATCAAATGACATTTGAATCATCAATGTATCATACTTGTTGTTACTGTTGTAGTTCCGTTTGTAAGCTCTGTTGAAATCTATAATCACTGAATCTGCATTGGTTATATCTACAACAGGCGAAACCAGGTAATCAAGTTCGTCGATTGCCGGATAATTGTATAAATCCATAAAAGCAGAGCCAATCCCTGAATTACCCACATTTAATTTTCGGTTCCAGAATTTGCTGCCGGTATTCGGGTTTATCATTTTCCAACCGGGTGGTGGGAAAATTGAATCTTCGAAATTCTGTGTTAAGGGTAACATGAATGAAGCACCTATTGTGAAAGTAACCTTTGATGTATCGTTCATTGGATATTCATCTATCTGCCCATTTGGTGCGCTAGAATAAATAGTCATTGTATGATTTCCAGGCGAAGCACTAACTGAAGGTAAAATGAATGTTTGTGTTTGTGCAAATAGGAGCGATCCAATCCAGTTGGTAATAGCTACGGGTCCGTTATCAATCTGGGTATTTATTGTAAGAGAAGTTAATGGAATGTTTCCGGCATTTCGAAAGGTAATAGACGGCATTACACCTGATATGCACTCCACACTTCCATTTACGGGATTATCAATCGATAATAATTTTACATTAAAATTCTCGTGTGGAGGGAGTTTTAAGGAAGCAATCCTTGTTTTCCAACGGGTTGATCCATACATAGCTGTAAACCAGAAAATCGAGTCATTAGCCGGATCTTCAACAAGGCTATTATAATCACCCCATCTGGAACCAAGGGTGCCATATCCATTTCCTGAATAAATATCCTTTTCAACATATGTCATTTCCCCTAAAGGTTCGTTGACATTTCTGCCGGTAAATGCCAATGAAGGCCAATCCGAGGTACTTGAAATATTATAAGCCATTGCGATTTGACCGCTACTATTCATTGCGATGCTACCAATAAAGCGGCGACGTATCCCCATCCCGCCGTATGTGCCTTCCTGGTATATCGACCACTCAGTTGATGTTTTTCGTAATTCTGACCAACGGATTCCTGCTACATTAGATCCTGCATCCACGGTTTGGCTACCGAGGATAGATTGATGAGTTCCGAAATTCCGATAGGTTATCCGATTCATTAATCGAAAATTGACAACACCTACCGTGTTTGCCCCGGGGGTAGGTGCATTTCCTACAAAAGTTTTATAAGGAGAAGCTGGAAGGGTTTTTATCGTATACTGCGAATTAGATGGATCATCGAAATCAACTTTGAAGCTGATGATGCCTATACTATCTGAATCATTAGGTTCAAGTGTCCATGCATCATCATGTAAAAAGGCGATCATTCCCGGAGTATTGGGAGGAGGTAAAGCATTTCCCACTAATGAAATCGGGGCCATGGAATAATACCGGCCTCCAAAATCATCTTTTAAGCGGAACTTTTGTACTCGAACCAATGGCGCTCCTGCTAACATTGCATCCCTTTCAAAAGCCCATAATGTTGAACTTAAATAATTATAAGGCGCAGTTCTGGTGAAGTCATTGGTGGTTGCGTAATATGCATCCGTCCACACAGCATATTTGGGATAATCAAGAAACAAAGTATCAGTAAACTTATATAAATTCCACCCATTGACAGGATTGTTTGTTTGAGAAACTGCTATTATCAATGTATTTATAAAATTTGATGCATTTGATCTTCCAAACTCAGTCATAACATAGCGGTCGGCTAACTGGTCGTATAGTACGATTCCATCTCCAGTTCCGGTATAACCAGGGGCTGCCAGAAGGGTAGCCATATAAGTTCGATTAATAATTGTATTTCCGGTTTTGTCGAAGACCTGGAATAAGGCGCCGCTTGATCCGTTAATCATTTGAATGATGTGGTTTGGCCCCACTGCAAGATCCGGATCACCTGGAGCAAATTGCGGTCCCGAAGTCAAGGATGCGCCGTCGAAGTTTTTGTCAACTTCCGGTGTAAGGAGTGTTTGAATCCCATTTGGATGTGTAGTATCATTTGATTGCGCAACAGGGTCTTTTTGTAAAGGGCTTTTGTCATAAATCTGAATAGGGATATTTTTTTTATTTCCTTTTAAAATCAATAAACCATTTTCGTCACGCGATTGAATGAGTTTAAAATTTCGCCCAGGTGTAAATTTCTTTAAAGACGGTATATTTTTAATCAGCTGCCCGCTTGAAATCCACGGATTTTTGATTTGCGCTGTGCTCTGATGAGCCCACAAAAATAAGGCGCTCACGAGTAGAATTATTTTCATAGATATAGATAGTAGGGGAAACCCTTATACGGAACACTTGAGGAGTTCAAAGTTCTATTATAAACGGGCGTATCTATTTTTTATTACTACGTCAGAGCCCCTGCAATACATCCACACATCAAACAGGCAATAGTGCCGCCTAACAGGGCTTTGAATCCTAATTCGGTAAGATTTTTTCTTTGATTAGGAGCAAGCTGGCTGATACCGCCGATCTGGATTCCAATGGAAGCGAAATTTGCAAAACCAGCCAGGGAATAAGTAACAATCAGGATTGATTTGGGGTCGGTGATGATCCCGGTATCTTTCATTTTTCCAAAAGATAAAAACGCATTGAATTCATTAAGAATTGTTTTCTCACCCAGCAACTGGCCAACATTCAACATATCGGGAGTATTTACCCCAATAAGCCATGCAACAGGCGAAAATATGTATCCTAGGAGCATCTGAAAGGAGAGTCTGTCGTAAGGTGTATTGGTGGCAATGACTGCATTGAGGGTAGTCCAATCTCCAATTTTAAATAATATATAATTCAAAACAAAAATAAGTGCAGTAAAAGCAAGAAGCATGGCCCCAACATTGACAGCCAGCTTCATGCCATCTGTGGTTCCTATTGAGAGGGCGTCTAAAAAATTATCGCCCAATTTTTGTTTTGGTATTCGAACTTCTGTATTTACAGGCTGGGTTTGTGGAAATAGTATTTTTGAACAGATAATAGCAGCCGGGGCGCTTAATATTGATTGTGTAAGCAGATGCATTGCAAAAAATGCTTTCGAATTTGGATCATCACCACCTAAAAAACTAACATAAGCCCCCAAAACACTTCCGGCGGTATTCGCCATTCCCCCAACCATGATCAATAGAATTTCTGAGCGATTAACTGACTCCAGGTAAGGCTTAATCATTAAGGGAGCTTCCGTTTGTCCCATAAAGATATTGGCAGCTGTAGAGACGCTTTCTGTGCCACTGATTTTTAGTTTACTCAGGGCTAATGCAAATACATAAACAATCTTTTGAAGGATACCTGTATAATATAAAATGGAAGAGAGGGCGGAAAAAAATATAATAGTAGGTAAAACTCTTACTGCAAAAATAAATCCCCAGGAATCAGGCCGCACTTCAATGAGATTTGCAAATAATAAACGGGTACTTTCAATTTCAACTTCTATAACCTTCACAAAACCTCTTGAAAGAAAATCAAAGAAACTATTGATGAAACCTACTTTAGTTACTCCAAGGTAAAAGCAGATCATAGCTACCAGGGATACAATCACAAGTTTCCAATTGATCGCTTTTCGATTTGTGCTCAGCAACCAACAGATGAAAATAAGAAAAAACATCCCTAAGGCACCTCTGAGTATATTTATCAGTTGAGCAGTCATTCCTGTTGATTTGAATTAAACAGCAGGCAATATAGGAATTAATATAATGGACAAAGAGCGGAAATAAAAAAGCAGGTCGTTTGACCTGCCTTGATTATTAACTATATCAAAATGATTAGAGATGCATCTCAATCTTTTTTACAAAATTTGATTTAGGCTGGGCCCCTACTAGTTTGTCAACTACTTTCCCTCCTTTGATAAAAAGAATAGCTGGAATGGATGTGATGCCATAGTTAATCGATAATTGAGGATTGTGGTCAACATTTACTTTTCCAATGTTTACCCTCTCAGTATATTCTTTTGATAATTCTTCGATAACTGGCCCAATTGCACGGCATGGCCCGCACCATTCAGCCCAGAAATCTATAACAGTTAATTTATCAGAGGATAAAACTTTTTCCTGAAAATTTGCATCGGTTAATTCTAAAGCCATAACGTATATTTTAAAAATGAAGTTTCTTATTATATTCAAATTTACATCCAATAGTTGGTTTGCTGAACAATTGTCATTGGTCTTGTACAGAAAATCAGATTCTTGCTGGTATTAACAAAGAGATTTGAAGTGATATCATTCATAGATCCAATTGAAAGCTGCCCACATCCGATCAGGTTGTAACTACCTGGATATCCATTTCTGGCTTATTGAGCAGAAAGGCGGCCATTTCGTCATTCATTTCAAAACCATTTTCTAAAGTATACAAACTGATCTTATGATTACCCTTGGGTTCGCTGATGTTTAACTTCAGTGAAGATTTGCCAGGAAAATCTTTAACATTCTTTTCTAAAAAGGATACCATGTTTTCATTCACATGCCTTGCCTCAATGTCTACGATAACCTGTTTCGTAAGATTTTGTTTGATACTTTCCAGTAAGATTATTTTTTCAATTTTGAATTCAAATTCAGGCCTGTTGTATCGTTGTTTGAAAGACCCTATGATAAAGAGATTTTTCCCTTTTTCCAGGTAATTTGAAGATTTTGTATAATCATCACTCCATAGAAGTAATTCACATTTGCCGGTATAATCTTCAATCGTAAAGGAACCAAACTGCCGCCCGGTCTTTGTGATTCGATGTTGTGCTTCAACAACAAGGCCGGCCAACCGAAATAATTTATTAGGGTTCGCCTGCAAGGTAACTGCATCTTTAATTTCATTGAATTCCCCCAGTTTTGTAATGCCATAATGCTGAATCTCAAATTTAAAATTATCCAGCGGATGTCCGCTCATAAACATACCGGTTACATCTTTCTCGTGATCCAGTAATTCCGTGAGAGTCCAGGGTTCGCAAGTGGGAATTTTCGGTGGAACTACCATCGGCATTTCTAAATTGCCAAATAAAGTATTGCTAGAGCCAGCAGAATTTGTTTGAAAAATATTTCCAAACCGAATTATTTTTTCGAGGCCCGTTGATGTATCACCGGGAGGCATGAAGAAATATTGAGCTCTGTGAAAGACAGGAAAGCAATCAAAGGCTCCGGCATAGGCAAGGCTCTCCAGTGTTTTCTTATTTACAGTTCGCTGGTTAATCCTGGTGATAAGATCGAAAATCGATTTAAAAATTCCATTTTTTTCTCTTTCTTCTATGATACTTTCCACAGCAGCCTCGCCAACACCTTTTAATCCCCCTAATCCAAACCGTATTTCACTTTTACTATTAACTGCAAATCCTTTCTTTGATTCATTAACATCAGATCCCAGCACCCTTTGTCCCATTCGTTTGCATTCTTCCATAAAAAAAGTGATCTTATCGATGCTCCCTGCATTATTCAGTACAGCTGCCATATATTCGGCTGGGTAGTGTGCTTTGAGATAAGCTGTTTGGTAAGCAACGTATGCATAACAGGTAGAATGAGATTTATTAAATGCATACTGAGCAAATGCTTCCCAATCGGTCCATATTTTTTCCAATTTATCCTTAGGCAATCCTTTCATTGCTGCACCGGAAATAAACTGGGCTTTCATTTTATCCAGAACAGATTTTTGTTTTTTTCCCATTGCCTTTCGCAATACATCAGCATCTCCCTTACTGAAACCCGCGAGCTTTTGTGCCAGTAGCATAACCTGTTCCTGGTATACCGTAATGCCATACGTTTCTTTCAGATATTCTTCCACTTCGGGAACATCATATACGATTTTTTCTTTTCCATGTTTGCGATCAATATAATTGGGAATGTATGCCATCGGGCCGGGACGATACAACGCATTCATGGCAATCAGGTCATCAAATTTATCCGGCTTAAGATCTCGTAAATATTTCTGCATACCCGGACTTTCAAATTGGAAGGTTCCAATGGTATCGGCATGTTGATACAGCGCGAAAGTTTTTTGATCATCCAATGGAATGGTATCAATATCTATTTCAACGCCGTGATTCCGTTTAATCAGCTCCAGGGCATTTTTGATAATAGTCAGCGTTTTTAATCCTAAAAAATCCATTTTAATGACACCGGCATCTTCGATAATGCTGCCTTCAATCTGGGTTACCCATAAATCAGAATCTTTTGCAGTACATACCGGTATCAGATCAGTAAGATCTGTTGGAGCTATAATAATACCTGCAGCATGTATACCTGTATTGCGTACAGATCCTTCCAATCTTTCAGCTGCATGTAATACTTCGCTATCGAGTCCCTTCCCATTATAAATTTCGCGGAGGCGTTTAACCATTTCCATATCATCCGCCCCGACTCCATCTTTTTCTTCCAGGGATTTTTCACCATCTTTTCCCGTTAGAGGAGCATGTAATACCCGGCGGAGCTCTATCCCGGGACGATCAGGTACCAGTTTGGCCAGTGCATTAGATTCGGCTAAGGGAAGGTCCAAGGTTCGTGCTACATCTTTAATGCTCATCTTGGCGGCCATAGTACCATAGGTAATGATCTGGGCTACCTGGTTTTTACCATATTTTTTTATTACGTAGTCTATTACTTTTTGACGGCCATCATCATCAAAATCCGTATCGATATCAGGCATTGATTTGCGGTCGGGATTTAAAAATCTTTCAAAAAGCAAGTTGTATTTGATCGGATCGATATTGGTAATGCCAATACAATAAGCCACCACACTACCGGCAGCGGATCCACGCCCCGGTCCAACAAATACGCCCATTTCACGGCCCGCTTTAATAAAATCGCTAACAATTAAAAAGTACCCGGCAAAGCCCATCGTTTTAACAGTAAACAATTCGAAATCCAGCCTTTCCTGTAATTCTGGAGTAATATCTGTATATCGATGCCGGGCACCCTCATAGGAAAGATGACGCAGATATTCCCATTGATTTAAGTTACTGTCGGCATGCACCTGAAATTCTTTTGGAACTGTAAAAGCAGGTAGCAGAATATCTTTTTTCAGATTCAAAACTTCTACTCTGTCAACAATTATATTCGTGTTATCAATAGCTTCGGGTACATCACTAAAAAGCTTTTGCATTTCCTCCGGCGATTTAAAGTAAAACTGATCGTTGGGAAATTTAAAACGCCGGTCTTTCAGGTGAACGTCATCGTTTACAAAATCATCATATCCCGGTGTACTTTTCTTTTCACCGGTATTGATGCACAGAAGAATGTCGTGTGCATTGTAATCATCCTGGTCGGTATAATGGCTGTCATTTGTCGCAATAACCGGGACATTATACTTTTTTGCGAAGTTTAATAAAGTTAGATTGATCTTTTCCTGTTCTTTAATATTGTGGCGTTGCAATTCAATAAAAAAGTCTTCACCGAAAATATCCAACCACCATTTAAATTCTTTTTCAGCTTTATCCTCAGTATCATGCAATATAGTTTGAGGTACATAAGCACCGATACAACAAGTAGTAGCAATAAGACCTTCATGATATTTTTCAATCAATTCTTTATCGATGCGTGGATATTTGCTATACATCCCTTCAATAAAGCCGAGTGATGTAAGTTTAACCAGGTTCTGATATCCCGTTTTGTTTTTTGCTAATAATACCTGGTGATACCTTTGATCTTTTTGATCCTTGGTAAAGATTTTACGATGCCGGGATTGAACTACATAGAATTCGCAACCAACAATAGGCTTTACTTTTAAAGTCTTATCATCATTCTGATGCTTATAGGCCTCCGCTACAAATTCGAAGGCACCGAACATATTTCCATGATCTGTAATGGCAATGGCGGGCATATTATGCGCAATGGCCTTTTTATACAAGCTTTGTATTGACGCAGCTCCATCTAACAGAGAAAACTGGGTATGGCAATGTAAGTGCGAAAATACAGGCATGGTGAGAGATCAATGGTGAATAATAAAGTTAGGTATTCTATTCTTGCGTAAGAATATCTGCGATCTCCCTTGGGGAGCGTGGTCGATACTCGTCATCCGGCGAATCTACAAATCTCAGGCATCATGCTCCAAAATGAAACGATAACATTCTATCCACAGTTGCTATTTGGCAATGTATTTGCTAACTTAGTGAAACCCCTTCATCCTTAATTAAACGCCTTTGAAACAAATTGTCTATTTACTCTCCTTAATGCTTTTTATAATGAGCTGTTCGTCCATTAAAAAAGCATCCAATATTGCACCTGCTCCTCAAAACGTTAATGAAAATAAAAATCCCCGTTTTATTGAAAGTATTTCGATAGATCCTGGTAAACAGAATATTTCTTCTACTGAATACCAGGAAACGCGTAACGTAGTTTACATAAAACCTAACGACGTAATTACTGCAGACAAAGTTGCGATTGAGGCCATGACTGCCCTGCAGTTTAAATATGCCATTTTGTTAAATCTTCCAATTGAAACACCGTTGAATTTTCGGCTATTGGAATTTATTGATGAATGGTATGGAACTCCATATCGATATGGGGGCACCACGAAAAAAGGTATTGATTGTTCTGCATTTGTTACCTATTTTATGTCATCAGTCTATGGATTGGTAGTTCCACGCAATTCTAAAGATCAGTACGATGCTTCGAAAAAAATTAAGAAAAGACAATTAGAAGAAGGAGATCTCCTATTTTTCAATACGCGTGGCGGAATTTCTCACGTTGGCGTATATATTGGTAATAATAAATTTGCACATGCTTCCACATCCAGCGGCGTAACCATCAGCGATCTTGATGATGATTATTTTGCACGCAGGTATGTTGCTTCCGGTCGGGTAAAGTAATCTGAATGGTGTTTTTACTTTCCATATTTATAATTAGGATAGCCGTAACTAATGTTCCTATGTAAATATATTTCACTAATAACAGGGGTTAGATAAAATAGATGTGAAAATTCATTTTGGGAGATTTGGTTTGCAATAGGAGCTAATGTAAACTTAGATTTTTTGGAAATTAGAAATTCATCCAGCGAACTACTTTCCTCCCCTAACTTTCTTTCTGACTGTTTGCCATACCGGCAGCACATCGGGAGAAAGTTTTAATGCCACAGCGCCTGTTATATATAGCAATATAAACACGCTGCTTCGAAGAATTATCCAGATAAATCCCCGGTACTGTGAAAATAAGTAGTGACAAATAACATAACAGGCTACTCCCAGCGCGAGCGTATAAAAGGTCTTTGAATTAAATGGCTGCATATTGAATTTCTTCAGCAGAAATAAATAACGGATAATATTATAAATACTGAAAGCAATCAGGTTTGATATAGCAGTCCCGGGAACACCCAATGATTTGGTGAGAATATAATTTAAGGGTATCGCGAGAGAAAATAATATAATACCTGTAAAGAATTCAAACTTCCAAAAGGTAGAAGTAGCGATAATCTGGGAATTGACTCCGGTACCCATATCGACGATACGCATGAGGCCAATAAATAAAAAAACATACCGTGCAGATAAATAATTTTCCTGTAAGTGAAAAGTAAATACACCATCAGTAAAATTGATCCATATCAGGATAAACATTCCTACCGAAAAAAGAAGCTGATTGATGGACGAACGTTGATAAATTCTATTGAGCCTGTCGAAATCTTTATTTTTCCATGCTTGCGATAAAGGGCCGATAGAAGATGAAATGATGGCTCTTTGTGGTGCTTGTATCAGGCTTGCCATATTTTGTGCAAGCGTATAAATTGCTGCAAATGCAAGGCCATTTTCTAAAACGGCTGCAATAAGGATGGTGTCAAATACATTTGCAATGCTATATACAAGCCCTCCTCCCCATACGAATGCTGCTAAGGCAACAATCTTCTTATAAAATTTCTTCGTGACCCTGCTGAGGGAAAAAGTGAAGTGTATCTGTTTTGTAACTACAAGATATGTTAGCAGAATAGCAGCTATGGTAATGTAAGCAAAGGCGAACAGCTTAACAAAGAGATCAAAATTGTGAATGATACCTGTTAGTGATAATACAATCAGGATGGTCGTCAATGCCCGGAACTGTACCTCTCGTAGGAAATTCGTAACAACAGATTTTTTGAGTTGCCATGCAAATGCTTCCAACAAGGAATAAATGGTTAATCCAAAGCCAAAAGGAAATATCCAATAATAATATTTAATAAGATCAGGAGAATTGGTTCCATATTTTTTTATGACCAGATCTTTAAAGATCAATCCACTTAGTAACATTAAAAAAAAACCAAAAAAACTAACCACGAGGGCAACGCTTATCATATCGTTTTTCGCCGGTGGTAGATTATCTTTATAATATGGGTAAAATTTATGGATATACGCATGCATCCCAAGATTGGCAAATGCAAATATGATATTCGCAATTGCAATGAACACTCCCGTTAATCCATATTGAGTCTGGGAAAAACCGCCTTCTCTTGCAAATAGCCAGGTATTAAAAAATCCTAACGCAAAGCCGAAATAAACAATAATAGAAGAAATAATACTTTGCCTCCGGATATTACTCATGCAGGTAGTTTAGGCTTTAGCATATAAAGATGTAGGCTTTTTATTATAGGTTACTAAATCATGCCGGTCATGATTATTCTATTTTTTTTGTCTGAATATAAAAATTTCGATCTGCTGCGAAAGACTTACCATCATAATCTTTCGAAAGATTAAGGGTTTTCCAATCTTTTGAAGGTTGGATCCAGTGTTCCTTTTCACTGTTTAATCGTACTTTAACCTTCATGTCAAATCCCTGAATGCAATTTACCCAGCGATAGTTAACAGATTGGGAATTAATTTTATATTCGAGAACCGGAATTTCAATTGTTCGCAGGTACTGATCGAAAACTTTTGAGAAATCAATACCTGTTTCTTTGCTGATATAATCTTCAACATCTTTACTGCTTATGGTTTTATGATAAAATATGGTATTCAATCCCCTCAATACCTTTTTGAATTTCATATCATCATTTATGATCTGCCTGATAGTATGCAAAAGATTCGCTCCTTTATTATACATATCACCTGAGCCTTCCCTGTTTACTCCATATGGGCCTATAATTGGAGAATCATTTTCTATATTTTTTCGAAGTCCGGTTAAGTAATCGCTTCCGGCTTCCTTCCCGTATTCACATTCAGTAAACAGGGTTTCTGAATAATTTGTAAAGCCTTCATGAACCCACATATCGGCAATATCCTTCGTAGTTATATTATTAGCAAACCATTCATGGCCACTTTCATGTATAATTATAAAATCCCATTTATTTCCCCATCCGCTTCCTGATAGATCTTTGCCAAGGTAACCATTTTGATATTTGTTGCCGTACGCTACGGCACTTTGATGCTCCATACCAAGGTGCGGTGCATCAACCAATTTGTAGCTGTCCTCATAAAAGGGATACGGCCCAAACCAATGTTCAAAACATTTTAACATTTTTGGAACCTGTTTAAATTGTTCTTTGGCTTTTTCAAGGTTATAATCCATCACCCAGTATTCACAATCCAATTTTCCTTTTTCTCCATTGTAAACTTCTTTCCAACTTACATACTTCCCGATGTAGGGAACGATGTTATAACTATTGATAGGATTGATTACACTCCAACGGTAAGTCATCAAACCTGGGCTAAGGCTTTGCTTTCCTGTAAGCCTTCCATTAGCTACCGCTACCAATGTATCAGGCACAGTTACACTTATGAAAGCACTATCCGGTTCATCACTTTGATGGTCTTTACAGGGATACCAAACACTGGCTCCTAATCCCTGACAGGCAACAGTCATCCAGGGCCGCCCCAAATCATCTTTCCCGAATATCCATCCGCCATCCCACGGCGGTTGGGTTGCAATTGTAGGGTTTCCAGTATAAACTATTGCAATGGTTTGTACCGAACCTGCAGGTAATGGTTGAGGAAAGTTTATTTGGAATACATTGCCTTCCCGCGTAAACGGCAACGGTTGCTTATTTAAATATGCGCGGGAAATCTGCATGGGTTGCTGCAAATCAATTTGCATTTTTTTACCTTGTTTGAGTACCCGAAATTGTATCTCACATTTGCCCTCAATACTCTTAGAATTAAAATCAGGTTGAATATCTATCCGGTAACTTACAACATCCCACCAGGCTCTTTCAGGAGTAATACTTCCTCTTAAAGTATCCTGCCTGGTTAAAGTACTTTTTGTTTTAAATAGTTGTGCGGCACATCCACCCGATATAATTAATAACACAATTAACATGAGTGATGTGGAAATACAATTTCGAATTGGAATATAAATGCGAGTTATGGTTTTACTCATTGT
>Ga0136634_10000784_pt1 | contig 12938 bp, 11 predicted proteins | sample AntDrymUQ8332106_2_FD_104654 | JGI IMG/M metagenome (GOLD analysis project Ga0136634, IMG submission 104654) | Polar desert sand microbial communities from Dry Valleys, Antarctica - metaG UQ833 (21.06) | ecosystem: Environmental > Terrestrial > Soil > Desert | place: Antarctica: Dry Valley... | reverse complement strand
GCGATAGCCAAAGGCGAAATCAAAAGCCCCTTAATTGCGCCCCAGTGGGCAGTCTATTTGCTGGGTACGATGCTAGGCGGCTATAACGTGCAATCCTTAATCAGCTTGCTTGCATCCACCGAACCCGCGATGTCAGCCTCCGCAGCAGCCGCACTCAGCAAGACGCTGCTAGTGTTTGACGCTTTCCACGACGTTATCAACCTCGCCGAGATCAATCCTGCTGCCAAGCAAGTAGTAGATTCTTGGGCAAATGCCGAGTGGTTTACCAGTCGCCCCAAACTGCCAGAAGCCATCACCGTAAGTGTTTTCAAAGTTCCCGGAGAAACAAACACCGACGATCTTTCGCCTGCACCCCAGGCTACCACGCGGCCGGACATTCCCCTACACGCTTTGGTAATGTTGGAAACGCGGATGCCTGGGGCTTTGAGTGCGATCGCACAATTGAAAGCAAAAGGGCATCCAGTAGCTTATGTCGGCGATGTTGTCGGCACAGGTTCTTCACGGAAATCGGCAATTAATTCAGTGCTTTGGCATATTGGTAATGATATCCCCTTTGTACCCAATAAGCGGAACGGCGGATATATCTTAGGAAGTGCGATCGCACCTATTTTCTTCAACACCGCCGAAGATTCTGGCGCTTTACCCATCGAATGCGATGTCAGTAAAATGGAAACAGGAATGGTAATCACCATTCATCCTTACGAAGGCAAAATTACTAACGAAGCAGGCGAAATTATTTCCATTTTTCACCTCAAACCCGACACCATATTCGATGAAGTCCGCGCCGGCGGCCGCATTCCATTACTAATTGGTCGTACCCTTACCGACAAAACTCGCGAAGCATTAGGATTAGCAACAAGCACAATCTTTACCCGTCCCAACCTACCCGCAGATACAGGCAAAGGCTACACTTTAGCTCAAAAAATGGTAGGCAAAGCTTGCGGTTTACCCGGAGTTCGTCCCGGCACTTCCTGCGAACCAATTATGACCACAGTTGGTTCTCAAGATACCACAGGCCCAATGACAAGAGACGAGTTAAAAGAACTAGCTTGTTTAGGATTTAGCGCCGATTTAGTCATGCAAAGTTTCTGTCACACTGCTGCTTATCCCAAGCCAGTCGATGTCCAAACTCACCACGAGTTACCCGATTTCATGGCCCAACGTGGCGGCGTTGCTTTGCGGCCCGGAGACGGCATTATTCACTCTTGGCTAAACCGAATGTTATTGCCAGATACAGTCGGAACAGGTGGCGACTCTCACACTCGTTTTCCCCTGGGAATTTCCTTCCCTGCCGGTTCCGGCTTAGTAGCATTTGCAGCAGCTTTGGGTGTCATGCCATTGGATATGCCAGAGTCGGTTTTAGTCCGGTTCAAAGGTGAATTGCAGCCGGGAGTAACATTGCGAGACGTAGTAAATGCGATTCCATATATTGCTATCCAAAAAGGTTTGTTGACCGTCGATAAACAAAACAAAAAAAATGTTTTTTCGGGGCGAATTCTGGAGATAGAAGGCTTACCCGACTTGAAAGTTGAGCAGGCTTTTGAATTGACAGACGCATCAGCAGAACGTTCTTGTGCTGGCTGCACAATTAAGTTAAGTGTAGAAACAGTTTCTGAGTATTTGCGTTCTAATGTTGCCCTGTTAAAAAATATGGTAGCGCGAGGATATGTAGATGCCCGGACGATGATGCGGCGCGTAGCGAAGATGGAGGAATGGTTAGCAAATCCGGTGTTAATGGAGGCGGATGCAGATGCAGAGTATGTTGAAATCATTGAGATTGATTTGAAAGAGATTAAAGAGCCAATTGTAGCCGCTCCGAATGACCCAGATAATGTTAAGTTATTGAGTGAGGTAACAGGCGATCGCATTGACGAAGTATTTGTCGGTTCTTGCATGACCAACATCGGTCACTATCGCGCCACTGCGAAAGTGTTGGAAGGCGAGGCAGCAGTGAAAGCGCGGCTGTGGATTTGTCCCCCAACCCGGATGGATGAACATCAGTTAAAAGAGGAGGGAATTTACAGCACTTTCGGTGCTGCGGGTGCGCGTACAGAAATGCCCGGATGCAGTCTTTGTATGGGCAATCAAGCGCGGGTAAAAGATGGCACAACGGTATTTTCAACTTCAACTCGAAACTTCAATAACCGCATGGGCAAAGATGCACGAGTTTACCTCGGTTCTGCGGAATTGGCCGCCGTTTGTGCGATGCTAGGGCGAGTGCCAAGTGTTGAGGAATATATGGAGATTGTCGGCAAGAAGATCGATCCTTTTGCTAGCGATTTGTATCGTTATTTGAATTTCGATCAAATTGCTGGTTTTGAGGATGAAGGGCGGGTAATTGCGTTGGAAGATATGCCTCGCCTTGAGGATCTTTTGGGGATACCTGCGGCCGTGAGGTAATATTTTGTAGGATTTAGGCTGTGTCCATTGGTGTCAACTTAATCTAAAACCCACCCTCACCCCACGACTATATTCTCAAAGGAACTGGAATGACGCGATTCGTCTACGATCAATTTGCCAAACAATACTTGCAAGAACTTCTCTCACCATTAGGGCCAGTAAAAATGAGTCGAGATATTGCTGCTGAAGTCCGACAAATTGATGTCTTATTTGTGCCTCAAAATCACAACGAGAGCGTCATTAAAACATTAGGACTTTTGGGAAAAATAGCAGCCAATTCTGCTATAATTGAACCGTTTAGGAACCCAGTTACTACGGATGAGATTTGCAGTTGCATGGGCAAACTTTTCGATTTCCATGCTGAGCGCAACCGACCCGCTAACCAAGAAGAAAAACCACTTCTCCCAGGCGATCGCACTCGGCTTTGGATTTTATCGCCAACTCTTTCTAAACCCATTTTGGACAGTTTTGGTGCTAAGTTAGAATCGGAAAACTTTGGGGAGGGGGTTTATTTTCTGTCGCCAGCACTCCGAACCGCGATCGTTGTCATCCACCAACTTCCTCGTACCCCTGAAACTCTCTGGTTGCGACTGTTGGGAAAAGGAACCGTTCAAAAAGGCGCGATCGCTGAACTCAAATCTCTACCAGACACAACACCATTTAAAGACAACGTTCTCGAACTTTTGTCAAATTTGTTCGCCATTTTAGATGCTCGTCAAAACCTAGATTCAGAAGACCAGGAGTTAATTATGGAACTATCGCCATTGTACCTAGAACGAATTCAAGATGCGACCAAGCAAGGAATTGAGCAAGGAATTGAGCGAGGAATTGAGCAAGGAATTGAGCGAGGAATTGAGCGAGGAATTGAGCAAGGAATTGAGCGAGAAGTTTCCTTCGTTATGCGATTGCTGAATCGTCGATTTGGAGCGATCGCTCCCGATGTTGAGCAACGAGTACGCAGTTTACCCGTCGCTCGCATTGAAGATTTGGGAGAAGCGCTGCTTGATTTCCAAAACGCAGCGGATTTAACAAGCTGGATTGAGAATACCAATTAAGTTCTTCAGGACTTACGCTCATAAACCGGGTTTCTCTGAAAAATCGTTGGTTCCTCACGAGATATCTAGGTCGAAACCCGGTTTCTGGCCTCGGCGTGCGTAAGTCCTGACAATATTAGGGTGTATTGCCTGTTTTCAGAAATGATGATTTAAAGGAAATTAGGTATGAGTGCTGAGTCTATTACAATACAAGATAATCTCTACGAACAAGACTTTTATCTGTGGACACAAGCAACTGCTCAAAAGTTGAAAGAAGGTCAATTTGATCGGATAGATATTCCGAACTTGGTTGAAGAAATCGAAAGTATGGGCAGAAGTGAACAACGAGAGTTGAAAAGTCGTTTAATTGTGCTTTTAATGCACCTGCTAAAATGGGAATATCAGTCAGATAAACGTAGTCAAAGTTGGCGTAGTACGATTACGGAACAGCGTATTTGTATTGAAGGATTACTAGAGGATAGTCCTAGTTTGCAACCTTTTATTTTAGAAGTGTTTGATGATTGTTATGAAAAGGCTCGTTTGAAGGCAGCGGAGGAAACAGGGATTAAGTTAAAGTTTTTTCCCATAGAATCGCCTTTTACTATTGAAGAGGTGTTGAAATCTAGTTTTCTAGGTGAATAAATTACATTATTATGCTCATAACTTGCTAAACTAGGAATGAACATAAAAAAGAGCGAAGAGGTACTTATGTCCGAGCAACTGACAAAAAGTGTATCCATCTCAGCTAACCCAGTTACTCTGGAATGGATGATTGTAGAAATTGACAAAATTCCTCAAGAATACTGGCCGCATCTATTTGAGATGATTTGTCTTTACCGTAAAACTGTGGAGATGAAAGTTTCATCGCCAGATAGTAAGGAAAAATTCAATAAGGAAGATTTGAAAAATCCTAATCCCTTAGTGGCAGCGGCGAAGCAGAAAGCTTTGAGTGAATTACTCAGGTCTTGGCGAGAGGAAGGAGATGAAGAAGAGCAAAAAGAAACCTGGGAAATTTTGAGCAAAGCTTTAGATCAAGGTGGAGTTTCTATCTAAGTAAACAATCAATGAGTAGAGTAATTTTACTGGATTCTGGGCCGTTGGGAATGGTAACAAATCCGAAGGCCACGCCCTTAACTTTGGAGTGTCAATTGTGGCTAGATTCTTTACCGTCTAAGGGTTATGAAGTAGTGTTACCTGAAATTGCCGACTACGAGGTACGGCGAGAGTTAATTCGGGCAGGTAAAGTGGCCGGTATTAGACAGCTTGATTTGCTCAAAAGTTTTGTTCGATACCGTCCCCTTACTACAGAAATTATGCTCTTAGCGGCACAATTATGGGCAGATGCAAGGTTGAGAGGAAGACCAACGGCTGATTCTACTGCACTTGATGGAGATGTGATTTTAGCTGCGATCGCTATAGTGGAAGTTAATGATGGAAATGAGGTGATAATTGCCACAACAAATGTTGGTCATTTGTCTCAATTTGTTGATGCGCGTGAGTGGCGGTTAATTGAGTGAGGGGAATGCGATCGCATTTCCGAGGTAATAGTAGAGTTCGTTATGCGTCTGCGTAAGTCCTAATGCAAAAATAAATCTGGCTACCCCTTGACATCTGATTTTGAGGATGTTATCACTTAAGGAAGTACAGATTAGATAAATACCTGCATCTACAAAGTTTTACTTTAAGTGTTGGTTTCATCGCGTCTCAGCCTAAGCCTTGTAGTCTCCTGTCAATTGTCCAATCATCCCCTTGACTCGAAATTTTAGCTGAATTTCGTGTAACCGATTTGATAAGACATTCAAAAGGAAGACAAAATATTGATCTAAATTTCGAGTCAACCGGGTGATTCCGACAGTTGACACGAGACTACAAGGCTTAGGCTGAGACGTTAACCAAACAAGTAAACACTCTACGAAATAGGGTGAAATGTAGGTCTTTCTATGAATAGCCTCTTTTAGAGGAAGTTCATAGCTACACTTCATTAGCGCAAACTTAGCGCTCAATAGGTGATTTATCGATGCTGTACTGTCAAACAACATATTTTTTAGGAACACCTAAAATGACAGGCACTCATATCCCTAAGACTGTTGCTTACATCGATTTTCAGAACGCTTTTTCCTTCCTAGAGTACGCTAATTACGTGCTAGATTTTGCGAAGTCTCAGGGAGGTCTGATTAGTATGAAGGTCTACTACAATTCTCTGTGCAAAAACCAAGTTTCTGCCAAAGAGCGCCTAAAACATCTTGGTTTTCAATGGGTTGATGTTCCCTGTCCTCTTAAGAATAGTGCAGACAATCAATTGATGGCTGACTATCTGAAGGATATTCACAGTAACTCATCTCCAGATACTGTTATCCTGATCACAGGAGATGGAGACTTTGTAGAATTGGCTCAGAATGCACAAAAGTTGGGTAAAAAAGTCATCATCTTTGCTCAACGAGGTAATGTGAAACAAAAATTGACGGAGATTGCTGATGAATTTCACTTTTTAGAGGACTTGCCTAGCTTAGTTACAGGAAATACTGAATCTAAGATAGATTCCGCTCCCTGTAAGCTAACTTACACTGAGGCTGTTGAGTATCTGATTGAAACCATTAAAACTTGCTTAAACCAAGGCAAGCGGGCAGGACTAGGTTTGATTAACGGTCAAATGTGCAAACTTTTCCCCAACTATGAGGGAGTTACCTCTATCTGTAAACATGATGGAAAACCATTTCCACGCTTTAGTACATTTGTTAAAGCTGTTGAGAAAGATGGGAAAGTCCGCATGGAAAATCAGGAATTGTTTTTAATTTAGGCAGATAACCTAGTAGCCTAAAATCCCCTGAGATTTTCTTCATCGCAGATAGCAAAAAACCAGTTTTCATGGTAAAATAGATATCTCCTATTCAACCGCTATCTGCGGTTTTTTCATGTCACCCAACCTAACAACAATCGACTCCGAAGACAACCACATCTGTACAGATTTTATGCAACTAATTACCCCAATAATAGGAGAGATAAAAATGAATCGACCAGAATTTAAAGATGAAAAACTCCTACGCCAAGCACTCACCCATCGTTCTTATGTCAGCGAAAACCCCGGAACTCGCGAGGAAGATAACGAACGCCTCGAATTTCTAGGGGATGCTTTGCTAACATTTCTAAGTGGCGAATATCTCTATCAGCGACACCCAGAAATGGCAGAAGATCAAATGACTCGTAGGCGCTCGGCTCTCGTAGATGAAAAGCAGCTATCAAGGTTCGCGATAGAAATAGGTTTAGACTTAAAAATGCGACTTGGTAAAGGAGCCTATCGAGAGGGAGGAATTACCAATCCCAATTTGCTCAGTAGCACCTTTGAAGCCTTCATCGGCGCTTACTATTTAGACACCCAAAATATTGAGCCAGTTCGCGAGTTTGTCAATGGAATGTTTGCTTCCGTTCCTGATAACGTTGTCGAACACCGCTCCAGCGTAGACTCTAAAAATCGCTTTCAAGAGTGGGTACAAGCAAATAGTGACTCAACTCCTCCTAAATATGAGACAATCCAGGCAGGAGGAGCGCCGCACAAGCCAGAATATCTCGCTAAAGTATATGTAGGTGAAAAACAATATGGAGAAGGTAAAGGTCGCAGCAAAAAAGAGGCTGAAAAAATTGCCGCGGAAGATGCACTTTCCAAGCTTAAAAAACGCGGACTTATCTAAAGGTACTGGATGAATACCATATTTCTAATCGGCAGTTCCATGAATAGAATAATATTTTTAGACTGGCTTTTTGGGTATGGTAAGAAACCCCAAGCATCTTCTGCCAAAACCTCAGCCTGTCGCCAAACTGTTGTAGTGCCTACTTACATGAGTTACAAGCAATTTACCGAAATTCCACTACTATTGCTGAATTTGTCCATAACAATGGTAAAGATTAATAGGAAACAGACAGCGGAGAATAAAGATGAATCAGCTAAAGAAAAAGCTAGGAGCCAGAAAATTTGGAGGGGGATTTCCATTTTATCTGTTCCGTAGAGCGAAAATACTCTATGTTTTACTGATATTTTTAATAAGTTTAGCTATATCGGGGTGGAGTGTAGGAACTGATGCAGTCCGAATTCCGATTTTAGGTTTTCACGACATTATCGATACTCAAAACCCTGCGGAACTTCCGCCTCAGCGACTCGCCTTTACTAATGACTACACGAAGCAAGATTTGGCGAAAGTTTTAGAATACCTCGTACAAGAAAAGTTTTGGTTTCTATCCTCTCAGGATCTTTTTGTATATTTTATCGACAAATCCAAGCCGATACCAATTCAACATCTTGGTCAAAAGCCGATTATGCTTAGCTTTGATGACGGTTATAAAGGCGTTTATACAAACGGTCTTCCAATTTTAGAGAATCTGGAAAATATATATAGGAAAAAAGTTAAGTTTGTTTTATTTATTAACCCTCGATTTATGGGTGTTGATAATGGGGGGGATTTTTTATCCCATACTACTTGCAGGGAATTGCGAGAAGGATATAAGAAGGGGTTTTATGACGTTCAATCTCACGGCTTTAATCATAAAAATTTAGCCAAAATTCAGCCTAAAGATTTAGAGTTTGAATTGGCAGCATCTAAATTTGCTTTAAGAAAATGTATGAGGGATTTAGACAAAAATAAAATTGTGGGCGCTCATTTAGCTTATCCTTATGGTTCAACAAACAAGAAAGTTGGAAAGCTTTTGCCTAAATACTACTTAAGTGGGTTTTTATACGATGATAATCTACTCAGGATAAATTGGTTTACAAATCAATACCAAATATCTCGGATCGCGGTTAACAAGACAGTATCTACTAAAAAGCTGATTGCGATCGCGAACCAAGCTTCTACTCTGAAAAGAAAAAAGTGGTAAGTAGAAAACTCCCCGTTTTTAAGGTGTTTCTGCGTAATTGCTATTACAAAGAAATGCCGAACCAGGTATTAATAGGCTGAGTCGATTTAACAGCCTGCATCCCCGCAGCAGTGAAGCGTGCAAAAGCAGCATCGGCTTGATCTGTGAAGTCAATTATGCCGCTAACAACGACAGGCGAGGTGCAATCTTCTAGCAGATAGACTTTCTTAGCTAATTTAGGATCTTCCGCCATAATTTCTGTTAGCAAGTCGTCAATTGTCCAAGCGACGCAATGACTCTTGGCTTGTCCAGCAATAATTACCGCGTCATACTCTAACAATTTCTGAATCAAACACACATTTTTTTGAGCAATGGGATGACCATCTGCACCATCTAAAACTTCAGGTCGCAAAACAGAGTAATTTTCTGTGAGTGGATTGCCACCTTTAATTTCAAAAAGTGTTTGACTATTGCGGGCTATGTTGTGGAAAAACATCGCTTCTTCAACTGCTGAAACTAAGGCGTGTCCAATGCCGCCTAACATCGAGTGATAGGGCCAAACTGTTAGGGGATATTTGCCGTCGTCACTTAGTTTTTGAACGTAGTGCAGGGCGTGTTTTCGCAATGCTAAATAGTTACTGCCAGTAATGTTGTAGGTGATAGCTGGGTTGACTTTCCAGATGCCTTTTTGAACATCATTTAGTGTAATCATGGTGGCGGCTGGTAAGGGGTGTTCTCCTGCGTCGTTGATCCAGAATATAGGATGAAAAATTTGCATGGCGGTGTGGGTGTCCATTGTGGCTGCAATGGCGGTAATTACGCCTAAATTGCGATAAATGAATTCGCACAGCCGCAGGTTGTCATCGACAGCACCAGTGCCGGAACGACCTCCAACAAATAATTCAAATTTAGGAATGCAGAAGGTGTTTTGAGCGTCGATTACCATTAGACAAATGCGGGTTTTGTCATTTGCTGCGGGTTGAATGCTGTTATGTTTTGCCCAGTTTTTTGCCTCTGTTGCTGTGTCTTGATAGGGTACTCGCCAGACTTCTCCAACTTTTTTGGGGTTGAAGTGGGAAGGAATTGGTAGTTGAGTTTGTGTTGTCATTTGATCGGATAGCAGTTTTCAATTGGGTAGATACTACTCTTAACTAGCAATTAGCAATCAGTTACGGAGCCACCTAGTAGTTCAAACAGCTCTCGCATAGTGGTATAGTGTTATTGGTACACATCCATCTTAGTGTTACTAAAACACACTGTCAAGGGTAACGAGAAAATTCCCACTCCCAAATCCCCATGCCTTACACCTACGAATTTCCCAGACCTGCGCTTACCGTTGATTGCGTTGTCTTCGGCCTCGATCAAGATCACCTCCTGAAAATCATGCTGATCCAGCGGAAACTGCCACCTTTTGAGGGAGAGTGGGCCCTGCCAGGGGGCTTCGTGCGGCTTGAGGAAACCCTCGAAGCGGCAGCGCGGCGGGAATTGCGAGAGGAAACGGGGATTGAAAATGTATTTTTAGAGCAACTTTATACCTTCGGAGATATTGACAGAGATCCGCGCGATCGCATTGTCACCGTCGCCTATTACGCTTTAATAAACTTGTGGGAACACCGTATTGAGGCGAAAACAGATGCCACCAACGCAGCATGGTTTCCAGCCACAAAAAAGCCGCCACTTCCTTTCGACCACGAGCAAATTTTAGCCACAGCTCTTGCTAGACTAAAAGGCAAAGTTCGCTACGAACCCATCGGCTTTGAACTTTTACCAAAAAAATTCACCCTCACCCAACTCCAGAAGCTTTACGAAACAATTTTAGAGCAAGAACTAGACAAGCGAAACTTCCGCAAAAAAATTCTCAACATGGAGCTTTTAGTAGCGCTCAACGAAACAGAACAAAATGTTGCCCACCGAGCCGCCAGACTTTATAAATTTGACGAACATAAATATCGTAAATTGAAACAAAAAGGATTTAATTTTGAATTATAATCCTCATCAAAGCTAAGGAGAGCGAACTAACATGATATTAAGCCTCGGAGCCATCAGTTCCAAATTAATCAAATTAATCCCAGCTAGAGCCTATCTTTTGACCGCCATCATTATTTTCGCTGCTGCTAGCTCAGTCATCCGTAAATTAACAGAAATCGGCGGTCAAAACTTAATTAATGGCAGGAATCCCATTTCATTTTGCAATATTTTGTTCGCCGGAAACATTTGCGCTTTAATCCTTCTAATTTTAATCTATCATCAACAATGGAATGCTACTACATTGAAACAACTTTCTGGAAAAGATTGGCTGAGTTTAAGCGTGGTAGCTATTCTCGAAGGAGCTTTAGCCCCCACTTTAATTTTTACGGCTCTTGCTGTAACAATGGTCAACAATGTCATTTTGATCGGGCGCATCGAGCCGCCCCTAACTTTGCTTTTATCGGTATTGCTGCTGCGGGAACGAGTGAATAAGTGGGTGGTTGGAGGTGCGATCGCTTCATTTATTGGTGTTCTCCTAACAATATCACTTCAAAATCCAGGCGATAACATAGTCAAAATGGGGGAATTCATCCACCTAGGGCAAGGTGAATTAATGACCGCAGGATGGGCTATATGTATCGCTATTTCTACCATTATTAGTAAAGCTAAACTCCGCCAGATACCCTTGGGAATCTTTACCATCTTTAGAACAGTTATAGGCACTCTTATCTTCTTTGTCGTTGTCATTATACGATATGGCCCCATTCATTTTATTGATATCTTTTCACCTTTATTATGGCAGTGGATGTTATTCTATGGCACTGTGATAGTTGTGGGCGGTCAATTATGTTTTTTTAATGGGTTAAAAAACTCTACCGCATCAGAAGTTTCTTTAGCTAGCTCTTTTAGTCCCATTGCTGGAATCTTAGCCTCTTACTTGATTTTAGGGGAATCGCCTAACATCGCTCAATATATTGGCGGTAGTGCGATCGTGGGTGGCATCATTTAGACTCAAATAGGAGTTTTTCGCCAAACCACTAACACTCCAGTTGCCCCCCAGAGCCTTAATCCTATGGAAATCGATATGAAAGTTGGCTTTAAAGGAGTATAATAGAATCTCAAAAAATTGGCTAACTTGCTAAAAAAACTTTAGAATCCATTATTTAACTAGGAAAAATAGCCATGTCAAACTCAACAACTGATAACCTAAATGTATCCCCAATGGATGTTCATAACCAAACTTTAGTTTCTTATTTACATCCGTCAGATTGGGTAAATCCTCAACCAGCTACCCGTTACAACTTAGTCGTAATAGGAGCAGGCCCAGCCGGATTAATAGTTGCCGCAGGTGCAGCAGGTTTAGGCGCAAAAGTTGCTTTAATCGAAAAACATTTGATGGGCGGCGATTGTTTAAATGTCGGTTGCGTACCATCAAAATGCCTGATTCGTTCCTCCCGTGTAGTCGCTGATATTAGTAATGCCAATCGCTTTGGCATCCGTGTTTCTGATAGCCCTGAAGTTGATTTTCCAGCAGTAATGGAAAGGATGCGGCGCTTAAGAGCAGAATTAAGTTATGTAGATTCTGTTCATCGTTACCAAGAAAAATTAGGAGTTGATGTTTTTCTAGGCGAGGGTCATTTCTCCAGTCAGGATACAATAGAAGTAGCAGGCAAAACTCTGCGTTTTAAAAAGGCAGTAATTACCACAGGCGCGAGAGCATTGCAACCACAAATTCCCGGCTTAGAAGAAGCTGGATATCTCACCAACGAAACAGTATTTAATCTCACAGAACAACCGAAACGTTTAGCGGTAATTGGCGGCGGGCCCATTGGCTGCGAATTAGCTCAAGCATTTCAGCGGTTTGGTTCAGAAGTAGTGTTACTGCACAAAAATTCTCAGATTTTGGATCGCGAAGATACTGAGGCAGCAGAAATTGTTCAGCAAGCTTTTATCCGAGAGGGAATTCAGCTAATCCTACAATGTAAAATTAAACGACTTGAGCTAACGAGTGCAGGCAAAGTTATCTATTATCAATCCAATGGCAAGGAAGATTCAATAATAGTAGATGAAATTCTAGCTAGTGCAGGACGTGCCCCGAATGTGGAAGGCTTAAACCTTGAAGCTGTAGGTGTTAAGTATGACACAAAAAATGGCGTGTCTGTCGATGACAACCTGCAAACTACGAACCCCCGCATTTATGCCGCTGGCGATGTTTGCATGAGCTGGAAATTTACCCATGCTGCTGATTTTGCCGCTAGAATAGTCATTCAAAATACTCTCTTTTTAGGGCGTAAAAAACTTAGCGCTTTGACAATGCCTGGGTGTACTTATACAGACCCAGAGATTGCTCATGTGGGAATGTACGAGATAGAGACTCAGGAAAAAGGGATTGATGTAGATAAGTTTTTTATTCCATTTAGTCAGGTAGATAGAGCCGTTACTGACGGGGAAGAAGCAGGATTTGTGAAAATTCACGTTAAGAAAGGTACGGATAAAATTTTAGGTGCAACAATTGTTGCTCCCCACGCAGGCGAAATGATTAGCGAAATTACTCTGGCAATGGTTAACAATATTGGTTTAGGAAAAATTGCCAGTGTGATTCATCCTTATCCCACTCAAGCAGATGCAATTCGCAAAGCAGCGGATGCTTATAATCGTACTCGGTTGACACCATTTGTGAAAAAGCTGTTT
>Ga0136634_10000783_pt1 | contig 12947 bp, 12 predicted proteins | sample AntDrymUQ8332106_2_FD_104654 | JGI IMG/M metagenome (GOLD analysis project Ga0136634, IMG submission 104654) | Polar desert sand microbial communities from Dry Valleys, Antarctica - metaG UQ833 (21.06) | ecosystem: Environmental > Terrestrial > Soil > Desert | place: Antarctica: Dry Valley... | reverse complement strand
CGAAAAACCGATTTCAATCGCATACTTGGCCTGGTATTCGAGCAGCGCCAGTATAATAAAAGCAAAGCTCAACCATTGGTAGTAAGGCATTTTCATCCAAACCAATGCTGCAATCAATAAGGCTCTGCTGTAATAGACCTTTTTCCCTTTGTACACGGACTGAAAAACATTCCACGCAAGTACGCCCGCAATAAACACGACGCCGACCAGGTAAACAAACCCGGTTTGACCGGGTTCGAAAAGTTCTTTTACAAAAAATACAATGGAGAGAAGACCCAGTAAGAAACCAAGTATATTGATATACTTCGAATGCTGATTTTTAAGAACAACTACATATTGATAGATCATCTAAAAAATGTGAAAATTAGCAAATTAGCAAAGGTGAAAATGATAATGTCTGATTAGCTAATAAGTTGATGAATGATGCCTCATTTTCAAATTTGCTAATTTTCACATTTTCAAATTATCATTACTGGCGATCAAAAAATTACACATCTTAAATAATACCCTGGCGCCTACATTGGCATCCCAGCTGGTATCACCAATACCTACTTCAGTTAAATCAAAGCCGATGAGTTGGCGACCACTTTTAATAATAGCTTTTAAAAGATAATAGATCTGTTCTGTTTCAAAACCTCCGTGTACCGGTGTACCACTATTAGGGCACAATTTGGGATCAAGACCATCAATGTCAAAACTCAAATGTACTTTGTCGGGAAGGTGATTTACTATTTCATTGGCAATCTGCTTCCAGTTTTCACCTTCATATTGTCTTTCTTTGATGTCTTTGTCAAAAAAAGTAATGATTCGGTCATTGCTTAAGGATATAAATTCCATCTCTTCTGGGCCCAGGTCCCTGATTCCGATCTGTACCAATTTTTTGATAGCATCAATTTCAGTTAACGCATTGTACATAATACTGGCATGGCTATACTTAAACTTTTCATAGGCCTTTCTCAAATCACAATGTGCATCTATTTGCAATACGCCATAGTCGCCATGTTTTTCAGCCAGCGCTCTAAAATATCCTAAAGGAGTACTGTGATCGCCACCCAGTAAGCCCACCAGTTTGCCAGCGCTCAATAATTCTTTGGTTTGCTCATATACCCATTTGTTCATGAACAAGCCACCTTCATTGATCTCTTTCAGGGATTTCGTCATAAAGGCATTGTTCTCAACCAATTCGCCTTTTGAGATGTAATCGATATACAGTTCAGCTTCTTTGCGGAGATAATCACTTTTCAGCAAGATTTTTTTGTCAGCCGGGCGAATGAAAAATCCATGACGCCAGGTTTCTTTGAAATCAGCATCATACAGATCAACCTGCATACTGGCTTTAAAAATATGTTCAGGCGCACGGGCGGTACCTGCACTGCAACTGACTGTTACTTCCCACGGAACCGGTAAAATGACGATGCGTGCTTCGGCTTCCGTAACAGGAATTCCAAATATGTTATTATTGGGATTACTGGTAGTATTGGGATCGAATTCTAAATTGATCATCGATAAATGCTCTTTAAAATGGGGAAGCAAGTTAATCACGATACCTGAGATTTAACCACGATGCGCTGGATTTGGAACAGATTTTTGAGATTTCTTCCTCACGACAATCAGAATCCGTTAATAATTCCTGCGCTGGTATATCCAATTGCAAAAATCTTTAATAATCTCAGGCATCGTGGTTAAATTTGCAACCAATTCAGAAGAAATGAAGAAAATACATATTGTCGCGCTGGTTTGTATTGCGGTTGTGATTGGAGTATTAATGAGTATGATGGGAGATTTGTCGACCTATGAAACGCTGGCATCCGCGAAGCAAAAAGAAGGGAAAACCGTGACCGTAATAGCAAAATTGGACAAATCACCCGAAACGCCGATCGTTTACAATGCTGCTAAAAATGCCAACTATACTTCGTTTCATGTAATAGATTCATTGGGCAATAAAGCGAAAGTGGTCTATTACTTCGAAAAACCTTTCGATATGGAAAAAAGTGAGCGTATTGTACTGAAAGGTAAAATGAAAGGTGATGTATTCGAGATTACGCGTAAAGACGGAATATTGATTAAATGTCCTTCCAAATACAAAGATGATCCCAAAGCAGCGCAGAATAATCTTAGTCAAAACTAAACCCTAACGATGCCTCCTTATATTGGCGAACACTTATTTCCCGGACAAGCTGGTTACTTTTTAATTGTTCTTTCACTGGTTGCCTCATTGGTTGCATCCATTGCCTATTTCAAATCTGCCAATAGTGCTCTTCAACCTGATGCGGATAGTTGGAAACGCATAGGAAGGACAGCATTTATTGTTGATGCTATTTCAATAGGGGCCGTATTTGCCATTATTTACTACATTATATCGCAACATTATTTTGAATATTACTATGCATACAATCACTCCGACAAATCTCTGAATACCGGGTACTTGCTAAGCTGTATTTGGGAAGGGCAGGAGGGAAGTTTTTTGCTATGGGCAGTTTGGCATGCTGTGCTGGGAATCATTTTGATGCGAACAGCAAAAAAATGGGAGGCACCGGTGCTATCCGTTATTAGTTTGGTACAGGCTTGCCTGGCTACCATGATACTCGGTTTGTATGTTTTCGATTTTAAAATCGGCACCAATCCTTTTCTATTAACACGGCAGTTTTTTCAGGATGCGCCTTTATTCAGCGATCCGAACTATTTGAGTAATGCAAAGATGCAGGATGGCAGCGGCCTGAATCAATTGCTACAGAATTATTGGATGGTCATTCACCCCCCTGTATTGTTTTTGGGCTTTGCTTCAACGCTTGTTCCATTTGCCTATGCCATTGCGGGGTTATGGAAAAAAGATTTTGGGGGATGGACAAAAGCCGCTTTACCCTGGGCACTGTTTTCCGCCGCGGTTTTAGGATTGGGAATTATGATGGGTGCCGCCTGGGCTTATGAATCCTTAACTTTTGGCGGTTTCTGGGCCTGGGACCCTGTTGAAAATGCTTCACTGGTACCCTGGTTGATTATGGTGGCCGGTGTACATACACTGGTTATTTATAATTCAACTGGGCATTCGCTTCGAACTACCTATTTCTTTTTCCTGCTCAGTTTTTTGCTGATATTATATTCAACTTATCTTACCCGAAGCGGCGATTTGCAGGATACCTCCGTACATGCCTTTGTAACAGCAGGCATAAATTCACAGCTCAGGTTTTTTGTTTTGATCTTCCTGATTCCGTCTATAGTTCTTTATGTTAGCCGGTACAAACAAATTCCATTTATAATTAAGGAGGAAAGTTCTTATTCAAGAGAATTCTGGATGTTCATCGGATCATTGGTACTGTTTTTATCGGCCCTGTTTATCATCGTTTTTACTTCATTACCGGTAATCAATAAAATCGTTAATACCAATTTTGCCATTGGTGAAGATGCGGAATTCTTTTACAACCGCATCCAGGTATTTGTGGCTATTCTACTGGGAATTTTAACTGCAGTTACGCAATACTTAAAGTATAAAAATACGGATAAGAAGTATTTAGTAAAGAAGATCGCTATTCCAACATCTCTGGCGCTGATCATAGCCCTTTGTGTTGTTTTTTTTGGGAATATTCACTACGATACTTACGGAGTTGGATTTCTTGCCGCCATTCATCTTGCTTTGTTTGCCGCTGTGTACACAATTGTCGCCAATATGGGATACATCTGGGCTGGCCTGCGTGGAAAAATAAAAGCAGCAGGCGCTTCTGTTGGTCATGTTGGGTTTGGTATGATGCTTTTGGGAATGTTGGTCTCCTCGGCAAAAAAGGAAGTGCTGTCGGTAAATTATCTGAACCCGTTGAACTTTGGACCGGAAGCGAAAGAAAAAGGAGTCGAGAATCTTACACTGTACCAGGGCGTTAAGGCAGATATGGGAAAGTATTGGGCTACTTATAGCAAAGACAGCCTGGATGACAAAGGGAAAATTACCTATTTCCAGATCCAAATGGAGAAGAAAGATGGCAAGGAAAGATTTGACGTATATCCTAATCTGATAAAAAATTCAAAAGGCCAGGAAGGGTTTTCTAACAATCCCGGTACCCAGCATTATTTGCACAAGGATATTTTCACTTATGTAAACTACGCATCCTCCGTTCAGGATGAAACGGATACTGCCCAGTTTAGAAGTAAATTGCTCGACATCGGTGATACCATGTATTATTCAACCGGCTATATAGTGTTGGATAAAGTATCGCTCAATCCGAAAAACGAAAAATATTCCTTTGGTGACCAGGATACAGCAATTATGGCCGAATTAAAAATCAGGGCCGCTGACGGCCGGAGCTTTACTGCCATGCCTGTTTACCAGGTTCATAACAATCAATTCAAATATTTTATTGATACTGTATACGCACAAGGGCTCGCTATTCGTTTAACACGTATTGCAGAGAAGCAATTAGAAATAAGTGTAAAAGAATCTTCACAATTATCACCCTTTGTAGCCTTGAAAATCCTTCAGTTCCCGTTTATAAATCTTCTATGGCTGGGTACCATTTTGATGGTTACCGGCTTTGTTATGAGTATGGTACGCAGGATTTCATTATTGAAAAAAATCCCAGGCTGATTTTGGGAAATAATTTTGCAGCATTTCAGGTTACTTTATTTGTTTTTATCGTATAATGGTTAATTGATAATTATTATTTCTTTACGCTTTAATTGGTAAAAGATAATTATTATTTTAGTGATCAGACATGAACCAGGCCCAAACCATATTATTCCGATTTTTTTTCTTTTTCAGCATTGGATGGCTGTTGCCTTCTGAAATGAAGGCACAGGAAGTTCCCGATTCGCTCATCGTTCCCCTTCCGGTTTTGGGTCCTCACGATACAATTCCTGTTCCGGCAATGATTCATCAAAATCAATGGATTCCGGGAAACACGTTGCAGTGGCATTATGTTTCTGTACCTTACCCAAAGCACTTGCTTAAAAAAAGGGCCGAATGGACCCGGCTTCGGAATGCCATCTATGTAACCTTTCCTTATGCCCGAAAGGCGGGTGCCATCATGAATGAAATGAATGCAAAGATGGCAACCATTACCAATGATAGCAAGCGCAAATCCTATATCAAATCCCGTGAAAAGGAATTGAAAAGAGAATTTGCTGATCCATTGACCAATTTGTCGGTATACCAGGGAAAAGTGCTGATGAAATTGATCAACCGGCAGACTGGTAATAACTGCTACGATATTATTAAAGAATACAAAGGTGGATTTACAGCTCGTTTTTGGCAAACTCTTGCTTTTGTTTTTGGTAGCAGTCTTAAGCAACCGTATAATGCTTCCACTTCCGAGAAAGAAATAGAAATGATCGTGCAGGAAGTAGAAAGAATGTATATGTGAGTGGACCCTTTCGAAAAAACAATCGTTACAAGTGCCCATAAAATAATTCTACTCCTTGAACATTGAGCGTTGAGTTTTGAGAGCTATTATCACTTTATAATATCTAAATCATTGGTCTTTCTTCCCGAGCTTCAAAGGTCATCCTTCACAATTGTTCAATTTTATTGATAAGACCTGTAGTTGAAAACCCCTCAATGACCGGATTGATAACCACCCGGCCGCCATCTTCGATAACTTCTTTGGCCCCCGCTATTTGGTCAAGCGTATAATCGCCACCTTTAACCAATACATCTGGCATAATGGCTTTGATCAGTTCAAGCGGTGTGTCTTGCTCAAATAAAACAACTGCATCAACCATCAACATCGAAGCCAATAGCAATGCACGGGATTGCTCGTTGTTGAGTGGCCTGCTATTTCCTTTTAGCCTTTTTGTTGAATCATCCGAATTTAAACCAACCACTAACAGATCAGCTTCCCTCGCAGCCTGGGATAAAGAATAAATATGCCCTTTGTGAAGAATATCAAAACAACCATTTGTAAATGCAATGGTTTTGCCCAATAGTCGCCATTGAGCGATCAATTTTATCAATTCGGATAACGGTATTATTTTGTTTTCAATAATATCAGTTCTTCGCATGTTTCTTTTTATTGAGTACCGGTAATAAAATAATGCTCATCGTGCCGAATACTATGATGATGATGAACTGTCCAAGCCATAACAGCCAACCTAAGGCCTGCCCGTAAGGTTCTGCTGCTACTCCATAAAGTTGTATGGTTTGCTGTATCATCCAGGGATAGGCGCCAATCCCACCCGGTGATAAAATCATGCCAACACTGCCCATTACTAATACCGAAAAACCTGCTGCAATTCCCAGATGACTTGTTTCAGGTAATACCTGGAAACCTAACCAGGTACTGGTCAGGTACAATATCCAGATGGTTGCAGTGTATACCAGGAATAAAAGTTTATTCTTTACCAGTCGTATACTGGTAAGTCCATGCCAGACACCGGCAAGAATAACTTTTAAGCGTTGAATAAAATTGATGTGAAGAAAGCGGCTGAATAATATTCTGAAAAGAACAATAATAACAACAAAGATTGCAGCAATCAAAAGAATTTTAGTAAAAGAAAATTGGCCTGATTTGGAACGGTATAATGGTTCGAGGGTATTCATTGCCAGCGTTCCAATGGTTTCAAATTCTAGGATCAGTGTAATTGTACTGACAAGGAGAAGGCATGCAAGATCCAAAGCTCTTTCAGCCACGATGGTCCCAACCAATTTGTCGGCAGGCACCTTTTCATACCTGGCCAGGACAGTACATTTTATAATTTCTCCCAAACGGGGAGCACCCAGATTAACAAAGTAGCCAACCATTACTCCGAAAAAAGTGTTAAGATTGCCGGGTTTGTATCCCAAGGGTTCAATCAGCATTTTCCAACGCAGTGCCCTGATCCAATGACTAAGCAGCAACAATAATAAAACAGGAAAAAAAATCACGAATCTAGCCCTGCCTAGTGCGGTTTTTAGCAATTCCCATTTTTCTGCGTTGAGATTACGTAAACTCAGCCAAACAAAAAACCCGGCTAAGGCAATAAAAAAAAAATATTGAACGTAAACAACCAGTCTTTTATTCATATACCCTAGAAATTACAAGCAAAGGTTATGCAATATGAACAAGGATTTCATTTAATTATAAGTATTGTTTACAACGAAGCGAGACATACAGATTTCCGTTCGCGATGAAGGAATAGAAGTCATAGCTCAGAGTTTGTTTCCTTCTTTGGGAAAAACGACCCAGGGTTTGAACGATTTTGCTTTTTCAAAATCCATTCTCGCATACGAGATAATAATAACGACATCTCCAACGGCGCCCTGTCTTGCAGCGGGACCATTCAGGCAACACACACCCGAACCCCGTTTGCCTTTAATAAGATAGGTCTCCAAACGTGAGCCGTTGTTCACATTGACAACTTGTATTTTTTCATTCTCAATAACATTGGCGGAATCCATCAGATCTTCATCCAGTGTAAGACTGCCAACATAATTAAGGTTTGCTTCGGTTATAACGGCCCGGTGAATTTTTGATTTCAGAATTTCTATTTCCATAGCAGGCGCAAAACTATATAAAAACCCTTTAAGAAACGACTAGTGTTAAGTTAATCATGAGATGTGAGACAGAAATGGTGAATCTTGTATTCGTTTTCAGCTATATTGATTTTGTGCTCTGATAGAAGGCAATGACTAGTTAAGCAAAAGATTGTCGATAAGGCGTACATCCCGTATGAACACTGCGGCCAGTGCTACCAGCTTCTGTCTCCCATCCCATACATTGACCAATTCAAGTGTATTGGCATCGGCGATCTCCAAATAATCTACCGAAAAATTATTTTGGATGAGCAAAGAGCTCGCCTGTTCTTTAAGTGTGTTTAATTCTCCGGCTACGAGATACTTTTTTATGTATTGTAAGGTTTCGTAAATGCTGCCGGCGTTCCTTCTTTCCGTTTCTGATAACCGTACATTCCGGCTGCTCATTGCCAGGCCACCAGGTTCTCTTAGGGTCGGGCAAACGATCAGTTCTGTGTCGGCTTTCATTGTGTTAATCAACTGTTGAATGACCAATGATTGCTGGTAATCTTTTTGTCCCATAAATAATTTCTGTGGCTTGACTATTTTCAGCAACCGGTTCATTACCTGGCACACCCCCTGAAAATGTCCGGGTCGGAACTTACCCTCAAGAACGGTTTCAAAATACCCAAGTGGGTACTGCTCTAAGTCTTTTGTTCCCTGAGAATATAAACTGGTTGCGTCGGGGAAAAACAAAATATCAGTTCCAACCGATTCAATTTTATCAATATCCTCTTCAATATTTACCGGGTATTTTTCATAATCCTTTCGATCATTGAATTGAGTAGGATTGACAAAAATGCTGCAAACAGTTAGTCCCACTTCATTTTTTGACCGTTCTAATAAAGAAAGATGACCAGGATGCAGAGCGCCCATCGTCGGTACAAAGCCAATATTTAAAGGACGTTTCCTGGTGGTATCTAAATAGTGGCTTAATAAGTCTGGGTGCTTAAATAGTATCATTTGATTTGTTTTGATGCCATACAATCGGCCATTGAGCCCTATTTACCAACAAAATACCTTACCTTCGCACACAATTTTTTAATGGTTGCTTAATCCATTTTAATCATAATGCTGACAAAGAAAAGAATTTTATTTATTGCCAACGAAATGTCTCCTTATCTGGAACTCACAGAATTTTCAGAAGTTGTAAACAGATTGGCAATAAAAGCCAACGAAGGTGGCTATGAAATTCGTTGCATTATGCCAAGATTCGGAAATATTAATGAACGTCGTCACCGCCTCCATGAAGTTGTTCGTCTGTCCGGCATTAATGTTTCTATTGATAACGATGATTATCCTTTACAAATAAAAGTGGCTTCCCTTCCCAATGCCCGTTTACAGGTTTATTTTCTGGATAATGAAGATCTCTATAAACGCAAATATATTTTTCACGACGAAAAGGAAGAATGGTACGAGGACAATGGATTGAGAACCGTATTTTTTTGCAAAGGTGCGTTGGAAACGGTGAGAAAATTTGGATGGCCTCCCGATATTATTCATTGCAGTGGCTGGATGACCGGCCTGATACCCCTGTATCTAAAAACCATTTATAAAAAAGAACCGGTATTTGCGCATAGCAAAGTGATCTATACAATTCCCGGTATTACATTTAAAGAAAAGCTGGGCGCTGATTTTTTAAAGATCGTTAATATAAACGGAGCCCTTAAAGAGAAAGAGCTTGAGCCCTACAAAGAAGCAAATAATGTTGGCATCATACGGGGCGGCGCAACCTACGCCGATGCGATTACTTTCGGCGCTGATAAAGTTGATAAGAAACTGGTTGATGAATTCGGAAAGGTGCGTGGTAAAAAGGTTTTGACATACAATGCAGAGTCTGATTTAACAGACTATTTACAATTGTATGCCGACCTTGCTAAATAGCCATTCCGTAATCCATAATACTATAACTTAATAACTTTTGTGAAGAAGAAATTTTTAGCCCCTATAATAGCTGCGCTCTGTATTTTTATTATTTATTCCTCCTGTACGAAAATTGATACTACCGATCTAGGCAACGAGCTCATTCCGGCTGTTGATAACGTTACTACTTTTGACACAGTTTTGGACGTCATTACAGATAATTTTTTTTTAGCAGATTCCACTCGTATAACCCGATCAGAAAATCATGCACTTGGCGCCATCACCAATGATCCTGTTTTTGGAAAAACAACTGCCTCCATTTATGTTAATCTGAGACCGCAGAATTTTGGTAAAAGGCCCTTTTCTGACAGTACCATCACTCTTGATTCTGTAGTTTTATCGCTAGCTTATAAAGGAACCTATGGAGATACTTTGGGGTTGCGACGTTTCAATATTCATGAAATAGACCTGACAGAAAAAACTCGCTTCCGGGACTCCTCCAATGCATTTCCTATCAGTCATCCTCCTCTCCAGACCGCTGGGTTGCTTAAGGTACATGATCAGGATTTAACCAAATTAAATGATGAGTATAAAATCAGGGAAGGTAGCGACACGGCATTGGTTGTAAAAAATCAATTACGTATTCGCCTTAATAATTCATTTGGCCAAAGATTTATCAATTACGATACCACTGCTGCCTATCAGAATGATTCCATTTTTAAAACCAAATTTCTCGGTCTTGCCATTATTCCCGACTCCAATTTGGCTTCTTCAAATGCACTGTCTTATTTTAATTTGATCGATCAAACCACCAAACTTACTTTTTATTATAAAGCAAAATACGGGAGCAAAGATTCGGTAATGGCAACCTCGTTTATTTTTTCAAATGCAACGAATATAAATCGGATTACAAGAAATACCTCAGGAACAGAATATAGTACTGCCATCGGCAATCCGAGTACCAGCCAAGATAAATTGTATATTCAGTCGTCCCCGGGTTCATACGCATCAATCAGGATACCAGGATTAAGTACTTTATCCAATCGTGTGGTTCATCGTGCTGAACTGATAACGGAGTCACTTGCTTCGTTAGGCGATGATAGATTTAAAGCCCCACCTGTTTTGTTTTTAGATGCTATTGATTCGGCCGCGAAATTAACACGCACCATTCAAAATGATTTTGTCATCAATCAGCAAGGTCAGTACAACTTTTCTTCTTTTGGCGGTTTTGTTAGCAGAGATGGAACTTATTCTTTCAATATTTCAAGATATGTGCAAGGCATTGTATCACGAAAAGAAACCAGTTATACACTGAGGATTTATGCCCCTTACGAAACTTACTCGGTTTATATTAATCCGGGAATTCAAAATAACGGCACTGATCTCGTTGCACAAAAGGAATTTCAGATGGATCCAAGGGTAGGTATTTTACCATTACGGATAAATCCTCAGATAGCTGCCGGTCGCACGGTATTGGCCGGAGGCAGCCATCCTACAAAAAAAATGCGGTTGAGAATTATTTATTCCAGAATTTAATTTAGGCGATTATCTTTGCGCGCGATAATGAATTCCTACAATCTGTAGTGAATTCAATGTATTTCGATTTTCACACAAAATTCATTTATGCCTTATTTGTTTACTTCCGAAAGCGTTTCTGAAGGTCACCCCGATAAAGTAGCCGATCAGATCTCTGATGCTCTTATTGATAACTTTCTGGCTTTCGATCCTCAATCAAAAGTGGCCTGCGAAACATTGGTAACAACAGGACAGGTAGTATTGGCTGGAGAAGTTAAATCCAAAGCCTATCTTGATGTTCAGGAAATCGCCCGCGGAGTGATCCGTAAAATCGGGTATACAAAAAGCGAGTACATGTTTGAAGCAAGTTCTTGTGGGGTCTTATCAGCTATACATGAACAATCTGCAGACATCAACCAGGGAGTTGATAAGAAAAAGAAAGAAGAGCAAGGCGCAGGTGACCAGGGAATGATGTTTGGATATGCCACCAATGAAACTGAAGATTATATGCCTTTAGCATTGGATGTTGCTCACAAGCTCCTCATTGAACTGGCCGTGTTGCGGAGAGAAGGAAAACAGATAAAATATTTAAGGCCCGATGCAAAAAGCCAGGTCACTTTGGAGTACGATGACAATAACAAGCCGACCCGAATAGATGCTATTGTTATTTCTACTCAGCATGATGATTTCGACACCGAAACCAAAATGCAACAAAAAATCGCAGACGATATTAAAAAAATATTGATCCCCCGGGTTAAGTCGAAATATAAAAAACATGCAAACCTGTTCAATGATAAGATTAAATTTCACATCAATCCTACCGGCAAATTTGTTATAGGTGGACCTCATGGTGATAGTGGACTAACCGGTAGAAAGATCATTGTAGATACATACGGTGGAAAAGGTGCGCATGGTGGCGGTGCATTTAGTGGTAAGGATCCTTCTAAAGTTGACCGCTCTGCAGCCTATGCTACCCGGCATATTGCCAAAAACCTGGTAGCCGCGGGGGTTTGTGATGAGGTGTTGGTGCAGGTATCATACGCTATTGGGGTTGCGCAGCCAATGGGCATTTATGTAAATACATACGGCACCGCAAAAGTCGATCTTTCTGATGGAGAGATATCCAAGCAGGTTGAAATGATTTTCGACATGCGACCTTACTTCATCGAACAGCGATTAAAACTGCGTAATCCTATTTACAGCGAAACAGCAGCGTACGGACATATGGGAAGAAAGCCAGAAATAGTGGAAAAAAGTTTTTCCTCGCCTGATGGTAAAGTGATAAAAAGAAAAGTAGAGTTGTTTACCTGGGAAAAGCTCGACTATGTTACAAAAGTCAAAAAGGCATTTGGAATAAAATAATTCTTGAAAAACACGTAAAAAACATCCCGCCTCTCCATGCGGGATTTTTTATTTTCGTTTTATGAATGAACAACATAACCCCTGGCGAGTACTTTCTGAAAAGGAAATATATAACAATCCATGGATCCAGGTTACGGAGTACGGCGTAATCAACCCGGCCGGAGGAAATGGTATTTATGGTAAGGTACATTTCAAAAATTGGGGCATAGGAATTATTCCACTTGATCAAGACTTCAATACTTACCTTGTTGGTCAATACCGCTTTACTTTAAACCAGTATAGCTGGGAAATTCCTGAAGGTGGTTGCCCCATTGGAACAGATCCGCTGGAAACTGCTAAAAGAGAATTGTTGGAAGAAACAGGATTAATCGCCCGGCAATGGACATGTTTGCTGGATATGCATCTTACCAATTCAGTAGGCGATGAATTTGGAAAAATCTATCTGGCGAGAGATCTTGAACAACATGCGCCGGCACCAGAAGAAACGGAACAACTCGCCATCAAAAAAATGCCCTTTGAAGAGGCCTACCGGTTAGTAGAAACGGGGATTATCACAGATTCTTTGTCTATGGCAGGTATTTATAAACTAAAATTGATGTTGATTGATGGAAGGATTTAATAAGCAAAAGCCACATACTGCCTCTTCCCTGATCATCGGAAGACAACCGCTGATTGAAGCAATGACATCGGGTAGGAGCCTAGACAAAATCCTTTTTCAGAAAAATGTCAGTGG
>Ga0136634_10000782_pt1 | contig 12981 bp, 7 predicted proteins | sample AntDrymUQ8332106_2_FD_104654 | JGI IMG/M metagenome (GOLD analysis project Ga0136634, IMG submission 104654) | Polar desert sand microbial communities from Dry Valleys, Antarctica - metaG UQ833 (21.06) | ecosystem: Environmental > Terrestrial > Soil > Desert | place: Antarctica: Dry Valley... | reverse complement strand
TCCGGCGCGTTCTCGAAGTCGGCAACCACCGCGTCGACCGCGCGTTTGGTCAGCGGCACGCTTTCAAGCGGCTCAATGTACTTACGCGCCAGGTAAGACTTCAACATGTCGGCCGACATCACGTGCGCTTTCTGGTCGTGCTCGCTGGCAAACAGGAACAGGGTGCGCAGCGGGCTCATCCAGCGCAGCTTCGCGCGCGAAAACTCCAGCCCATTCCAAAGCTTGAACCAGTTGCCGCGCTGCCAGCGGCCGATCTCTTCCTGCACCCGCGCGTCCTCGACCGGATCGAGCTTCGCAATGTCAGTGACGGGATCGGGCATCACGATATCGGCCTTGTGCTCGGCGGCAGCGCGCATGATCAACCCGGTCGATACGCGAATGCCGCCCGGCACCGTCGTCACGGGAAACACGCCGGACAACTGCATACCGTCGATCTTGGCGCGCAACTCCGAGGCAAGCAGACTCGACTTGATGTAAGTGGCCTGATCGACCGGCTTGACCGCCATCGCGTGCGATTCCATCAACTGCGTGAAAAAAAGCTCGCGCTCGCGCTCCGGCGCATTGATCAAGCCAAAGCCGTCACGCAGCACACGGATCATCGGCGGAATCAACTTGACAAGCTTGCTACGGTCTTCCGTGCTTGCCTTGGGCTGCACAGACCACACGACTTCATGAATGACGTCTCGAAATGCCTTCGCAAATCCGGGCGTCTTCTCCTGCCGTACGGTTGCCGAAACCAGCACCTTCACCCACGCGCCTAGCAAAAATTCCTTGATGTACGGCTCGAGGTCCACGCGCTCAAAGGCACGCCGGACCTGAATCGTTGTATTGATCGTCAAGATCTCATGCTTCTCCGCGGCCTCGAGCGCCTTCTTGGCGCGCGAGACCGGGTCGTTTTCTTCCGGTGTGATATCTGAGACGAACTTGTCGAACTCGCTGTACAACCGCTCGAACACCCCGAGATCGGTTTCGAAATTCTTCAGAATTTCGGTGATCACGCGGTCGACTTCTTTCAGATAGCGCTGATTGTCATCGCCGTACGGCTCCCACCCGGTGGAGGTGCCAGCGATACGATCAATCAGCTTGCGTGCCGGGTGCGCGCTCGAAGCAAAAAATGCCGCGTCCATCAGAGCCGATTTGAGTACCGGAAACTGCAGCCTGGAAATGCGGGCCTTGATTTCGGACGGAACACCTTTGTCCTGCATCACATGATCGAACAGCATGCCGACCAGTTCGATGGTCAGTTTGTCGACCACGCGTGTCGACTTCGAGATCAACTCGTCGCGCAGTGCGCCGATCGATTCGGTGGGGAGCGCAAAATCGCCACCGGGTCCAAGCTCATGCAGATCGTGACGCTGAAACTCCCCAATCGATTGCAACAGCTGCTGCGGCGCCGATCCGTGCGAAGGCAGATGCGGCAAACGTGATCCGCGCGCGTTCGCCTGCAGACGCGTCAGCAAACCGCCGAGCAGCATGTTGGGCTCCTCGGGACCGGAGGGGCCAGCGTCCTGCTGTTTGCCGTCACCATTTCCCTGCGCGCTTCCTGCGGCGCCACCCGGGCGGCCCGAGCCTGATGCAGTGTTGTCCGCATTCCGAGCGGTGCCAGCATTACGCGCGGCGGGCGTACCGGGCGCCGCTGGGACTTGCCAGGGACTGGGTGAATTCTTGGGCGATGCGCGGGTGCGGCGAATGGCTCTGCTGTCGACGCCGTGGTTCGTGTAGTGATCGAGCAGCTGGCGCACGATGCGGCCGAGCTCCTCGGCCAGCGGCTTTTCAAAAACCGTAAGAAAAAATTCCCAAGCTTCCTTGTGCAGGTCGGTGTCTTCAGCCGCACGAAGCAGCGCACGCACGTACACCGCCGGTCCAAGCGGATTCTCTGAACTACGCACGTTGGTCTTGCCGAGTAGGAACGCGACCACGAGATTCAGATCGCGCATCAACTGTTCGATCTGGCCTGCAATCTTGCTGGCGTGACGCTCGACCACGGTGCTGCTCTCAACGGACAGCGAATCGACCAGCGACAGCGTTTCTGCATCAAGCGAGCCGGGCGGTGCTTGAACTTGCCCAACGGTGATGTCGTTGAAATATTGATCCTGCGTTTCCTGCAAACGCGCCATGAACGTCGGATGCAGATCGTCAAGCTTTGCAGCAAGATGACGCTGCACAAGCGGCGATCCAACATCGAAGTCCCACTTGCCGGACAGCTCTTCAAGAATAGTTCGCGCGAACTCCGGGAACGCAGCGCCCATCAGCTCGTTGGAAATCGCCATGCCCGAGCGCAACAGCGCGGATGCTTGCGCCGCCGTCACGTACGGCACCTCAGCGCTTGCGCGCGAGGCGTCGGAGGCCGGGGGAAATTCCATGCAGTCCTGGGCTTTCGCTAAGTTAAGGCAGCCGCACGTTCAAGGGCTCGCCACGTAGACGTCGGACTCTATCTGCGCAGCAAGGCGTGTCAAGCGAGTTTAAGCAGTTAGTGATGCCCGAATGTCCTGAAATTGAAGGCATTGCCCCAACGTTTAGCGTCTTTTAAACAGCGAAACGCGCACCGAACGCGTTCTCGCTGCGCAGACCGTCTACCCATCCGCTGGCATCAAGTTGCCAGCGTGCCTCGAGTTCGCGCGCGCGCAGATCAAGTGCCGCAAAGGGCACATCCAGCGGTGGTCCTTGCATGGCCAGCACGATGCGGTTTCCAGCATCCGCTTCCGGCAACGCCAGCACACGGTCGTCGAAGGCGGCCGCGATCGCGGCGAAGCTCGGCTCGAAGCTCGCGCCGAACAGATTGAACGATGCAACACCCGGTGACCGCAGCGATTTGCGGCAGGCGCGATAAAAAGTGACGTCGTCATAAACGGGGCCCCGCGCGTTTTCATCGTAAAGGTCGACCTGCAACCAGTCGGCTCGACGGCGCTCCGATGGCCGGCTGATGAATTCGAGCGCGTCTGCGTTGACAACCGCAAGTCGCGCGCCATCGGATGGCACGCAAAACCACGCCCTTGCCGCATCAATCACCATCGTGCTGAGCTCCACCGCAACGATCGTGGCACTGGCCACATAGCGCCAACAAAACTTGGTGAGTGCGCCGGCACCCAAGCCCAGTTGAACAACACGCTGCGGATCCGGCAAGAACAGACCAACTGCCATCATCTGTTGCTGATACTCGAGCTCGAGAGCAAACGGTCGCGAAATGCGCATGCCGCCTTGAATCCATTCGGTACCGAAGTGCAGATAACGAACGCCATGTTCTTCGGAAAGCGTGACGGCCGCAGCTTTTCGATTGCGTCGCACCTTACGCGGGCGCGCCGTCGGGCTGCAGATCGCGCATCATGCCGTCGACCATACGTTCGAACAGCGGCGCCCGTTCGGCTGTCCTGATTCTCCCCGCCCGCACATATCCGCGCAGAATCAGCGGCGCAAGACTGTGCGCTTTGCCGGTATCGGCCGACGTAAATAGATAAAAATTCCGGCGTGGACTGATCCAGCGCAGCCTGACACGCTCCGTTTGCTCGCCGGTCCACAAATCGAACCAGGTACCGCGCTGCCATCCCTCAACCATCGTGTCCAGCGCCTCATCGGACAACTGCTCGATCGAGATCATTTCCTCAGGTTGCACCGTCAGTGGTGCCTCGAGCAGGTTGACCTCGGCGTGGTTTGCGGCAACGGCGCTCCGCAGAACGTCCGGAGTAATCGTTAATGGCTGCTCGTATTCATTTTCGACCACTGGCGGCGGCTCGACGATCTGCACTTCGTCGAGCTTGCGCTTGAACGCAGCCGAATCCATGGGTGCCCCGGTGCCATAGGCCACCTCGAGCGCCTTAACCGCCTGCGCATGAGAGCCCATCAGACGCGAGAAAAATTCCTGCGACTGCGCCGCTGTGAATTCGATCAGCTGCAGTCCTTCGCGCACGGTGCTCAGTACCGCCGGGATGGTCTTGACGAGGCGCTTGCGATCGTCGGGATTAATCTTCGGTTGCACACTCCAAACGAGGTCAGGAACGACGTCGCGGAACTTCTTGGCGAATGACGGCTGCGTCCGCTCGCGCAGTGTCGCCGCAACGAGTACCTTGACCCACGCGTCAAGCAGAAAATCGCGTAGATACGATTCGATCTGCACGCCATCAAACACGCGACGGATGCCAATCGCCGCGTTGATTCCCATGATCTCGCGAGTTTCGGCTTCTTCCAGTGCGCGCTTGGCGCGCAGCACCGGGTCATCATCGCGCACACGTTCCTCGGCGAGGTACTGGTCGAACTCGCTCAATGCTCGCTCAAAAACCGGCGGGCCTTCGTTGATTGCGAGCACTACAGTGTTGACGGCTTTGTTTACTTCGCTCAGATAGCGAACGTTGTCCTCGCCCTCTGGACGCCATCCGATTCCAGTGGCAGCAATCCGGTCCATCAACCGGCGTGCCGGCTGAACCGGCGACACGAACAATTCCGAATCTGCCAGTGCGACCTTCATGATCGGAAATTGCAGACGCGAGATCGCCGTCTTGATCTCGGCGGGCAAATGCTTGTCCTGGTGAATCCGATCAAACAACATGCCGACCAGTTCGATCGTCAACTTGTCGATCTGCTTCGTGGCTTTTTCAGCCACGTGCGAGCGCAAGTGCGCTTCGTCGCGCTCGCTGATCATCGCGGCGGCCGCCCCACTCGTGCCGCTCATTGTGGCAAGCGCGTTCAGTCGCTGCACTTCGTTGATCGACGCCAGCACTCCGGGATCGATCGCGGCAAATTGCACCGGCGTACCCGGAGCCAACGGTGTCGACGACGTTCCCGTAATCACGAAGCCAGGCGACATCATCCCCGCGCTGGTCAACGGTGCCACACGATCAAACATCGCCGCCGACTGAGGCATTTGCGTATGTGGCATTTGCGTATGTGGCATCTGCGGCGACCGGGCGCCGCCGGGTACCGTGGGCACCTGCATGCGTTGATAGAGGGCGCTCAGCAACTGCTCTGCTGTTGCCCCTGAGATCGGGCCGTGGGCAACACCGCCCGGTGCGCCTTGGGTGATGCGGCCACCGGTGCCGATCATCGTATTTCGAAAGCCGGTGTGCTTGAAGCCCGCAGACTGCGCCGCGCCGTCCTGCACCCCTTTTCCTTCAAGCTCGTCGTTCAGGGCGGTATAGACCGCCACCAACGGCTTGAGCAGACTGACGTCGAAGGCCTTGAGAACGGCATGGCGCTGGTCGCCTTTAAATCCCAGTTTGTCGATAGCGTCGCCGAGCGCGCGGCAAAAGCGAATCGGATGAAAGGGGTTCTCGCGATCTCCAAGGCCAGGAATCTGCAAAGCCTTGGCGAGACGTTGAGTTAACGGAGTGAACGATGCGTCGGCCGCATTGCGGATACGTGAAGAGAAGCGATCGACCACCATCGCCTCTTCCATTTCGTCGTAGTCGACCAGCGATAAGCTGGCGGCTTTGCTGGTCGGAGCGGCAACTTTGTCCTGGCTGCCCACAAACAGTTCATTGATCGCGGCATCGATCTGAGTATCGACCGCAGTGAAAAACGAATTTGAAAACTCGCGCTGATCCACCAGCAACCGGCGCACGGACTTCTTCAGTGTTGCTGAAGCCTCGTCATCCGAGTCGATCACCTGAATGGCTTCGCGTGCTGCGTCGGGCAACATGGGGTCGAGCTGCGCCCGGACGGTCTTGCGCATCTCTCCAATCACACGATGAACCGTCGTGCGGCTGGCGCGTACTGGGCTGGAAGAAGACGGTGAACTCACAGATACGGTTGTAGAGGGCGCGACGGCCGGGCCCGAGGGTCGAAAGATTAGCCGATTAACGGAGCCTGGCGGACCGGTAATTGCGGTTCATTTGCCCCCTTCTTGGCCTATTACGGGCGTTGAGTTGGCCGGATTTTCGGGCCCGGATGCGTCCCACCACTTCTTCCAAATGGTCAGCTTTTGCTCGTAGGTGCGCCCCGCATGTGCGGGACTCGACGACGGAAGCACGGCAACCTGGAAGCCGCCGGCCGCAAATGTCGGGGCAAAGCGCCCCGCCGTTTGTCCGTTGAATGCAACGGACGCCAACGATGGGGCCAGCCGGCGCAGGCGCGTAAAGGTGTTGGCTTGGTAGTTTCGAATCGCTGCATCGCGACTGCCCTGCCGCTCGCACGCGTGCAACACGTCCCAAATTCCAATCCTATGCACAAGTACCCGCTTCAACCGCTCGCAGTACGGCCGCGCCGCAAGCGGCTCGCCGGTCAGATCGCCCAGTAACCGCCAAAACTGGTTGCGAGGGTGCGCGTAATACTGACCGGCCGCGAGCGAAGCCTCTGACGGAAAGCTGCCGAGGATCAATCGGTGTGCATGGCGATTGATGACCGGCGCAAACCCTTGCAGCACCCGATCCGCTGTTTCAGGCCCCGGCATTCATCAGCATCGTATTCAATCGCCTGACGAATTCCGCCGGATTCTCGAGCCGTCCACCTTCCGCAAGAATGGCCTGGTCAAGCAGCAGCGCCGACCATTCAGCCAGCTGCGGGTCGGCGGCCTGGCTGTGCGTCGACAGCCGTTGCACAAGCGGATGATTTGGGTTGAGTTCGAGGATCGGCGCTGAAGCAGGAGCACTTTGGCCAGCATCCTTCAGCAGCCGCTGCAAGTGCTGACTCATCGCATGCTCGTCGGCGACGACGCACGCTGGGGAGTCTGTAAGCCGTAGCGTCACCCTCACCTCTTTGACGCGCTCACCCAGCGCCCCCTTGACAGCTTGCACCAGCGCCTTGCTCTGCTCCACAGCCTTGCGCTGCTCTTCTTTCTCATCGGCCTCGGCGAGATCGCCCAGATCGAGATCGCCTTTGGCGACCGATAGCAGCGGCTTGCCGTCGTACTCGTCGAGGAACGAAAGCATCCATTCGTCGACTCGGTCAGTCAGGATCAGCACTTCGACGTCCTTGCGCCGGAAAATCTCCAGATGCGGGCTCGCCTTACCCGCAGCCAGCGAGTCTGCGGTCACGTAGTAAATCGCTTTCTGCTTGTCGGTCATCCGGCTGACGTAATCAGCGAGTGCGACCGTCTGCGCGTCACTCGTTGTTGATGAAAAACGCAGCAACTTCGCGATTCGCTCACGGTTGCCGGCGTCCTCGCCGATGCCTTCCTTCAACACCTGGCCAAACTCGTTCCAGAACTTGGCGTAGTCGTCCTTCCGGTTCTCCGCCAGGTCCTCGAGCATCGTCAGAACGCGTTTGCTCGAACCCTCGCGGATCGCCTTCACGTCGCGGCTCTGCTGCAGAATCTCGCGCGACACATTCAACGGCAGATCCGACGAATCGATGACGCCGCGCACGAATCGCAGATAAGTCGGCATCAGGTCGCCCGCGTCCTCCATGATGAACACGCGCTTGACGTAAAGCTTCAGGCCGTGGCGCTGCTGCCGATCCCAAAGGTCAAACGGCGCACGTTCAGGCACGTACAACAGCTGGATGTATTCGGAGCGACCCTCAACGCGGTTATGGGTCCACGCGAGTGGGTTTCCAAAGTCATGCGAGACGTGCTTGTAGAACTCGCGATACTGCTCCTCGGTAACGTCAGTCTTGGCCCGCGCCCAGAGCGCGCTCGCCTGATTGATCGTTTCCGTTTCGTCGGTCTGAATGTATTCGCTTTTATCTTTGTCCCAGATTTCCTTGCGCATACGGATCGGCAACGAAATGTGATCGGAATAACGCGTGATTACCGATCTCAGCTTGCCCGCCGAAAGGAATTCGTCTTCACCTTCGCGCAGATGCAGGGTCACATCGGTGCCTGATTCAGCGCGCTCAGCAGGCTCGACGCTGAATTCGCCACCGCCGTCGCTTTGCCAGCGGACGGCCTCGGACACCTCGCTACCCGCACGACGCGACACCACCGTGACGCGGTCGGCGACGATAAAGCTCGAGTAGAAGCCGACGCCGAACTGGCCGATCAGTTGCGCATCTTTTTGCTGGTCACCCGAGAGCTGCGCGAAGAATTCGCGGGTGCCCGATTTTGCAATCGTCCCAAGATGCCCAATGGCATCGGCGCGTGACATGCCGATTCCATTGTCGGAGACCGTCAGCGTGCGCGCGGCCTTGTCGAGCGAGACCGTGACCCCAAGCTCGGAGTGGCCCGCGAGTAAACCGGGTTGTGACATCGCCTCGAAACGAAGCTTGTCGCACGCGTCCGAAGCGTTGCTGATCAGTTCGCGTAAGAATATTTCCTTGTTGCTGTACAGCGAATGAATCATCAACTGCAGCAGCTGTTTGACTTCGGCCTGAAAGCCGAGCGTTTCCTTGCGGTCTATGTCTTGCGTTTCCATGTCGGAATGGGTTGCATAAAGGGGCGCGCATTATCGCGCGGATTGCGCCGTGACCGTGGACGCTGGGTTGCACGCACCAGTTCCAACCTGCCCGCGCGGGAACGTGAGAATCGCGTCATTCGCCGATTTTTTGAAGCAGGTAGAGCCGCTGGTAGATGCCGTCTTCGATCTGCATCAGCGCGTCGTGCGTGCCCTGTTCTGCGACCCGGCCATGGCTGAGCACGAAGATGCGGTCGGCAGCGCGGATCGTCGACAGCCGATGCGCGATCGCGATCACGGTGGTCTTGCCGTGCAGAAGCGTCAACGCCTGCGCGACCTGTTGCTCTGTATCGCTATCGATGCGTGACGTGGCTTCGTCAAGAAACAGCACGCGCGGCTCACCCGCCAGCGCGCGCGCCACTGCAATCAACTGCTTCTGCCCCGACGACAGGCGTGCTCCGCCCTCGCTAAGTGGGGTCTCGTATCCCTGCTCGAGCGCGCTTATGAAAGCGTCCGCACTGGCCGCATGCGCAGCCGCTTCGATCTGCGCCTTCGCCAGACCGCGTCCCATGTCGATGTTCTCGCGCGCACTCGCCGCCAGGAGAAACGGCTCTTGCGGTACCAGGCCGACGTCGGCCCGAAAGTGCTCGTCGCCGATCGTTGCCAGCGGAATCCCGTCGATTTCCAGACGCCCTGCCTGCGGCGCATAAAAGCGGAGAAGCAGCGAGAGCAATGTCGATTTGCCACTGCCGGTATGGCCAACGATGCCGACGAAGTGGCCGGCCGGAATGTCGATGGTTATGTCGTGCAGCACCGGAACCTGAGGGTCGTAGCCGAAGCTGACGTCGCTGAGTCGAACGTGGCCGCGATCGATTCGCCGCTGATGCGTGACGCGCTGCGACTCGCTTTCGTCAAGCAGCGTGTTGACGCGTGCGGCTGCCACCAACGCCTGCTGCAATAGCGAAAATTGCATCGTTATCTGAATCAACGGCTCAACCACGCGCGCCACATAGCTGATGAAGGCGTACAGCAGCCCGACTTCAAGAGCGCCCAGCGACTGCGTGCCAAAGGCCGCGATGATTGCGACGATCAACAGAACGTTGAGCATGTCCAGTGCCGGCCGAAGCAGCCATGCGTTCGCACGCACTTCCCCGAGACGCGCATCGTAGTGGTCGCGATTGGTACGCAGAAAACGCCGCGCGAACCGATTGGCCGAGCGAGTTGCCTGCAACACACTCATGCCCGCAATGCTTTCCGCCATTTGTGCATTGATATCGCTGCGCAGTTCGCGCGAACGCCGCACCGAGTGCGATGAGAGCCTCTGATAACCGACGACAATCGCGAACGTCGCCGGAATCAGCGTCAGCACGATAAGCATCAGCCGCCAGTCGAGCCATGCCATCGCCGCGACTGCGCCTAGCAGCACCGTCAAGCCCTGGAGCATTTCGAACAGCACCTGCACATACAGCTGACGGATTTGTTCGGTGTCGTTCGTGATACGACTTACCAGCTGCCCGGTGATCGCCCGATCAAAAAAAGCCATCGGCAGCCGCAGCACATGGGTATAGACACTTTCGCGCAACCGACGCACCGAACGCATCGCAAGTCCGGCCAGTCGCACCAGTTGAAAATAGCGCACCACGCTTGCGCTGATTCCCGCGCCAACAATTCCCGTCAACAGGAGAGTGATCGACAGCGCGTCAAGCTTTCGCGGCAACAAATAATTGTCGATGAAGACCTTTCCAAAAATCGGGCCGAGCGCCTCAAGTCCACCCGCCACCAGCAGGAATGCGCTCGCCCACAGCAACTGCTTCCTGTCGGGTCGTGCCGCTTGCCACAGCAGCGCAAACGCCTGGCGGCGCTCGGCACGGTGCACCGGCCGCGGGCTGGCGGACGCGAGGGCGCCAGTAGCTGCGGCCATTACACGACGACCGAGGCGGACGTCGCCCACCCTTGCTCGCAACGGCGTGGATGATTCAAGCCGCCTCCAGACTGGCTGCGAGCTGCTGATACCGCCACTGCGACGCGTACCAGCCATTTGTTACCAACAGCTGCTGGTGCGATCCGACTTCAACGATGCGCCCGGCTCGCAGCACCAAAATGATGTCCGCGTCGGCAACCGCCGATAACCGATGACTGACAATGATCGCTGTGCGGTGCTGGTGCGGCGAACCGACCTGCTGTTCGGAACGTTCGGCTCGCAAATGCGAAAGGATCCGTGTCTCAGTGCCGGTGTCGACAGCGGACAGCGCGTCGTCGAGTAGCAGCATCGGCTTTTCGGTGAGCAGCGCGCGCGCGATCGCGACTCTTTGCCGCTGGCCCCCCGAAAGCGTAACGCCGCGCTCGCCAACCAGGGTTTGATAGCCCTGCGGGAATCGAGCAATGTCCTCGTGCAGCGCCGCGAGCTCGGCCGCATTCTCGAGTTCAATATGGGTTGCATCGCTACGCGCGAGCGCGATGTTTTCCGCAAGCGTCGCCGAAAACAGAAACGCCTCCTGCGGAACCCAACTGATCGCACCGCGCAGCGCATCGAGCGTGTAGCCCTCGATCGGAGAACCGCCCCACGTGATTCGGCCGCTGTTCGGCGCGTAATGGCGTAACAGCAGCGCGAGCAATGTGGACTTGCCAGATCCTGTGGGCCCAACAATCCCGAGCGTGTGGCCAGCGGGCAGCTCGAACGAGACGTCTTCGATCGCGTTCAGTGATTGCGATCCGTAGCTGAAGCTCACCTGCTCGAAGCGCAGAGTGCCCGTGGGCATCGCATCAGTTGTGCCATTGTCTGCAATTGACAGGGGCTCCGCGAGCGTCGGCTGAAGGCGTGTCCAGCCTGCCTTGCCGCGCTCAATCAGCGATAGCACCCAGCCCGCGGCAAACATCGGCCAGATCAGCTGCGACAGATACATCGCAAAGCTCGTGAGTTCTCCAACGGTCAGTTCCTGCTGCCACACAAGCCATCCACCAACCCCAACCGTCAGCGCGGTGGCGATGGTCAGCGTCAGTCCCACTGCAGGTTCATACGCCGCCTCCCATTTCAATGCGCGGAAGTTGGCATCGGCTGCGGCACCTGCGCGTTGTGCGAACTCGCGGCCGGCGTGCACTTCAAGCCCGAGCGCGCGCAGCGTTCGCACACCACCAATTGTTTCCTGAACATGATCGTTCAGATTCGAAAATCGATCGAGAGAATCGCGCCACGCAATGTGTACGCGCCGCGAGATCAGCCAGAAGGCGAGCGCCATCAGCGGAAAAGGCAGCAATGCAATCAGCGCCAATCGCCAGTCGATTCCCAGCGCCATCATCGCGATCACGAGGATCAACGTCAGCGTGCCGTCGAATCCCGCAAGAAATGCCTCGCCCGCGGCCATCTCGATCGCATCGACGTCGTTGGTGGCGCGCGCCATCAGGTCGCCTGTACGACTACGGTTGAAAAACGACGGTCCTTGATGCGCCAGCCGCTCGTACAGGCGGGTTCGTAGTTCGACACCCAGTTGGTACGCCGCCGAAAAAAGCTGCAGCCTCCAGCCGACCCGCAGCAAGTAAATGACCGCACCCGTCATCACGAGCGTCAAAAGCTCGCGCGCCAACGCGCTGCCGGTTAATGTGCCAGCGATGAGTCCGTCGACCGCCTTGCCAACAACGCGGGGTACCCACACGGTCAGCACCGCGATGCCGATCAGCATCAATGCCGATGCGACATAGGCGCGCCAGTGGCGCGCGACAAATCCACCAAGAAGTTGATAAAGCGACACGGAACTGAAGCCGGCGGGTAGCCGGCGCTACAGCAGGGCGCGGCCGATCGTTGCAATCGCGATGGTGAGAACGCCGAGCCCGAGGTTAAGCGCGACGAGCTTACGGACGGTATCAAGATTGGCCGCCGCGGCCGGCCAGTCGCTCGTGACCACCGCCGCCCGCATGCGCCGGAACGGACCGAACCGGATATGCAGATACAGCGCCATCATCGCAAGCCCGACGCCGAGCATCAGGTGCACTGACAAGTGTGCGTTGCGAAATCCGCCACTGCCAAAGATCATCGCCAGTCCGCTTGCCAACACGACGATCACCGCCAACGCTGCCCAAGACATGAATCTGCCCAGGATCGAGGACAACAGGGTCAGGCGCATTGACGCCTCCTGCAGGCGCGCAGCCGATGGCCGCACGGCGAAATGCAGAACGAACATGCCGCCAACCCAGATGACGACGCCCAGAACATGCAAGAACAACAGAGTGGTGTAGAGGATCCGCATGCGTATTACCAATGTCCTGTCACGAGCAGTGCCGAAGTGTATTCGCCCTTACCGCGGACACTTACTCGATGTTGTCAGCCGGTTTTCGCAGATCAAAAGGCGGTTTCAATCTTGCGTCCACGAGCTTGCCCTTGCGCGCGCGATGACCGCGTTGCGATGCCAGCGTTTGCCCTGCGAGCCTGACCTCGCTCGGCTTGCCAGAACTGCCACGGGTCCCCGTCAGGATCACGCCGTTGGAAATCGGCAGCGCCGCCAACAGCTTCTCGCCATCGTCGAGATCCATTAGCGTCACGCCTCGCCCTCCGCCCGATAGCGCTTTCAATTCAGTCGCATCAAATATCAGTACACGCCCGCGCTCCGACAGAGTTGCAATCAGGTGATCTGAAGATGGATCGGCGAATTGCGGACGCAGCGGCTCGGCTCCCGCGTCGACATTGATGAATTGTTTTCCCCCACGCTGGCGCGATGACAGGTCACCTAGT
>Ga0136634_10000781_pt1 | contig 12991 bp, 12 predicted proteins | sample AntDrymUQ8332106_2_FD_104654 | JGI IMG/M metagenome (GOLD analysis project Ga0136634, IMG submission 104654) | Polar desert sand microbial communities from Dry Valleys, Antarctica - metaG UQ833 (21.06) | ecosystem: Environmental > Terrestrial > Soil > Desert | place: Antarctica: Dry Valley... | reverse complement strand
TGCTGCTGCAGCAGCAGGTTTAAGCTGGATGTTTTTTGATGTGCTAAGAGGTAAAAAACCTTCCGTGTTAGGTTTTTGTATCGGGGCGGTAGTTGGCCTTGTGGCAATAACCCCTGCTGCAGGATTTGTAGCAATACCACAAAGTATTTTTATTGGAGTTATAGCAGCTATTATTTCAAATATTGCGGTGTACTATAAACAACGCTCCAGGCTTGATGATACGCTTGACGTTTTCCCTTGCCATGGTGTTGGTGGAATGGTAGGTATGCTAATGACGGGTTTACTGGCTACAAAAGCTATGAACAGCGCAGGAAGCGATGGTCTTTTTTATGGCAATCCAACTTTCTTCTTCACACAGGTTAAAGCCCTGTCAATAGTGGTGGCTTTTAGTTTTGCTGGTTCTTTTGTCATCTTTAAATTCATCAATTACATTCTTCCTTTAAGAGTCACAGAAGCTGAAGAAGAACTTGGCCTGGATGCTTCTCAACATAATGAAAACTATTCTCAGGGAACTTTACTGGTACATAATAATGGGGTCATAAAAGAAACCCTGGCATCAGATTAACCAAAACTAAAAAGGTACAACCGTAATATGAGCTTCTGGACAAAGTTCATGGCTGTACCTCTTATTTAATCATTAAAATCAATTACAATGTTAAGAAAATTATCTTTAGCAGGAGTATCTGCTATCTGCTTTTTTACTGTTCATGCACAGGATACTACCAAATCATTAACAGTTACAGGATCTATTGACGCATATTATCGTTACAATTTTTCCGGGCAAATGAATAATTACACCAGTTTTACCAATTCTCAAAGTTCATTTGAGTTAGGGATGGCATCAATAAGAGCAGATGCTTCCGCTATGTCTGGTAAGGTGGGTGCCACAATAGATTTAGGCTATGGCCGCAGAGCAGAAGAATTTTCGTATAACGATGGTGTAGATGGTACAAAAAATGGTTTCCTTTCGTTAGCTGCAATAAAACAAGCATTTGTTACTTATGCGCCTTCATCAAAAATAAAATTTACCATGGGTAAATTTGCCACTCATGTTGGTTACGAATTATTGGATGCTCCTTTAAACAGGAACTACAGCATGAGTTATATGTTTACCAACGGGCCTTTTTTTCATGCAGGTGTTAAAGCAGATATTACAGCAGGGCCGGTAGGATTTATGATTGGAGTTACTAATTATACAGATCAAACTACTGCCAGTACCAGTGTAAAAAACCTGATAGCTCAATTTAGCGGAGGAACTAAAAATGGTAAACTAAAATTCTACCTTAACTACTCAGGCTTTGGTGGTTCAGATGATGGGCTTAATCCAAGTGGTTTAAAATCTTTAAACCAATACGACGCAGTAGTTACAGGAGTAATTTCTCCTAAATTCAATATCGGTTATAACGGAACGATACAGTCAAGGAAGCCGGTAAGCGGCAGCAGTGGTAGCTGGATTGGTAATGCCTTGTATTTAAACTTTGATCCTACAGATAATCTAGGTCTGACTTTGAGGAGCGAATATATCAGCGATAAAGACAACATTTATTTTGCAACCGAAAATATTTTTGCTAACACTATTTCGTTTATAAAAAAAGTGGGGCCGCTCACCATCATACCTGAGCTTAGGTTTGAAACAGCACAGGACGAATTATATATAAAGAGCAATGGTTCCGGCAGTAAATCATCTGCCAGTGGTTTAATAGCAGTGATGTACAAATTTTAATACAACATTTTCTTATATGGCAAGCAATCATTAAAGAAAAGAGCCCCTATTTCTATAGGGGCTCTCTATTTATGATTACATTTTTTATTAAGCAGAATTGCGTCCGGCATTTATAATTCCAAAGGATGCACGCATCACTAATTTTTCAAACGACGCTTTTAATGGATCATTTACCAATTGCTCTTCAGCCGCCCTGATTGTACCTATGGCATATTGCTGGATGGTTACCAGCGGCAATACAATTCTTTCTCTTGTAGCAATAGACAACTGCTCTACCGGGTAGTCTTCCATGAGTTCTGTTTTGCCTGACAATAAAAAAATATATTTTTTAGTCAGCTCAAATTCATCATAGATCATATTCCATATTTCACCATATTTTTCATGATTGCTCAGGTATTGTGTAAGTGGGAAATAACATTTTTTCATGGCCATTTCACAGTTGTCCAATAAAGTTTTAAAAAATAAAGAGCCCTGGTAAAGTGATTTGATTTCAATCAATTTTCCTTGTTTATCTGCAGCCTTTAACGCAGATCCTACGCCATAATAGCCGGTTACATTTTGTTTTAACTGGCTCCATGATCCTACAAATGGTATAGCTCTTAAATCTTTAAATGATATTTTTCCTGAGGCAGAGCGGCTGGCAGGCCGGCTGCCAATATTGGTTTCACTGTAAAATTTTAAAGGGCTTACATAAGTAAGATAATCTATAAAACAAGGATGATTCTTTAATGCATTGTAAGATGCATAACTGTCATCGGCTAATTCTTTTAATAATACTTCTTCATGCTGTACCAGCGTGATTTCTTTATCGCTGAACAACTCATTGGATATACCTGCATGAATCAATTGTTCGATATTATATTGCGCAGCATCAATAGTTCCAAAATTGCTACTCACTGTTTGGCCCTGCACGGTGAGTTGTATTTCTTTGTTAGAAATATTCTTACCCATGGAAGCATAAAACTGGTGCGTTTTTCCACCACCACGGGCGGGCGGGCCTCCCCTGCCGTCAAAAAACACAACGTCTATTTCATATTTTTCTGAAATGGAAGTAAGGGCTTCTTTGGCTTTATATATGCTCCAGTTAGCCATCAGGTAACCACCATCCTTAGTTCCATCACTAAAACCCAGCATGATAGTTTGCTTTTGTTTTCTATGCTTCAGGTGATTCATGTAAGCTTCGTTGGAATAAAGCGTCTCCATAATACCAGCTGAACGTTGCAGATCATTTACTGTTTCAAATAATGGAACTATATCAATATCCATTGTATCTTTTTTCCAGCCGCATAAACTAAACAAACCATATACTTCCATCACATTTAATGCACTATTACATTGGCTGATGATGTATCGGTTACTACCCTTTTGGCCATTAAACAACTGAATAGTTTCAATGGCTTTAATACTTCTTAAAGTATCTGTAATAATAGGATCTGAAAAAATTTCATCATTCACCACATTGGAGTGTGTGGCCAGGAAATTAATTTTCTGTTCATCATTCCAACCTTTATATTCAGCAGGAACCAGATTGGTATTTGCAGAAAGTTCTTCAAAAACTTTTGCATGAACAGAGCTTTCCTGCCTCACATCAAGCGAAGCGAAATGCAAACCAAAAATGCCAACCTTATTAATTAAATTATCAACCAGGTGCAGGAACAAACCATTGTGCTGGTGAATAAGTATATTTTTGATTTCGTAAAGCGAATTCATTATTTCTCCCTGGCTCAGTTCTGTGCGATGGCCGGGGATAAAAATATTTTCATATAATTTTTTTTCCAGCTCATTTAAAATAGGATCTATTCCTTTAAAAGTAAGCCGGCGCTTTAGTTTCCTTATATCCAGGTAGTAACATTTGATGATGCTACCTCTTAATGCGTCTGCCACCTTTAGCGTAGTTGCAGCATCTACAAAAGGATTACCATCCCTGTCGCCACCAGGCCAGAAACCCATATTAATAATGCTATTGTTTTCATCCAATGATTGCGGAAACTGGTTTTTTAAAAAAGATACAATCCTTCCTGATGCAGCATAAAACACATTCTCCAGGTACCAGATTAAACTTACCGCTTCATCGAACGGTGTTGGTTTTTTTTTATTAAAAAACGGTGTTTTGCCTAGTTGTTTCAGGTAGGTATCTATAAGGCCTGCATCATTATTGGCTAAGGCTCTTGAAAGATCATTAATGATACCCAATACCTGGCCGGGATAAAATTGTGTTGGATGCGCAGTGAGCACTAATCGTACAGAAAACTGTTTTAATTTCTGCGTAAGGTCTTCCTCCTTTTTTTGTCCCTGAATTTGTAAAGCGAGATGCTTTAAACTTCCTGCGCCGGCCATATCATGCACTTCATTAAAAGCTGCATCTTCCAGGGCATCAAATAATACTACCTGTCTTTCTATAAACTGTATAAACCGAAACAAAAAATCTAACTGATCTTCCCTGGTTTTATAGCTGGTATGCTTGGTAAAGAATTCTTCAATAATAGTTAGAGGACTCAAATGTTTTTTATAACCTTCTTCACAATTATCTATTAAGAGAGAAAGAAGAATTCCCGTTTTTTCAATACGGTGAAAAGGGAGCGCCGTAAACAAACTATTGTATAGCTGAAATTTTAAACCAACATGGTTTTTAAACTGCCTTAATCCATTCAATGAATACTCGTTCATGAGTTATTTATTTTTTACTGATAAAAAATACGGCAGCAATCGAACTTTAAAAATACTGAAAAAATTATGCTCCTGCTTATTTTAGTTTATTCCTTATAATAAAAACAGCAGGTACGGCCCTCTGCAGGCCTTTGTCACTCGGTTCAATAGTTTCTTTTCCATTTATTAACATGCAACTGCTGCCACCACCATCAAGATTTAATGCTTCGATGCAACCAATATCTGCCATGAGTTTTGCAGCCTGTATTAAACTGGCTCCTTCGGCTTTACCCGTATTCCTGCCTTCAATAACCATAACTATTACCTGGTCGTCTTTTGTATAACCCATCAATGTTCGTGGATGTTTATCACTGATAGCTCTGCCGGCAAATTTTAGTTCTTCGTTATTGGTAATTTTAATTTGTCCATCCTGCACCAATACTGGCCCTCCACCTACGGCTGTCTGCACTTTCCATTTTTTTAAAACAGGCTTATATTTTATCCCAATATTACCTGCTCTATAAATTTTGGAAGAATAGAGTTCTGCTTTTTCTAATGACAGTACCGCAACAGAATCTTTAACAGGTGCGTGCGCATTTTGTAAGGCAAAAGACTTTTTTGAAGAAGAATCAGTAAAAGTCCAGGCTACATCAGCTTTCCTTTTTTTTGAAATACCTATTGCACTTGCAAAAGGATGTTTATACAGTAAAGTATCTTTTCCTTTCAAGGCAATGGAATGAATATTGTAACTCACTACTTTTCCATCCTGAATTACAAGATTCAGATTTTGATTGGTTGCAAAAGAAAAGAAAGTACTGTTTACTACCAGTAAGGGCTGGCCGCTTTTTTCATAAAATCCCGATGGTGTTAATCTTCTTTTTAGGGTTGTGTCGGATGTAAATTGCAGCTTCTTATTTTTTAATGAAGCAATTGCATAATATGCTATAAAGGGTTTCCCTTCTAAAGAATCCACTGTTTTATATACATGAAAATCATTGGGCAAGGGAGCAAAATCAGCATCAACATTTATCCATTTGGCCTGGGATATCACGTGCAATGGTATTGTCATTACCAAGCATAAGATTAGGGAAACAAATAAAGATGTATTCGTAAATTTTTTTTCTATTCTCATAAAAATTATTGCTTTATAAAAAGCGCCTTTACATTTCTGCAAAGGCGTTTATTTATTTAAAATATTAATTAGAACTCACCACCATCTTCTCAAATTATTATTGAGCAATGGCTATGGCGTTTTCTTCCATCCATTTATTTCTCCCCCAATTAGGAATTACATGTTTTTCGCTATGATAGGAAGAACGCACCAGTGGACCGCTTTCTACATAATCTAACCCGATCTCATACCCTATCTGCCTGTATGCTGCAAACTCATCGGGGTGCACAAAACGGTGAACGGGTAAATGTTTTTTAGAAGGCTGCAGGTACTGCCCAATAGTTACTACATCAACGCCATTGTTGTACAAATCTTGTAAAGTTTGTATCACTTCTTCTTTTTCTTCTCCAAGACCAAGCATGATACCGCTTTTGGTTCTCATGCCACCATCTTTCAGCATTTTTAGCGTTTCCATACTTTGCCAATATTGTGCTTGTATCCTTACCTGGCGTGTAAGCCGCTCTGTTGTTTCTATATTATGACTTACCACATTTGGAGCAGCATCTATAATGCGTTGCACATTCTCCAGTTTATTTTTTCCTTTAAAATCCGGTATTAGTGTTTCTAATGTAGTTGCAGGATTAAGAGTCTTAACAGCCTTAATGGTATTATACCAGATAATACTTCCCCCGTCTTTTAACTCATCTCTATCTACAGAAGTAATAACGGCATGCTTAACTTTCATCAGGTTAATAGCCTCTGCAACCCTTTGTGGTTCGTCCCAGTCCACTTCCAGCGGACGACCTGTAGCAACTGCGCAAAATCCACAACTGCGGGTACAAATATTACCAAGAATCATAAAAGTTGCTGTTCCCTCTCCCCAGCATTCACCCATATTTGGACAATTACCACTTTCACAAATGGTGTGAAGTTTATGTTTGTCTACAAGACCCCTCACATGTTTGTATTCTTCGCCAATTGGAAGTTTCACCCTTAACCAATTAGGCTTTTTTATGGAAGTTGATTGTTGTTCGTCTATTGCAGGTGCACAAGCCATGTTGAATGTATTTTTTTGAAATTGCTTTGCAAAGATACCTCAACCGCTGAAAAACATAAAACCATATTTAATGGGATTGATTTTTTCTTTTGACGGTATCCTTTAAAAAAGAAAGTTGTTTGTTTTTTTTAGCATTTATTTTCTGCGGCCAAAAACAACGGCAACATATGCAGAAAAAAAGAACTGCTGTTGCTTGGTATAAATCATCTGAGGTATTTTTTTACTATAAAATTCACCGGTTAAGCCTACTTCAATGGCGTTAACCATTTCATTGAATTTGCCATAATCAAATCTCACGGCGGGTTTAATATAAATGCCGGGAGTTACTTTTAATTTTTTCCAGCCAGTACCAAAATTTGGTCCGCCAAAATACGGGCCATTTAAAAAATAACTGCTGTCTGCAGACTCATAGCCTACAAAGGTGCGCTCTCCTTGTTTATCTACATCCAACAGGTAGGGCCTTAATAAACCTAACGATAAGCCACCACCCAGGTTACCGGTAATGCTCACTCCGTTTTTATTTCCTTTATTACCTAAAAGATATTGTAGTTGTACGCCCAGTTTTACCGGGTAAAAATAATTGATCTTGCCATAAATTAAGGGTGCCGTGGTAGAAAATGGCCCCTGTTGTTTTTCTTCTTTTACGTGTTTGCGTTCTGCAATATCCAGCTGAAACAATAATGCTTTTCTTACAGACCTTGCCCGCCCCATTTCCATAAATACTCCATATCCATCAGAAGTAAGTTTGCCACCAAAGGCAGTGTGTTTTTTGTACGTTATTACTCCCTCCTCTTCCAGTTTAGACATTGCAGCTATGCGCTCATTCCTGGCATCTCTTTTATTCTTCTTTTTGGTAGGTTCCTGTTGTGCTATAACAGTGGTTATACAAAGAATGCCTGTTAGTATTAAAAATAATTTCTTCATGTATACTTTTTACTTAAGTAAATTTATGTAAAAATAAGATGCATTGCTTTAACTTGGAATCAATTTGGTAGTTATACACTGCAATTAACAAATATCTTTACAAATAATAATTTATGACAGCATCCTTAGTTTATAAAGGTGATCTTAGATGTGAGTGCACACACTTGCAAAGCGGTACTATAATAGAAACCGACGCCCCTACAGATAACCGTGGAAAAGGGGAAAGGTTTAGTCCTACCGATACTATTTGCGTAGGTTTAGCAACTTGTATGATTACTACAATGGGTATTAGAGCTGCAGATATGAAGATTGATTTAACTGGTACCAGGCTGGAAGTAACAAAGCATATGCTAAGTGAGCCACGCCGAATAGCAAAAATTGAAATTACGCTTAACCTCCCTGCCATAGCTATCGAGGAAAAAGATAAAAAAATTTTACAAATGGTTGGCGACAATTGCCCGGTTATGAAGAGCCTTCATCCGGACCTGCAGGTGGTAGTTTCTTATAAATGGTCTTAATTATTCTGATGAACAATGAGTATTAAGGCCTTAAATTTTTGATATTCTTCAAGCTCCATTGGCTTTCATGAGTTGGTTTCCTACGGCGCATTGAAGGCAATGTTTATAGTTGCAATACTCGTTTTTTAATTGAATGAGGGCCTGCGAATCATAAGCCGATTTGTTTTGTAAACCCATCAATTCAAATCCTTTGGTGATAGCATTTTTTTCTGCTGTTAAATCATCCATCCATTGCAGCGCTTTTAATTTATACGAATCATTGCCGTTGAGGTATCCATATGCATACAAGAATGGAATAATAGTATTGATACAAATATTCTGAATCATCTGGTTGCCTAATTTTTTCTTCTTAAATAACGTTGCTTCATCAAAAATATAATGGTAATGCCAGTAATCGTTGGCTGTTACATCTAATAATGCCTGCACCTCTTTTATGGAGGTTGCTTCTTTAATAAATGATAACAGATGATGGCTTTGTTGAATTAATATTGCCAATTGGGCAAGACGAACGGTAGGAAAATTGGCTGGCCTCATTCTTAAAAAATATAGGGGAGCATGAGCTTTTCGCAGCCCATATTTTTTCTGTAAAAAATTATATTCCTGGCGTAGCATATTGGGATAGTCATCTTCAAATATTTTATCCAGGAGAGCTGCCTGGCCTAATAACAGGGCCTCCAGTTGTTGTATTTGATTTTTATGTTTGGCCAGGATATTTACAGGAATAGATTGGGCTATCCTTTCAAAAGAATCACTATTTATTTTGATACCAAAATTACGGGCAAGCATCCACCAGAATGTTTCTTCCCAATGTTGATTGTTTTTCAACAATAGATTTTCGATATACAATGATTTTTTCTGCAATCTTTCTACAAGCAATCTTTCTTTCCAGGAAGTAAGGACAAGCTCCGGAATGTTTTTAATATGCGGCTGGCAGGGAATAAACTGTGCACTTTGCATCAGTTCTTCATACCTGTTAATTAATAACGAAGAAACATGTTGCTGTAATTCCAGCGTAGGAAATGGAAGGTTGAGTTCCTTATCATCGTTGTTCCATACCACATGTAAAATTACATTGGTATAATTTTTATCTGTGCTATGCTGGTGCGTTTTCCAATCGGAAGCATTGATATGCATTTCTATACTTCCGGCCCAGGTGGTATTGCCTGTTTTTATTTTAGCATTTAAAAAGTCCGGGCCCTGGTTGGTATTGTAGGTACCGTTGTACATTATCTGCAGGCTTTCTCCCTGTGATGTTTGCAGGTTACGGTTATTAAAATATTGAAATTGCCAGATGTATTGAAGAAGCCGTTCTGTCATAAAAACAATTTAGAATAGTTGAAAGCAAACTGCGACTGTATTGTAGAATAAATTGATCTTCTTCTCATCAAAATACAACAGAGATCCGGATTATCAAAGGGTAGAAAAAATAAAACCAAAATGCTGGAATGCTAAAATTTCCCTGAAGGAAAAGGAAAAAATAATAAATGGAGACAGACGATAGACTTGTGTGCAAATAAAATAACGCTTACTAAGCTTAGGCCATTTGAAGGAATAAAATTGTTTTATATGCTTATTATTTTAAAGGGATGACAGCACTTGCATCACCCTGCTAACGGGTAGTCCCATAACATTGTAAAAATCACCCTCTATAGATTTTATACCTACAACGCCTATCCATTCTTGTATAGCATAAGCTCCTGCCTTATCGTAAGGCTTGTATTTTTCTACATAAAAAATAATTTGCTCACTTGTTAATGGGTGAAAAGTAACGGTAGTGGTATCAGCAAAAGCAATTTCTTTTTCGCCAACCAATATTACAACACCTGTTATTACCTGGTGAATATTTCCCGACAGCCGTTTAAGAAAATCGATGGCTTCTTCCCTGTTTTGAGGTTTACCAATAATGGTATTGTTACAAACAACAATGGTATCGGCGGCCAATATTGGAATGGTATTATTTTGGAGTGCGGCCACAGCCAAAGCCTTGTTCTTTGCAATATAAATTGCCGCTTCATCAAAAGCTAAGGAAGGGGGAAAATTTTCATCGGCATCGCTTACAATTACATCAAAGTCTACTTCGGCCCATTCCAGTAATTGTTTTCTGCGTGGCGATTGAGAGGCTAAAATAATTTTTTGCATATGTCTAAAAAATAAAAAATAACATAGATAAAATACCTGAAAACATTACCAGCTTGAGTAAACTGCTTATGCGGTGATAATCGGCAGGAGCAATGGCTTTATACAGGTTCCTAAAAACGATCAACAGCGGTAATATGATCAATACAACTGAATAAAGTACGATGACCCACCATCCCAGTTGCCATGCGTACAACAGCACAATCATCAGTGATGCAATACAAACGATCAGCCACACAGCGGCATATACTTTGGTAGTAGGAACTCCCCAGGCAATGGGCATTGTTTTACAATTATATTTTGCATCGCCTTCCATGTCTTCAATATCTTTTATTACTTCTCTTATTAGCGAAACAATAAAAGCAAAACCTGCATACAAAACCATAAACTTAAAAAATCTTCGTGCATCAAAATTATTTGTCTGCTGCCAGGCAAAAATATTAGCGCCACAAAAAAAATAAACCACCACTATAACCCAGGCTGTAAGCGCAGCAATAATAATATTACCTGATAGTATTTTTTTCTTAAAAGTTGTTGAGTAAAACCACAAAAGAAAAACACAACAAACATTGGCAATTGCAATTATCCAGTTACCTATTTTATAGCTAATGTAAAAACTTAACAAGACACCAAGGCCAGATAATATCCAATGCCACATGATGGCCCATCGTCTTTTTACATATTTATCTACCACTACTTTTTTTGGTTTATTAATAGCATCAATTTGCAAATCAAAATAATCGTTTATAATATATCCGGCAGCGGCAATCATTACAGACGCCGATACTAATAAATAAAACAATAAATTTTTATGGGGTTGCCCCTGCTCTATTAGCAGAGAATCAAAAACGCAGAAGTAAAAAAGGCTTTGCGTAAGAGCAATGAAAAATAAGTTGGGCCAGCGAATCAATTTAAAAAAAGCGGCAACTAATTTCATGCAAAATGTTATGGAGAGTAAATTAATGAACGATGAATAACTGCCAAACCCAGGTTTTATTTTGAAGCTATTGTGTCATCATTATTCCAATGATGATTTAGCTTTAATACTTTTTCTATTACATCCCTTACACAACCTTCTCCCCCTTTTACGGGTGATATATAATGCGAAATGGTTTTAATTTCTGCCACTGCATCCATGGGGCAACAGGCAACACCTGCCATTTGCATGGTAGAGTAATCCGGTATATCATCGCCCATATACAATACCTGTGACCATAATAAATTGTGCCGGAAAACAAACTCAACTAACACTTCTTTTTTATTTACCACGTTCATAAATATATCAGTAATGCCCAGTTTTTCTAACCTTATTTTCACGGCTTCAGAATTTCCGCCGGAAATAATCAACACCAGGTATCCTTTTTTTACAGCTAACTGTAAGGCATAGCCGTCTTTTATATTCATACGCCGGGCCATTTGACCATCATTCAGCACCAGCAATGTACCATCTGTAAGTACACCGTCTACATCCAGAACAAAAAGTTTTATTGGTTTAAATGCTGCTAATATATTCATGCGGTATACACCCGTTAAGGTTTGAGTTATTTCTTTTGGTTATCTCTCCACTCATAAACCCAACTACTCTGAATCATTTCCAGGTGGCCTTCGTTGCTCTCACCAGGTTTTCCTGCAAAATCCGGTATCTCCAAAACCCATTTTAAAAGTTCGGTAAAACGAATTCTATATATTTTCCCTTCATTAAAATCATCACCAAAACGCTCGTAAAGCTTTTGGGCAATATCTTCATAATCGCTCCAGTGAATGGGGGGTTCAAATGTCATAATAATTTAAATGTGCCTTAAACCTAAGCTATAGGCCGATTAATAATAAAAAAGGTAAAAATTTACGCCCTGTATTTAAATGTTTAAATAACCATCAACGCATTTAAATAAGTAATTACTCACCTAAAAATTGTGTCTGGTCTGGCAAGGTAACTTCAATTTCGCCGGCTTCGTCTATTAAGATGCACTGGCAACCCAACCTGGAATTTAGTCTTGGGTTGATTGCACGATCTATAAAATCCTCTTCTCGGTCAGTTAGTTCTTCTACACTTGTTTCACCTTTTTCCACGTATAAATGACAAGTGCTGCAGGCACAAACGCCTCCACAATTATGGTGAAGATCAATATCATTTTTTAGCGCAACTTCAAGAATTGATTGTCCTGCCTCAACATTATTAATGGTTATAGGTTCTAATCCTTTCTGTTCAAATTTAAACTTTATCGTATACATACTTGTAAATTTCGGGATTGCAAACCTACTTGAAATTACCAATTAAGGAAAAATTCATTTTGAACCATACCTGATTTAGAAAGTTAATCCTTAATTTGTCTGAGTAAAACAATCAACAACCCAAAAAAATACCTATGATTAAAGGAGAAAATCTTTTCACATTATTGATATGTATCCTTATATCAGGTGCCTGCAACACTAAGAAACAGCCGGCCACTAATGATAAAGCCAATATTGTTATTAAAAAAGATAGTATAAAAGTAGAAGCAGGAGACCCTCCCGTAAGACCTCCCATCATTAATATTATTGATACGGTTGCTGTTAAGTATACTGTACTGTATATTAAAGACAGCGCTTCCAGCAGTGACAGGATAAGCCAGAAACTGGCGGCTATTTACAGTGTGAGACTGGCCGAGGTCATTAAAAAAGAAAAACTTGACATCACCGGCCCACCCATTGCCTGGTATAGAACAACAAAAGCACCTTTCTTTTTTGAAGCTGGTTTGCCCGTAAATAAAAAACCTGCTAAACTTCCTAAAGGCATATTGGTAAAAAATATTGGTGGAGATAGTGCAGTGATTGCTCACTTTTATGGTCCCTACTCTTTAACCAATATGGGATATGATGCACTGGCTGAATGGGTA
>Ga0136634_10000780_pt1 | contig 13011 bp, 10 predicted proteins | sample AntDrymUQ8332106_2_FD_104654 | JGI IMG/M metagenome (GOLD analysis project Ga0136634, IMG submission 104654) | Polar desert sand microbial communities from Dry Valleys, Antarctica - metaG UQ833 (21.06) | ecosystem: Environmental > Terrestrial > Soil > Desert | place: Antarctica: Dry Valley... | reverse complement strand
GACGCTTGGGCCGCTTGTGGCTTGAAAAAAATGGCGGTACGTTCTGGGTTCTCGGTCAAGCTCGCTCGAGCGAGCCGCTCAGAGCCCCGGGGTAATTCACTCGACCTTGGGTTATCGGCGCTCGATAGAGCATGAACGGCAGGCGCAGGATGCGTCGGATCGTGTCCCCGAAAGTGGGTCAGCGCATGCACGCTGCAGCATAGTTGACATGAAAGTGTTGTGTCAGGCCCCCGTGCTCGCTCACGGCGAGTTGCGGCGCCACTGGTGTGCTGCCTTACAAGTGTGAGGCAGCCCTCACGCGGGCGATGCGCCCGCATTCATTTCCCATCAGCTTCAGGAGGCAGACCATGCATCTACCCATTCTCCGGATGATCCGGGTCGCGGCAGCGCTGACCATCGCGGTCGCGCTCTCGCCGTACGAGGGCGTTCGGCCGGCGGTGGCGACGTAAGAAGAAGGCGCGCGCTGCGTGAACGACGAGATTCTGGGGTGCAAGGGGTCAGCAGCCTGGGTCTGGTCGAATGCGAAGTGCAATACGGGAGCGACCGGATGCACGACATGCTATTCGGAATTCGGATCTTGCGCTAACGTCGGTGGGTGGAGGCCGCTTTGACGAAGTGAAGGGGTAGACCCGGGCGGGGGGGCACAGTGGCGCGCGCTCCTGCGTCCGGGGGGCTTCGTGGATACTTCATCGTACCGGTCCCGTTTCTCACTGCAAGAAGGATCCTGCTCATGGCCCGCGCGACCTTCGCCCTGACCCACGCACACCATGCGACAGCGCGCACAATGACCTGGTGGTGGACCGTCCTAGCACTCGTGCCGATCGTGGTGTCCGCGTGTCGCCTTAGTGGAGATGCTCCGAGATCGGACACCGGGTTGCCTCCTGACACCGGGGACGAGTTCCGTCGCACGGCGGGTGGACTGGTCGACAGCCTCCGGAGTGAGCCGTTTGGGCCGCCAGGGCTGATCGCTCGCGCGCTCAAGATGATGGCGTCGGACAGATACTTGATCATCACCGACTTCAAGCCGCCCTACGTGCACGTGCTGGATGCGGTCGCCGGCGGCCACATCCGGTCGTTCGGATTGCAGGGTGAGGGGCCGGGGGACTTTCCCGGCACGCCATACGGTGTGGCTGGCTCGACACGCGGTGATACCGTCTGGTTCTACGATATGGCTTCAGGGCGCCTCTCGGGTGTGGCGTTCCGGGATCTTTCCGCTGACAGCCTCCGGCCGATCTCCACGACCCGGTCGTTGAATCCTGGGACCGGCGCAACGTTTTCCATTGACGGACCCGACAAGTCGGGGAACCTTCTCGGCATGACGGATACTCGGCGTGGGGTCCGTGCGTTCACGTACTCGCTGCCGGGTGCCAGGCTCACCGTCCGCGATACCTTGGCGCTGAACGACGACAGGATGGATCCATTTTATCTGGGCAACGCCTACCAAGGGATCCTCTGCTACGTGCCAGGTAGGGACGTATGGGTCCAGTTCCACAGGAACGTTGGCTGGGTGCCCATCATTGATTCTACCGGGGCAATTCGCGGCGAGTTACCGACCCCCTTCCGATGGCGTCCGCACGTGCAAGAGAGTACTAAGGAGCCCGGCCGGATGGTCTTTTCGCCCGTCTTGGCCCCGGTTCGGCATGCCTACTTGGCATGTGCCGCCACAGATCGTTTCGTCTACGCGCTCTACTTGGGCCATCTGACCGGGGAGGACGGAGTACGCCATTACTTCGACCGATTGCCGCCTGGCGAGGTACACGTCTTCGACATGTCGTTCCACCTCGTGAAGACTTTCGTCCTCGATCATGTGACGGGGGTGCTCGCGGCCCCGCCGGGGGACTCGGTGCTGTTCACCGTGAGTGAGGATTCCACTGGACCACAGGCCCGGAGGACACGGCTGCCGTACTGAGTCTCGTCGTGAAGGTGGTTCCCAACAGTGGTTCGGACAGGAAATGGGAGGTATGGAATGACCAAGCGGGCAGAGATCGTGGCTACCTTGGCAATTGTGGTGGTCGCAATCATCGTCGTGGCGATGCGAATCGATGGACAGCCTGACCGAGCTGCCCCATTCGTGCCGGCCGATCCAGATGCCGACCTCGTCGTGGACCTCCCGAGCGCGGACACGTTGGCAATGTGGTATGAACTCGGTCATCGCATCGGGCCCGAGGATGCGCCGATCCGGATCATCGAATGGGGTAGCTACGCCTGCTCGTTCTGCGTGGAGTTCGCGGCAGCAATTGACTCCGTGCAGCGACGCTTCCCCAACCTGATCTCTGTGACATGGCTCCACGCCTTGAATCCCCGGAGAGACCTGAAGGGCAGCGACCAGTTCATGGCCCACGCCACGGAGTGCGTTGTGGACCAGATCCCGTTCGAGGCGCTGTATAAGGCCGTGCTGCTGAAGGGGAAGCGAATCGATAATCGGGCAAGGCTGCTCGCAGCGGCGTCCGATCTCGGCGTAGGGGATCAACGCCTGCTTGGCGCCTGTGTCGATAGCTGGACGCACCGGGATCGGGTGATGCGCCATGCTCAACTAGGCGAGGCTGCCAAGGTCACCAGCACGCCGACCTGGTTCCTGAACGAGACCCGAGTATGAATTTGCCGTTCCGGCCGCGGCACTCCAGCAGATGGCTCTCGCTCGGTCGCGGAGATAGGTTGGCCCTGCCCGCCGGCGCATCCCATGCCCAGCCGCACCCGAGGACCTCGCTACTCCTCGGGGGTGCGGTGTGTTTAGGAGCTACCAATCCCGCGCTATAAGCCTCACGGCCCAAAACTCACCCTCAAGAGTGGTTGCCCTTGATACACCATGATGTCCAACGGGATTTCAAGGCGCATCGCCTTGGGGCCGTGGCCCGCCAGCAGATGCGGCACCACGAGGGCCCGAAGATCATGACTGAGCGTGAACGCTTCGCCGTGTAGGGCCAACGCCGCTGCGCGAAACTGTGCGGCTTTGTCAGTAGTCGCACGCCCCCTCCCCGGTTGCTTGACGTCGACGCGCTTGCGCAAAACACCTGCAACAGCTCAGTGCCACAAGCGGTGAAAACGCGATTCGACCGGTGACTGACTTTGCGGGACTTGCTCCGGAGACGACACACCCACCCAGAGGTGGGGTGCATCGCGCGCGCCAACCGATGCGCCACTGGGCCTGAGGGATGTGCTTCAAGAAGCACCTCGATCTGAAGGATCGACTGCCTTGGAACAAAGCGAGCCGCAGCGATCCTGCGGCTCTTTGTGCTAGGTGCGGTTAGCCCGCACTGCTTTGGCGTAAGCGACCTGTGATCCGAACAGCGGGTCAAGTAGGCCATGGTATTTGCGTGGGGTAAGACCAGTGTCTCCATGAATCCATCAAGCATGAGCTCGAACGACAGGCGCGACCGGAACTCAGATGGCATGATACCGAGCGTGATTCGAAGGTGCCGACCAAAGCTCTGCGGCGATGCGAAGGAAAGCCGGTACGCGGTGTCAGCGACGGATCCGGCCGGGTTCTCCAGGTACGCGGCCGCGTAGATCAGTCTGAAGCCGGCCAAGTACTGCTTCGGGGACGGCAGACCCTTGCGCACGAAGCGAGATACGAAGGATGTAGGGTGAACGCAAACTCGAGCCGCAAGCACGCGAACGCTTGTGATCGACGGGCTCGCACGAACCGTCAGCTCGAGCAGATCTCGCGTTGACGCGGTGAGCGGCCCGAAGCCAGGTATCACCCGCTGGAGAATCTTCGAGGCAACGGGGCTTCCCGCCTGAGCGAGTAGTTCCCTGAGCTTGTCGTATCCTGAGCGCTGGGTCACTTCGACAACCGCCTTCACACCGACCGCGCCAAGCTCCAGTTGCCGCGGTGTCACTTGGCTGACCGACGACAGCACCGCAATCGGCATTATGCCGGGCAGATCGGCGACAAGGCGCCGGACGCCGTGCCACTGCGAGTTGCTGACAGCGCCTGGCGAAAGAAGGACCGCTCGCATGTTAGGAGTTCTGGCGAGCACCATCGCCCGCTCGAGGCTTTCGGCGTGCACAACCGCGTAGGTCTCGCTCGCGGCCGCCTCGATAACGGCTCTAACCGTTGGCTCAAGGACAGTCACGATTGTTGGCCGATGTGCGGACACACCGGGCCTGAGTAATGGGCTGACCACTTCTTCCTCCTTGAAGAGTGACGAGCTCCGCCTAATGGCGGAGAAGTGGTCTCATCGTCTCATGGATTTGAAGTGGTTGATAGGAGGGAAAATCGGCGGAACCGCCGCCAGAAGCCAAGCAAATCAGATCTGGCGCGCCAGGAGTTGCTCACAGTCTGATCAACATGTCAGATGCAGTAGCATCTCGGGCGACCGTCCGTAGGGCCTTCCCCGCGGCTTTTCCGTCCGAATCCGGCGCCCCGCGCAAAAAGGTGGCAAACCGCCTCGACTACGCCTCACCGCAGTCGTTCGGTCGCCACCTGCGCGTCGTGTTGGGCATCACGCCGAGCGAGTTCCGGGCGCGCTTTCCGTTCTCGATGGTACTGGAACGATTTCTCGATCGACTGATCAGGCCGCATGTCGAGACATGGAGAAGATTCAAGCCGCTCGCGCCCGGCAGGGGTTGATCATGCACCCGGGTGCCGCCGTCAGGCGGCACGGCGCCGGATCTTCTAGATCATGCCGCCTGACGGCGGCATCCGGCCGGGCAGAGGCTTTAATGAATTCCGAGTTGCGACGCGGATACCAACGCCACCACATCGACCCCCGCCGCTTCGATCGCTGCCCTGCCGCCCGCTTCGCGATCCACCACCGCCAGCACGCCAAGCACCGTGCCGCCGGCATTGCGCACCGCCTCGACTGCCCGCAACGCCGACCCACCCGACGTGATCACGTCCTCGACCACCACGACCGAATCGCCCATGGTGAAGTTGCCTTCGATCAGGCGCGCCGTACCGTGCTGCTTGGCTTCCTTGCGCACCGAGAAGGCGTCGATCGGTGTCGCGTCATGCGCGCTCGCCGCGGCGATGGCGTACGACACCGGATCGGCGCCCATCGTCAATCCGCCGACTGAACGCGGCTGCCACCGCGCGGCACGGATCGCCTGCAGGCCGAGCATGCCGATCAGGACCTGACCGCGGGCTGACATGGTGGTGAGGCGACAGTCGATGTACCACGAGGATTTGGCACCGGAGGCGAGCGTGAAATCACCAAACCGCACCGACCGTTCGCGCAGCAGCGCAACCAGGTCGGCGGTCGTCACTCCCGGTTGAACAGCGAGGAGAAAAAGCCACCCTTTTTGTCTGGCTCGGCGGTTGCCGCATCGCAAAACGCCTTGGTGAACTCGGTCACCGTCTTCCAGCGCTTGGCGGGTTCGCGCGCGAGTCCCTTCATCACGACTTCTTCGAGCTTGGCTGAAAACTTCGTTCCCTTGGCTGCCTGATTGAGCATGATCGGATCCTGCGTCAACAGCTGCTGGAACAGCTCGCGCGGATTCTTGCCCGGAAACGGGGTCACTTCAGTCAGCATCTGATATGCAATGACGGCCAGCGAATAGACATCGGCCTGTTCGCCCACCAGCTCTCCCGAAAGCGATTCGGGTGAGACGTACTGCAGGGTGCCAACGAAGAATCCGGCGCGAGTCAGGCGTTCTTCCGCTCCGATTTCGGAGTCACGAGCGATGCCAAAGTCGAGGAGGCGCGCCTTCTGCTCGGCCGGGTCGTACATGATGTTCGCCGGCTTGAGGTCGCGGTGGATGATCCCGGCCCCGTGCGCCACCTTGAGGGCGTCACCCAACTGTTGCACGATCTTGGCAGCCACCGGTGGTGCGAGCTTGCCGGCTTTCGTCAGGAAGGTCTCGAGCGGCTCGCCCTCGGCCCATTCGAGCGCCAAGTACTGCACCCCGTCGGCTTCGCCGAAATCGTAGGTCCGCACCACGTTCTCATGGACCACCCGGGCGCCGAATGCGGCTTCGCGCAGGAATCGCTTGACCGCGATAGGGTCGCTCGCAAGCCTGGTCCGGAGCACCTTGAGCGCGACCTTGCCGCGCTCGGGGTGCTCGGCGAGGTAGACCTCGGCGGTCCCACCCTCACCCACCGCCTTGATCAGGGTGTAGCCGGCGACCGTTCGCCCGACGAGAGGATCTTTTGCCATTGAACCTGCAAAGGTATCGCCGCCCCCAGCAGCACGGAAGCGCAAGCGGATGGCTCTGGGTCGTCATATAATGGACTATGAGCCTTTTCATCATCCTCCGCCCCCGCGCGGCCGCCGTCGCCCTGTTCGTCCTGGCCGGTTCCGTCGCCGGTTGCACGAGCTGGCAGCGGGTTGGTACCCCCGGCGAGACGAATCCCGAGCAGACTCTCACCGAGCTGTTCAACACCACCGCCGTCTATGGCAGACTTGGACGACTGGTCGCGACCGGGCAAGTGCCATTTGTCGGGACCGTGGCGTTCGTCGCCGGGCGGGCGGACTCGACCTTGGCGATTATCGGGATCTCGCTCGAGAACCGGGCCTTTGCGTTCCAGCGAGAGGGAACCGGATACGCAGCCAAGTATCGCGTGGAGTATGAGATGCGCCGGGGCGGCGCCGCGCCAGTCATCATCGGTCGAGATGAGACGGTTCGAGTCGCCGCATTCGAGGAAACTCTCCGCACCGACGAAAGCATCCTGCTACAGCAGAACATGACGGTGGCACCAGGGACGTACGCGGTCACCGTCAGGATCCGCGACATCGGCAACACCCAGACCGGTACAGCGACCCGTGAATTGGTCGCTCCGTCGTTTCCCCCGGGCAGCGTGACGTCGCCGATCCTGGCGTATCAGGTATCGGGACGCGGCACCCGCGATGATTCGCTGCCGATCGTGCTCAACTCTCGCGGGACCGTGGCCTACGGCGGGGATACCCTGCTGGTGTACGTCGAAGGCAACGGCTTTACCGGAGCATCCAAGGTTCCGGTGCAGGTCCGCGACGAAAGCGATAGCGTGATCTATCGCGACACACTCCGGTTCACCGGCACTCGTCCGATCGAGAGCCAGATCATTCGGCTGGCGCCCGATTCTGCGCCGCTCGGACAACTCGAGATCATCGTCGGCGGCGATACCGATACCCGGCGTGCGTCGGCCCTGGTGTCATTCTCGCAAAGCTGGGTGGTCACCAACTTCGACGACCTGGTGGCACTGCTCCGATACTTCGGGCATACCGAGCGGGTCGATATGCTGCGCCAGGCGCGTGCCGGGGACCGTGCGCAACAATGGCGCGACTTCTATCGCGCGACCGACCCGAACACCGGCACGCCCGAGAATGAAGGGCTGCAGCAGTACTTCGCTCGGCTGGTCGTCGCCAACACCCGGTTTCGCGACGAAGGCATTGCAGGATGGCGGACCGATCGCGGCGAAGTCTTCATCGGCATTGGCGAACCCGACGAAATTTTCGATGCCAGTCCGCGACAGCAGGGACGCTTTCTGGTGTGGGGATACAACGACCTCAGAATCCGGCTCACTTTCCAGGATCAGTCAGGCTTCGGCCGCTACCGCCTGACACCGCAGTCGCGCTCCGACTTCGAACGAGCCCGCACCCGAGTGTTCCGCCCCGGGACATGACGCCGTGGGGCTATTGCCGCGCATGTCGTCAAAATGCGATGGCAAACTGCAACGGCACCACGAAGATCAACGGCCAGACGTGCTCCACGGCAATCGCTCCCAGCAGCCCCGCACCAGCAACTGCGAGCGGCCCCGCGATCCGCACCGCCAGCCGGCCAGGTTGAGGGTCGACTATGTGCAGCGCCCAGCCGAATCCGATTCCCTCCCCGGCTACCCCGCCAAGCAGAAACCCGGCCAATCCGCAGTAATCGGTGCAGTCGTTCGAGGCCCCCTTCTCGAGATAGAGGCCAACGACGGCACCACTGATCATGCCCAGCACACCGCCCAGCAGTGCACCGGTGATCTTGGGTCCGTCACCGGGCGGGGCGGTGTCACGCGGTGCGAAGATCTGCGTCATTTCACCTGATGTCGCGGGTATGAATCGCGTGTCGATCCGCTGCGCGCAGATGGCACTCCACGGACTCACCAGTGCGACCACCATCGCCGCGACGCGCATTATTGTTGACCCATGTCGAATCACGTTCCCCCCCAGCTTTTCCTGATCGATGGTTATGCCCTGATATATCGGGCGTTCTACGCCCTGATCAGCCGACCGCTGCGCACCGCCAAGGGTGAAAATACCTCCGCAGCCTGGGGCGTCACGAATTTCCTGCTTCGCCTCCGCGAAAAATATCGCCCCGACTACCTCGTCTGGATCAACGATGCTGGCGATTCGTTCCGCACCCTCGAGTATCCCGAGTACAAGTCGACCCGTGAAAAACTCGACGAAGAATTGCAGGCCGATTTCGATCGTGCGGTCGAGCGGGTCGAACAACTGCTTGCCGCGTTCAGGATTCCGCTGTCACTGCTGCCGGGATACGAAGCCGACGATGTAATTGGCACCCTTGCCGCACGCGCCGTGGATCGTGGCCTGCATGCGGTCATCGTGTCTGGCGACAAGGACTTCTACCAGCTGATTCGACCGGGAGTGTCACTCCTCAATCCCGGACGTGGCGGCGCCGCCGGGGTGGAAGAACTCTGGGTGGACGAGCTCAACGCCTCCGACCGACTGGGCGTCAAGCCATCGCAGGTCACCGACTACCTGTCACTGGTCGGTGACACCTCGGACAATGTGCCCGGCGTGCGTGGCATCGGCGAGAAGGGCGCGGTGCAGCTGCTGCAGCAATACGGCGACCTGGAAAATCTGTTGGCCCATGCTTCCGAGATAACACAGAAGCGCCCGCGCGAAGCGCTGGCACAGTACGCCGCGGAGGCTCGGCTCTCAAAGCGACTGGTGACCATCAAGTGCGATGTCCCGGTCGAGCTCGACCTGGCTGCCCTGGAGGCATGCGTTCCCGACCGTCAGGCGCTGGCCCGGGTATTCAACGAACTCGAGTTCCACTCCCTGATGGCTCGGGTGGACCGGCCTGAGGGGCTCACCACGGCACCGATCGCGGATGCGGCAATCAGCTCGTTTCCATCCAACACCGATACCGCGAGCTCGGCCCCCGCACTCCCCAAACCCGATCTCGACATCACGATCGTGAGCGATGCTGCGCAATTGTCGGCGCTGGCGAACCTGCTGCGCCTAGCGCCGCTTCTCGCGTTCGACACCGAGACCTCCTCGCTCGACCCGCACGACGCCGAGCTGATCGGACTGTCGTTTGCCACAACGCCCGACACCGTCTGGTATCTGCCATTCGGTCATCGACAGCCCGGTGCCGACCTGTTCGGCCACTCGGCCGACGGTAACGACGTCACGCCGCCGGTGCGCAACCTGCCTCCGCTCACCGACCCGGCGTGCGAGCCGGTCAAGTCGCTGCTCGAAGATGCGGGAGTGCCGAAGGCGGGGCACAATCTCAAGTATGACGTGCAAGTGTTGCGACGCGCCGGCGTGGCGGTGGCCGGCCTGGAATACGACTCGATGCTGGCGTCGTTCGTGCTCGATCCGTCTCGCCGATCGCACGGCATCGACGCATTGTCGATTGAATTTCTCGGTCGCTCCATGACGTTGTACACCGACCTCACCGGTCGGGGAAAGAACCAGATTCCTTTCGCTGAAGTGCCGGTTGAAAAGGCCGCAGCATACTGTGGCGCCGACAGCGCGACAGTGCTCGGGCTGTACCGACATTTCGGCGACGAGCTGCAACGGAATTCCCTTGGGCCACTGCTCGACACGCTGGAAATGCCGCTGATTCCCGTGCTGGTGGACATGGAGTGGACCGGCATTGCGATCGATCCGCATCACTTTGCGTCGCTCGGAGAGGTGCTGGGTCGTGATCTCGAAGTGCTGGAGGGGGAAATCCAGGCCGCCGCCGGCGGCAAGGCGCTCAACATCAACTCACCCCGGCAACTGGCCACAGTGATGTTCGAGGAGCAGGGGCTCCCGGTGCTCAAGAAGACGAAGACCGGCCCGTCCACCGACGCCGAAGTGCTCGAGCAGCTTGCCGAGATGGGTCATGAATTGCCGCGGCTCATTCTCGGGTTTCGCGAACTGCAGAAGCTCAAGAGCACCTATGTGGAAGTGCTTCCGGCCAGCGTCAATCGCGGCACGTCACGCATTCACACCTCGTTCAATCAGGTCGGTGCCCAGACCGGCCGCCTGTCGTCGAGCGATCCCAACTTGCAGAACATTCCGATCCGCACGGCGCGGGGTGAGGAGATTCGGCGGGGATTTGTCCCGGCTCCGGGGTGGAAGTTCGTGGTCGCGGACTATTCACAGATCGAATTGCGGCTGATGGCACACCTGTCGGACGATCCGGCGTTCATCGAAGCCTTCCGCCGCGGAGGCGACATTCACCGGGAGACGGCGGCAATCATTTTTGGCACGCCGGTGGGCGATGTCAGCACCGAGATGCGCTCGCGAGCCAAGACGATCAACTTCGGCATCATCTACGGTCAGGGTCCATTCGCGCTGTCGAAGAAGCTGGGCATCTCGCAGGACGAGGCCAAGCTGTTCATCGCGGATTATTTCACCCGCTTTGCCGGCGTTCGCGGATTTCTGGATCGGCAAGTCGAGATTGCGCGGGAGCAAGGCTATGTCGAGACGCTCTTCGGGCGGCGCCGCTACATCACCGAGATTCACGATCGCAATTTCAACATGCGCAGCTTCGGTGAGCGTACCGCGCAGAACACTCCGCTGCAGGGATCCGCAGCCGATCTCATCAAGATCGCGATGGTGAGGATTCATGCCGCGTTGCCAGCGGCAGGCCTTCGTTCCCGGCTGCTGTTGCAAGTCCACGACGAGCTGGTGATCGAATCCCCGGCGGACGAGGCCCAAGCTGCCGCGGCGCTGGTGCGGCTCCACATGGAGGGTGCCGCCGAACTCAAGGTGCCGCTGGTGGTTGGTGTGGGGATCGGCGACAACTGGGTTGACGCCAAGGGCGGCTAGGGTGGCGACGGAGCAATTCGCTTTGTTCGCCGCTGGCTTCGGCCGATATTCTCCCTAGGCGCGGCCATCCGGCCGCATCGTCGGCCCTGCAACGCGGTGCGCAAAGAAGATGCTCCAGCGGCTCCTCCTCGTGATGTTCGTCGCAATCGCCGCTCTCATCGTGATCGACCTGAACATGCGGTCGCGCGCCTCGGCGGCAGTGGCGGCAGATTCGGCTCAAGCTGTCCTGGTCGCGGAAACGGTCGCGCCGCCTCGTCGCGCCGCCGTGGAAATCATGCCGGGGACGCTGGGGCCACCAGCTGGCACGCCGACGATCGATCTGCGGGCGCGGCTCGTTGTGCGACAGCGGATCGCGCGCGAGGGGTCACGGGTCTATCTCGATTCGCTCCTGAGTGCGACGGATTCGACGCTGGTACGCTGGCCCGATCGAGCCGATCGCACGATCACCGTCGGATTCATTCGTGACTCGACGTTGGTTGGATGGGACGCGGCAGCAGTGGAGGACGCTCGTGCCGCCGTCCAGGCATGGTCGAGCAACGGTGCCGGCCTCACCCTTCGGCTGGTCGCGGACTCCTCCGCAGCCGACATCAAGATTCGCTGGGTCACCGTGCTCGATACCACCCGCACCGGTCTCACGCAGGTCACATGGAGCGCCGCGGGCGACATCCAGGCGGCAACCGTGTCGCTCGCCTTGCGGCAAGGGCGCGATAGCACGGTCATTCCTGCGTTTGGCCGTCGTCGCGTGGCACTCCATGAAATCGGTCACGCACTCGGGTTGCCTCACTCCGCGCGCGATTCCGATGCAATGTTCCCATCGTCGCCACAGAACACACCATCGGGTCGAGATCAGGCCACACTGCAGCTGCTTTACGCCGTTCCCGCCGGGCCGCTGCGCACTCCGTGACACGTTGTGGGCCCGTCAAGCGTCTTGCTTCCTGAAGATGCGAATCAATCGGATGACCATGACGGCGTTGACGCTGACGCTGATGAGCGCACCGCTCACGGCCCAGCACCGGTTCGGTGCGGTCGATGCTGCGGTTCGCGAGGGCATCACAGGTGGCATCTACCCTGGCGCCGTCGTGGTGATCGGCCGTGCTGACACGGTGCTCTATGCCAAGGGATACGGGCGATTCACCTGGAGTGCGTCCTCGGCCGTACCCGAGCCCGGGTCTACGCTGTGGGATCTCGCATCGCTCAGCAAGGTGATGGGGACCGCCAGCTCCATCGCCGCGCTGGCAGCCGACAACCGAGTCGATCTCGATGCCCCGGTGTCCCGGTATGTGCCGGAATTCGCCGGCGGTGCCAAGGATCACGTGACCGTGCGGATGTTGCTCGATCACACCAGCGGACTCCCGCCTTACGCGCGACTCTATAGAAGCGCCACGACCGGTGCTGCGATCGCGCAGCTGCTCGCCATCCCGCTGCAGCGTAAGGTGGGCGTCGAGCCGCTCTATAGTGATCTCAATGCGATGCTCGCCGGCCTCATTGTCGAGCGGGTCAGTGGACAGTCACTCGATACCTTTGCGCAGGCCGCTGTTTTCGCACCTTTGGGACTCACTGCCACCATGTATCGCCCGGCGCTCGCCGATCGGGTGCGGGTGGTACCGACTGGCCGATACCGCGGGACCAGTCTCGCAGGTGTGGTCAACGACGAGAACGCGCGCAGGCTGGGGGGTGTCGCAGGACACGCCGGACTTTTTTCCACCGGAATGGATGTTGCGCGATTTGCGCAGTCATGGTTGCGCGTCACGGCGCTGTCTGCGCCGTTTGCGAATGGTGGCACGCTGATGCAGTTCCTGGAGCGGTCTCCCTCCAGCGGAACGCGCGCACTGGGTTGGGACACGCCATCGGAGCCTGAAGATGGCTCACCGTCTGTCTTCGGGCGCTGCGCGACCAGCGGAACATTTGGTCACACCGGCTGGACCGGAACCGAGGTCTGGATCGATCGCGGGCAAGATCTGTTCGTCGTGTTTCTCACCAATCGCAGTTACGCACCGCGTCGTCCGTCGACGTCGATCACCCAGCTTCGCTTGACCCGTGCCAAGGTGTCCGACGCCGCCCGGCGCGCGGTGGGCAGCTGCGTCAGCGGGCTCAAGCT